>Ga0114983_1000860_pt1 | contig 12455 bp, 12 predicted proteins | sample Shrwel_input2_RT_FD_87182 | JGI IMG/M metagenome (GOLD analysis project Ga0114983, IMG submission 87182) | Subsurface microbial communities from deep shales in Ohio, USA - Utica-3 well 1 S input2 RT | ecosystem: Environmental > Aquatic > Deep subsurface > Shale gas/oil reservoir > Produced... | reverse complement strand
GTTATCCGCCGAGAGAGCGTTGCAGCGGCAATACGCCAAAGAGCTGAACCTGCCGGCCGAGACGGTCGATGGCAAACGTATTCATCTATACATGAATGCCGGCTTACTCAGTGGTTTGGCCTCGGAAATTGCCGAAGGCGCCGATGGTATTGGGCTATATCGCACCGAAATCCCTTTCATGTTGCAACAGCGTTTTCCCAGCGAGTCTGAGCAGGTCAAGGTGTATCGTCAGGTGTTGGAGGCTGCATCGGGGCGCCCCGTGGTGATGCGCACCCTTGATGTGGGCGGAGACAAACCCTTGCCTTATTTCCCCATCAAGGAGGAAAACCCATTTTTGGGCTGGCGTGGCATTCGTTTGTCGCTGGACCATCCCGAGCTGTTTCTGGTGCAAATTCGCGCCATGCTCCAGGCCAGCGGCAGCGGCGAGCAGCTGCATATTTTGCTGCCCATGGTCAGTAATCTAGATGAGATAGATCAATCGCTTGAATATATCGAACAGGCTTATTCCGAGCTTAAGTCGGATGTGAACCCTGAGCTGAAAAGACCCAAGGTGGGCATTATGCTGGAGGTGCCGGCGCTGCTGTTTCAACTGGATGAAGTTGCCAAACGGGTCGATTTTGTTTCGGTCGGCAGTAACGACCTGACTCAATATCTGTTGGCGGTGGATCGCAACAACCCCAGGGTCAGCGCCCTGTTTGACAGTTATCATCCGGGGATATTGCGTTCGCTGAAACAGGCGCGGGAGACGTGCCGTCTATATGGCCTTGGTGCCAGTGTCTGTGGCGAGTTGGCCGGTGAACCCGGCGGTGCCTTGCTGCTTGTCGCCATGGGCTACAACCGCTTGAGTATGAACCAGGGGAGCTTGGCCAGAATAAATTATCTGCTGCGGCGAGTGCGCAGCGATGAACTCGAGCAGTTATTGGCCGAGGCGCTGACACTCAAAAGCGGCAGTGAAGTGCGGCAACTGGTGCACGATTATTTGGGGCAAAGAGAACTGGCAGCCATTCTCAATTGAACCTGCCATGCCGGGTATGGAATAACAACAAGAATTAAGGAACCTCTGTGGACGCATTTCTCTGGGTATTCGGTGTTTGTCTGGCGTTGGGCGCTTTTGTCGGCTTTATGGCCGGTTTGTTGGGGATAGGCGGCGGTCTTATCGTGGTGCCGGCGCTGCTGTATATTTTACCCAAGGTGGGGGTTCCTGCCGCGCAGTTGCCCCATGTCGCCATTGCTACTTCGTTGGCGGCCATTATTTTGACCTCTTTTTCATCCGCCCGCGCCCACCACAGCCGCGGCAATATTCCTTGGCCGCTGTTTAAATCCATGTTGCCGGGGCTGGCACTGGGGGCCTTGTGTTCGGGATTTATCGCCGAGTTGATCCCGGCCGATGATCTGCGCCGTGCCTTTGCCGTGTTTGTTATCCTAATGGCCGCCCAGATGGCATTTCCTTTCCGTCCATCAGCGAAAGAGGGCTTGCCGCCATTTCCCGTTTTACTCATAGTCTCGGCGATTATTGCCATTATTGCCGCCTTGATGGGCATAGGCGGTGGGGTGCTCTTGGTGCCTTTCCTCACTTGGTGTGGGCTGCAGATGCGTCAGGCGGTGGGTTTTTCATCGGCTACTGGCCTTATTATCGCCCTTTGGGGCAGTTTAGGGTATGTTATCGCAGGCTGGAACGCCCCTGATATGCCAAGCGGCACTTTGGGATATGTCTATCTGCCGGCTTTGCTGGGTATTATTGCTTCCTCAATGTTGGTTGCGCCTGTGGGGGTCAAAGCGGCCAGCACCTGGCCGACGCCGGTACTGAAGAAAATATTTGCACTTTTATTGGTTGTTGTGGGTCTTAAACTTATTCTGGCCTGATCTGCGCCTTGGTTAATTTAGGAATCGTCTTTCTGTTATGGCTTTAGAATTTCCCAATATTGATCCTGTGATCGTCTCTTTTGGCCCCTTTGAGCTGTTCGGCCAGACTTTTGAACCGGCTTTGCGTTGGTATGGCTTCATGTACCTGCTGGGCTTTTTGGCCGCTATGATACTGCTCAACCGTATGGCTGACAGATCCAAGGGGTTATGGAGCCGCGAGCAGGTCTCTGATCTGCTGTTCTATGCCTTTCTCGGGGTGATCCTGGGGGGCCGCATAGGTTATGTGCTCTTTTACCATCTGGATTACTTTATTGCCGACCCCTTGTACCTATTCAAGATCAGCGAAGGCGGCATGTCTTTCCATGGTGGTTTGATGGGGGTTATTCTGGCCATGCTCTACATCGCCTGGAAACAGAAGCGCAGCTTCTTTGCGGTGGCGGATATGGTGGCCCCTGTGGTACCTATCGGCTTGGGCGCCGGGCGTTTGGGTAACTTTATCAATGGTGAGCTTTGGGGCCGGGTGACAGATGTACCTTGGGCCATGGTGTTTCCTTCCGGTGGCCCTGAGCCTCGTCATCCTTCGCAGCTGTATCAATTTGCCCTCGAAGGCGTTGCGCTGTTTATTTTACTGCAATGGTTCAGCAAACGCAGTCCCAAGACCGGAGCCGTGTCCGGGATGTTTTTGCTCGGCTATGGTATCTTCCGCTGCATAGTGGAAACGGTCAGGCAGCCGGATGCTCAACTCGGGCTTTATTTGGGCTTTTTGACCATGGGGCAAATACTGTCAGTGCCCATGATCCTCTTTGGACTCTATCTGTTAATGCGTAATGCGCCGCAGGCCGGCGTGGTGAAGGACAAGCAGTAATGCAGCAATATCTTGATTTAATGCAACATATTTTAGATGCCGGTACCGAAAAAACTGACCGTACCGGCACGGGAACCCGCTCTGTATTTGGCTATCAGATGCGTTTTGACCTCAGTAAGGGGTTCCCCTTGGTGACCACCAAGAAGTGCCATTTGCGCTCCATCATTCATGAGTTGCTCTGGTTCCTGAAAGGGGACACCAATGTTGCTTACCTGCATGAAAATAAAGTGACGATTTGGGATGAGTGGGCCGATGAGTCCGGAAATCTGGGGCCGGTTTACGGCGCTCAGTGGCGTAGCTGGCCAACGCCCGATGGCGGTCATATCGATCAGATTACCCAGGTGATAGAACAGATCAAATCACAACCTGACTCCAGACGTTTAATTGTCTCGGCCTGGAATGTCTCCGAGCTCGACAAGATGGCGCTGGCGCCTTGCCATGCCTTCTTCCAGTTTTATGTGGCCGATGGCAAGTTGTCCTGTCAACTGTATCAGCGCAGCTGTGATGTGTTCCTGGGGCTGCCGTTCAATATTGCCAGTTATGCGCTGTTGACCATGATGGTAGCGCAGCAGTGCGATCTCGAGTTGGGCGATTTCGTCTGGACCGGCGGTGATACCCATCTTTATTCCAATCATATGGAGCAAACGGCGCTGCAACTCAGCCGTGAACCCAAGTCTCTGCCACAAATGAAAATTATTCGCAAGCCTGAGTCTATTTTCGATTACCGATTCGAAGATTTCGAGTTGTCAGGTTACGATCCTCACCCTCATATCAAAGCACCAGTTGCCATTTAAAAACAGTTTTTTAGCGAAATACCTCGTATATTTCGAGGTGTTTCGCAGAAACTTTCGATTATTCTTACCTAAATCCATCTACTACACTCAAATCAATTATGTTTTTGGGAGTTTAGTATGGAAAAGGCACTTCGGAATTTCCTGAGTCAGGAATCTGCCGGCGGTATCCTGTTATTGATTGCTGTAGCCTTGGCTATGGTCTTGGCTAATTCACCTCTTGCCGGCGTTTATCAAGGTTTTTTGGATACCCCGATGCAGTTGCGGCTCGGGGCGCTGGATATCAACAAGCCCTTACTGCTGTGGATCAACGATGGTCTGATGGCGCTGTTCTTTCTGTTGATTGGTCTGGAAGTTAAGCGCGAATTGCTTGAGGGAGCGCTGTCCAGTGTTTCCAAGGCATCTCTACCCACCTTTGCTGCTATAGGCGGCATGCTTGTTCCGGCCGCAGTCTATCTGCTGTTCAATGCCAATGACCCAGTGACTCAAGGGGGGTGGGCGATTCCTGCCGCGACCGATATCGCCTTTGCGCTGGGGATAATGGCACTTTTAGGCAACCGGGTTCCTGTGGCGCTCAAGGTGTTTTTATTGGCGCTGGCAATCATAGATGACCTGGGTGTCATTGTTATTATTGCGCTGTTCTACAGCAGCGATCTGTCGATGATAAGCCTGGTGATTGCCGCTGCTGCCGTTATAGGTTTGATTATTTTGAACCGTCGCGGCGTGACTGCGCTTGGAGCCTATGGCGTGCTTGGGGCTATTCTCTGGGTTGCCGTACTCAAGTCCGGGGTTCATGCCACTTTGGCCGGGGTGATCATCGCCTTTTGTATTCCGCTGCGCGACAAGCAAGGTGGTTCGCCGTCCGAGCATCTGGAGCATACGCTGCACCCCTGGAGTACCTTCCTGATCCTGCCGGTCTTTGCTTTTGCCAACGCCGGGGTAGCTTTGGGCGGGATGTCGCTCGAGAGCCTGGTATCGCCTGTACCTCTGGGTATTGCTTTGGGTTTGTTGCTCGGTAAGCCGATTGGTGTGGTGCTGTTCAGTTTTATTGCGGTTAAGTTGCGTCTGGCAGAGTTGCCCGAGGGCATTGCCTGGCGCCATATCATACCTGTGGCTGTGATGTGCGGTATAGGTTTTACCATGTCGATGTTTATTGCCTCGCTGGCGTTTGAGCATGGTGGCGTTGTCTATAGCGATTTGGCCAGGTTGGGGATCCTGATCGGATCTATGTTGGCGGCAGTCGTGGGCTATTTCTGGCTGTCAAAAGTGTTACCTGAAAAAGGAGAAAAGGAATGAAAACAAGCATAATGGCAGGACTCATTCTCGTGGGCATGGCCCCTTTGGTTCAGGCGTCACAGATAGAAGCCTGTATTGCAGACAAGGAAGCTGTCCTGTGTCAGAGTTACCTTGAGGGCGTTGTTGATGGTGCGCTTATGTATAAGCCACAGGCGGTAGGTGCCCGCCTGGACAGCAACGGCTATGAAGCCCGCGCGCTTAAATATCGGGGAGGTAAGCGTTTTCAGGAAGCAAATCGCAAGTATTGCCTGGAGAGGATCCCGGATAGGGATCAACTGGTTATGGGGATCAGCGAAGCCTTTGAAAGCGGTGAGGTCAAGGATATAGAGACACTGCAGCTTGCCGTAAATAATTTGCTGGACTGTCAGCGTTTGAAGTAAGGAGTCGGGGCAGCCTATGTCTCATTTGAACTACAACCACCTGTATTACTTTTGGATGGTGCATAAGCAAGGCTCAGTGACCAAGGCTGCCGAGACACTCTGTTTAACCCCACAAACCATTACCGGCCAGATACGCACTCTGGAAGAAAGGCTTAAGGGGAGTCTGTTCAAGCGGGTAGGGCGAAATCTGGCCCCTACTGAATTGGGCGAGTTGGTGTTTCGCTACGCCGATAAAATGTTCAGCCTCTCTTATGAGATGCTCGATGTGCTCAACTATCGCAAGGATGAATCCATCCTGTTTGAGGTGGGTATTGCCGATGCTCTCTCCAAGGCGTTGGCCAGTCGGGTGCTGATGTCGGTTATCCCGGCAACTAGCTCCATGCACTTGGCCTGTTATGAATCGACTCACGAGAGTCTGATGACCCGGCTCAGGGAGCATAAACTGGATATGATACTGTCGGACTGCGCCGGTGAGTCTCTCAAATATCCGGAAATTCTTTCCAAGAAGCTGGGGGAGTGCGGTATCGCCTTCTTCTCGGCGCAGGAGTTTAAAAGTGGTTTTCCTGAATGTTTGGAAGAGGGGCCCTTGCTGATCCCCAGTCGACGCACTTCCTTGGGGCAGCAGCTCTATCGCTGGTTTGATGAGAAACGCCTTAATGTCACGATTCTCGGCGAGTTTGACGATGCGGCTATGATGAAGGCTTTTGGCTATTTCCGTAAGGGGATATTTGTTGCTCCCTCCATCTACCAGCAGGATATTCTCGAACATAATATACGTTTGCTCGGTGAAACCATGGAGATCAAAGAGGAATATCATGTGATGTTCGCAGAGCGGATGATCCAGCATCCGGCGGTGCAGCGCTTGCTGGAAACGGATTTTGGTGAGTTATTTGCCGGTCGAGATCTTCAGGTGCAGCAGTTCTGATACGGGTGGATGATTAAGGTGGGTATTCGACAGCGCAGACGCCAGAATGTAAACTTGCGGCAAAATTCTTGATTGGAGCATTATAGGTGTCTGACTTGATGAGTACCCCCAGGGTAAAGTGGGCATGTCGCCGTGGCATGCTGGAGCTTGATGTATTGTTTCAACCTTTTGTGGAGCAGCATTATGAGACTCTGAGCCCTGAGGACAAGGCCTTGTTTGTTCGTCTGCTTGAGTGTGAAGACCCGGAACTGTTTGCCTGGTTTATGGGGCATGAGCAATGTCCGGATCCGCAACTGGCACAGATGGTAGTGCGCGTTCGTGGCCGGGCAGCGCCATAGGTTTCAACTCAGTTCTTCCTTCAGCCAGTATCTGAGTCTGACGGTGCTGGCTGCTATTTGCCTGAGCAGCTTTCTTGCCTGGCCGGCGATGGATTAACCTTTCTATTTATCCTTCAAATACTTAAGTTTGCTGCTGGTACTGGTAGCATTTGGCCTGGGTCTGTGGCGTTTGCGCCGTTGGCAACTCTGTTTCTGGCTTAATGAATTGGGTGAAGGACAGTTCGAACCCGGTTCGAGTTTCGAACTTAGTGGCAAACCTTGGGTCAGCCCCTTTGTGGTGACTTTTACCTATCAGGGGGAGGATAACTACGGGCGTTGCTGGCTGTTTGCCGATATGTTTGACGACACAGACTATCGTCATCTGTGTCGTCTATTGTTGCAGCGCTCAAAGTCCGCTAACTGACCTTATTCCAGCTAAGTTATTCAGGCTGCAAAATGGTCGGCTGCGGATTCTCCAGTTTCTGCGGATGATCGATATTACAGTGCAAGCCGCGGCTTTCCTTGCGGGACATAGCGCAGCGGATGATCAACTCGGCCACCTGCACCAGGTTGCGCAATTCCAGTAGATTGTTTGTGACGTGGAAGTTGCTGTAATATTCCTGGATCTCCTGTTGCAGCATGGCGCAGCGGCGTAGGGCCCGCTCCAAACGCTTGTCTGAGCGCACAATCCCCACATAGTCCCACATAAAAAGTCTCAGCTCATGCCAGTTGTGGGCAATTACTACTTCCTCATCCGAGTTACATACTTGGCTTTCATCCCAGGCCGGGATATTACCGGGCATGGCAATTTTACCCAATTGGCTTTGAATATCGGTCGAAGCAGCGCGGGCGAATACCAGGCACTCCAGTAAAGAGTTACTCGCCAGGCGATTGGCACCGTGCAGTCCGGTATAAGCCACTTCACCTATGGCATAGAGACCATTGAGATCTGTCTGGCCATGAAAATCTGTCATTACCCCGCCGCAGGTATAGTGTGCTGCAGGCACCACAGGGATAGGTTCCTTGGTGATATTTATCCCTAAGTCCAGGCAGCGCTGGTAAATGGTGGGGAAATGCTTGATGACAAATTCCGGATCCTTGTGGCTGATGTCCAGATAGACACAATCGGCGCCGAGGCGTTTCATTTCATAGTCTATGGCTCTGGCTACTATGTCTCTGGGCGCCAGTTCGGCGCGTTCATCGAAGTCAGGCATAAAGCGACTGCCATCTGGACGGCGCAGATAGGCGCCTTCACCGCGCAGGGCTTCGGTCAGCAGGAAATTGCGGGCATCTGAATGGTATAGACAGGTCGGGTGGAACTGATTGAATTCCATGTTGGCTACCCGGCAACCGGCACGCCAGGCCATGGCAATACCATCACCACTGGCGATATCCGGGTTGGAGGTGTACTGGTAAACCTTGGAACTGCCACCGGTCGCCAGGGCGACAAACTTGGCCTTGATGGTTTCCACCTGCTCAAGGTTACGGTTCCAGACATAGGCGCCCAATACCCGGTTGCCCGGACGGCCCAGTTTTCGGGTGGTGATCAAATCTATGGCGTTGTAACGCTCAAGCACCAGAATATTGGGGTGGGCCTGGGCCATCTCCTGCAGTGTGGTCTGTACCTCTTTGCCGGTGGCATCGGCTGCGTGCAGAATACGTCTGTGGCTGTGGCCACCTTCACGGGTCAGATGGTAGGCGCTGTCATTGATGCTGCCATCGGGATTTTCTTCCTTATCGAAGGCCACACCGCATTCAATCAGCCATTGCATGGCGGCGCGGGCATTCTCGGCCGTGTAGGTTACCACGGCTTCATCACAGAGTCCGGCGCCGGCGACCAAGGTGTCGGCCACGTGGGATTCTATGGTATCCTCCTCGTCGAAAACCGAGGCTATGCCCCCTTGGGCATAATAGGTTGAGCCTTCGTTGAGAGGACCTTTGGAGAGTAAAATGACTTTGGTTTTTTCAGCCAGGTGAAGGGCGAGAGTCAAGCCCGCTGCACCACTGCCTATGACCAGGACGTCAGATTGGTGTTCAACTACTTGTTTCATCGGGTATCATGAGATGTGACTGGGGGTTCGGTTATGGTAAACCAACTCGCAAGGGATGGATACAACTCAGCTCAGGATATTCGCAGTACATTTTTTGCAAAACATCAGAACTTTTTCGAAGCACGCTAGTCTACATAAGTGAATATGATTCGAGCGACTGAGAAATCAGCATTATAAGATTTGGGAGAAGTCGGCTCGGATGAGTGGACAAACAAGTGATCAACAACTGGTTGAGCGCGTACAACGTGGCGATAAAAACGCTTTTAACCTGCTGGTACAAAAGTATCAGAGTAAGGTCATCAATCTGATATCCCGTTATGTACGGAATCAGGCCGATGTAGCAGATGTGGCGCAAGAGGCTTTTATCAAGGCTTATCGGGCGTTACCTAATTTTCGCGGTGAGAGTGCCTTTTATACCTGGTTGTACCGAATAGCAGTAAATACGGCCAAGAATCATCTGGTGTCACAAGGGCGCAGAACGCCTGCGAACGATGTCGATGCCGATGAAGCCGAGTTCTACGATGGCAGTGATGCCCTGAAAGAGTTCGCCTCTCCTGAGCGGTTGATGCTTTCAGACGAGATAAAGAAGACTGTCTTCGACACTCTCGAATCTTTGCCGGAAGAGTTAAAGATGGCTATCTCTTTGCGTGAGCTTGATGGTATGAGCTACGAAGATATTGCCAATGTGATGGATTGCCCTGTAGGTACTGTGAGATCCCGTATCTTTCGTGCTCGGGAAGCCATAGATAAGAAGCTCCAGCCTTTGCTGGAAAGATGACCCTTTAATAGAGACAGGTGAGTAATGGATAAATTAGGTCAGGAGTGGGTTTCTGCGGCAGTGGACGGCGAAACCGACGCTCAGACGCTGGCAGAACTGGCTGGTGACACTGCTTCTCACGACAAGTGGCGTAACTACCACCTAATTGGTGATGCTATGCGTGGCGAGTTGCCTTCCGCTATCCCCTTGGATCTTTCTGCCAGTATTGCTGCCGCTATCGACAAGGAACCGACGATAGTCGCGCCTGTTACCTCGACTCAGGTATCAGAGGTTGTTGAGCCCCAACGTCAGCTTGCTTCCGGCGGTAGAGTGATCCCCATGTTCAAACAGTTTGGCCAGTATGCGATTGCGGCCACTGTTGCCATGGTTGCCATTGTTGGTGTTCAGAACTACAACCAGGCACCTGAAAGCCAGGATCCTGCATCCCCAGTGCTTATTACCCGTCCATTGGTGGGCAGTGCTTCACCTGTTAGCCTGCAAACCGGACCGGTTCAGCAGCCACAGGGATATACCAATGAGCAGTTGATTGAGCAACGTCGCAGGATTAACAGCTATATTCAGGATCATATGTTGCAACAGAGATTGAATGCCGGTGTGGTTATGGATAACAATAGTGAGGTCGTTCCTGTTCCTATGAATCGTTAAGGAAATCTCTTGCGCCTTTTCCTCTTGGCCCTTCTGGCCTTCGCAGTGCCTGCCTTCGCGCAGGATGATATGTCCGCCAAAGCCTGGCTTGAAAAAATGAGCCAGGCTTTGCGCGAAAAAGAATACAAGATTTCTCTCATCCAACTTCAGGCCGATAATATTCGGCCTTTGGTATACCTGCACGGTAAAGTCAACGGTGAGGAAGTGGCCTTCCTCGAACACCTTAATGGGCCGCCAAAAAATGCCGTTCGTGTCGGTAATATAGTGACCTTTATCGAACACGATCAGCCCGCCTATAGTATTAATGCCAAGCGTATTCAAGGAGTGATGCCAGCGGCCTTCTTCGGTGACAGCGGCAATCTTGAGGCCGGATATCAATTGGTGTTGGGGGGGCGTAGCCGTATCGCCGGCCGTCCAGGACAGATGATCCGCATTTTGCCCAATGATGAATACCGCTATGGTTTTCAGGTGTGGATGGATATGGAAACCTTCCTGCCGCTGCGCTATGACATGCTGAATCAGGACAAGCAGTTGCTGGAGCAGTTGTTGGTCATCGAATTGATAGAACTGCAGGAAACGGCGCCTCTGCTGGTGGAGGCCTACAAGCAGGAATGGCCGGCGGTGATGAACTCCTCAGAGCGTGAAGATGGCCAGAATTGGCAGTTTGATTGGCTGCCGCCCGGTTTTCAAGTGGTGGTTCGTGATCATCATCGCCTGATTGGCAGTCATGAGCCGGTGGAATACATAGCCTTGACCGATGGCTTCAGCAATATCTCTGTCTACGTTGCCCGCGCCGGTGACGCGCCTATGCCGGAAGAGCTGATGACCCGCAATGGCCTTTCCATGGCGGCCGACCGAGTCGGTAATCTGGAAGTGGTTGCCGTTGGTAAGGTGCCGACACAAACGCTTATCCGTATCGCTTCGGGTCTAAGGCTGGAGTGAGGGCTGAATTATGATGGAGCAGGTGGCTAAGGTCGTTGGCACAGACAGCGATGGTTGGGTCAAGGTGCAGGTGGAGTTGAAGAGTGCCTGTAATCACTGCTCCAGTAGCGAATCCTGCGGCACTTCTGCGGTTGCCAAGGCGTTTGGCAGTCGGCTGCAGGAGTTTTCCCTGCCCAGTACTGAAACTTATCCAGAAGGCACTTTACTGCGTTTAGGCTTGCCGGAAAGCGTAGTGCTCAAGGCGGCATTGCTGGTTTATATGCTGCCTTTGGCCGGGCTTTTTTTAGGCGGGTTGCTGGGGCGCTTTATTGCTTCGCTTGCTGGGTTCAGTACAGATGGAGGGGCTATATTCATGGCGATCATCTTTGCTTTGCTGGCTTGGCAACTGGGTAAGTCTCAGGCGCGCAGGATTGAAAACCGGGCCCAACCCGTCATACTCGCCAATCTGGGCCAAGCCATGGAGGCCGCTTCAGAAAGCAAGTGCCATTAATCCCGTCATTCCCGCCAAGGCTTAAAGTGTGAATCTAATTGGTATTGGCCCAGCAATCGGGTACAATTTCGCACCTTTGAGCACAGTCTCCCATTAGAATTTAGTCATTGCAGCATAATGAAACAAATTAGAAACTTCTCAATTATTGCCCATATCGACCATGGCAAGTCAACCCTTGCCGACCGCATCATCCAGCGCTGTGGCGGGTTGGAGGCGCGCGAGATGAAGGAGCAGATCCTCGACAATATGGAGATCGAACGCGAACGCGGGATCACCATCAAGGCGCAGACCGTGCGCCTCATGTACAAGGCGAAAGACGGCGAGACGTATCAACTCAACCTGATGGACACGCCCGGCCACGTCGACTTCGCGTATGAAGTGTCACGCTCGCTCGCGGCCTGCGAAGGCGCGCTGCTGGTCGTCGACGCATCGCAAGGGGTCGAGGCGCAGACGCTCGCCAACGTGTATCAGGCGATCGACAACAACCTTGAAATCATTCCCGTCATCAACAAAATCGATTTGCCCGCCGCCGAGCCCGATCGCGTGAAAACGCAGATCGAGGATGTCATCGGCATCGACGCGTCGAACGCCGTGCTGACCTCCGCCAAATCCGGCATCGGCATCGACGATTTGCTGGAAGCCATCGTCACGCGCCTGCCGCCGCCTAAGGGCGACCCCGCCGCCATCCTGAAGGCGCTGCTGGTGGACAGCTGGTACGACGCTTATCTGGGCGTCGTCGTCCTGCTGCGCGTCGTCGAAGGTACGCTGAAGATCAAGGACAAGCTGCGTTTCATGAGCAACGGCGCGGCATACGAAGCCGACCGCGTGGGGGTCTTCACGCCCAAGCACGTGCTGACCGGCGAGCTGAAGCCCGGCGAAATCGGCTTCGTCACCTGCGGCATCAAGAACATCGGCGAGACGAAAATCGGCGATACCATCACGAACGACCGCAATCCCTGCGCGGAACGCCTGCCGGGTTTCAAACCCTCCGTCCCGATGGTTTTCTGCTCGCTGTTCCCCGTCGATTCATCCGAATTCGAAAAGCTGCGCGACAGTCTTGGCAAGCTCGCCCTGAACGACGCGTCGCTGCACCACGAAGCCGAAAACTCGAC
>Ga0114983_1000859_pt1 | contig 12461 bp, 10 predicted proteins | sample Shrwel_input2_RT_FD_87182 | JGI IMG/M metagenome (GOLD analysis project Ga0114983, IMG submission 87182) | Subsurface microbial communities from deep shales in Ohio, USA - Utica-3 well 1 S input2 RT | ecosystem: Environmental > Aquatic > Deep subsurface > Shale gas/oil reservoir > Produced... | reverse complement strand
ATGAAAAGCAACCTCACTGCAGTAGCAGCTGCGCTTTTGTCAGCGACGATGAGTACCTCGGTACTCGCGCAAGAAGTTGAGACGGAACGTCACACGCTGTCGCTAGAGACCATTAGCGAAGGACTTAACCACCCTTGGGGAATCGCCTTTTTACCATCGGGCGATATGCTGGTTACCGAGCGTTCAGGTACGCTAAATATTATTACTCAAGAAGGTCAGAAAACACCCATACAAGGTACGCCTGAGGTGGTTGCAAAAAGCCAAGGCGGTCTACTAGACGTTAACATCGATCCCGACTACGCAGATAATGGCTGGGTCTATATCAGTTATTCAGAAAAAGACCCCAAAGGAGGTAATGGCAATAGCACCGCCGTTATGCGAGGTAAAATTGACGGAGATAAATGGACTCAAGGCGAGGTTATTTTTCGCCAAGCGCCAAAGTATGAAAGTAACGCTCACTTCGGGTCCCGTCTTGTATTCTCTCCCGAAGGGCATCTATTTATTACTTTAGGCGAGCGTTATTCCAGAATGCAAGATGCACAAACGTTAGATAATCATCACGGAAAAATTGTGCGTATTTGGCCCGATGGCTCAATCCCTAAAGATAATCCCTTTGTCGGCAATGACGGTGCACTTGACGAAATCTGGTCTTATGGACACCGCAACGTCCAAGGTGCCGCTATTCATCCTGATACGGGCGAGCTATGGACGATTGAACATGGCCCACAGGGCGGTGATGAAGTTAATATTCCCAAAGCAGGTAAGAACTATGGCTGGCCGACCATCACATATGGCGAAGACTACGGTGGCGGTGAAATCGGTATTGGCACACATAAGGAAGGCATGGAGCAACCGTTTTACTACTGGCTTCCTTCAATTGCCACGGCTGGCTCAGTTTTCTATACCGGTGATAAATTTCCAAAGTGGAAAGGCGATTTACTGGTGACTGCCTTACGCGGACAAACAATTGCACGGTTAGATCTTGAAGAAGGTCGTGTTCTGCACGAAGAACGGATGTTAGAAGACGCAACCAGCTTCCGTATCCGTGATATTGAACAAGGTCCTGAAGGGTTCTTGTATATTCTGACCGATGCCGATAGTGGCCAACTTATTAAACTGTCACCCGTAAAATAATTATGAAGTATTTACGCACAATAACAGGGCTGGCTCTTGCGCCAGCCCTTTGTTTTAGCCAAGAAATTAATGAAATCATCGAGGTGAATGCGCAGCAGTCCGGTAGCGAATGGCGCATGACCCCCGGTAGCGTTGACCTTATCGATATCAACCAGCAACTGCCATCTTTGAATATTGATGCGGGAGATACACTTCGCGCCATTCCGGGTATTCAGGCGGATACACGCTACAACTATGCCCAGGACACGCGTCTCGTCGTGCGTGGATTCGGTGCACGCGCAGCATTCGGTGTGCGAGGCTTGCAGTTGAATGTCGATGGTGTACCTCTGTCCATGCCTGATGGCCAAGCGCAAACCTCAAGTATCATTTTAGACGAAGCAGAAACAGTCGAAGTGTTCCGCGGTCCACTCGCTGTTCTATACGGTAACACGGGCGGAGGCGTGGTCGAATGGAACACGCGTGCACCACAGCGAACCACGAGTGAGATTGCTGTAGCCGCAGGTGCCAACGATCTTACCCGCGCCAAAGGCCAATTTGACTGGGTCAATGATGCTCACAAATTGCGCTTCATCGCCACCGACTTGTACACCGCAGGACCTCGCCCTCACAATACGGCAAAGCGTCAGCAACAAGGGTTGAGGTACTACTTTGATATCAACGACCAACAACAACTTATCCTACGGTACGACAACAACAACGCCCCATTGTTAGAAGATCCAAGTGCGCTAACCCCCAGTGCTTGGCGCCAAAACCCCGACCAAACCGTCGGTCGAGCCATTGATTTCAATACCCGAAAATCCATTCATCATCGGCAAGGTTCTCTGACATGGAAGCTCGACGCCGATGGTTATCGCGCACGTATTGCGGCTTGGCAGGGTGATCGCGACGTTGTCCAGTTCTTACCCTTTGCAGGAGACGCCATTGGTAGCTCGGGCGCCGTGATCGATTTGTCGCGCCAGTTCGAAGGTAGCTCAGCTTATGTAGAGTGGCAAGCCACAGCGCAAACAGATATAGGTTTTGGTTTGCGATACGAGCGCCAGCAAGACCATCGGTTCGGTTTTGTGAACGATGAAGGTGAAAAGGGTGACTTGCGTCGCAGCGATTTTAACTATGTTAGAAAGCAAGCCGTTTATACTCGTTTAACGCATCGATTTAATGAACAATGGCGAATAACCGCTGGCGCTCGACACAGCCGCTTTGACTTCTCGGTAGACGACCAGTTTATTATGCCAGGCGATCCCGATGACAGCGGTCAAAATGAGCTGAGTGATAACTCCGGAGCGGTCGGTCTTACATGGGCGTTTGCGCCGCGTTGGTCAACCTATATCAGCCTAGGGTCAGGCTTCGAAACACCCACCTTGACTGAGTTGGCTTATCGTAATAATGGCAGTGGCCTCAATACCGAACTATCGCCCAGTCAATATCGACAAACCGAATGGGGCTTAAAATTTAATTCAGCAGGACGGTTTTCCTCGCAATTGGCAATGTTCGATATTCAGTCTGAGGACGACATTGTTATTGATCAATCGAACGACGGACGCACGACCTACCGCAACGCAGGTGAGACTGAGCGTCAAGGTATCGAGTGGCAGCTTAACGTACAGCTAACTGAGCAATTAGATAGCTTTGTATCCTACAGTTATATCGATGCCAACTATCAAGGAGGTCTTTATAACGGTAATCAACTGCCTGGGGTCGCTGACAGCCAATGGTTTACACGACTCACTTGGCAGCCCACACAAGCCACTCAAGTTCAACTACTTGGACAATATCGCGGTGAAACTTACGCCGACGATAGTAATACAGTAAAAGCACCGAGCTACGTAAAATGGGATTTGGCAATAACCCAGCAGTGGCAGATAGCCGAGAACGAGTTTGAAGCTTGGCTTCGAGTGGATAATTTGTTGGATAGAAACTACGTAGGAGCAGTCGTTGTTAATCAGGGCAGTGGTCGTTCATTTGAACCCGGAATCGGTCGTTCGGCAAGTATTGGGATTAGCTGGCATCATCTATTTTGATGCCAGCTCTATTATCATACGATTACAACATTGCCCGTAACACATCGAGCAAACGCTCAGCCGTTTGCTCAGATGATGCCGGGTTTTGACCCGTAATCAGCATACCATCCTGCACAGCATAAGACTGCCAGTCGTCAACCTTACGATAGTGACCGCCTTTTGCTGATAACTCATCCTCCAGGAGGAAAGGAACCACGTCTGATAAACCGACGCCGTCCTCTTCGGAGTTACTAAATCCAGTAACCGTGCGACCTTGGACTAAAGGGTCTCCGCCCGGTGTTTTTGCATTAAGCAGTACCGCAGGGGCATGACATACTGCCGCGACAGGCTTACCTTTCGACCAAAACTTCTCAATCAAATCAATCGATTGTTCATCGTTAGTGAGATCCCACAATGGACCATGTCCACCTGGGTAAAAGATAGCATCAAAATCATCAACACAGACTTCATCGAGCTTGCATGTACTACTGAGCTTGTTCTGCGCTTCCTGATCTTCATTAAAGCGTTTCGTCGCCTCTGTTTGAGCATCTTCCGCTTCACTATTCGGATCAATCGGTGGTTGCCCGCCTTTAGGCGAAGCAATTGTCACATCCGCGCCAGCATCGACAAACGTGTAAAACGGTGCGGCAAATTCCTCTAACCAAAACCCTGTTTTATTACCCGTATCACCTAACTCATCGTGAGACGTCATAACCATTAAAATCTTCACGGTTTACTCCTTAGCGTTTGTACTCGTGCCTTTAATACGTTTTCAGCTTTCAGATTGATCAGTTTGACCTTCAAGCCAACGATAAAGCGTGCGCCGCGTGACCCCTAAAATCTCCGCCGCTTTCTTCTTATTGCCACCCACATGATTCATAACGTCCTGAATATATGCATCTTGATGGGCTTGCAATGTATGCCAGTGTGGTTGCTTATCGGCTGTCGGATCACGCACTTCCAGCATGCGCTCGGGTAAATCATCGACTTGTAAATGGTGCGACTGCGCGAAAGTCACCGCGCGCTCAATCGCGTTTTGTAGTTCTCGGACGTTGCCAGGAAAACGATAACGATAGAGTATATCCAAAGCATCGGTATCAATGTCAGTGATACGCTTGCCTGCCTTTTCTGCATACACACTAATAAAGTGATGCGCTAAACGCTCAACGTCCTCACCTCGCTCCCGCAACGCGGGGACTTTCACACTGAAGGTTTCTAGTCGGTAAAATAAATCTTCACGAAACTCGCCATCCCGCACACGCTGCTCTAAGTTTTGATGGGTTGCAGCAATAATACGTACATCAACTTTTTCTTCGTCATCACTGCCTACCGCGCGCAGCGTACCTTCTTGTAACACCCGGAGCAGTTTAGCTTGAAGTGCTAACGGCATTTCACCGATTTCATCAAGCAATAGAGTGCCACCATCAACCTGTTTGAACAGCCCCAAGCGTTTACCCTGAGCGCCGGTGAACGCCCCTTGCGTATGACCAAAAAATTCACTTTCCATAAGTTCTGAGGGTATACCCGCACAATTGACCGCTTGAAAAGACTTATCACGCCGCTCGCTAAGCTCATGGATTGCGCGCGCAACCAGTTCTTTACCAGTGCCGGATTCGCCCGTAATAAGTACACTACCTCCGGCTGTGCCGAGCCGCTCAATTTGATGATACAACTTGCGCATTGCGGGACTTTGCCCGATAAGGCCCGCGGGTCCTTTTTGCTGTGACTTAAAACGAGTCAACTCTTGCTTTAATAAGCGGTGCTCCAACACACGTTGAACACTCAGAAGCAGGTGCTCAACATCAAGTGGCTTAGTCAAAAAGTCAGCTGCCCCTTGTTTTAGCGCATCAACCGCCTGGTCGACAGTGGCAAACGCAGTAATAAGAATAAGTGCAGGAGCGCCCGCCTCTCTGACATGCTCAAGTAGTGACAAACCTGAAGAACCGGGTAAGCGAATATCACTGACAACGACATCAACCGAAGGCAGCTCAGCTTGATAGTCCTCGGTTGATGGAAAGGCAAAAACTTTATAGTCCTCTGCTTCAAGCTCCTCAACAAGTAGCTCACGTAGCGCTGAATCATCTTCAATAACGGCGATTTGCGCTTTACTCGCTGTCATTCGAACCTCCTGTCTTTAGTACCTTTTGAGGAAGTGACAAAATAACGCAACAACCACCTTCAGGGCGGTTCTCAAGCTTCAACTCACCCTCGTGATCGCTCATGATGTGCTGCACAATAGTCAATCCCAGCCCCGTGCCTTCACCGGTTGTTTTGCTACTGTAAAAAGGCGATGTGGCATGTGCTTGAGCGCGCTGAGTGAGTCCGTCGCCATCATCCATAATCATGATTTCGGTCGAGCTAGGTGTTTGACTCACAGCAATACGCACCTCTGATTTAGCCGCTTGATACGCGTTTCGTAGTACATTCACTAACGCAAGCTCCATACGCGAGACATCAACCGTACAAACATCATCGCCCTGATACTCAACAACACACTGGATATCATCATTCTCCAGCTCAAACCCCACACTGGTGCATGCACGCTCTATCAGCACTTTTATTGCCACTTGTTGGCGTTCGCTCACAGGCGTGCGGGAAAAGGCGAGTAGTTGATTGACCAATCTTGTTAAGCGATGCACTTGCCCTCGAATGGCTTGTAACTGACGCCTGTCATCTTCAGAGTCGGTATGCCGTAAAAGCTTTTTAGCACGATTATCAATCACCGTAAGCGGTGCACCTAGCTCGTGAGCGACACCACTCGAAACCGAACCGATAGCCGCCATTTTTTCTTGTTCACGTAAGGCTTCATTTAGACGCTGCTCTTCTTGACGTCTATCCCGGATCTCTTGCTCGGCACGAGTGACCGCTTCTAGCATCTCGTTAAGACCTTGGCTTATCGCGACGATCTCGCTCGGTCCATGGGTATCAACCCGAACATCGCGCCGTCCTTCAGCGACCTGTTGCATAATATTGCGAAGATACAAAACATGGCGCCCAACGCCGCGATAATGACCAAAAACTAAAACGGCAATCGTCACCACGGCAAAAATAAACCAACTAATCCACGCTACTTGGCTTAGTTGCTCAAACCGTTCATCAAAATCGCTGGCGCGTCGATTAATTTGCAGAAGGCCAATAATACGGCCGCCACGATCAACAATAGGAAGGAACTGGGAAAACACCTCACGCCCCTCAACTTGACGGTAGTCATCTTGTGAGACGCCGGTTTGTACAGTTTGTCGAGCTAACCAACTGTCTGATAAGTCAGTCTCAGTAACACCTGCCTCTGCGACTTGCTGACCATTTACGTCATAAACTGAAGCGCCATAAACGCGTCCAATATTAAAAACCGAATCTAAGTTCGCTTGCACAGTCGCCAAGTCATTGTTTAAAAGCGCATCACTGATCGGCAAACTAATCGCCCGCCCAATCAATTTAAGATCGGTCTTAAGACGTTCCTCTTCTTGCTGACCCGCTATATTCAATCCAAACGTTATCGCAGCCCCAGAAATTAATAGCATTGGAATAACCACATAAAGCAATAAACGGCGCTGAATACTCGAGAGCGGTAAAGTGTATCTTTTTGTCACATTACCTCCTTTGTGTGTATCAAAAGGATACATAAGAAATCGTAAATTTTCCTTGTTTGATTACAGGTATTTATTTTTTCCTTATTTTTCATGACGTTAAAAACTTGGCACAGTATTCGCTTTATCTAAAGTGATTAAATTTCTTGAACAACAGGAGTTCACGATGAAAAAGACAATGATTGCAATCGCATCAGCAATGACATTAGCGACTACTGCAGCCGCTGCGCAAACTCAAGACAACGCAGCACAAAATCAAATGGCACAACAGCAAGCTCAGCAAAAAATTACTGAAGGCATGCTGGTCAAATTTGTCGCTGCAATGGAAGACGTTCAAAAAGTAACGACGAAATATCGCGACAAATTTCAAAATGCTGAAAATCAAGAAGAAGCGCGTAGCATCCAGCAAGAAGCGCAGAAAGAGATGATCGCAGCAGTGAAAGATTCTGGTCTTTCACCACAACAGTACAACATGATCATTCAACGCGCTCAAAGCGATAAAGAGTTGCGTTCTCGCCTTAAAGAAATGACTTCAGGTGAAGGTAACTCGTAAGCATCGATGTTAACTTTAATTTAAAGGGCGGTCATAGTACCGCCCTTTTTTGATCATAATTGACCTCCACAACGTAGCATTTAATATTCACACGAATTTAAAAGGAGTGTCTTAGTGAAAGCAGCAGACCTCATGGTAAAAGCTCTCGAAAATGAGGGTGTACAATATGTGTTCGGTATCCCAGGAGAAGAGAATCTCGATTTACTTGAATCTCTCTCAAACTCATCAATTGAACTGGTGTTAACGCGCCATGAGCAAGCTGCGGGCTTTATGGCGGCGACCTATGGGCGGTTAACAGGAAAGCCGGGGGTTTGTTTATCAACACTTGGGCCTGGAGCGACCAATTTAGTGACATCCGTTGCTTATGCACAACTCGGTGCGATGCCAATGGTCGTGATCACGGGACAGAAGCCAATAAAAGATCGGCCGCAAGGTCAATTCCAGATCATTGATGTCATCGATATGATGACGCCTATCACCAAGTACACTCAACCGATTATCAGTGCAAAGACGATACCTTCACACGTGCGGGAGGCTTTCCGTCGTGCCGAAGATGAACGACCAGGTGCAGCGCACCTTGAGCTATCAGACGATATTGCAGCTGAAGAAGTGGATGCTACCCCAATTACACCGAGTTACTCGCGTCGTCCAATTACTGAGCATAAGTCTGTCGATTACGTTTTGAAACTGCTTAAGGAAGCTAAGCATCCGCTCATCGTAATTGGTGCCGCAGCCAACCGTAAAATTACGGCAAAAATGCTTCGTGCGTTCGTCGATAAAACAGGAATTCCATTTATCACAACGCAAATGGGTAAAGGTGTCATTAATGAAGATCACCCACGTTGGTTAGGGAATGCTGCGGTATCTGATGGCGATTACCCACATCGTGCCATAGAACAAGCTGACTTAATCCTCAATGTCGGCCACGATGTCGTTGAGAAACCGCCATTCATGATGAAACCTGATCAACGCAAGGTGGTTCATATTAACTTCCAAGGCGCCCAAGTCGATTCTGTTTATTTCCCACACGCCAGTATGATTGGCGATATCGGGAACAGCATTTGGCAGCTTAAAGAAGGTATCGAGCCGCAGTCTCATTGGGATTTTGAATTTATGCTGAAAGTCCGCGAACACATGCGTGACCACACCGACGAAGGCGCACATGACGAGGCTTTCCCTATGCTACCTCAGCGCCTAGTAGAGGAAGTGAGAGAAGTTATGCCAGACGACGGCATCATTGCGTTGGACAACGGTATTTATAAAATTTGGTTTGCTCGCAATTATCCTGCACGCCAACCAAACACCGTGTTGCTCGATAATGCACTGGCCTCGATGGGCGCCGGTTTACCATCTGCCATGGCTGCTAAACTGGTCCACCCAAACCGCAAGGTAGTTTCTATCTGCGGCGACGGCGGCTTTATGATGAATTCGCAAGAAATCGAAACCGCTGTTCGTATGAATCTCGATTTGGTTGTGCTTATTCTTAACGACAGCGCTTACGGTATGATTAAGTGGAAACAAGAGCACATGGGTTTGCACGACTTTGGCTTGGACTTTAAGAACCCTGACTTTATCAAGTACGCGGAAGCTTACGGTGCTAACGGCTACCGGTTAGAAGCAACAGAAGAATTGCAGCCACTGATGCGTGACTGCATGGAGAAAGGTGGCGTGCACATCATCGACGTTCCCGTTGATTACTCACGCAATGTTGAATTACTCAACGAAGAAATTCCTAAACGCGCAAAAGCGATCCAAGCCTAATCTTTAAGGCTTGGATGCGTATCTGCAAAGATAGGATAGTCGTTAATTTTGTCTAAAAATGCCTGTAGCTTGGGGAATTCGTTTAACGAAATCAGTGAACGAAAGAGTCCCCAGCTCAGGAAACAACCTAAGCGCAGTTCACCATCGCTGAACGGATGCGGTCCCTCATAAGCAACAGCATGGTCACGGCTCTCCATTAAAGCGAGAATTTCATGTACACGCTCATGCTGGCGCTTCATGTAACCATTGTTGTCTGGCGTCACACCTTCCTTACTCAATAAGAACAGATTAATGGTGGCGTCCATCGCTGTATTCACCAAACAATACTGGTCAAAGTCAGTGGTGTCTGCGAAAAAACGCTCGCCGTTCTTTTCACGCACATATTTTAATATGCTCGAAGAATCAAAAAAGCGCAGATCGTTATGATGTAAAAAAGGCACCTTTTTAGCAGGACTCAGCTTTGCACTCATATCGTGATCAGTCTCGGTAAACGAATACGCTAACCCCGTTTCTTTAAAGGCAATACGACAGTGCCGTACATACGGTGAAGTATAACTACCAAACAGTTCCATAAACCGCTCTCCTATTAATGGTCTCGACAGGGCTCGTCGGGATACTCAAGTTCAATTGTAGTATGCGCTAAATTAAAGCCTTGTAGCGCATCGGAAATATTAAGTTTGAGCCGGCCCCGCTGCTCCGCAGTCAGCTCACGCGCAACCACAATATGCGCGGTTAATACATGACGCTCACCATCAAGCGACCAAAAGTGAATATGATGAGCATCTTGCACATCATCTAGTTTTATCAGTTTTTCTTGAATAGCGATATAGGCCTCTTCGCTGGGCGCTGCTTGCACAAACAGTTTCACTGTAGATGCCAGAGTACGAATAACATTAAGTAAAATAAATAAGGTAAAACCGATAGATAACAAAGGGTCAAGAATAGGCCAGTCGACAAAATACAACACGATTGAGACTATCAATACCGCGACCCAGCCCAACACGTCTTCGATCAGGTGCCAATTTAATACGCGTTCATTAAGCGTCTCACCTGCGCTTAATTTAAACGCCGCATAGCCATTAACGGCGACACCAAAAACCGCCAGTCCGATCATTCCTTCAGCAACGGGCATCACGGGATCAAATAAGCGAGGGATGGCGGTATAAAGCACCCAGACCGAACCGGCAATTAGAATCACCGCATTAATAAAAGCCCCGACCAATGAAAGCCGCTGATACCCGTACGTGAAGGTGCGAGATGGATCCCGCTTACTGAACTTGTTGAGTAACCAGGCTAGGCCTATAGATAAGCTATCGCCTAGATCGTGCACCGCATCTGCAAGGATCGCTGTACTGTTCGTTAAAACACCACCAATAAACTCAATGATGGTGAAAGCCAAGTTGAGAAAAAATGCCCAACCAATCCGGTTCGAAGACATATCGTGGTGATGGTGATGATGGTGATCGTGACTCATAAACTCCACTTGTTAACTCAGTGAGACGGACAACAAAGTGTGTGTTGGTTTAGTAACTACTATGACACGATAAGACGTATATGCGAAGCATATCGCGATTTATGTCGCACTGACTTCGTCATTTTGGGCTGACAACACAGTACTATTATATTATTGTAAAAATAATGTTATCAAAATAAGAGAACACAGTGCGAAAACTTCTTATACTTGGATTGCTTTTAACGAGCTTCAACGCCCTTGGCAAAACATTTGAAACACCTACTTTTCTCATTCAATGCCAAGATTGTACAATCGGTCAACTCCGTGACTGGTTCTTCAACACGATCGTTCTTAATACAAATAAAAACCCGGAAAAAGAACATCAACGCATCTACTCAGAATATCGCATCATCGTACATCGACCTGAGTCATCTCGGTACGACGCGTTTAAAGTGATCGCACCCGTAACACGCTTAATGCAAGGCGATATTAAACCAGAAACCTTTAACGTCTCACAGACCTCTCATACAAACAGTGAGACCTACCTCGCGAAGCAGCTATTTGCCTATGCAAAGCAAATCGATAAACAATTAGATCATATCGGCGACCAATTAAGCCGTTCGTTTAAAGCTACGGATGAGTATCAGCAATGGCTTAACTCAAATAACACGCAAGCTAATAACCACGTCTGCACAAATAACCCTCAATATCTTGGATTAACGTCTTTCTTTTCAGTTGATGCGCGTAAACAGTTACAACAACAAGCAAGCCAACTGTTCAGCGAAATCGACTTCAACAGTGAACCATCGACGATCGAGGTAGCCAACCAGTCTCGGTTTATTAAGGGCACTCTCAATCAGTCTTCTATTTACTTGATTAAGCGAAAGCCGTTTCATAATTCGACAATATCCTTAAATTTTGCCGATCCGGAGGATCCAAAAAACTCTGCGAAAGCAACCTTCCTCCTGACATTAAAGGGCGATACGCTGACTATTAATCCTACTGAGTCGTTAACACGGCTAGGCAACAAGAGCCTGAGTCTTTTCGAAGACTTTGGCGGAGAAGTGTCGCCATGTGCTGTTGTGGCAATGAATAGCTATCAAACACCTCAAACAATTCGACAAACACAGAAAGAGCCTAGACTTGCAGCTAATGTTAATCCCGATAATCCACATTTATGCGCATACATTTATGATGCGCAAGATAAAACACGCAGATTGATTCTAGGCGCAACCTGTAGCTTGATGTCGGATGGAGCTGATACCGTTGATAGCCGCTAGCTATAGGATTCCGAAAGGCTTCTATCTTTCGTCTGACGGCAACAAATTGTTCAAGAGTTGAATTTACCAGAGGCTACATTATGACCTTAATACTAGTCCACGTTGCGATCATAGCTCTCATCACGCTAATCTGTATAAAAATTAAAGTATGGGTGCCTATGCTTATCACCTTAATTCTATCCTTTACTTATTTTTATTGGATAATCAGTAACAGCCAGCCGGACGGTCTTTCAAACATAGTTTTCTTTATTTGGCCTCCTCTTTATACAATATTATGCGGCGGATTTTGGTTTCTCTTTAATAAAATACGGTTAGCGTTATAAAGGTTATCAGTGGGAAAATTCGGGGTTTTATATCAAGCCTAATGACTATCGTTTTAATCTAATTAAAAAATTGAAGTAGGTTGTGCAAGTGATTAAATTTAAGTTCAATCATTTTTGGTTTGTTTTTCTTTTGTTGTTTTTTTTAAGTAGCCTCTATTTTTTTTGGCCAGACAAAGATCTAGTCATCAATTTTTATGAAACGGGCGACGGCACTCAGTTTGAACCAAAAGTGACCATTGGCGTGACACTTATGATTTTTGCAGTTTTTATTTATATGCCATTTCGAATGATTACTGAACCGTTTTTTTCGTATTGGTTAGAAAATAATAGTCTTTTCATAAAAAAGTTTGGAAAAACTAAAGAGGTTCCACTT
>Ga0114983_1000857_pt1 | contig 12478 bp, 11 predicted proteins | sample Shrwel_input2_RT_FD_87182 | JGI IMG/M metagenome (GOLD analysis project Ga0114983, IMG submission 87182) | Subsurface microbial communities from deep shales in Ohio, USA - Utica-3 well 1 S input2 RT | ecosystem: Environmental > Aquatic > Deep subsurface > Shale gas/oil reservoir > Produced... | reverse complement strand
GTAATAGAGGATCGCCAGCAGGTGCAGGCCGATCAGCGCCAGCAGCAGCCACTTGGCCTGGCGATGCAGGCCGCTGAAGAGGTCCGCGCTCGCCGCACCGACCAGCGCATTCAGCGGCCCCTGAAAGGCGATGTCATCGGTCGCCACCAATCCGCTGCCGACCTGGAAGCCCACCAGCAACAGCATCGCCAGCACCGACAGCGAGCCCAGCGGGTTGTGCCCCGCCTCCTGCCAACTGCCGCGAAGATAGGCACGAATGCCAAACGCCGCCGCGAGGATGCGCGGCCAGCGCGCGTAGGTCGAACCGCACAGCCCCCAGACCAGCCGGAACACCAGCAGGCCCAGCACCAGCAGGCCGAGCCGGCCATGCCAGACCATCAGACCGCCGCCGAGCCAACCGGTGACGATCGCCGCCGTCACCGCCGTGGCGAATAACCAGTGGAACGCACGCAGGGGCAGATCCCACAGCCGGATCGTTTCGCTCATTGTCTCTCCTTAACCGCAACCGCTCTGGAACGAGCCCCCGAGCCTAGCAGGCCGGCCCGCTGGCGGCAGCCCGGCGATCTGTAGCCGGGTATTTCGAACGCCAAAGCGGACCGCCCGCCGGCATGGACGCCCGCAGGCGAGATGCGTATGATTGCGCCCCGCAACGCATCCGTAGCTCAGCTGGATAGAGTACTGCCCTCCGAAGGCAGGGGTCGTGGGTTCGAATCCCGCCGGATGCGCCATATTTTTCCCTTTTATATCAAAGGGATGCGCTCCTGACGAAAACCTGTCCTAGGCCTGAAAGTCGTTTTTGCCACAAATTTGCCACAGTTGATGTGGCGTGGATGGTAGGAATGGCAACGATCAGGAATCGCGGCGAGTATCAGTGGGAAGTGCAGATCCGCCGCAAGGGCTATCCAGCTCAGCGCAAGACCTTCGAAACCAAAGCCGATGCCCAAGCCTGGGCGCGCATGATCGAAAGCGAAATGGACCGTGGCGTCTTCGTCTCCCGAGTCGAAGCAGAGCGCACGTTATTCAGCGAGCTCATCGATCGCTACATCGCCGAGGTTGCTCCCAAGCACAAGGGCGCCTACTCAGAAATCAAACGCCTCGAGGCCCTCAAGCGGCACCCGCTGGCCGGCCGCATTGTCGCCACCCTCACCTCTTCAGATTTCGCTCGCTACCGCGACGAGCGCTTGAAGATTCGCAAGGGCAACACAGTCAAACGCGAGCTCGCGCTGTTTCAATGCGTGCTTGAGGTTGCGCGGCGTGAGTGGGGCATCCACCTGTCTGACAACCCCGTGCGGATGGTCAGCCGACCCAGCTACAACGACGAACGTTCCCGCCGCCTGGCTCCCGATGAAGAGGCCTATCTACTGAGTGCGCTCGAATACCATGAGCGTCGTGATGATGGCACGTATGCGGACGGCTCGCACAACCCGTGGATCCGTCCCATCGTGCAGCTTGCTCTCGAGACTGCCATGCGCCGAGGAGAGTTATTCGAGTTGCGCTGGAAGCATGTCAGCCTGGAGCGGCGGACGGCGCACCTTCCTGCAACAAAGAATGGCTTTCCGCGATCGCTGCCACTTACGCCGAAGGCAGTCGAACTCCTTCGCAATCTCCCAAGGTCGCTTTGCGGTCGGGTGTTTCCGACCACCCCAGATGCCCTCAAGAAAGCCTTTGTGCGTGGATTGGCGCGGGCGCGAACGCGTTATCTGGATGACTGCGAAAAGGCATCTGCGGCGCCTCAAGAAGACTTCCTACTTGACCTGCGCTTCCATGACCTTCGCCACGAAGCCACCTGCCGTTTGGCGACCAAGCTGCCGAACCTCATCGAGCTTGCCAGCGTGACCGGGCACAGGGAGGTCAACATGCTCAAGCGCTACTACAACATCACCGCCGAAGAGTTGGCCGCTAAGCTAGCCTGATCGTTAGAGTTCAAGTCTCAGGGAGTGCGCGAGTTCCCTGGATTCACTGCTCCGCTCAATCGCCCTCTTCGCAGTCAGTAAGTCTTCGTGACGTTGCTGCTCAAATGTTTGGAAGAAGCTCGCAGCAATTAGCTTGCGAGGCAGTGACTCGAAAGGCTGTCCAGTCTTGGCTTTGCGGAGCAGCTGCCGGGCCGTTATTTGAGCAGCTTCTAAATGTTGGGTGTAGGAAAAGAGGTCTTGCGCAACCCACATCTGGATCCAGTTGTTTGCTATTGCCCAAAAGATCATGCGTCGATAAGTCGGCCAGGTCATTCGGGTCTCGCCGCTCATGTAGCGTCTTAGGACTCTGCCGTCATGCGAGCTACGGATACCAGAGATTTCCTGCTCGGACATCAACCGCTCGAGAGCGACCATCGACAGCCCTGAGAATTTCAACAGTCCGCTAAGTAAGTAGACCGTTAACCGTTGGGGGGCGCGCAGGACGAAGTTTTTCCGCCCTTCTTCGAGATGTATGAGCATCTCTCGAGCTACCAGCTCAAATGCTTCTTCATCGGTGAGGTCGGCGCCGCTGGTATCCATGCACCGATTCTTTAGCTAACACCTGCTCATGTCAAAAAGCTGTCCTAGGGGGCTCGGCTTCCTCTGGCGAAAACTGAATGTATCGAAATGCAGTCAGGCCAAAGAAACCATGAGCATCGATTACGAAACCATCCAGAAGATCCAAAAGCTTGGCGACGATGTGCTAATCGGAGTTGTTGAGGTGGCCGCGTTGACCGGCTTCAGCATCCTCACCGTTCGGCAACGAAAGCTGCCAGGCCTTGATCCTGTGCCAGGCTTGTCGCGCCTCCGCTGGCGGCTAGGGGACTTGCGACAGTGGATGCGCTACGGCCCACAGGGTAACGCTGCCGCAGATATCGCAACCAATGCGAAAGATCTCTCTCGGCCGATGGGAAGGCCTACCAAGAAATCGCAGGTGGAGGGGCGGAAATGACTAGGGATGCCCATTCTGATGAAGCGTCCGGGGCAGAGGGCATGAAGCTCGACCCCCATTGGTTTCACGTTTTCAAGTCCATGGTGGACAACGATCTGAGAACGCTTGGCCCGTACGCCTTCGCTGTGTACTGCGTGATCAAGTCGCACTGTAGGCTCGAGACTGGCTTGGCTGAGCCTGGGATCGAGACAATCGCCAAGAAGGCGGGAATAAGTGCCCGGCAGGTGATGCGTGAGCTGAAAACGCTTCAAGAACATGGCTACGTTAGAAAGGTCCGGGTGCGGAAGCACAACGGCTACCACCTTCAAGAGCGTCTTTCTGTGTTCGACCCACTGGGCGAGAAAAGGGCGGTGGTCAAGCTGGAGTATCAGCCTACCAAGATTCAAGAGTTGGTGAAGGGGCTCAAAGAGATGCTGCGCACCCAGCAATTTGCGGGAGCCACCATTCACATCGAGAAGGTGCAGGTTATCCAGTGCCAGAACAACATCAACATCCACGTCGAGGGGCGGGAAGCGCTACAACAGTTGTCCCAAAACAACCCGACCTTACATCGCAAACTCACGTCGCTCAGGGAGACCATAAATCGGTCTCAACGCGAGTAGCTCATGTGACTGACTGTCACATGCCAGTAAGTCATGGCCGATGGCAATTCAGGTGACTCCCTGGCAGGTAACTCGCCTGTGTAGGTGCCTGAGAGTCACCCAAACAAGAAGAGAAGTTTAAAGATGCATACGAGCCCATCCAGGCTCGGCCGGAGCGCATTTCTGCCTTCTGCCGCCAATGCAGAGCCTTGCCGTCAGAACGCAGATCTACTTGCTGGGCTTGTGGAATGCGGGAGGGCCAAGTCGGCGTCGCTTAGGCGTGCCTTCCGGTTTTCGCATCGCCTCGCGCAGCCTCTCCGCATCCGCTTCGATGACCTCGGGCGGTGCCTCTCTGAGGATTTGGAACAGGCGCTCACGATTCAGCCGCTTGGTTTCCAAGATCTCTTCAAAGCTGCTATCGGAGCCACGGTACTGACGCATCTGAACATCCCTCGGGAGGTGCATGATTGAACACTAACATCCATCCCAAAACTACGCAGCGCAAAGTCTTCAAATCATTCCTTGATCCATTCCTGAAAACGTTCCGCAAAGTGCTCCTGCGGGTATGTCTGCGGTCATGCTCCCGCACGCAGGGATTGGTTCATCTTTCCTTGCGAACCGTGTTCACAATTCTGGTCCAGGTAGTTCCACAAACTGTTCGCTGGGTTATGCACCCCGGCGGGGGATATCAGCAGGACAAGGTAGGGTTTGTGATACCGCCATGGATGGCCTCTCACAACCGGCAAGCCCCAGTCGTTGCACTCCCTTTGCTTGACCTACCACCTCTGCTCAGGGCAAGCCCCGAGACCCCGAAAGCTATAGCCGAGGTCAAAAGATGAGCCGCAGTGAGCAGCGGCGCCGCACGGGTTGGTTACCGGCAGTTCGGTGCTTCGAGGAGGAAGAGCTTTTGGTTCGAGAGAAGGCTCATGACTGCGGGATGAGCATCGGCCAGTTCATGCTGGCTGCCGCATTGCAGCGGCAGACCAGAAGCCGAATTGATGCCCATATCATCAACGAGCTGCGGCGCCTTGGTGGACTACAGAAGCACTTGTTCAGCCAAGGCGGTGGCACTCTCTCCAGAGAGTACGCGAACGTACTGGTGGAAATAACCGAAGCGATCAAGCGGATTGGCGGCTGAGTCTCTACTCATAAGGCCGGCGCGATTCCCAGAATTGTGTGCTCTGTTAGGCCGTGCCCGCGTCGGGCAAGGCCATCGGGTGAGGTCAAGCCTGCCGTTCGATCACCTGCTGCCTGAACAAATTCTCCAGCAGGATAACTTCGTCTTCGGCGCCCATTTGGAGACACTGCCTCGAGTTACTGAATACCCGGCGGTCAGTGGTATTCCTGATTCGTGCGTGAAATGACGGAGAGAGTAGGGCACATCAAATGTGCCGTTTGCCAGGACATTTGCGGCTATCGGATAGAGAGGTTACTGTTCCGCATATAGCTTGGGAGAATATGGAGAGCAAGTAACATTACGGACGGAAGCAAATTATGCTCTCGCTACACTTCAAGCGAGCGCTCCTTGTTTTTTTATTGCCCCCAAGGGTGCTGAAGTCTGAACTAATTTCATGGCGCTCAATCGATGAGAATAGACTCTTGCCCATAGAAATAAAGTCCTGAGCTGAGAGGCCATTACTTGAGCTGTCAGAGGGGAAGGTAAGCACCAGCCCAAGTTGTTTTTTGTGGCAGCTTGTAATCAGCTCAAGAGCGGCGTTAGCTGACTGCCCTTTTTGGCTGAATTGTGAGCTTGGCCTCATTGAAATTTCGGGATATCTACCTCGCCCAGAGACAACAACCTCTTTCCCATGAGTGAGTGTCTCTAGGACATGATAAAACCGACTGTAATGCACGTCAGAGTAGGGCGGATCGGCAAAAACCAGGTCCCCCTCGTTCAAGCCGGCTATTGTTTTGGAAAAATCCAGAACCTTAGCCGAGCCAATGCGTTGGGCATGTTTCTCTGAGATATTACTCATTGCCTCCTCAAGAAGTTTTTCAACAGGGCGCTCCCAAGCTTCTAGAATGTACTTAGCCGAAGTATTTGTGGGTTGGAATGGTTGGGCTGTATGACCGGGAGCAGCAGCGCACCTGCTGGCAGTTTCTATAAGTGCTGCCATTGCAACTGTACGTGCGTCGCGCTCTTTTGGCAGAGTGCTTCTCAATGCATCCAAGGTTAAAGCTTGGAGGGGGGAAAAGTAGTGGCCGCCATAGGCTTTGGTTATGGGGAATTCTTTCCCGGACGCGGTAAGAATAGGCGGCAGAACAGTTTCGCAAAAAATCCTAGACCGTATTACAAGCCTTATAATGCTGTCGGTGCAGTTTGGGTCCGGCTCTACTGATCTTGATGAATTAGGAAATTTCTCCACAATTTCGCTCAAGATTTTATTGGCTCTTTTTCTCCAGGGATTAAATATGCCTTGAGGATCGAGAGGAGATGTTCGCTGGGTGACAGCAGCGGCTCGGTATACGGCAAATGATTGCAAATCGCCTGAGACAATTGATTTTTCGGTGTTCTGAGCAAGAAACCATGACACGGCGCCAGAACCACAAAAGGGGTCAGCAATAGACTGGGAAAACTTTGATTCCGCTATCAATATATCGCCAAGTACGCTTAGAAGCTTACCTTTGTGTCCCATGTACTTCATTACAGAATATTCCAGATTAAGCAGGCATCAGGTCTAGTTAGTTTCGCTGTCTGAGCTGCATTCTTTGGAGACCATATATCGAATGGAAGCTCATTGGTTGCTTCAAAGTCTTGTAGGGCCAGCTCATAGTCTATAGGTGAATCTTGGGGCTCCACCAGTAAGGTGCTGCTCCACAGGCCCGCATGTTCAAACCAGTTGGTTAACCACTCAGTGGCGGCCTTGTTTTTAGCAAGGCTCAAATTGAGTTTGGTAGCAAGCATTGCGAGTCTCAATAAGAAGAAAGCCCTGCAAAGAACGTTCTCAGGCTTGGTGTCTACTGATGAGGCCAATGAAAATGGTGTGGTCTCGTACAGTGAGAGATCAAGCCTTCGAGATATTGCTGACAGATCTGCTCCAGTGTTTTGAGCTATCGTGGCTGCAATTTTTTCAATGCTATCGATTAAGGTTGAGGGGGCTGCCGCTCCCTCCGCTTTCGCCTGCTCTGATTGAGCTTGCATTGCAGGAAGGGCTTCTTTTACGAAGAATGAAATCAACGTCGAGTCGAATCTTAAACCTGAGTCCTGTGGGAGGAGTAACTTCCAAAGCGTTAGTATCAGCTTCAAATCCTCTTCCGCCATTTTTGATAATGGCGCATCTATCCAAAATGCCTCGTAGCTCGAGTTGTTCCTGGCTGTATGATCATCTTGTATCTTCGCCAAGTCGATTCCCCAGCTTTGCAAGGTCTGACTGGGCTTGACATACTGAAGAGCTTTTAGGACATCTGCCAGGCAAACACCTGGCGTGAGTCGGATTTGGTCCCGAAAAAGTCTTTCTGCATCCGGCCTTTTGACCCAGTGCTGCCAGAGCCCCCATACTGCTTTATGTGTTGGGGAGTTTGTAACTATCTTCTTTGAGCCCGTTGAATCCAGATAATAATGGTCTGCCTGGCGAACTCGTATGCCACTCCAGCTCAAAAGTGAAATTGCTGCTCTTAGCTCGGCATAGTATGCAAAATGCAGTGCAGTATGTTTGGAGTGGCTCAAATAAGCAGTCGTAGCAGCGGAAATATACCGCCACCCTTCAATCATGTGGAATATCTGCTCAGCAGCTAATCGAGCAGCGGGATCCTGATTTGTCTGCGGGCAAAGAAGGTCCTCAAATTTATTTATTGGCCCAAGCTTTTCGAAGCCTTGCGCAACTGGCGCACCGTCAGAGCGCTGGCAGATTGTTGCGTAATCTGGGGCTTGCTTATTAGTAGTGCCGCTGCCGGATCTATTCTTTCCTTGGCTTCTTTTGGCCATCACTGAATCCCTAGCATCCGTGCGGCACTCTTGGCTGTTTCCGATACTAGTTCAGAGCTAGATTTTTCAAGATATTTGAAACATTCTTTTTGCAGTAACGAGTAACCGCTGCTTCCTCTATATGCCGCCTGCGTCTTAGATTCGCTCTCGGAAAGAGTCTTCGAACTACTCGTGCGCCAGTCCATGCCGAGGTTAATAAGCGCATCGGCTATCTCTCCAAGAAACTTGCCGGCCTTGTTGAATTGTTGAAACTCTTCTAGTGCAACAGAAACGTCTTCGTCATTTGGCTTGTCCGAAACCTCATCAGACTCCCAGGTTTCGAGCTCTATTTCAGAGTACGCAATTTGACACATTGCATTGTATACTAGAAATACTGCACGGCAGCCTTGGTCAGTTGCAAGAAGAGTATTGGGACCAGAGAAGGCAGTGTTTTTAAGGAATTCATTTTCAGAGAATAGCTCTTGCGTCCTGCCGCCTTCCTCTTTTAAAGCAGTAGCCCATTCTGACTTTGAACTCTTAACCGTAGTGTGGATGTGAGTCCAGCATGAAATCAAAAATGCGGCCTGCTGGGATCTTTTCCAAGGAAGAACTTTCTCGTTTCCATCTCTATCTATTGACCCAAAAAGGCCACCAATACGATGGTCAGCGCCCCAGCGGCGAACAAAGCTGGCCATCAAGGATCGAATAAATGCCGCGTTAGATACATGTCCATCTACGCGATTGCCATGCAATTCGATTCTGTCTTTCCAAGGGCTTTTATTATGCCGCCAAAGCACTTCGGTAAGCTCTTGGGCTCTGTGCTCTTGATAAACTTTTATCCCTTCGCCGCTTTCAAGCCAGGACTGGCTTCTGAGCTCAGGGTAAAGGTCGAATGCGAGGCTGGTGTTTATTTTTTTGGGCTCGACGTTTATCACCCAAAATAGGTAGGCCTGCCAAGACTCGGTTAATCCATTAAAAAATACTACAGGGACTTCGTATTCATCATTAAGAATTTCCCCATTTAGTTCATCGACGGAGAAAAGTCGGTGTTGGCCGTCAATGATTTCTATTGGCTCAAGCTTACCTTTGTAGCTGGCGTTTTCTAATGAATTTGGGACGGAAAGAAAATGGAAATTCCCTTCCTTCTGAATGCTAAGGCTGCTTTCTTTCTCGAGGGTGATTTCCTTTCCTCCTCGCCGCCTCGTCTCCCCAGGCTGAATGATGTTGACCAATATAGATGTGGGCAGCCAGCCGGGATGAATCAATTTCTTATGATCGTCTGGGTTAAGGCCGCCTTGGTTTGAAAGGGGGTAGCCAAACTTAATATACCGGGCAATATCTCTTGAGCGGCTAGTTTGATGCGCACGCTGGTAGCCTGCACCCTTCTCGCCTTTTTTTCTTTCTTCAATTTGGCGGCGGCTAACTCCGGCTAGATCGCGTAGCTGCTTAAGCGGAACGGATGCAATATAAAATTCGTGTGGAGGTTCTGGAAGGTCAGGTTGAACCCAATCGCTCAATTCCCAGCTGCTAAGCCACTGCTTGACTTGAAGTAGAGGGATTTGTGTTGCTGATGGCATGTTTTTAGTCCTTTATCATCCAGTTCGGAGCTAGCTTCCTGGCTGTTTTTTGCACAATTCGCATACGTAAAGAATTTGGGCTGCTTGGTGCTTTAGGAAAAGCGCTCGTTTGGTCGGCGACTCTCATGTTCGGATCGGTGCCAGAGAATTGGCGTAGTCTGAGACAGCATCAGGAACCACATTTTTGCCAGTCTATCAGATGCAGTGGCTCGCTTAGACTACTGGGACGCCCTTCTCATCGTTGAGTATGTAGGTGTATCTAGTTGCCACAAATTTGCCACACTCACTTAGCTAAACAGAGCTAAATGCCGCTTCCTTGAGATGCGCCAAGCCTTTGATTTTCTGGCGAATAAGCGCTAACGTCTTGATCGTAAAGGGTGACTTTTAGGGCTCCGAAGGCAGGGGTCGTGGGTTCGAATCCCGCCGGATGCGCCAAACAGATGAAAAGGCCCCAGGAGCGATCCTGGGGCCTTTTTGCTTTTTGCCGTCTGGCCGGCGAGCGTCAGGGCACCAGCACGGCGGCGCCCTGAAAGCGGCCGTGACGCAGATCGTCCAGCGCCTGGTTGGCCTGCTCCAGCGGATAGGCATGGGTCTCGGTGCGAATGCCGACCTGCGCGGCGATGGGAAAGAAGTCCAGGCCATCCTGACGGGTGAGGTTGGCGACCGAGAGCAGCTCGCGCTCGTGCCAGAGGATGTCGTAAGGGAAGCTCGGGATGTCGCTCATGTGGATCCCGGCGCAGACCACCCGGCCACCCTTACGTACCGCGCGCAGCGCGATCGGTACCAGCTCGCCGGCCGGCGCGTAGATGATCGCGGCGTCCAGCGGCACCGGCGGCGGCATGCCCGAGTCGCCGGCCCAGGCGGCACCGAGCGAGCGGGCGAAGGCCTGGGCGGCGAGGTCGCCCGGCCGGCTGAAGGCGTAGACTTCGCGCCCCTGCCAGCGCGCGACCTGCAGCACGATGTGCGCCGCCGCACCGAAACCGTAGAGCCCCAGCCGCCTGCCGTCGCCGGCCTTGACCAGCGAGCGCCAGCCGATCAACCCAGCGCAGAGCAGCGGCGCGGTGGCGACATCGTCGCCGTCCTCGCCCAGCGCAAAGGTGAAGCGGGCATCGGCCACCACGTATTCGGCGTAGCCACCGGGGCGGGTGTAACCGGTGAACTGTGGCGCCTCGCAGAGATTTTCTTCGGCATGCTGGCAGTGGCTGCAATGTCCGCAGGTATGCCCGAGCCAGGGCACGCCCACCCGCTGGCCGAGCGTCAGATCGGTCACCCCCGGCCCCAGCGCATCGATTCGCCCGACCACCTCGTGCCCGGGAATGATCGGCAGCGGCGCAGCCGGGAGTTCGCCGTCGACCACATGCAGGTCGGTGCGGCAGACGCCGCAGGCGCTGACCTTCACCCGCACCTCGCCCGCGCCGGGCTGTGGCAGGGGCACCTCGCGCAGCGCCAGGGGTTGGCCGATCCGCTCCAGTTGCATCGCTCGCATGCTCGCACTCCTTGGCCAGGTCTCGCTCAGCTTAGGCGCAACGCCAGCACGTTGCGCGCCGTGATCAGCCCTCGCCGGCGGCGCCCGGCAGGTAATCGCCGCGGCTCAGGCCGTGGCGCTGCATCTTTTCGTTGAGCGTGCGCCGCGGCAGCTGCAGCAGGCTCATCACCTCGCCGATATTGCCGCGGCACTGTTGCAGCGCGTTGTGCAGGCACTGCGCCTCGAAGGCCTCCAGCTGTTCGGCCAGAGATTGCCCGGTCGCCACCGCCGCCGCGGCCGCCGGCACCGGCGCGCCGAGGCCCAGGGCATGGCGTTCGGCGGCGTTGATCAGCTCGCGAACGTTGCCCGGCCAGTCGTGCGCCAACAGCCGTGCCAGCTCGGCGGGCGCCAGGCTCGGCGGTTCGCGCCCGTTGCGTTCGGCGGCCTGACGGGCGAAATGTTCGAACAGCAGCGGGATGTCCTCGCGCCGCTCGCGCAGCGGCGGTATGCGCAGCTCGGCCACGTTCAGGCGGTACAGGAGGTCCTCACGAAAGCGCCCGGCGCGCACCTCCTCGAGCAGGTCCGGCTTGGCCGCACTGATCACCCGCAGGTCGACTTCGATGCTGCGGTTCGAGCCCAGGCGCTCGAGCGTGTGCTCCTGCAGCACGCGCAGCAGCTTGACCTGCTGCGCCAGCGGCATGCTCTCGATCTCGTCGAGAAACAGGGTGCCGCCATGGGCATGCTCGATGCGGCCGATACGCCGGCCCTGGGCGCCGGTGAAGGCGCCACTCTCGTGGCCGAACAGCTCGCTCTCGAAGATGGTTTCCGGGATGGCCGCGCAGTTGAGCGCGACGTAGGCGCGCTCGGCACGGCGGCTGAAGTCGTGCAGGCAACGGGCGACCTGCTCCTTGCCGCTTCCGGTTTCGCCGCGAATCAGCACATTGACGTCGGTGCCGGCCAGGTCCAGCACCTGCCGGCGCAGCGCCTCCATTGCCCGCGACACGCCGAGCAGCTGCGACTCGATACGCCCCTTGCGCGCGTATTGCTCGCGCAGCTGGCGGTTCTCGCAGACCAGCCGGCGCTTGTCCATCGCGCGGCGCACCGAGTCGAGCAGGCGCTCGGGGGTGAACGGCTTCTCGATGAAGTCGTAGGCGCCCTGGCGCAGCGCCTGCACCGCCATCGGCACGTCGCCGTGCCCGGTAACCATGATCACCGGCAGCTCCGCGTCGAGCGCCACGACCTGCTCGAGCAGGCCGAGGCCATCGAGATCGGGCATGCGCACATCGCTGACCAGCACGCCGGCAAAGCCCCGGTCGAGCAGCGCCAGGGCCTCGCGCGCGCGGGCGAAGGTGCGCACCTGGAAGCCGGACAGCTCCAGCCACTGCTGCACCGCCTGGCGTATCGCCGCTTCGTCGTCGATGAAAAACACCTGCCCGCTCATCTCTCGCTCTCCTGCCGCTGCTGCGCCGCGGTCGGCTCGACCGCCGGCAGCCTGACCTCGAATACCGCGCCCTGCTCGCCATTGTGCGCCTCGAGGCTGCCGCCCAGGTCGCGGACGATGCCGTAGGACACCGCGAGCCCGAGGCCGAGGCCCTGGCCGACCGGCTTGGTGGTGTAGAACGGTTCGAAGACCTTGTCCAGGTCCGCTTCGGCGATACCGCCACCGCTGTCGCTGACCGCCAGCCGCCAGCTGTCGCCGTCGCGCCGGCAATCGATGCCGAGCACGCGCCGCTCACTGTCGCGCATGGCGTCCAGCGCATTGTTCAGGAGGTTGATCAGCACCTGCTCCAGGCGGATCGCATCCCCGCTGATACAGGCCTCGGCCGGCACCTGGCAATGCACCTGCACCGCCTCGCTGCGCAGGCGCGGGCCGAGCAGTTGCAGCGCCTGTTCGAGCACCTCGTGCAGCACCAGGCGCTGCGCCAGCCCGGCCGGGCTCTTGCGCGCGAAGGTCTTGAGATGGCCGGTCAGCGCCGCCATGCGCTCGAGCAGCCCCTCGACCTGGCCGAGACCGTCGCGCACCTCCTGTTCGCGGCCATTGTCGAGC
>Ga0114983_1000855_pt1 | contig 12512 bp, 6 predicted proteins | sample Shrwel_input2_RT_FD_87182 | JGI IMG/M metagenome (GOLD analysis project Ga0114983, IMG submission 87182) | Subsurface microbial communities from deep shales in Ohio, USA - Utica-3 well 1 S input2 RT | ecosystem: Environmental > Aquatic > Deep subsurface > Shale gas/oil reservoir > Produced... | reverse complement strand
GGCGATGTGTGGCTGCCGGATGGTGTGGCGGAGAAGATCGAACGCATGCAGGCCGAGGCAACCGATTTCTCCGACCGCCTGGCCTCGCTAACGCCGCAGCAGTTTCGCGTTCTGGGCATGCTGGCCGAGGGCCTGCTCAACAAGCAGATTGCCTACGACCTGGACGTTTCCGAGGCTACCATCAAAGCCCACATTACCGCAGTGTTCCGCAAGCTGGGCGTGCGTAACCGCACCCAGGCGGTCATTGCCATCCAGCAGATGGAAATCGACCCGACGGATCAGTCACTGTCTGGCGATTGACACTCAATGGTAGTCATTGGATAGGAAATGGGAGCCTGGGTGCTCCCATTTTTATTTGGGCACCTTAAGCTTATTGATTACAAGGAGATAAACCTTGAGAGTAAGCAGGGAGGACCCCATATTGGCGTTCTGTTCATAAGGAAGACAGAGATGTTCACCCCTCACCAAAGTACTTATTTTGCTTATTGGCTGACTCAGTCCGGAAAGATTGAAAATCAGGTGTCTCGTGCTATGGCTTCCGCTCGGGTAGACATGAACCCGCACCAGATTGATGCTGCCTGTTTCGCTCTCAAATCGCCATTGGAGCAGGGTGTGCTGCTTGCAGACGAAGTGGGCCTAGGGAAAACCATTGAAGCCAGTTTGGTGATGGCACAGAAGTGGGCAGAGAACAAGCGCAATATTCTTCTGATAGTGCCAGCTTCATTGCGTAAGCAGTGGAGCCAAGAGCTCAGAGACAAATTTGAACTGCCATCAATCATTATCGACGGCAAGGTTGCGGTTGGCCTCAAAAAGGAAGGTAAAAATAATCCCTTTGAGCCGGACGAACAGATTGTTATCTGCTCGTATGAGTATGCGGCCCGCCAGAGAGATTGCGTGCGGTTAGTGAGTTGGAACCTAGTTGTTTTTGATGAGGCACACAAACTGCGGAACATCTATCAGGCCAACGGTAGCAAACGCGCAAAAGCGCTAGTTGAAGCAACAGAGTTTGCTGAAAGTCGCGTTTTGCTGTCTGCGACGCCTATCCAGAATAACCTGATGGAGCTTTATGGCCTAACTCAGATTATCGATCCTCATTTTTTTGGTGACGAGAAGTCGTTTCGAACGCTATATGCCAACCGGCAGCGAAATCAAAACGCGCTTGAAGACTTGAAGTACCGCATTCAACCTCTGTGCCACAGAACTTTACGCAGGCAGGTTCAAGAAGAGGGAGGCATTAATTTTACTAACCGTTATTCGATCACCCAAGACTTTACGCCGTTGCCTGAAGAGTGGGACCTGTACCAGAAGCTGTCCCACTATCTTCAGAAGCCGGACAATGAAGCGATTAATCCCCGTGCCCGCCACTTGGTAAGCATGGGGCTGCGGAAGATTCTGGCCTCATCGTCTTTCGCTGTGGCTGACACTCTTAAGGGTATGATTGAACGTCTCGAACAGCAACAGCGGCTTAATGAGGAAGCTCTTTCTGATATTGAAGAAATAGACGACTGGGCGGAATCTGAAAGTGACGGTGGTGAATATAGTAATGGCGACACTGGCGACGAAGAGCCAACAGGAGCCACGGGTAAGCTGGCCCAGGAAATCGCTCAACTCAGTGAATTTCGTGACCTCGCCCAAAGTATCACCAGCAATGCCAAGGGCCAGGCGCTGCTTACTGTGCTGGAAAAAGCGCTTACTATGACAGAGCGCCTGGGTGGGCAACGCAAAGCCGTAGTTTTTACTGAGTCTCGTCGAACCCAGCAGTACCTTCAGGAACTTCTGGAAGGCAGTGGCTACGCCGGAAGAACGGTCTTGCTGAATGGCTCGAATAATGACGCTCGTTCCAAGGCCATCTATCAGGCTTGGCTGGAAGAACACAGAGGTTCTGCACGTATCAGTGGTTCGAAACCTGCTGATATGAAAGCGGCTCTGGTTGATCAGTTCCGCAGTGATAAAGCCGATATCCTAATTTCCACCGAGGCTGGCGGCGAAGGTATTAACCTTCAGTTTTGCTCCGTACTGATTAACTACGACTTGCCTTGGAATCCGCAAAAAATAGAACAGCGCATCGGGAGGGTCCATCGTTACGGTCAAAAGAATGATGTAGTGGTGGTCAATTTTGTAAACCGTAAGAACCCAGCAGATCAGCGTGTTTTCCAGCTTCTCGATCAAAAGCTCAAGTTGTTTGAAGGTGTATTTGGTGCCTCGGATGAAGTGTTGGGAGCCATTGAGGGAAGTATCGATATTGAGAGCCGTATATATGAAATTTATCAAAACTGTCGTTCAGATCAGGATATTGAGTATGAATTCGATCAGTTGCAAAAAGCCCTGGAAAAAACACTCGCAGCCAGAGAGACAGCAGCTCGTGAAGCATTATTGAACAACTTTGATCGGGATGTCGTCTCAGCGCTTAAAACACGCCGTGACCAGAGCAACGACTTCTTGCAGGAGCACGAACAGGCGCTCATGGATCTGGCCCGGGCAGAATTGCCACAGGCAGAATTCAATACCAACCACTTCTACCTCCAGGGCCATCGTTATGACCTGAGCTGGCCGCTGGCGGAACGGAATGATTCTGAGTTTTTCCGTTTGCAGGCGACCGAGCATCATCTGGCCTGGGATCTGGTACGCCGGGCAAAAGCCCGTGACCTGTCGACCGCACACTTGGTCTTCCATTACGACCAGCTTCACGGACAGTATGCGGCCCTCAAAGAGTATATCGGTCAGTCGGGCTTTCTTAAGGCCTTTGAAATAAGGCTTACTTATAACAGAGCAAAAACAAAGAACACACGCCTGGTTGTACTTGCTAAAACTGATGATGGCCATAGACTGACGCCCGAAAATGCTGAGCATTTGATGTTCGTGCCTGCAAGGGAAGGGGGGCTCACAGATGATATTCCGCAGGGCCTCTTTTCGGATTGGCAATCGCAGATTGCAAAAGAGGCCCAAGCCCAGACAGAGGCCGAGCTTGATCAGTATCTGGAGCAGGAGTCCGAAAAGCTTGAGCGTTGGGCGCAGGATCGCCGAAAGGCACTCATGGCCACCGTTGATGAGCTTGACGAACAGATCCGCATTTACAAAAAGGAAGCGCGCCAACTGGCTTCAACGGCAGAAAAGATCTTGGCCAAGAAAGAGCTTCGCAAGATGGAGCGCAAAAGAGACGATGCTTTGGCAGAATACCACGATTCCAAAAAGGCCATCGAACAAGAGGAAGATCGTTTGTTGGATGACGTGAGCGAAAAGCTTGAATTGTCTTGCGACATCAAAGAGCTGTTTACGGCCCGCTGGACCCTCACTCACTAATGCAGGCAAGAGTACATCATGGATAGAGAAAAGCTCGTTAAAGATTTGTTGTACCAGATCCGTCTCGGCGAAGATTCCGGCTATGAGTTCAAGCGTGTTGAAATCCGCGGCAGCAAAATCAAAGGGCCGGACCAGAAAGATTTGGCAGATGAAATGGCCGCTTTCGCTAACCAGAAAGGCGGTTACCTGATTCTGGGGGTGGATGACAAAACTCGGGAAATCACTGGCATCCCAACCGACATGCTTGAGGCTGTCCAAAATCGCGTGAAAGGTGCTGCCACAGACAATATAGAGCCACCATTACCCGTCGCGACACGATTATTGGAACTGCCAGACGAGCACGGCGACATGAAAAACGTGCTGCACGTGGATATCGAGAAAAGCCTGTTCGTTCACAGCAGCAATGGGCGATTTTTTCACCGTGTGGCTGAGTCCAAACAGCCAATGAAGCAGGATTATCTGGCGAGGCTTATGATGCAGCGCAGCCAGTCCCGATTGATCTGGCTGGATGAACGCCCGGTGCCCGGCTCTCGTTATGAAGATCTGGACCCGAGCCTGTATCGCAAATTCCTGCGCGAAGAAGGCCAACCCGAAAGAACCCAGCTTCGAAAACTCCGAATGCTGGTTGAGGACGATGAGGGTAACGAGAAACTAAGCGTATCCGGCGTTCTTTTGGGCACACCGAGCCCGGTTAACTGGCTCCCCAATGCCTATATACAGGCCGTCTGTTATTCCGGTGATCATCGTGATGCAGATCAGCAGGTTGATGCCATGGATTTCAAGGGCCCTCTGGACCAACAGATCAGTGGCGCTCTGGCTTTCGTCGAGAAAAACCAGCGAGTGGCAGCCCGTAAGCTACTGGGCCGGGAAGATAGTCCGCAATACAGCCTGACTGCGATTTTCGAGGCACTGGTCAATGCCGTAGCCCATCGGGATTATGACATCTACGGTGCCCATATCCGCCTGCACATGTTTGCGGATCGGCTGGTACTTTGTTCCCCAGGTGCCCTCGTTAACACTATGGAAGTGGACGAACTCCTGGCCCGGCAAGCGTCCCGCAATCAGTTGATTACCAGCTTGCTGGCACGTTGCCCCTACGAACACCCTACTATTAATCGCTCGCGGATGATGGATAAGCGGGGGGAGGGTGTGCCCGTTATCCTGAACGAATCCGAGGCTCTCTCTGGCAAACGACCGGAATACAAGATGGTGGGGGAGGAATTGCAACTCATCGTCTATGCCGCGAAAAAAGAGCCCTATCGGGCTTGAAGTCCGAAGAAAAAATTAGCGAAATCAGCCATTACTGACAGCCTATTTAGCTCAAGGAATTATCAGCAGCATGACCACTCCAGATACCCAGATGAACGGCCAGTCTATGGACATTGCCGAACAGCGTCGCAAGGAGCTCGATCAACTGTTCCCTGGCATTTTCACCGAAACCCGCAACGATCAGGGCGAGTTGAAGATAACGCTCGATACGGAACGCCTGAAAGCGGAACTGGGTGGGTTTACCGACATTTATGATAGCCGCCGGGAGCGCTATGGCATGGATTGGCCCGGCAAGCGGGACTGCCTGCGACAAATTCAGCAGCCCTCTACTGCCACGCTCAAACCATGCCGTGACGAATCGGTGGATTTCGATACCACCGAGAACTTGTTTATCGAGGGTGACAATCTGGAAGTACTCAAGCTGCTGCAGAAGAGCTACTACGGCAAGGTCAAAATGATCTATATTGACCCGCCCTATAACACCGGTAAGGAATTCATTTACCCGGACAATTTCAGCGAAAGCCTGGATACCTACCTGCAATACGCCGGCTTGAAAGACGGCGAAGGGCGAACATTCTCCACCAACACCGCCAATGAAGGCCGCTTTCACACCAAGTGGCTGAATATGATGTATCCCCGCTTGTACCTGGCTCGCAATCTGCTGCGAGAGGACGGAGTGATCTTTATTTCCATCGACGACAATGAGGTGGAAAACCTGCGACGGATGTGTGATGAGATTTTTGGGGAGGAGAATTTTTTAGCGCAGTTCATCTGGAATACTGAAGGTAACACAGATAATTCTTACAAGGTAAAAGTTAATCACGAGTATATCGTTGCTTATTATAGAAATAGCCAATTTAGCGATGATGCGATTGGTTCAGTTATCGATCCTAATACGCCCGAAGATAGCAATTTGAGGAAGGGGTATGCGGATAACAACATAAATAAGAATAATCCAGAGAATCCCCCGGCAATTGTTACTCTTCCAATAGGATTTCCGTGTTCGGAAGATAATTTGTTTTATGCTGCAAAAAACATCGACAAAAAGTTTATGGATACTGTATCGGAACAGAAGTACATTTCCGATGAGCTTAAAGAAAAATATGGTTTAGAATCAAAGTCTGGGCTTCCTGTGAAGCTTGACGATATGATTGTTGAAAACGGTTTGTTGGCACAGCCATGCAGAATTTTTGTGGGGATGGCTAATAAAAATAAGCTTATAGAGTATATAAATAATGGGTGCCAAGACGTTCTTGAAAGTGGTCAACCGATCCGCTTTTATATAAACTCGAATGCTGCGGTTCGATACAGAAAGTCGGTCTCAAGTGCGAGAAATATACTTTCTGTGTTGAGGCGGATGGGTACTACAGAAAGGAGCAAAACATATCTTAAGAATCTGGGCGTATATTACAGTTATCCGAAGCCTGTAGACTTGATAAGTTATCTTCTTGAGATCGGTAACGCCGGTGATGGCATTGTCCTAGACTTTTTCGCAGGTTCTGCCACTACAGGCGAAGCAGTGTTTCGCTCGAATGCTCAAGGCAAGGGTACAAAATTTATAGTTGTTCAGCTTCCGGAACAGATCGATCCTGATAATCGCGAACAGAAAGCAGCGCTGAATTTTTGTCGTGATCGGAACTTGCCACCGCGCGTTTCCGAGCTTTCCAAAGAACGTTTGCGTCGCTGCACAGCTGGTATTCGAAAGGACGAAGGCAATCAACTAGAGCTTGGTTCGGCGCAGCCGATAGACTTTGGATTTAAGGTCTTAAGGCTCAACCAAAGCAACTTCAAACTCTGGCAAGCCCCCGCCAAAGATATCTCCGACGAAGAGCTCCTTCAACAAATGGAGCTCAACGTCGACCACATCGATCCCAACGCCAGCGGGGAAGATTTGCTCTACGAGCTGTTGATCAAGGCTGGCGTGATGCCTACCGAAACTGTCGAACAGATTGAGCTTGCGGGCCATAAGGTGTTTTCAGTAGCAGAAGGCATTCTTATGGTCCATCTTGAGAATAATATCGACCAGTCCCTGATTGATGCCGTTCTGGATCATGCCCCTGAAGAGTTTATTTGCCTGGATAAAGCTTTCCACGGCAACGACCAGCTCAAAACCAACGCCATGAAAACCTTCGAAGCCTTTAACCAGGGCAAGGAAAAAATTGACCAGATCGATTTTAAGACAGTGTAAGGGGCGTTTGCATGAAGCTGAAGTTTAATCCCGATCTCGACTACCAGAAGGACGCCATCGAATCAACGCTGTCGGTCTTTGAAGGTCTGCCCGCGGCGGGAGAGCCCTACCGTAAGCTGGGCATCGCCAACACTCTCAAGCTGGACCCCGACAAAATTCTGGACAACCTGCACCGGGTGCAAGAGCAGAACTTTATCGAAAAATCCGCGCATTTGTTCGAGGCTTCCGACGATTACCCGTTTCCTAATTTCTCGGTGGAAATGGAAACCGGTACCGGTAAAACCTATGTGTACCTGCGTAGCATCTTCGAGCTACACAAGCGCCTGGGCTTACGCAAGTTCATCATTGTGGTGCCGTCTGTCGCCATCCGGGAGGGCGTGCTATCGTCTTTGGCGATGATGAAGGACCATTTTCGCAGTCTATACGACAATGTGCCTTTTGATCATTACGTCTATAGCGCTAAAGATCTGTCCAAAGTCCGCCAGTTTGCCACGGCCAACACGCTGCAAATTATGGTCATCAATATCCAGGCATTTCAACGGGATGCTGGGGATGTGGACAGCTACGACAACCTGACGCCCGAACAGATCAAGAAACTCTCAGTGATTCATCGGGAGCAGGACCGGATGTCGGGTGTCAAACCCATCGAATTTATTCAGGACGTGCGACCAGTACTGCTTATTGACGAGCCCCAATCCGTGGACAACACGGCCAAGGCCCGCAGGGCGGTGAATCATCTGAAACCCTTGTTTGCTCTGCGCTATTCAGCTACCCACCGTAATCCCTACAATGTGGTCTATCAGCTCGGTCCCGTGAAAGCCTATGACATGAAGCTGGTGAAGCAAATTTCTGTGGCGTCGATTAAATCCGAAAGCAATGTGAATCAGGCCTACCTAAAGCTGAGCAAAATTGGTTATAGCGGCAAAGTCAAGACGCCCTCGGCTTCGGTTGTGATTTTTGAAGATACGCCAAACGGCACCAGGGAAAAGATCGTTAAGCTCAAGCAGGGCACGGATTTGTCCGATCACACCAATCGCGCTGGGTATCAGGGATACGTGGTGGATGAAATATACGCAGAGCCGGGAGCGGAATATGTGCGCTTTGGCAACAACGTGATTCTGGAGCCGGAGCAGGAGAAAGATGGCATCCATGATCACGTGCTTAAGGAACAGATCCGCCAGACGGTGGAAGAACACTTCAAGAAAGAGCGCAAACTTCAAAAGCAGGGCCTGGACGTTAAGGTGCTGTCGCTGTTCTTCATTGATAAGGTGGCCCACTATCGCTACTACGACGAACACGGTAACCCGCAAATGGGTAAGTTGGCCCGTTGGTTTGAGGAAGCCTATAGGGATCTGGCTTTCAGTCCGTTGTTTAGCGATTTGCCCAGGAGGGACGTAAAACAAGTCCATGATGGCTATTTCGCCCAAGTGAAGAAGCGGGGCAAAGTGGTTGATTTGAAGGACACCAGTGGCAGCAGCGCAAGTGACGCGGAAGTCTATGAACTGATCATGCAAAACAAGGAGCGGCTGCTAGATGATGCCGAACCCCTTCGTTTTATTTTCAGCCACTCGGCTCTGAAAGAGGGATGGGATAACCCCAATGTATTCCAGATCTGCACCTTGAGGGAGTTCGGCAGCGAAAAAGAACGGCGCCAAACGTTGGGCCGTGGTTTGCGGTTATCTGTAGATGCCAATGGCGATAGAGTATACGACCCTCAGGTTAACCGCCTGACAGTGGTGGCCAGTGAATCATTCGAGGAATACGCAAAAAATCTGCAGACAGAAATGGAAAAGGACATTGGCGGTGGCTTCAAGTTTGGTCGGGTGCCCGCGATTGCCTTTGCACCACTTTCAATCAACGACATCGACACTCTGGGGCAGGAAAAATCCCGTCATCTGTGGCAGGCACTGAAAGCCGAGGGTTACCTCGATGCGAAGGGAGATCTTACCGCTCGATTCCAGCCAGATGATCTGTATTTCCAGCTGCAAGTACCGCCGGAATATCAGCCACTGGAAAATGACATCATCGACCGTCTTCGAAGCTTTATGTTCGCAGGTCGTGTGCAGGACGCCCGCAAGCGCACACGCGTTACCTATAACAAACGAGTGGAGTTGAACCCGGATTTTAAGGCATTGTGGGAGAAAATCAGCCAAAAAACCCGATATTCCATCCGGTTTGAAACCCGGCAATTGATTGATCTTGGTACCCATAAACTTCAGAACATGCCGGCGGTCAAACCGGTGGCGCTCACCATTGATCACACCCAGGCCAAACTAACCGATGCCGGTTTTGGCAGTGAACGTCAGATCTCCACAACCAAAGAGCGTTATGTCAGTTCTCATGAAGTTTTGCCCGACTTGATTGGCGCCTTGCAGGAGCGCACGCATCTAACACGGGGAACGCTGTTGGCGATTATTCGAAACTGTAAGCGTCTGTGTGAGTTCAAGGCCAACCCGCAGGGATTTATCACGGAAGCTGCCAGGCAAATCCAGAAGGCGCTGGACGAGTTGCTGGTGGACGGTATTCGCTATGAAAAACTGTCCGGTGAGTACTATGAAATGGAGCTGTTTCGTGAGCCAGAACTAGAAACTTATTTAGACCGCTCCTACCAAGTGCAGCATGGCAACTACGGTGACCAGGTTCAAACCCCTTATGATTACATTGAGTGCGATTCCCGTGTTGAGCGTATGACCGCCCAGGCGCTGGATGGCGCTGAAAACGTCAAGTTCTTCTGCAAGTTGCCCAGATGGTTCACTATCCCGACCCCAGTGGGTGACTACAATCCGGATTGGGCGGTGGTGCTGGAGGAAGATCGCAAGGTCTATCTGATTCGTGAAACGAAAACTACCCATGACACGGATAAACGCCGGTTGGAGGAGAATTTGAAGATTCTGTGTGGCGAAGCCCACTTTGAAGTCCTGGAAGATGTGGACTACAAGGTTGCAACTTCGGTGGCTGAGGTGACAGCGCCTGGGTAGGCATTTCAAAAATGCGTGATTAGCTATTAATCTCTTATCTGAATACTTAGACAGTTGATGCCAGCATGACGTCTCGAAGCAAAATTGAATGGACTGAGCAAACTTGGAACCCAGTAACCGGTTGTACGAAAGTCTCGCCGGGATGCAAGCATTGCTACGCTGAAACTATGGCAAAGAGGTTGCAGGCGATGGGGACCCCCGGTTATGAGCGTGGATTTAGCAAGATAACACTGCTGAGCAATCGGCTACCCCAGCCTTATGAACGAAAAAAGCCTACGATATTTTTCGTTAACTCTATGAGCGACCTCTTTCATGAAGATGTGCCTTTTTATTTCGTTGATCAGGTGCTTAAAGTTATTCGTGATTGTCCCCAGCATGCCTTCCAGATCCTTACTAAGCGGGCGGAACGGATGTGTGAATACTTTTCAGGAAGGGATGTTCCCGATAATGCTTGGTTGGGTGTTTCAGTTGAAGACCAAAAATATGGCCTTCCCAGAATATCATTTCTACAGGCGATTGAGGCCCAGACTCGATTTTTATCCATAGAACCTCTATTGGAGAGCCTTGGAAAGATTTCTCTTGACGGAATACACTGGGTGATCGTTGGTGGAGAATCTGGCCCAAACGCTAGGCCCATGCGTGAGTCATGGGTTGTTGAAGTTAGAGACCAATGTTTGGATGAAAACGTTGATTTCTTCTTTAAACAATGGGGGGCTTGGGGGCAAGATGGAAAAAAACGCTCCAAGTCTGCAAATGGCCGTGACTTGCAAGGTCGAACATGGGATATGATACCGGCCGCAATGCTTTAGATCTTAAGTTTGGTTTTAATGTTATGGAAGATCAATAATAATTATGGGAACTAAAAAGAAGAAATACGACTGGAAAATAGGACATCCACTTCCATTTCTGGATGAGCATAGTCAAACCAAGCATGACCTTGTTGCTGAGTATATTAAGCGATATGTTGAGGTGTATTTTCGAAAAGCTCAAGTAGAAACTTTGCCAATTAGTATAGTTGATGGGTTCGCTGGCGGTGGCAGGTATAGGAATAGACTCACAGATGATATTTCAGATGGTTCACCATTTCTTATTTTTGAGTCGATAAAAGAGGCGGCTATTCGAGCTAACGTTGATCGAAAAAAACCAAGGCGAGTTAATGCAGACTATTATTTTGTTGAGAAGTTGGAGCCCCATATTGACTTCTTGGAAAACGAGATTAAACATTCATCATATAGATCAGGCCTAGGATCGAACATTTTTCTAGTAAATGAAGCTTTCGAGGATGCAGCAAAAGATATTGTTGCCCGTATTAAAGCGAGGAATCGTGCTCAGAGAGCAATCTTTATTCTGGATCAATATGCCTATAAAGATGTTCCGCTTCCGCTGGTTAGGAAGATATTGACAACACTGAAAAATAGTGAAGTTATATTGACGTTTAATTTTGATGCGCTTCAGAGCTATCTGACTGATAGTGAAAGGCACCGATCCGCTCTTCAAAGAATTGGTCTTGATAAGTATATAGACTGGCAACGTATTGCCTACTTAAAAGAAGGCGGGGCATGGAAAAAGGCAATTCAAGAGCAGCTGGCTAATGCAATATTTGGAGCGTCAGGTGCTAAGCACATGACGCTCTTTTTTGTTACCCCAAAAAAGGGTTGGACATATTGGTTGGTTCACCTTTCAAAAGTATATAAAGCCCGTGATGTTATGATGGAGTTACATTGGAAGTACTCAAATAGCTCGTCACTTGGGTTTGAGCATTTCTTGAACGAAGGAATTTTCTCTTTGGGCTATCAGTCGATAGAAACACCAGGTCAAGGAAGCTTCGCATTTGACAGTACTTTTGATTTTAGTGCTGAGTCTGAGAAGCGCTGTATTTCCTCACTTTCAAGGGATATCCCAAGATTGTTATGTGACTTTCGAAAAGAGGTTACATTTTCTGAGCTTACAGACCAAATTGGGAGCAATACCCCGGCTTCTGAGAAGCAAATTAGAGGTGCAATCCAAGAATCCTTGAGTCGTAAGGATATCATCGTAGAATCAGAAGATAGGGGCCTTCGTAAGGCAGCGTCGAGAATTGTTGGCACAGACAGGATTTCATACCGACAGGACTCCTTGATTTTCCTCTAAGCTCCCCCGCACCAGCTAATTGGTAGGCAGAAGAGTTCTAAAGGCTGGCGACTACTTTGAGTGTTGGCTGGCTGGGTAGCAGCTCCAGGAAACTGTGTGGCTATGAATCTCTGAGAAGGAGCGCAAAGCGCAACTGGGTTAAGGGTGTTTTCTAGAAAGCCTACCCAGTTGCCAGTTGATTCTATAGTAGAAAATTATAGAAGAATTACTTCTTGGCGTACCCCAGCTTCTTGTCCACCAGGTTGAACCGGTCCTTGCCCTGCTGCCAGAGATCAAAGTTCTCCAGGAACTGGTCGGTCAGCGCGTGCTTCCAACCGATGAAATCCCCGGCCATGTGGGCGCTCATGGTCACGTTTTCGTAGTCCCACAGCGGATGGTCTTCCGGTACGGGTTCTTCCTCGAACACGTCCAGGCCGGCGCCGGCGATCTCGCCATTATCCAGGGCGCTGATCAGATCGTCGGTTTTGACGATCGGGCCGCGGCCGATGTTGATCAGTCGCGCGCTGTTTTTCATGGCTTTGAAAGCTTTCTGGTCGAACAGACCCTCGGTCTGCGGTGTCAGCGGTGCGGCAATGACCACGAAGTCCGCCTGCGGCAACTGGTCGAACAGGTCGTCGTTGCTGTGAATGGCCTCAAAGTCCGGGTCG
>Ga0114983_1000853_pt1 | contig 12521 bp, 11 predicted proteins | sample Shrwel_input2_RT_FD_87182 | JGI IMG/M metagenome (GOLD analysis project Ga0114983, IMG submission 87182) | Subsurface microbial communities from deep shales in Ohio, USA - Utica-3 well 1 S input2 RT | ecosystem: Environmental > Aquatic > Deep subsurface > Shale gas/oil reservoir > Produced... | reverse complement strand
GCCCAAGATCGCTGCCATCGGCTATCTGTTGCAAACTGGCAAGAGCCAGAGGTAACTCGCTGCGAGCCATCTGCACCCGAGCCAGCAACAACCAAAACACTGGTTGCTGCGGATAACTTTCGGCACCTTGACGCAGCAGTACTGCCGCCTTGTCCAACTCGCCACGGCCATAAAACAGCGCAGCCAGCTCCTGGCGGGCGTTGTGATTGGCATCATTCAAACGCAAGGCTTCGGCATAGGCCGACATTGCCTTGTCTGTCTGTCCCAGTTCCTTGGCCTGTTGTCCCTGTTGTAATTTCTTTTGCGACAGCTCTGCCGGGGTCAGAGAGACCTGAGTCACGCTCATTTTCGTCTGGCTTGGTTTAGCAGCCGCTGATCTGGATTGGGTTATCCGGCCACTCTCATTGGAGCTGGGCTTCTGCTCCAAGCCTGACTTTTCATTGCGACCCGGTGTTTTTATTTGTGCTGACTGAGATGGCTCTTGTCCAGCCTCCTGTCCGAGCGGCTCTGCCTTGGCGGTCGGAATATCACTAACGGCCTTGGTATCAAATTTCCCAGAGGCGGCACGGCTCGAATTGAAGCTGCCCGTTTCTGAGCCATAGATTTCCGGGCTTTTTGTTTCAAAGTCGTTCGTTTCAGAGCTTTTTGTTTCAAAAGCTGAGCCTTGAGCATTCAAGCCCGTATCAGGAGCTTTGGATTGTTCACTTGGAGCCAGGCTCTTGCTGGGAAGTTGCAGCACCGAGATCTGCGCCTCAGGATTCAAATTTAATCTATCACTGCCATCGTCAGCACTTGAGACTGCCCTCGGCTGTGGCCGATTTCGGCCCGTGGGCCCAGGCTCATACGGCACAGTCTGCGATGGCTCTGCTCGGTCACCACTAAAGTTTTGAGTTTGGGATGAGCTTGGGTTGTTACTTTCCAGATAACCCCCCAGCCATAATCCCAGCGCCAACAAAGAGATGCCGAGCAGTGTGCCACCCAGCAGCAACCACCAGGGGTTGGCCGCCGCGTGACTGGCCTGCCCCACCGGCACATGAGCTAAGTTGTGGGGCTGCTGGCGTTTATCCAGGTCCTTGAGCATCTGATTGACCACGCTCATAGTCCAGTTCCCCTCATGGCATAAACCCCGATCGAGGCGCCGACTGAAGCAAGGAGCAGCGCTAGAGTCGACCAAAGCCAGCGCCAGTTGGAAGTACGGGAAGCATCTTCGGTATCCTTGATGGCGCCTTTGATATGAGTGGATGTTACTTGCTGTTTACCTTCACCGAAACAGAGCAGCAGCGCCTTGTGCGCCAAAATATTCACCAATCTGGGGATCCCTCTGGCGGCGATGGCAATACGCTTACTGTCTGCGGCGCTGAACAACGCCGGCCCCTGATAACCGGCCACTGCCAATCTGTGGCGCAGATAGGCATAGACTTCGTCCCGGGTCAGCGACCGCAAGCGATAGCTGAAGGTAATCCTCTGGCGTAACTGGCGAAACTCTTGCTGCGCCAAGCGCGCATCAAGCTCGGGCTGGCCGAAGATCACCACCTGCAGCAACTTGCGGCTCTCGGTTTCCAGATTGGTCAACAGCCGCAAAGCTTCAAGACTCTCATCCGGCAGAGCTTGGGCTTCATCAAGCAGCAAAACAATATTAAGCCCTTGGGCACTGAGCGCCAGCAGTTGCTGCTGAATAAGACCACTGAGTTGCTGCTGATCTTTAATATCACTCACGGCAATCCCCAGCTCCTCGGCAATCGCCAGCCTGAGTTCTGCCGGGGTCAGATAAGGATTAGGCAACCAGGCGCAGCGAAACTGCTGCGGTAACTCGTTGAGCAGTTTGCGGCACAGCAAGGTCTTGCCGGTTCCCACCTCGCCGGTGACCTTGATAAAACCTTCACCGGTTTGCAGCGCCACCTGCAATACTTGCAAGGCCTCCACATGGGGAGCCAACCCCAGGAAGAATCCTGTGTTGGGGGTCAGGGCAAAAGGCATGCTCTGCATGCCAAAGTGCTGCAGATACATAGAAGCGGTTATTCCTGTGGATACCAGCGGTCGAGCAAGCTCTGGGAACGTTGCAGTTCTTTTTGCCAGGTGCCATCAACTACCACGGTCGGCTTGAGCAAAATCACCAGCTCTGTCTTGCGCTTTAACTTACTGCGGTTGGTAAAGGCTTCACCGATAAAGGGAATATCGCCCAGTAGCGGCACCTTGGATACCACTTCGGTATTCTCGCTCTTCATCAGGCCGCCAATCACCACCACATCACCGGAAAGCGCCTTGATGACAGTGTCGGACTCACGGATTTCACTCTGGGCCAAGGGCAGATCCAACGAAGAGTCACTTATCTTGATACTCTTGTTCTGCTCTTTCACATCTGTGACTGAAGGATGTACATGCAGCAAGACACTGCCGTCTTTGTCTATTTGGGGCGTCACGTCCAGAGCGATTCCCGAGAAGAAGGGCGTCAACTCCACCTCAGGAGAGGTCACAGGCGTAGTGCTGGCCACTGTGGTAGAGGAAACATCCGTGACAAAGTATTCGTCACGGCCAACTTTGATCACCGCCTTCTGGTTATTGGACGCTGTCACCCTGGGGCTTGAGAGCACATCGACATCGCCTTGGGTATCGAGCAGAGTGATCAAAGCCGAAAAATCCGTACCCGTAATTTTCAACGAAGTTACACCGCCGATCACATTTGAGATTGAATCAGCAAACGTTCCTCCAGAAGTACCGAAACCCACCTCAGCTTTATGACCTCTGCGATCATAACTGCCGGTGATTCCATCCCAATTGTTATCTGCACTCCCTCCATCAGAGGCTAACCTATCCCATTGGATCCCCTGCTGATAACCATCGGAGAGGGTCACTTCGAGGATCTTGGCTTCCAGAATAACCTGCCGCTGCAGATGGCTCTCGGCGGTGGAAAGGAAACTGCGAATTTGCCGTAACTCATCCGGATTGGCTCTGACGGTTACCAAGCCGGCCTGGGGAGTGACCACCACGGAGCGGCCATCGCCACTGTTGCCCAGAATTGATTCCAGGGTCTTTTGCAACTCGCCCCAGAAATCTGTCTTGGTGCGGGAACTGATAAAGGTGCCGTTGGTGTTATTGCTGTTCTGGTTGTTGCTATTGCTATTGTTATTGTTGTTATTGCCAAAACCACTGTTGTTATTGTTGTTCAGGCCATTATTGTTCTGATTGCTATTGCCGTTGTTGTTATTGTTGTCAGAGATCCTTCCCGAGCTGACCGAGGTCAGCGACAGACCGATACGCTCCATATAGAGGTAATTGACCGGGAAAGTCTCGGTTCTAAGGCCAGCGGGATAGACCCTCAAGACTCGTCCTTCCCGGCTGATCTCATAACCGTAAATATCCTGCACTACCTGCAAGGCTTCACTCAGAGTTACGCCCTTGAGCGATAAAGAGATATTGCCGCTCACTTGTGGATGCACAGCCACACTGAAGGGAGTGCCTTCCACCAAACTCGGAAAAAACACTCTGGCATCGACATCATTGGCCGAGACATCAAAACGCCGCTCTGTCTGCATAGGTGCCGCCAGCCCGGCCAAAAGACCATCGGCATTCAACTCCTGCTGCACACCGGGAGGCAAGCTGGCCGGAGGGGGCACTACTGCCCTGGCGCTTTGCTGCGCCATGGAATCGCGCAGCGCCTCTTTGGAAGCTGCTGGGTTGGGCCTATCCGTGGTTTGGCAGGCCGCCAGGCCCAGAACCAACAACGGCAGCATAGAGGCGAGTCTGGTTTTCATTAATGTTTTTCCTTGCGCTCGGTAATCGCTTGAAACAGATAGAGTCGGCGGCCATCGGCCAGCAAAACACTGCCCTGATCGATACGGCTTAGCACCACACCTTGAATCCTGTCTCCCTGGCGGTAAATTTGGTTATTGATCACGGCCCGCCTGCCCTGAGGTCCATTGAGCAGACTGCTCAGTACCAAGCCCTGCCCGCCCGGCTCCTTGGCCGGAGCGATCAGCCCCTGCGCCGGCATGGTGGGGTCCCGCAAACTGGCGGCAACGAGATCCTGGCTACAGAGTAGCGCCAATAAGATTAAGCTCTTAGCTGGATGATGCCACACTGATAAAGTCCTCATTGATGCTGAGCGTGTATAACTCAAGTTGCACACTGGCCTTGGGATACTCAGACACCCGGTAATCCAGGCGCTTCCAATAAAGCTTGTCCGGCATCTTTTCCACCGCCTGTACAAACTTGAGCACGGCGAAATAGTCACCTTCCAGCTCCAGCACTATGCCGTGGCTATAAAGATTCATCTGCTGCTCATCGGCTTTGCCTACCACCAGCAAAGGGGTTGGGGCGACAGACTTGAAGCCGGTCAACTGTATTCCCTGCACCCGTTCCAGCAAGGCGGTAAGCAATGACGGCATATAACTGGCGGGCACCATGTCAACCATCTGGCTGTCCAGCTGTTGATCCAGCGTAGCGATATCACGATTCACTTGCGCCAAATTTGCCTTGAGCGCCGTATCCGGATCTTCCGCCAGGCGTTGACGATAGAGCGCCAGCTGTTGCTGGCTGAGCTTGATGCTACTCTGGCCAGCATGCAGCCGTTGCAGATTGCTCTGGCGCTCCAGCCAGAAAGACTCCAGCGGCAGATACAGCAGCAATAGCAGCAACAACAGGCTGACTCCCGCCACCATGCCTCTTTCTCTTTGACTCAAACCATCAAAGGCTTGGCCCAGACGCCGAAGGAAATTCATTTCTTCACCTCCAGGGCTTCACTGGTCAGAACGAAGGCCAATGGCTGGCCTGGCTCCCGAGCCATGGTCATGGAAGCAAACGAGCGCCCTCTCAGACTCTCTGTTTGTTTGAGCTTGTCTATCCAACGCGGCAGACTCTGCGGATATTGGCCGAAACCTTCAAACGCCAATTTGCCTTCTTCCAGCTTGATGCGACTCAGCCACACACTGCCATCGGACACTTGAGCCAACTCCTGCAGCACAGGCGCAAAGCCCTTGGAGGTCATGCGCTCCCGTTGCCCAAGTTCGGTCAGCAGTAACCCCTTGAGCTCCCGCTCCTGAGTACGGCGCTCCAGCTCAACGACCAGCTCGGCACTAGGGCGACGCTTGGCCAATTCGGCTTCCAGTTGTTGTTTTTCGCTCTCCAAGGCCTGGCGCTGCGACTCGACCTCAAGCAACTGCCCGGACACTTGCGTTTGCTGCCACCATCCCAAGCCGATAAGCGAAAGCCCCAGAAACAAGAGCACACCTGCAATAGCCAACAAACGGGCGAAACTGAGCCTTAACCTGGGGGGCAAGAGAGAAGGCGAATAGAGATTGACCCGGGTCTTGCTCATTTACTCCCCCGCTCAAGTTCCTGATAGCTGAGTTCAGCCATTTTCATGCCGACATCCATGCCATCTACCGGACGCACCTGCTGGTTGAAATTACGGGACACAAGTTGCGCCAAGGCATAGGTTTGCCCCTGAACCATAATGTCAATCGAGGCCACCGGCGCTTGCCGAAGCTGACTTTCAAAAAAGTCCATCGAGCGCTGGATCTCCAGGCTAAGGGTATCGGCAACGCCGAACCCCAAAGATTCGGCATCGGTCTGATGCAATTCGGCAAATCCGCGGATACGCCGCTGCATATAGAGCTCACCCTCGCGTACCACAGTGAGTAATAACTCCTGTCCAGGCACTTGGCTTATCACCAGCCTGGCTAAAGGGTCTTGGTTAAAGAGGTTAGTGGGCAGTAACTCTTCGATGCTGATCCCCACCAACTGCATACCGGCCTTATCTATTTCCTGGGCCAAGGCAGACAAGCGACTGTGGGAACAGACGACAACATTGAGTTTGTCACTGCTTTTAATCGGCGATTCAAAGTAATCCAAATGGATATCGGTTGGCGGCGTGCTGACCATATCCTTGACCGCCCACACCAATGCCTGAGCCATCTCATCGGCTTCAACCTTGGGCCGGTCGGCACTCAAAAGCTGATAGCGACCAAAACCTAAAGTCAATTGTAATTTTGAAGGGCCAAAATCGGCATAAACCGAGGAAAACAGTGAGTTCCAATCATCTTTGTGCAGTGGATAGCAGTGACAAAGGGCTCTTTGATCGTCATTTTCCGGGCGAAAGACCCAGGCGTGATTGGCCGCGAGGAACACCCCGGTATTGCTACCGGATTGAGGCGCGCCAAAGTTGAAAAGACGACTGATGAATGACTTGTTCGTCATAAGAAACCCTGAGTCCCTGTGAAAACGGCAGCGTTTATCGTACCCATAAGGTTATGAACTTGCTGCCAATTTAAAGTTAAGTCAATATTTTGGCATGTTCATTCTAAACACTAATCAATTCATTTTATAGGCAAATATTATTAAACTGAGAGCTGCCCTAAAGATAGGCTCAGCAAAGTCGGCAAACAAGTCCAGCCTGTAGTAACCCGGAACTCTTTCTTGATCAGGCTGTTGCCGGCATAGGCTCGCTGAACCAGCTACCCTGAGCGGCGCTGACGCCGAGTATTCTCAGTGTCTGCCACTCTTCAAACAACTCCACCCCCTCGGCGCAAACCTGCACTTCGGTACGGTAGAGTCCACCTATCAAGCTACGAACAAACAGTTGGTTTTCGGGTCGTAAATGGATCTGCCGCACTATGGATCTGTGCAGCTTAATCAGTTGGAAACCTGTGTCCTGAATATATTGGGTGCTGATCACCTGCTGGCCCACATGATCGACGCACAGGCGCGCCCCCATCTTGCGGATCATCTGTAACCTGGAGGCGATTTTCTCCTGATTGGGCGCCGCGATATCCTCACTGACCTCGAAGATCAACCTACCGGTCAGGTCCCGGTATTCCAGCAAGGTGGTACGCAACCAGCGAATAAAGGCGCGGCTCATCAGCGAATCCAGGCTCAGGTTGATGCTGAAACAAACCTTCTTGTCCGGCTCACTCGGCAGCAACTCAAATAAGACTCTTTCCAGAGTCTGGCGCTCAATTTGCGGCATCAGGCCACATTTAACCGCCATAGGCAAAAATAGGGTCGCTCGCACCAGATTACCTTCGGGATCCCTGGCTCGGGTAAACACCTCTCTATGGTGCAGCTTGCCGTCACAATCCATCACGGGCTGGGTATAAGCCAGAAATCGCTTATTGACCAAGGCCATTTCCAGAAAGCTGCGCCAGCGTACCGAGCCCTTGGCGAACTCCTGATCCACCGCGCCCTTATCATACATAAACCAGGTATTGATCCCCTGCAACTGCGCCGCTCTCAGGGCCATTTCCGCCTCTTCCAGCAGTTGCTGATGGCCATCACCCACCTTGAAATAAGCGCCGCCGAGATGATAGAAGTTGTCGGCATTGTCCAGCTTGGGCAATACCTGGCTTTGGCAGACTTTTAACAAGCGGATCGCCAGTTGATCGGCCTCCGCCAGGGAGATTTGGGTCACCACTATTGCAAACTGGTTATGGGAGCGGCGGGCAAAGAAACTGTTGGGCTGAGACTGCAGGATCTGGCTGATACCGTTGACGTTTTGTCTGAGCAGTTCCAGCGTCAGACTGTCCCCCAGCTTTTGTTGCAGCAGATCCAGATCCTCCAGCTCCAACAGATAGAGCACCCCATGGGCTATCATGCCCTGCTCATTGCTCAGGGCATCGAGGCGATTCTTGAGAAACAGACGGTTACCTATACGGGTGTCGGGATCCAGGAAGGTATTGCTGCGAATAAACTTGTCGAACCTGGCACGTTCTTTCTGGGCATCGGCCAGTTCTTCCAGCAAACGGCTGAGGGCACGGTTAATCAACCTGGGTTTACCCTTGCCCGGCATCGCCAGTGCTTTTTCGTGCTCACCCAGGAGAATCAAACGGCTGCGCTGCGCCAGCTCTTCAATCCCCTCCAATTGCCGCGAATACCAGAGATAGCCAAAGCGAACAAACGCCAGTACGGCCCCGACGCCAAGTAGAATGATCAAGACTTCGTACCAACCTGGCCTGTGCTGGGAAAACGGCTGCGGCAGTTCCAGCTCCATGCGAAACTCAGGGTTGCTCTTCAACGAAGATTGATAGCGCACCAGGTTTTCTGTAGCGATATTGCCTTTATATTCAAATAGTAATTTATCATGATGCCAGAGCTTAAAACTGGCGGCATTGTAGGCAATCAACATGGGTGGCAGCCAGGACTCCAGCTCCCAGTTACTGCCGGAATGGTATTGATTGGCCAGCATGGTTTCCAGCTCCGTGACTTTCTGTTGCTGGAACTTGTAGGTCAGTTGCAGAAAACTCATCATGGCGCAGAGCAGAAACACAAATGCCACTATCGTCAGCGATAAGAGCCAAAAACTGGTGAGCTTTTTTGTGAGAATACGGGTGAGTTTCATTGAGGGCGATCCTGCCAGTCTTCTTATTCTTCTTGGGGTGAGCCGCCTCACTGCGGGAACTCAGTCTGCTGATTATTCAGCAGCCATACGCAAAAGGCAACCAACAAGCAGCATAGACCAGAAAATGTCCCAACAGTCTTGCAAAAACAACAAAGGGGCCAACAAGGCCCCTTTGGAATAAAACTGCTATCAGACTTCCGGGTATTGCGGCAAAGTGTCTATCTGCGCCACCCCAGAGTCGATTGCGGCTTGGGCCACAGCCTTGGCGACTTTAGGCAGCAACCTTGGGTCCATCGGCTTGGGCAACACATACTGAGGGCCAAAGCTCAACTCGTTGACATTGGGATAAGCCACCAACACAGATTCAGGCACTGGCTCCTTGGCCAGTTCGGCAATGGCGTAAACCGCGGCTATCTTCATCTCATCATTGATGCGGCTGGCACGCACATCCAGGGCGCCACGGAAGATGAATGGGAAACAAAGCACATTGTTGACCTGGTTGGGATAGTCGCTGCGACCGGTTCCCATGATCAGATCCTTACGTATCTCATGGGCCAGCTCAGGCTTGATCTCGGGATCCGGGTTGGAGCAGGCGAAGATCACCGGCTTCTCGGCCATCATGGCCACTTCCTCAGCGCCGAGAACATCTGGGCCAGACAGCCCCAGGAACACATCAGCCCCCTTGATCACATCCTGCAAGGTGCGCTTGTCTGTGTTGTTGGCAAACAGCGCCTTGTACTCGTTGAGATCTTCGCGGCGAGTATGAATCACGCCCTTTCTATCCAGCATGTAGACATTTTCACGCTGGGCACCACACTTGACCAACATGCTCATACAGGCGATGGCCGCTGCGCCTGCACCCATACAGACAAACACAGCCTCTTCCAGCTTCTTGCCCTGGATCTCGAGGGCATTGATCATCCCGGCGGCTGTCACAATTGCCGTGCCGTGCTGGTCGTCGTGAAACACAGGAACCTGGCAGCGCTCGATCAGCTCACGTTCAATTTCGAAGCACTCGGGCGCCTTGATATCTTCCAGATTGATACCGCCAAAGGAGTCGGCAATCGCTTCAACAGTATGAATAAACTCTTCAGCTGTGCGGTGTTTTACTTCGATATCTGTGGCGTCGATATTGGCAAAGTGCTTGAACAGCAAAGCCTTTCCTTCCATTACCGGCTTGGATGGCAAGGGGCCGAGGTTACCCAGTCCCAGAATGGCAGTACCGTTGGAGATCACAGCAACCGTGTTGCCCTTGTTGGTGTATCTGTACGCATTGGCAGGATTGGAAGCGATTTCACGTACCGGCTCTGCCACTCCAGGGCTGTAGGCCAGAGCCAAATCCATACTGGTCTCGGCAGGCTTGGTCAGCATCACTGCGGTTTTGCCTGGAACGGGGAACTCATGGTAATCGAGCGCTTTTTGACGGAAATCTGTCATTTTAAAATCCTGAAATGCGGAATGATATTAAGTAAAAACCGTACAAACACAGGTCTGGATCACTGCAAAATTCCTTTCACAGTGACTCAAATCACAAGGCGCTAAAGATACGCGAAAAGGCACGAGTTTAAAACAGTGGATGGCAAATTTTCCACTTAAGTCAGGTATTTTGCTTCTAAGGGGGATTTTCCAAACTTATCTGTGAAGGATGGCTGACGATAATCTGCCACTTTTTGTAGGAAAAATACAACTTACCCCGCACTACAACGGCTCTTTTGAGCGAGTTCAACGCTAAAACCTTGCTAAAATTACCAGATCCGGCCTGAGGTATGCCAACATAGAAGTTATCGTCCAGAATAAGCCACAAATACTGTCCCTTTCTTTCAAAATCCGTCACTACACCTCTGACCAGCCGGTAGTGATTTAAATCCTGTTGGCCGATAACCGAAGTCGCCTTGGGCGCATAGTCGTCAAACTGCCACAAGCCTGCATTCTGAGTGCGCGCTTGCTGCTCCATCTCGGCAAAGCATTCCCAAAATGGATGTTCCTGATAGACCCTGGCCATCGCAAAACCCTGTTGCAGCAACGCCTGCTGCAACAATAAACCATCCGCAGTAAAGACATAGGCCAAGGTGCGACCATAGGGATCCAGCTTGGTAGGACCAAACATCAGCGCCAGCTCATCCCCCACTTTGAGCTTAGAGGCTACAAAGGCCCTGGCCTCCAGACTGTAGCGCTGGGAGAGACTGGGATACTGATGATCTATCTCGGGGGCATTGACACCTATCAAGCGTATCAGGCGGCCATCTTTGAGTGTGAGGGTATCGCCATCATTGATATAGGCGAGTGTGACCTTTTCGCTGGCTGTATAGGGAATGCACAAGTTGTCGGCTGTGCTGGCCTGCGCCAATCCCAAAGACAGCAGAGTGCCCAGCAACAACAAGCCGTTTATCAAGCCTGCGCCTATGCGATTAAGGTTCCTTAGAGATATCATAGCGCCTCCCTTGGCAGTGTTTTTTCTTGGCCGCCCTGACTAACAGCGCAAAATCCTTTTTCACTGTTAACTATGTATCCTAGCCCCGGGTCAAGGTGATATCCGAAACATAGCCGTGAGCGCAGTTTTGTAAGGCGTTGCTTAGCATGGCTGCCGCTTCATCGGCCGTCATAAAATTCGATGTATCCACCAACTTACCGCTGCTGGGCCAAAACCCGGTTGCCATTCCGCCTGGGTAGACGGCTATCAGCTTTATCTTGCTGCCCTTGAGCTCCAAGCGCAGAGACTCCAGCATGCCTCTGACGGCCCACTTTACCGCACAGTAACTGCTCTCTCCGGCCTTGGGTTGCAGCGCCGCGGTAGACATGACAATCACCAGTGTCATGCTCTCTTGCCGCCAACGAGCCAGCATGGCTCTAAGCAGCAACAGGGTGGACAGGAGATTATTGTCGATAAGGCTCTTTATCTCGGCCGGTGACTGAGTTTCCAGGTTACCGAAGCGACCACTGCCGGCACAGTGCAACAACATTTCAGGGGCCTCGCCCAAAGTATCTAGCAGAGCCTCAATCGCGCTCGGATTGGTTAAATCTGTTGTTTGACAACTGACTCCTGGCAACTCTGCCGCCAGTTGTTGCAACCTCTGTTCGTTGCGGCCGGTTAACAACAAGGACTCACCTTCAGTATGATAGCGCCTCGCTAGCGCTGCCCCCAAGCCACTGCTGGCCCCTGTGATCAATTTCATTTGCTTTGCTCTCCGACTTCAGATGGGGATTGCGGCAGAGGCCGATAGGTTTGGCTTTGCCAGTCAAATTGATAGGTCTTGCCCTGCCATTGATACAAGGTACGATTACCTTCTTGTATCACCCTGGCGTTAGCCGGCAGACTGGCGCGACTCCCTGTGTCGGCCAAGGTTTCGAAGTGAGTCGTGACTCGCTGCGGTGGCGCAACCACCACAGGTTCCGGCTTGGGTTGCCTGCGATATACATAGGGGCGCTGCCAGCGATCTCTGTACCAAGGATCATCCCACTGCCAACGATTCCATGGGTCGTAGCGCCAGGGCGATAGCCAGGGATTGTTAACGCCCCAATACAGCCCCCAATGACTTCGTGAGCCATGGTTATGGTGGCGATTATAATCTTCTCTATGAATATCGCCCTGATAGTGGCGCTCGGCATGGGAGTTATCCCAAGCAGCAGCCACCTGTGGCAAACTCATCAGTATCAGACTCAGGAAAATTGCTCGTTTCATATAGCCTCCAGGCTTCAAGGCCCGCAGCTTTCATGCTACTACGGCTGACTCCCGGATTCACCAGAGAATCACAGGATAAACGAAGATGACTCAGCGTGCATTCAGCCAAGGGTTAGCTGTTTGTCTCTAGCCACGGCAACTATCTCAGGGAAGATCCGACTTCGACAAGCCCCAGACATGCCTGCAGTCAGATACCTTGACCGCCGATTGCTGTGCAAGCCAAAGTGCCTTGAGGAGTTATTCGCACCTTCCTTAGCAGTTAACCGTTGCCGGGATTAATGCTATAGTGCGCGCCATTAATGCATTCGGAAGCGAGGCTATTTCCACATGAGTTTTAAGGATTTACGCAGTTTTATCGATCACCTCGAGAGTCAGGGTGAGCTCAAGCGTATCAGCTATCCGGTTGATCCTTATCTTGAAATGACCGAAATAGCCGATCGGGTGCTGCGCGCCGGTGGCCCAGCACTGTTGTTTGAAAACCCCAAGGGCAAACAGATGCCTGTGCTGGTT
>Ga0114983_1000851_pt1 | contig 12562 bp, 9 predicted proteins | sample Shrwel_input2_RT_FD_87182 | JGI IMG/M metagenome (GOLD analysis project Ga0114983, IMG submission 87182) | Subsurface microbial communities from deep shales in Ohio, USA - Utica-3 well 1 S input2 RT | ecosystem: Environmental > Aquatic > Deep subsurface > Shale gas/oil reservoir > Produced... | reverse complement strand
GCGATACTTGAGACGCTGCTCTTCACTGTTGTTTTGGAAGTTATCCATACTCAGCGGCAGTGGGTCGGCGGCGTTGATTATGGTCAGTTCCTTACCCAGCACCTCGATTTCGCCGGTACGCATATGAGCGTTGACCTGGCTGTCGGGACGGGCTCTGACCACACCTTTGACCTGGACACAGAATTCGCTGCGCAGTGTGCTGGCGACATCGAAAACCTCAGGCAAGTCCGGGTCATATACTACCTGGATCAGTCCTTCACGATCCCGGAGATCCAAAAACACCACACCACCCAAGTCGCGGCTACGGTTTACCCAACCCACCAGGGTCACTTCTTGTCCAACGTGGGACTTGTTTACGTCCCCACAATAATGACTGCGCATCTGCTTTATATCCTTTATTCCGGCCTGCTGAGCTCTGGAATGATTCAACACGATAAGAGCGGCATTATAGAGAAAATCTGCCACTTACCAAAGTACTTCACTTTCAGACGGTGAAGTATCAAACAGTTTGCTCCCTTTGACCAGTGGCTGAACCAAGGTCAAAGCACGAGCGTTCAAAATAACAACAATCAGGCACTACGATAACAGTTGCCGCCGCCCTTTTTAGCGCGATACATGAGTTGATCGGCCCGTTTGAGCAGTTCGATGGCGTTGTCACCGTCCACCGGATACACGCTGATCCCGACACTGAGCGACAGCTGCACACTGATATCTTGCCACTTAAGAGGCCCTGCCAGCGATTGGATCAAGTTCTCCGCCACCTGGCAGACGGCATCGAAATCCTGAATCCGATTGAGGATCACCACAAACTCGTCGCCACCAAAGCGCACCAGGGTATCAGATTTGCGAATAACAGTAGCCAAGCGTTCTGTTACTTGTAGCAGCATTCTATCTCCTACCTCATGGCCATAGGTGTCGTTAATGGCCTTAAAGCCATCGACACCCAAAAACAGCACAGCAAAACGCTCCTGCTCTCTGGCATGTTGCAAAAACGCCTGCTCCAGCCTGTCATCGAGTAGCGCCCTGTTGGGTAAGCCGGTGAGCGGATCGTGATTGGCCAGGTGTGCCATCTTGAGCTCGGCCTCGCGCCTTAAGCTCATTTCCCGGCTGAGGCGCCGATTGAGCTGCAACACCAGCAGCACAATAAACAGTGCAATCAAGAGTGCCAGTAAAAAATAGCCAAGCCACTCCTTGTATTCTTGGCTCTTATCGGTAATCACAGTGCCAACCCATTTTTGATGGATCCTTTGCCTTTGGCTGTCATCCAGTCCCCTTATGGCTTGGTTAATCAAAGGCACCAGCGACTTATGACCAGGCGTGACACCGATATGACTTTTCTGATCGGCCATATCGGTTATCAGGTTCATCTTCAGCGCCGGATATTGCCCGGTAGAAAGTGCTGAGCCCAGCGATACCACTTTATCGATAAAGAGATCTGCCCTTCCCTGGCTGACGGCCTCCAATCCTTCACGCATGCCGGGCACCAACACCGGGATTATCCCCTGGCTCTTGGCCATAAGTTCACCGGCGAGCTGATAGCCTTCAACAATCGCTACCCGCTGACCATTGAGTTGCCCCAGGCTATAAAGAGTCAGATGATCCACGGTGGAAACCATGGCCCAGGGCGATGGCCAGTAGCCGTCGGAAAAAGCCAGCGCAGCATCTTGTTCATCCCTCGCCGCCAGACTGGCGGCCATCACCACTTCGCCGCTGCCAAGCGCCTTGAGGAGATCGCGCCACTCATCGAAAGCCACGGGCAGCAGTTTAAGCCCCAACTGCTGCGCCACCCTCGTCATCACGTCGGCATTAATTCCGGCAAACTGCCCCTGTTGGTCTTCAAATTCAAAGGGAGGCCAATCCTTGAGATAGCCCACTTTGAGCTCGGGTAAACTTTCAAGATAGCGCTGCTCGGCTTGAGTCAATGGCAGCCGACTCTGCTCCTTGCTGTAAACATGATCATCGCCATTGAGCATCCATTTGTTTTCCAGCGCCGCCAACTCCTCGCGGGTCAACAGGTTAAAGCCTGCGATCAGCCTTTGGGTCAGGCCATGGTCCTGTTTGCGAGTCAACACATAGATATCTGAGCTGAACTGCAAAGCTTTGGCTTGCTGGTAATCGGCCCAGAGTCCATGAGTCAACAGATAATGCTGCGTCCAGGCCGAGGGCGAGACAAAGCCTGAGATATCGCCACGGTCAGCGGCGTTGACCATGGCATCGAGAGAGTCAAAATACTTGAGCTGTACCTTGGGCAAGGCCTGTTTCAGCTCTGTGATATAGGGCGATGATGGGAAAATCCCTAAGCGTTTGCCGGCCAAAAGTGCCAACGAATCCACCACCTGGCCTTTGAGAAACAGACGGCTGCTTTGGGTGTGCAGGTGCCAGGCACGCTTGAGTCCTGAGCTAAGGTCGTCACTTTCAGGGTAGCCAATATGGGCATCGACAATCCCCTGCTTAACCAGCCCTAAAGCGCTATTCATGTTGCCGGCAACAAACTCCACCGGCACCCCGGTTTTGGCGGACCATTTGTGCCAGATATCCACATACAGGCCATGGGGTAAACCATCCGGCCCAAGATCAGAAAACGGCTCCATATTCAGTGGCATGGCAACCGTGATCCCGTGTTGATCGGTACGATACCCCAGCCAGCGCCTTTGGGTTTGAACAATAAACTCAGGAGTGATCTGGGCAAAACCGCGATCGATTTCGGCCACCAAGGCCTGCCTTCCCTTGGCAACAGCCGGTGCCACTTGTGAGTGCTTGATCAACATCCGGTTGGCGGTTGGGTATTGCTGGGCGATACTGCGGGCCAACTGGCGGTCGCGAAGATACCCTTCCATGCCGGCAAACACCTTGATTTCTCCCCGGGATACCGCCTTGAGCAATGCGTCGCGACCTGGGTATAAGGCAAATGAAAGGCCGGGCTCCTGCGCCTTAAGATCCGATTCATGGGATGAGCCTGTGACTATCCCTATCCGATACGGCAGCAGCTTCTGAAAACTGTCCTTGTGCCTCAGTTCAAAATGCAGATAGAGGTAAGTATCAATACGACTGATGGGCTTGGCAAATTCAAACTCGGCCTCTCGTTCCGGGGTCAAAGCCAACGCCAGATGCACATCCGCCTTGCCGTCTTTGAGTTGCCTTAATGAGTCGTTCCAATGCCGCGCCACTAGTGTGATGGGTCTTTGATTAACCCGGCTCCATTCCTGCCAAAGGTCCACCAATATCCCCTGTGGCTGGCCGGCATCATCAACAAATTGGTAGGGGTAACTGTCCTCCCCCATGACGATGACAAGCGGGGGCGCAGAAGACATATCTTGGGTGGCCGCTTCCAGCGGCAGACATACGAGCACACACAATAGACTCAAAAGAGAGGTCAGCGATTTCAAGTGCTTATTTCCTGATAAGGCGATGTAATTATTTTGTTACTCCCGCATCATTAGACAAAAAATTTGCGTCAATTACCAGAGCACACTTGCTGCTTTCAGGCGGGATTCGGTAAAATAGTCACTGATTTTCCCGCACAAGATTTCAGATGAACACTTCTCAAGACACCATATATGCGACTGACTGCGGTCAGGTCTCAGACTTTGCTTTTGATGATAGGGTGGCCGGCGTATTCAGCGATATGATCCGTCGCTCTGTGCCGGGTTACGGCCAGATCATCAACACCATAGGCGACTTCGCCGAACGCTTTGTGACACAAGACAGTAAAGTCTATGATTTAGGGTGTTCTCTTGGCGCGGCAACTTTAAGTATTCGTAGGCGTATTGAAGGCAAGGGCTGCGAGATTATCGCCGTCGACAACTCACCGGCGATGACCGAGCGCTGCCAGGAGTATCTCAATGCTTATGTCAGCGATACCCAAGTGCAGCTTATTTGTGGTGATATCCGTGATGTCGCCATCGAAGACGCCTCCTTGGTGGTACTCAATTTTACTTTGCAGTTTCTGCCGCCTGAGGATCGCGATACCCTGATCCAGAAAATATATGCCGGCTTACGCCCCGGTGGTGCCTTGGTACTGTCGGAAAAAATCCGCTTCGGCGATGAAGTTATCCAACAAGTACTGGATGAACATCATCTGGATTTCAAACGCGCCAATGGCTATAGCGAGTTGGAGATCAGCCAAAAGCGCAGCGCACTGGAAAACGTGATGAAACCCGATCAACTCGACAATCACTACAACAGATTATCCCAGGCCGGTTTTGCCCATTACGGCGTCTGGTTTCAGTGCTTCAATTTCACATCCATGGTAGCTATCAAGTGATCAGTTTCAGTAATTTCTATCAACAGATTGCCGACTCCAATCTGCAGCATTGGCTGGAAACACTGCCGGCCAAACTCGGCGATTGGCAAAGAGAGCACAAGCACGGCGCCCTACCCAAGTGGGAAAAAGTGCTCGCCAAGCTCAACTACCCCGCCCCCGACCGACTGGATTTCAAAGACAGTGTCACCATAGGTTCAGGTGAGCAATTGGCAACAGGGCAGCGGGAAAAACTGGAAAACCTGCTGCAGTTGCTGCATCCCTGGCGCAAGGGGCCATTTCATATTCACGGCATTCATATCGATACCGAATGGCGCTCTGATTGGAAGTGGGAGCGCGTCGCGCCCCATATCAGCCCGCTGGCAGGTAGAACCGTGCTGGATGTTGGCTGCGGCAGCGGCTATCACATGTGGCGCATGTATGGTGAAGGCGCCAAAATGGTGGTCGGTGTCGACCCCTCCTCACTATTTTTATGCCAGTTCGAAGCGGTCAAACGCCTCGCCGGCGGCACTCCGCCAGTGCACCTGCTGCCTTTGGGGATAGAAGAACTGCCACCACTGGATGCCTTTGATACTGTGTTCTCCATGGGAGTGCTCTATCACAGACGTTCCCCCATTGATCACTTGTTGCAACTACGTGACCAATTGCGAACCGGAGGTGAACTCATTTTGGAGACTTTGGTCATAGAAGGTGATGAAAATGCCGTACTGCTGCCACGGGATAGATATGGAAAGATGAATAATGTATGGTTTATCCCGTCCGTTGCCGCGTTGCAACTCTGGCTTGAGAAGTGCGATTTTCGTGAGGTTCGCTGTGTCGACGTCGATGTAACATCACTGGCCGAGCAACGCTCCACACCCTGGATGCGCAACGAATCTCTGGTGGATTACCTCGATCCGACCGACATCAATTTAACAGTGGAAGGTTACCCCGCCCCCAAACGGGCAACCTTTATCGCGATTAAGTAAGTCGAGTTCACCGAACCCTATATAAAAGTGACGCAATCTGGAAAACAGAATACAGGAAGCACTATGTTGAAACAGACGATTTCAATCGCCGTCATGGCCTCCATGGCAACACTTGCCGGCGGCTGCGCCAGCACTCAGGAAGTTGCCAATGCCCCGGTGCCGGTCGACGCCCAGACCTTGCAGTCCAACCTCGCCTCTCAGGAAGCCAGCATAGTCAATGTGATTGCTCAGGCTCAGAATCAACAGCAACAGCATCTGGATGCCCTGAATACTCAGCTTCAGAGTTTGCAACAGCAGATGAAGAAACTGCAGCAGCCCCCCAAGGAAACCATCAAGGAAGTACAGGTGCCTGCGCCCTGCGAAGCCTCGCCCATTGGCGACAAATATATTCTCGGTGAAGTCGAAAGCGTCTTTATCGATGAGCTGAATGCCAGTTTCGATACCCGTATCGATACCGGCGCCGAATCCTCTTCACTCGATGCCCGCAACATTATTCTGTTTGAGCGTGACGGCGCCCAGTGGGTTAGATTCGATGTGATGATCAATGGCGCGGATGCGCCGGGAAAAACTTTCGAATCTAAGGTGGTACGTTTTGTTCGTATCAAGCAAGAGGCCGATGAAAAAGACGATCGCCGTCCGGTAATCCACGCCCACCTCAAAATAGGCAAATATGCCGCCGAAACCGATCTTAACCTTACCGACCGCAGTCACCTCGAATATCCTTTGCTGCTCGGCCGCAAGTTTATGAAAGACATAGCCGTTGTCGATGTAGGCCAAGCTTACCTGCACGGCAAAGCCAAAGACTTAGTGATTTCGAGCCATAAATAGGAGCGGTAATGCATTCACGGAAACCTTTCTACCTGGTGGTAGCTCTGCTGTTTATTGTTGGGCTCAGCGCCAGTATTTATCGTGGTATTGAACACAATGTACCCTTCCTGCCCGGTGAGCAGGTGCAAAGTTGGGCAGTCGATGCCAAAGTGAGTTTTCAGGGTACGGGAGGTCCGGCAGAAGTCTCTTTCTCCCTGCCACAGGATCCGGCATTTGAAGTCTTGATGGAAAATGCCACCTCCCCGGGTTATGGCCTGACTATCAGCAACAATGAACAGGGCCGCCGTGCGCTTTGGTCGATTCGTCAGGCCAATGGCCAACAAGACCTCTACTATAAAGTCACCCTGGTCCCCACAGGCCGTGAAATACTCAAGGCTCAGGAAGAACCTCTGCCGCCGATACCTTACATCTGGTCAGCGACCGAGAAAGCAGCCGCCGAGCAGGTGATGGACGAAGCCTGGGCTCGCAGTGCCGGTAACCTCTCTTTTGCCCGTGAGATCATGCGCGCCATTGCCGGCCGCGATCGCAGTCAAAACATAGAACTGCTGCTGTCGGCTAACTCACCCACCAAGCTGTTTGTCCATATGCTCAACAGCCGCGGTATCCCGACTCAGGAAGTCAATGGGCTATATCTGGAAGATCAGCGCCGTCGGCAGCAACTGTCTCCCTTTGTCGAAGTCTATCAGGACGGTCAATGGCACCTGTTCGATCTGGTCAAAGGCACAGAAGGCCGTCCGGAAAACATGGTGCTGTGGGAGCGCAATGGCAAATCGGTATTGGACGTGCTGGGTGGCAGCAACTCCCAGGTCAACTTCTCCATGTTGAAAGACACACGTTCAGCCCTGGCGACCTCCATAGACATGATGGCCAAAAACAGCGCCTTCGACTTTTCCCTCTATCAACTGCCGCTGGAAGAACAGAGCCTGTTCAAGGGTATTTTGCTGATCCCCATCGGAGTGCTGATGGTGGTATTCCTTAGAGTTATCATAGGCATCAAGACTTCAGGCACCTTCATGCCTGTGCTTATCGCCTTGGCCTTTATCCAGACCACACTGCTGACCGGCCTGATAGGTTTCCTGCTGATTGTGGCCTTTGGCTTGATGATCCGCTCCTATCTATCACATCTGAACCTGTTGCTGATTTCGCGAATATCGGCGGTGATCATAGTGGTGATAGGCATCATAGGCCTGTTTACCCTGCTGTCGTACAAGTTTGGCCTCAGTGAAGGCCTGACTATCACCTTCTTCCCGATGATCATTCTCGCCTGGACCATTGAACGTATGTCTATCCTCTGGGAAGAGGAAGGCGCCAAAGAAGTAATGGTACAAGGTGGCGGTTCACTTCTGGTAGCCATTCTGGCTTATCTGGCCATGAGCGCCACTTGGGTACAGCACTGGGTGTTCAACTTTCTGGGTATCCATTTGGTGATCCTGGCGCTGGTGCTGTTGATGGGTCAGTACACGGGTTATCGACTGCTGGAGCTCAAGCGCTTCAAGCCACTGGCAGGAGAATAAGATGAATTTTGCCTGGCCATGGCAGCTACGCCGCGCTGGCGTGCTGAATATGAACAAGCGTAATATCGACTATATTGGCCGCTACAACCCGCGCAAGTTTTACAAACGAGTGGACGACAAGCTCACCACCAAGCAACTGGCGCTTGCCAATGATATTGCCGTGCCCGATCTGATAGGCGTGGTGCGCGAGCAACACGGTATCAATAGCATTCCCGAGCAGGTAAAAGATCGCAGCGGCTTTGTGATCAAACCCTCAAAAGGCTCGGGCGGCAAAGGGATCTTGGTGATCACCCATGTGGAAAACGGTCGCTTCTATAAGCCCAACGGCAATGAAGTCACCCCGAGCGAGGTCGATCGCCACGTTTCCAACATCCTCAGCGGCCTGTTCTCTCTCGGTGGCAAGCCGGATGTAGCTATTATTGAGGGCTTGATTGAGTTCGATCCCGTATTCGATGGCTTCAGCTATGAAGGAGTTCCGGATATCCGCCTGATAGTGTTCAAGGGTTTTCCTGTGATGGGAATGCTCAGGTTGTCCACCGCCGCTTCCGATGGCAAGGCCAACCTGCACCAGGGCGCGGTTGGTGTCGGCTTGGATATCGCCACCGGCCGCGGTCTGCATGCGGTGCAGTTTGACCGCCCGGTCGATTTGCATCCGGACACGGGGCGTAACCTGATTGAAATCGAGGTGCCCCACTGGGATACCTTGTTGCACACGGCCTCGAGCGCCTATGAGATGTGCGAACTGGGTTATCTGGGAACCGATATGGTACTGGATCAAAACAAGGGACCACTGCTGCTGGAGCTCAACGCCCGTCCCGGGCTTGCCATCCAGATAGCCAATGGCATGGGGATATTGCCAAGGTTGCAGCATGTGGAAAGAATGACGGGCAAACCCATGTCAGTGGAAGAACGGGTCGCTTATGCCAAGAAGCACTTTGCCAGCCGCTAACTCCGGCCTGAGTCCATCTCGACTCACGTCCAGACTGCCACTGTCGGTGTTGGCTTCGCTGCTGGCATCGACAATGGCCTCGGGCATTTACCCCGCCCTGGCCGCGCCTAATGCCGTCCCCTTGCTGACGGCTCAATGTGTCGAATACAGCAGCAATTTTCAACCTGAATTTCAGGATCTGCAGCTGCTGGAGCGGCAAACCCTCGGGCTGCACAATATCAATGACCGCCTCGGTTATTATCGGAGTTTCCCCCTGTCAGCGGCGCAGCATGAGCTGCTGTTGCAATGTCAGTTGAAACTGGCCGACACCATGGATAGATTCCTGAGCGAACCGGCGCTGATAAGCCTGACATCCGAACTGAACCAGGATGATGAGCCACAGCTTCAGGCATTGGCCCAGAGGTTGGACTGGTTGATGCGACAACATCTGGGCATAGAGGAAAAAGCCCGTCTTCATGGCGCCCAGGCCAGCATTCGCCAGGGAATGCGCAGTGACGATCTCAAGCTGGAGTTGGGACAATGTGCCCTGCCCGGCATGCAACAGGCTCTCAATCCCGAAGAGAATTCAGCGGAGCAGGAAGCCGCTCAATCAGCCCAAAAGCCCGGCTTTTTTGCAGTCAATATCGCCTCTTACTTGATGCAACAGGCCAATAGTGATTGTCGCGCCAAGGTTTGGCGCACTTATCAGGGCCGCGCCAGATTACGCAATCAACTGCCGCTGTCATCTGTGTTTGCCCTCAGACAGGAGCAAGCCAAGGCGCATGGTTACCCGAGCTACAGTGATTTTATCCTCAGTTCTCAGTTGCTGAGCACCCCAAGCGATGTGGCCAAATTTCTCGATGCCAGCACTCAAAAACTGGATTACGCCCCTTGGGATCTGGGCCGCAAGTTACAACAGGCCCACTCGACCGAAATGGTCGCGCTCAAAGGCTCTGAAGTACTAAAAGCCCTGTTTGACCATCTCAAACCGCTGGGATTAACCGCAGAGCGGATTAACGACGACTGGCTCAGGGTGTATCACCATGGTCGGCTGCTGGGTGAACTGCTTATCAGCGAAGGCAAACACAACCGCCATAAAATGCTGCGCCGCGCCGTTGTCGGCCAACAAACCGGCCAGAGCGAGCTGGTGCTTAAGCCTCAGCAAGTGAAGCTCAAGGACTATCAGACCGCAGTTTCTTCCCTGAGCGCCGCCATAGCCCAACTCAGTGGCGGCGGCCGTTATTATCTCAATAACAGTCTGGAGTTGCCTCAGGATGGCGCCGGAGTGGGCAAAGCCTGGCTTGAGCGCTATCTGAGCGATGCCTTTGCGTTTTCACTCAAGCCGGCTCCCGGCTCGCGCGAACAACTGGCCGAAGAATACCAGCAGCAGCTCAAGGTGTTTCGTGCCAAAGTGGCCCTCGCCAGCTTTGAAGCCTTTGGCAACAGCCAATACCCACAGCTGCACAAGGCGTTTGAAGCCAGTTTTAATGGCTCCTGGCCCGAAGTCAGTGATTATAGCTACAGCTTTGGCGCCATCAGCGATCAGGGGCCGCTCTATTATCTCGGGCTCTGGCAACAGCAACTTGCCAAAGCCATAGATGTTCACACCCGGGGCTGCAACCCGGCGCAACTATTTGATCTCTTGCTGGTCAACGAATCAGCCCAACCTATGGTCGCCCGTTTGCAAAGCCTGTTTGGCGCTGCCGATGCGGCCACACTCATCCGGAGGATACGCGATGCCAATACTCAAGAGAACCGGTCAACTGACACTTGCCCTCTGCCTTGGAGTGATGAGCAGTACCCTGGCCGCCAAGAGCCAGCCCAGCGCTGACGAGGTTTATCAACGCATTCAGCAGAATCTGGAGCAGCATCTCTACCAGTTGCCACCCAGGGTGCAGGGCCACTACGGGATCCGTCTCTATCGGATGACAGGTGACGAGCAGTACGCCAACGCCGCCTTGGTGGATCTGTTTGCGGTTACTGAAGCGCAAAGCTTCTATGCCTGCCAACTGGACGACCCTGAATTTGTCAAAAGTGAATCGCTCAAGGCGATATCCCAACTGGGCAATGGCCCCCGGGCCAAGGCACGCAAAAAAGCGCTCAAACCCTTCCCCGAATTTCTGTTTTATACCGATGTGCTGCTGCGCTACGCCAGTCGCATAGATGAATTGGGATTTACCGGGCCCTGCCACGACAAGTTGCTCAAAGGGCTCAAGAGTACAGATCTGCAGCACGGTCTGACCGACGAAGCCATGATTGAAGCCTGGGCGGCGCAGCTGGTCAACTACGTTTACTGGGCCAAGCAACTTGGCGTTGGCGATTACCTGGAAGACTACAAGGCCGCCTTTAAACGTGTCTACCCGGATGCCGAGGATGGCAAGCTCAGTAAGGCACAATATCGCAATAAGCTCTATGGCATGACTCACTTTATCTTCGCCGCCAGCGAATACTATCAGCACCCGGTTGATGCCAAGGAGTTCGCCTGGATCCTCGACTACTTCGAAGCCAACCGCGAGCGGATCCTCAGTGATGCCACCAACGATATTATTGCCGAAGTAGGAATAAGCTATCTGCTCGCCGGCAAGGGCAAAGATCATCCCATGGTGAAAGCCACTCAGGCGCACATCATCAAGTCCTTCGATCCTGAGGTGGACTTTATTCGCTCCCCCAAAGGCAACCCGGCGCTGGCTCTGGGGGAACACCGTAATGTGCTGGCGATGATGCTGCTCAAATGGCCGGAAAAACTGCATAAAGGCCCCTATTTGAGTGAGCTCAAGGCGACCCGAAAATACCTGCCGATGCAGGTGACGCCACTCGAGTCGGTCAAACAGGCGACCGAGTCGACGAAAAAGGCTAAATAGTTTGAAAAACTGGCAGTTTCCACCCATGATAGGCCGAAATCTGACGAGTTTTTAGAAAATGAACAGACCCAAGTCCACATTGGAACAGTGGCGGATCCTGCAGGCCGTCGTCGACTTCGGTGGTTACGCCCAGGCCGCAGAGCAGCTCAACAAGAGCCAATCATCCCTCAACCATGCTGTGGCCAAGCTGCAGCATCAGTTGGGGATCCAACTCCTCGAAGTGCGTGGCCGCAAGGCCTATCTGACCGAATGCGGCGAAGTACTGCTGCGTCGCTCTCGTCACGTCACTCAGGCTGTGGGGGAATTGGAGCAGCTCGCCAGCAATCTGGAACAGGGCTGGGAGCCGAGTCTGAGCATCGCCAGGGAGTTGGTCTACCCCATGGAAACCCTGACCGAGGCGCTGGCCGCCTTTCTGCCCCAGAGCCGCGGAACCCGGGTCACAGTGCGGGACACAGTGATCAGCGGCACCCAGGAGATGATCAAAAACCATCAGGTAGATATTGCGATTTGCGGTACCCCGCCCATGGGTTATATCTCTGAGCCCCTTTGCGATCTGGACTTCTACCTGCTCTGCCACCCTTCCCATCCGCTGGCGGCCCAAGTGGAAATTGAAGACGACAGAGTGCTGGCCCAACATCTGCAAATTGTGATCAAAGATACCGGCGTCAATAGTCAGCAGGAAATCGGCTGGCTCAAGGCCGAGCAGCGCTGGACCGTCAGCAACTTCCACGAAGCCAAGGTGATCCTGGCCAAAGGCATAGGTTTTTGCTGGATCCCGGCGCATCTGGTCAAGCAGGAGCTGGAAAATGGAGAGTTGGTACGGCTCAGTCTCAAAGGTTCCAGCAGCCGCAAGATACTGCTCAGTCTGGTGGTGCCACAGAGAGATAAACAAGGCCCGGCCTGTAAGCTGCTGGAATCACTGATCCTGGCTCAACATAAATCTGGCTCAGTATAAATCTGAGCTCATTATAAATAGTAAGAAACGGAGCAACTTCATCTTTACCCTGTATCCCTATGGTATGACGTCACGAATATCAGTTAGAAAGAGACTCGAACAGCTCCGGAAGCACACCGTAACGCGGCGTTGTTGATCAAATCATTCGCTTGAACGCAACTGCCCCTAGGCTTTCAGCTGCTTTACGAGATTTTCTGGCGAACAGGCATACCCAGTCTTATGACTTTGTTTAATGCCTTAACCCCAG
>Ga0114983_1000847_pt1 | contig 12586 bp, 10 predicted proteins | sample Shrwel_input2_RT_FD_87182 | JGI IMG/M metagenome (GOLD analysis project Ga0114983, IMG submission 87182) | Subsurface microbial communities from deep shales in Ohio, USA - Utica-3 well 1 S input2 RT | ecosystem: Environmental > Aquatic > Deep subsurface > Shale gas/oil reservoir > Produced... | reverse complement strand
CACCCTGCTCCCCGCGGACCGGGATGAGGCCAAGGGAATGACCTTTTCCGCCGGAAAATCCCGTTCCTCCAATATCTCAAGCATCTCCTTGCCCACCGCGCCGGTCGCCCCGGCCACGGCCACAACAGGCTTTTTGCTCATTTTATACCCTCCTTGTTTTCCAATATTTTTTATGTCTTCCGACCTCTGATTATCCCGGTTCTTTTACTTATCCGAGCGTTCCGGCGATATTGAATATCGGCAGGTACATACTGACCACCATGCCTCCGACGACCACACCGAGAAAGACGATCATGATCGGCTCGATCATGGATGTAAGGGCGTCCACGGCCACATCCACCTCGTCGTCGTAGAAATCGGCGATCTTTTCCAGCATGTTGTCCAGAGCTCCCGTGGTCTCGCCGATGGAAATCATGTGGATGACCATGGGCGGGAACACTCCGGTTTCACCCAGGGGCTCGGCGATCGTCTGCCCTTCGGCTATGCTGTCCCTGGCCTTGAGCACTCCCAGTTCCACGGTTTTATTTCCCGAGGTACGGGAAACAATATCCAGGGAATCCAAAATGGGCACTCCGCTGGCTATCATGGTACTCAGGGTACGGCTGAATTTGGCCACCGCGGCTATGCGCAGAAGCTTGCCAATCACCGGAAAGAACAAAATCCAGTTGTCCACCAGAATCCTGCCCCGCTCCCATTTGTAAAACAGCCTAAAGCCGACAATCAGTGCCGCAAGCCCGCCCACGAGCCAGAAGAATTTTTCCTGAACAAGATCGCTCAAGTTGACCACGAATTGAGTCGGGGCGGGAAGGGCCCCTCCGAAATTGGCAAACACCTTCTCAAAACTGGGAATAACAAAAAGAAGGATAATGGCCACCACCAACAAGGCCACGATCAGGACCACCGTGGGGTAGATCATGGCACCCTTGACCTTGGCCTTGAGATTGGCCGCCTTCTCTATGTATTCGGAAAGCCGCAAAAGCACGGTATCCAGGACACCGCCGGTCTCCCCGGCATCTACCATGTTCGTGTATAAAGTATCAAAGACATCCGGATATTTTTTCATGGCGTCGTAAAGAGAGGAACCGCTTTCAATATTGTTCCGGATGTCAAAAAGGGCGTGCCGCAATTTGTCGTTCTCGGTCTGCTCGCACATGATCTGCAGGGCCTGCAGGATAGGCACGCCGGAGTTGATCATGGTCGCGAACTGGCGGCTGAAAACAACCATATCCCGCGAGGAAACCCCCTTCTCCAAAGGGGTGCCTTCAAAAAGGTCCTTGGGCTTGGGTTTGACCTTTATATCCTGCAGACCCTTTTTTCTGAGGATATTCTCGGCCATGTCCAAAGTCGGGGCATCAAGATCGCCCTTGACCTTCCGCCCCAGCTTGTTTCTCGCCTTGTAGTCAAAAATCGGCATAATACCTCCCCAGCTTTGTCCACTGGTTATCCGCTCCCTGCGCAATTATCGGGTCCCCGGCCGTGTCCGGCAAAATATCTTTTATTCCGGTATCACCTCTAAACGTTTTGGGCAATCCGCTCCAACCCGTGCCGGGCAGGACTTTAAATTTGGTCCCGCGCGCAGCCGCCCCGGCCGACAATTATCCGCGGCTTCAAAAAATCCACTCATTGTGTCGGAAAGTCTGGTTTTGATAATCCGGTAACATCGAATATTTCCCCTTAATTGCCCTCCTTCAGGGATTCACGCTCCTTTTCCAGCATCTTAATCTCTTCTTCTATCCCGGACATGCGCTCTAATATTTCCTCGGATTCGTGCCGTGACTTATTCAGCGCCTGATTCAAGGACTTTATCTTTTCCGAGTCCCGGTAGGTCTCCGGACTGCTCAGGGCGGCCTCGGACTCTTCCTGAAAGGCAATGGCTTCTTCCAGGCGCGACTCCAGACGGGAAAACTCCTCCCGAAGGGGCTTCAATCGACGATGAAGGTCATTTCTCTTTTCCGCCTGCCGCCTTTTTATCTCCTTGGCGGATAGGGGAACTTCTTTTTGCTTCCCGGCATCGGCCTTCCCGTTTTCCCGGACTCCGCTTTCCCGAAAAGCGCGTACATACTCCTCAACTCCGCCATCCAAAGGACGCAGATCGTTTTCCCGGACCATCCATACTTCTTCGGCCACCTCATGCAGAAGCTGGCGGTCATGGGCAACCAGGACAATGGTCCCGGAAAAATCCTGCAGGGCGGCAATCAGGGCTTCCCTGCTCTCCATATCCAGATGGTTGGTGGGTTCGTCCAGAAGAAGGACATTGGCCCGCAAAAGAAAAAGCGTGGCCAGAACCAGCCTGGATTTTTCCCCGCCGCTCAAGCTGCCCACCGGATTGGGCCAATAGTCTTCCCCGAGAAGAAAAAGACCCAGAACCGACCTTATCTCCTCCTCGGCCGTGCATCCGGTCAGCCTTTTTATCTCCTCCAGGACCGTATTGCCTTCCTCCAGCATCTCGGTCTGATGCTGGGCGTAATATCCGATTTTGACCTTGCTGCCTATTGTTATATCCCCGCTGTGGGGGGGGATCATTGCGGCCATGATCTTTAAAAGAGTGGACTTGCCTTTGCCGTTGGGACCGACCAGGGCCACCCTCTGTCCGCGCAGAACGGAAAAGCTCAAGTCGCGGAAAAGAAAGTTCTCCCCATAGGCGAAATAGACCCCGCTACCGCTTAAAGGGACCTTGTTGGCCCTCTCCGGTTCCGGCCAGGAAAAATTCAGTTGCGGACCGCTCTTGTCCGACTGCGTGTCCCGCATTTCCCGGCGGAGCTTCTCGATTTCCTTGATCCTGGCCTGGGCCTGCCTGGCCTTGCTCGCCTTGTATCTGAACCTGTCCACGAATGACTGCTTGTGCTCTATCCTGGCTTCCAGTTTTTCCGCCCGGTCCCGTTTCTCCCCTTCCTTTTCTTCGTGCCATCTAAAAAAATCGGTCAAATTGCCCGGCCTGAAATAGGGCTTGTCAAAACCGAGATACAGAACATGCGTGGCTGTTTTATCCACAAAATACAGATCATGGGCGACAAAGGCCAGAATACCCCGGAACCCGGCCAGATATTCCTCCAGCCACAGCACCGCCTCCAGATCCAGATGGTTGGTCGGCTCGTCCAGAAGGAGGATATCCGCACCCTGCAACAGCAAACGAGCCAATTTGGCCCGCTCTCTCCAGCCCCCGCTCAGGATCTTAAGGGACTGATCAAAATCTTGCTCGCAAAACCCCAGGCCGTGTAGGATCTTTTCCGCCTCGTGCTCCGGGCTGTAACCGAAACGCCGTTCCAATTCCTCCTGCCGGGCGGAAAGCCTGTGCAATTCCTCCTCGTCCCCGGAACCTACCGCTTTCTTCCACTCCCGCCAGAACGCCTCCCAATCCGGCAGCACCTCCAGCATATACCCCATAAGGGACTTATGCAGTTCAATCCCGCTCAGCTCCTGCTGCACGTGCCCGATCCTTGCTCCCCGGGGATAAGTCACCTTGCCTTTCTCCGGGACAACCCTCCCGGACATTATATCCAGCAAGGTGGACTTGCCGCAGCCGTTGGGTCCGGCCACCACCAGCTTCATTCCCGGGGTAAGCTCCAGATTGAGATTGGTGAACAGATCACTGCCGTCAAAACCGTGCGTGACCGAAGCCAGATTCAAGCGCAACATATACGCCGCTCACCCCCGAATCCGTCGGTTCCGATATTTGGACACCTCAAAAATTTCGCCTTTTGCCCTGATATTTTTTTGTTGGACTGAATAAACTATGATACGGAATATTTAAAAATAACTGTAAAAAAAGCGGATTACAACCATTGCTCTTTAGCGGCTTTAGTTATATGCAAACCCCAGTTTTGGCAATCAGAGAACAAAGGAGAAATTTATGATCCCTGAAGAATTAAAGTACACCAAATCGCACGAATGGATTAAGATTGATGGCGAACAGGCGGCTATGGGCATTACCCATTTCGCCCAGGAGCAGCTCGGAGACATAACCTTTATCGACTTGCCGGAAAAAGGACAGCAGATAGCAGTGGGCGATGAAATCGGCAGCGTGGAGTCGGTCAAGGCGGCCAGCGAGATCTACGCCCCCCTTAATGGGGAGATAGCGGAAGTAAACGAAAATCTGGAAGAAGAACCGGAAAAGCTGAATGAAGATCCCTACGGGGCGGGATGGATAGCCAAAATCAAATTCACCGAACTCCCTGCGGACCTCATGGATGCCGAGGCCTACTCCAAACTTGTAAGTGAAGAAGCGCATTAAAACATACAAACCACGAGCTACAATATAATTATGCCATATATTCCGCATACTACAGAACAGACGGGGGAGATGCTCGAGACCCTGGGACTGGACAATCTCCGGGACCTATTCTCCGGGATAAAAGAGGATTTAAGACCCAAGAGCTTTGATCTGCCCCCGACAATGAGTGAAATGCGAGTGGTCCAGCAGGTGGAGAACCTCTCCCAGAAAAACAACACCAAGATATGCAGCTTTCTGGGCGGAGGTTTTTATGATCACTATATTCCGGCCGCGGTCACGGACGTGATCTCCAGGTCGGAATTCTACACCGCCTATACCCCGTATCAGCCCGAGGCTTCCCAGGGCACCCTGCAGGCCATTTTCGAATATCAGACCGCGGTCTGCCGCCTTTTGGACATGCAGTATTCCAATGCCTCCCTTTACGACGGGGGAACCGCCATATACGAAGCGGCCATGATGGCCGTACGCTCCACCAAGAGGAAAAAGATCCTCATATCCGAGGGCATAAACCCCATATACAGACGCATTCTGGACAGCTACACCACGAACCTGCATCTGGAGCTCAAGACCATTCCCCAGAAACAGGGACAAACGGACATAGACGCCCTTGAGGCCGCCCTGGACGAGGACGTGGCCGCTCTCGTGGTCCAGACCCCCAACTTTTTCGGATGCATAAGTGATTTTTCCCATTTGTTCGCCAAGGCCAGAAAGTACAAGATAGTGAACATAATCTCGGTCAACCCCCTTTTGCAGTCGGTTTTAAAGACCGCCGGGGAAATGGGCGCGGACATAGCCGTGGCCGAAGGCCAGAGCCTGGGGCTGCCCCTTAACTTCGGCGGCCCTTATCTGGGAATCATCACCTGCAACGGCAAACTGGTCCGGCAAATGCCCGGACGGGTGGCCGGAAAAACCAAAGACTCCGAGGGCAACACCGGGTACGTTTTGACCATCCAGGCCAGGGAACAGCATATCCGGCGCCAGAAGGCGACCTCGAACATATGCTCCAATCAGGCCCTTTGCGCCCTGCAGAGCCTGGCCCACATTTCCCTGCTCGGCCCGGAAGGACTGCGCCTTACCGCGGAAACATGCCTGGAAAACGCCAGGTACGCAGCAAAGAGGCTGGTGGAAATCCCCGGCATCGAACTTTTGAACAATGAGCCCTTCGGGCACGAATTCGCCGTCTGCCTTCCGGTAAACGCCTATGAAATAGTGGATAAGCTTACAGAACAGGGATACATACCCGGCTTTCCCATAGGCGGATATTATCCGGGGATGGAGAACTGCCTTTTGGTGGCCTGTACGGAAAAGAGAAGCAAGCAGGAAATCGGCATGCTGGCCGAAATGATGCGAGGTGCGCTATGAAAACCATGTTTCAGAAATCAAAAAAAGGCCGTACCGGAGTCATTCCGGAAGAGCCGGAGAAAAAAGCCGCGGACATGGTCCCCGAATCCCTGCTTCGCTCCGCTCCGGCCGCCCTGCCCGAGCTGTCCGAACTGGACGTTGTCCGGCACTTTACCCGCCTTTCCCGCAAGAACTTCGGAGTGGACGGGAACTTCTATCCGCTGGGCTCGTGCACCATGAAATACAATCCCAAATTCAACGAGAAACTGGCCGCCCTACCCGGATTCACGGACCTGCATCCCCTGGAGCCGCAGCTGCGGGGAGCCGGACAATTCACCCAGGGCGCGCTGGAAGTGATTTACTCCACGGAACAGCTCTTGTGCGAGATAACCGGCATGGAGGCTTTCACCCTGCAGCCCCTGGCCGGGGCGCACGGCGAGCTCACCGGAGCCATGCTCATCGCCGCCTATCACAACAAAAAGGGCAATAAAAAAACCAAGATAATCGTCCCCGATTCCGCGCACGGGACCAATCCGGCCTCGGCGGCCATAGCCGGCTTCGACGTGGTCAGCATTGAATCCAAAGACGGGATAATCGACCCTAAAGCCCTCCGGGAAAGCCTGGACGAGGATGTGGCCGCGCTGATGATGACCTGCCCGAACACCCTGGGGCTTTTCGAGGACCACCTCCCGGAGATAGTGGACATGCTCCACTCCGTGGACGCGCTTTTGTACTACGACGGAGCCAACCTGAACGCGATCATGGGCCAGATGCGGGTGGGGGACGTTGGATTTGACGTGGTCCACCTCAATCTGCACAAGACCTTTGGGACCCCGCACGGCGGCGGAGGCCCCGGGTCCGGACCGGTGGGAGTAAACAAAAAACTGGAACCCTTCCTACCCGTTTCCCGGGTGGTCCGTCTTGAAGACGGGCAGTACTTTTTGGATTACGACTATCCGGACTCCATCGGATTCATCGCCCCGTTTTACGGCAATTTCGGGGTCATCCTAAAGGCCTACGCCTACATCCTGCGCCTGGGCCGGGACGGCCTGTCCCGGGCGTCGGAATACGCGGTACTCGCGGCCAACTACCTGCGCAAGCGCCTGGAAAACCATCTGCATATCCCCTACAACCGAACCTGCATGCACGAATTCGTGGTCTCGGCGGTGAACCAGGCCCAAAACGGGGTCAAGGCCGTGGATATAGCCAAGGCCCTTCTGGACAAGGGACACCACGCCCCCACGGTGTACTTTCCGCTTATCGTCAAGGAATGCTTGATGATCGAACCCACGGAGACAGAATCCAAGGAAACCCTGGACGGATTCGTGGACGATTTGATCGATATCCTGGAGACTGCGGAAAAAGATCCGGAAAAGATCCAAAACGCGCCGTACACAACTCCCGTGCGCCGCCTGGACGAAGTCCGCGCGGCCAAGAAAATGGAGCTTAGGGAATAATGAAGGATATGGACCTGATAATAATCGGAGCCGGTCCGGGCGGGCACGAGGCCGCTCTCTCCGCGGCCCGCAAGGGACTAAAGACCGCCGTGGTGGAAAAAGGTCCCCTGGGAGGTACCTGCCTTAACTGGGGGTGCATCCCGACCAAACTTTTTCTGGGGGCCACCGAGGCCCTGGATTCCCTTGCGGCCCAGAAACGGCTTCGCCTGGCTTCCGGAGACATGGACATCGACCTCGCCGCCCTGCAAAAAAGAAAAACTTCCCTGCTTTCCGGTACGCAAAAGGCAATCGGCAAGGAATTGGATGCAGTAGGCGTTGAAGTTATCCACGGGAAAGCCGAGCTCAAAGGCTCCGGCCGGGTGGATGTGCGCACCGAAAATGAAGTCCTTGAACTTGCGGGCAAAAACATCATCCTGGCCACGGGCAGCCGCCCCGCCGCGCTTCCGGGAATAACCCCGGACCACGAAACGATTCTCGACTCCAACGATCTTTTGGAACTCACGGAAATCCCGACAAGCATGGCTGTAATCGGGGCCGGGGCCATCGGCCTGGAAATGGGCAGATTTTTGCACCGCCTGGGCTGCAAAGTCTCCCTTATCGAGGCCATGCAGCGTATCGCCCCGTTCGAGGACGGGGAGATAAGCAAGGAGATGCATAAGATCCTGAAACGGGAGAAATGGAATGTGCGCCCGGGGTGCATGGTTTCCGGTATTGAAAAAACAAAAAACGGCCTGTGTCTCTCTTTTAAAAACGAGGACAAGAAGCTTGAAGTGGACAAATGCCTGCTCGCGGCCGGACGCAGGCCCAATGCAGACAGTCTGGGCCTGGAGAATATACAAAAAATAAGCCGGGACAAGACCGGCTGGATCGGGGTGGACGAGCATCTGCGGGCCGCCCCGGGGATATACGCGATCGGGGATGTGAATAATATCTGTCAATTGGCCCACGCCGCCTCGGATCAGGCAAAATATGCACTCGGGCATATTCTGGAGGAGACAACCTCGCCGTATCCCCGAAAGCCGATTCCGTCCTGCGTGTATGGTCCGCCGGACATCATGCGCACCGGATATACCGAGGAGCAGATGGGCAGGCAGGGCCGGGAATATTTTTGCACCCGGGCCCAGCTGGTGGCCAACCCCATCTGCCAGGCGCACGGAGCCGGATACGGCCTGATAAAAATAATCTGGGAAAATAAGCGCGTGGCCGGAATCTCCGCGGTGGGACACAATTGCTCCCATTTGGTTACCCTGGCCCAGACCATCGTGGATCAGGCCTGGGAGCGCAGTCGGGTGGAGGAACTCATCTTCGCCCATCCCACCCTGGATGAGAGTCTGAAGCAGGCCCTACTGGCCGACCCCACGGGTTGATTTCTTTCTTTTTATCGACTTCGGCACTCACGACGAAGTCTATTAACTTTTTGGATTTGCACAACACATGCCGGATATAGATATCAGAGGGCCGTTCAGGGCGGTAAAAAGGCTGGTTCTGGCCTCGGCCTCCCCGCGCAGACAAACCCTTTTGACCTCTCTTGGGATAAGCTTTTTTGTCCGCCCCAGCCGGATTAAGGAGCCTCCGCCGCAGCCCGGTGAAATGCCCGGGGACTATGTCTTGAACATGGCCAGACTCAAGGCCGAAGACACGGCCGCAAGGGAAAAGGACTCGGTTGTCCTGGGCGCGGATACCGCGGTGGTCCTGGAAAAAGAGATCATGGGCAAACCCGGGGATGAGGATCATGCCCTGGAAATGCTTTCAAACCTGTCCGGACGGGAGCACGAGGTAATATCCGGGATTTTTATAACCGGAGATGCAATAAAAGAGGACATGGGCTTTACCGTGAGCACCGCGGTGCGCATGAACGGCTTCAGTGCTGAAATTTTAAAAGCGTATATAAACACCGGAGAAACCCGGGACAAGGCCGGCGCTTATGCCATGCAGGGCGCGGGAGGTTTTCTGGTGGATCACATCCGCGGATCGTATACCAACGTGATCGGGCTGCCGCTGGCGGAAGTTGTCCGGAAATTGGTGAAGTTGGGAACAATCGCTCCCGAGGATAACTAAAAAAGTTGTCATCCTCGGCGTTTTCGGTATTCTTTTTTCATGATTCAAGACAAATACGGGGATACGCTCGAAAAACTGCTTAGTTACGCCGAATTTAAAGGAAAAAGAATACTTGAGATCGGCTGCGGGGAAGGCCGGGTAACACAGATGTACGCCAAGGATGCGGGGAGGGTTATAGGAATCGAACCGCAGTTTGAGGCGATATGTAAGGCCAAACAAACTGTTTCCGATCCCTTTTTCCTTTGCGGTTCAGGTATGAGTCTGCCTTTTTACGCCGAAAATTTCGATCTTGTCCTTTTCACTCTATCCCTCCACCACCATCCGGATTGTCTAGCTGCCCTGTGTGAAGCCAGGCGCGTACTTTGTTCCGGAGGTTTGGTGCTCGTCCTGGAGCCAACACCGGAAAGCCAGATCCAAAGTTTTTGCCGGGTCTTCGAAGATGAAGACCACAGACTTGCTGCTGCTGAAAAAGCTCTGCATCAAAACAATCTCGAAATTACCTCGAAAAAACGTTTTCATACGTATTGGGAATTCACGGACTTTGAAGATGCCGCCAACTATGCATTCTCGCACTACAGCCATCCGCCCGACAGGGAGAAACGAAATGCACTCAAGTATTTTCTCGGTCAACAAGCACACACCATTCCGATCCACATGACTGACACACTTCAGCTGACAGTCCTACGCCGATCCTCAGAAATGGACCCGGATACTTCAGCTATTGCCCACGAAGACAAATAATGTTCTGAAGCATGAAATTTCCCGAAAAAACTGGACAAAAAGTAAATATAAACCTTAAATATCCGCGAATGCGATATTGAAAGGGAAAAAACACACAGATTCGCACACAAGCCCTTACCAATGAGAAATGAAACGTGATGACTATTAACAGTTACAGATCTAGATTGCCGATCCACGTGACAGGGCATTTTCTGTTTAAGACAGTGGAAACACTAAAAAACGGGTGCATCGAACCGGAATGAACCGGGATAAAATCTGCTCGCATATCGCCGCTTTGGGACCCTTCGGCCGCCTGCCCAATGCACCGGGAACCTGGGGTTCGCTTTTCGCCGCGGCTATAGCTCCGTTTTGCTTTTTCACCCTGCCCGTTTTTTTGCGCGGGCTTTTGCTTTTGATCATATTCATTGGCGGATCAATCGTATCCGGCCGGGCGGAAAGGGCGCACGGGCAAAAAGACCCGGGATGGATAGTAATTGACGAGCTCCTGGGGCAATGGACCGCCTACCTGTTCATGCCATCCTTCTCCTGGGGAGTTTTGGCCGCGGGATTCATATTCTTCCGCATCTTTGACGTGTTAAAGCCCTTTCCGGTAAGGCGGGCGGAGAACTGGCTCCCCGGAGGGTGGTCGGTCATGCTGGATGATCTTTTGGCCGGTGTATATGCCATGGCCGCGCTTCAGCTTTTGGTCTCGATCCTTTTCTGGTAGGATTTAATCTCCCGGACTGCGGCGTCATACCCCTCGTTTATGGCCTCGTTTCCCCGGTTGAAATCCATGAATTTCAAATGCCCCAGCTCGGGCCGAATCAAAATATCCGGGGGATACACCTCCAGCTTGATGTCCGAAATCTGACGCTGCACCACATCCAGGGAACTGAACATTATCTCAAAGATATTCGGAAGCCGGTCCCGGACCATCCACTGCTTTATCTGCCGCAAAACAGAATTCTCCGCAGCATTGATCTTTTCCCGCAACTCCATGAAGATACTGTTGTTAACCGGCTTGTTTTCCGCCGGGGCCTCCAGGGCTTCCGTCTTCGTCTGTTTGGTTTTTCGGAGCGCCCTGCTCTGCATCAGATTGTAGTTGAGGTCCACGGCAATAATCACTTCCGCGCCCATTTCCTGCAAAACACTTACCGGAATGGGATTGACCAAGCCCCCGTCCAACAAAATGCTCTCCCCGCGCCTAACCGGGGTGAACATGCCCGGGACGGCGATACTGGCCCTAACCGCCTCAATGACATCCCCGGAGTCGATGTGCACCTCCTCGCCGGAGACAATATCCGTGCACACGGCGCAAAAAGTACAGGGCATTTCCTCGATCCGGGTGTGCGGTACATGCTTGCGGACAAATGCGGCGACCTTGCGCCCGTCCAGGATGCCGGAACGGGGAAAGCCCACATCCAGCATGTTGAATATGCCCTTCCAGTTCATTTCCAGAACCACCTGTTCCAGCTTTTCCAGCCCCCCGGCGCAGGAAACCGCGCCCACAAGAGCGCCGATGCTCGATCCGGCGACCATGTCCGGCTGGATGCCCATATCCCTGAGAGCCCGGATGATCCCGATATGGGCCCAGCCGCGGGCGGAACCGCTGCCCAAAGCAAGTCCGACTTTTTTACCCTCAAACATATTTATCACCTTGATTGTAACACTTTCAGCCTGCCATATTAAAGAATTCGGCCCCAAAGAGGCCGGATTATTTAATTGCTCACCCCGGCCTGATCAAAGGTGGCCATGTCGTTGAAGATAGCCGCGGCGCAGCGCAGGATATGCACGCCCATGGCCGCTCCGGTTCCCTCGCCCAGGCGCATGTCCAGATCCAAAACCGGCCTGGCCCCGATTTTTTCAACTACCTTTAGATACCCGGGCTCGGCCGAAGCGTGGGCAAAAAAGCAATAGTCAAATACGCGCGGAGAAAGCCTCCAGGCCGAGGCGAAAGCGGCCGTGGATATAAATCCGTCTATTACCACCGGAATGCCCCGGGCCGCCCCGCCGAGGATGAGTCCGGTCAAACAGGCTATCTCCAGTCCGCCCACGGCGGACATTATCCGCAGGGGATCACCGGAGCGGATATCTTCTTTGTTGGCGGTAAGTGCTTTTTCTATAACTTTCGCCTTGTCTTGCATACCCTTTTCATCCAGACCGGTCCCCGGTCCGGTGATCTCCCCGGGAGCAAACCCGAAAAAAGCGCAAAAAAGCGCTGTGGACGGGGTGGTGTTGGCAATGCCCATCTCCCCGGTGCCCAGGCAGCGGCAGCCATCTTCGACCGCTGTTTGCGCAAGACGAATACCCTTTTTTATCGCCTGGCGACATGAATCCATGTCCATGGCCGGACCTTTGGATATATCATCGGTCCCGGACCGCACCCGGGCATCCACGAGCAGATCATGCGCGGGGAAAGGATCTCCCGCACAACCTGCGTCCACCACCTTGAGCTGCACGTCGCAGCATTCGGTGAGGACATTTATGGCCGCTCCGCGGTTTAAAAAATTAAATACCATCTGCCGGGTCACTTCCTGGGGAAACAGGCTGACCCCGGATGCGGCCACTCCGTGATCCCCGGCGCAGGTATAGATCCGGGCCGGGTCCACGCCAAGACGATCACCTTTCCCCCCGCTAACTGCGTACAAACGGCAGGCCAGATCCTCCAGATATCCCAGGCTGCCGCGCGGCTTGGTCAGATTGTCCATGTGCGCCCGGCCCTTGTCCACCAGGCTTTGATCCACGGAAGAAATAGCGGCTATCGTCTCCTGTACAGAAT
>Ga0114983_1000845_pt1 | contig 12598 bp, 13 predicted proteins | sample Shrwel_input2_RT_FD_87182 | JGI IMG/M metagenome (GOLD analysis project Ga0114983, IMG submission 87182) | Subsurface microbial communities from deep shales in Ohio, USA - Utica-3 well 1 S input2 RT | ecosystem: Environmental > Aquatic > Deep subsurface > Shale gas/oil reservoir > Produced... | reverse complement strand
GCTTAGCAGTACCAAAGGCAGGTAGCGTTTGCTCAGCAAGCGAATGGCAGCCAGCATGGACAAAAGATAGATCACCACAAATACCCCGTTGCTCCAGGCAATCAGCTGCTCGAGTTGTTGGCCTGAAATATAGGTCAGCACTATCACCAGCCCCATCACCCCCAGCACTGCCGACAAAGCCCTGACCGGTACCTGATAACTGTTACGCTCACGGAACCAGGCCGGCAATATTCCCTCGGTACTGAAGCTCCAAAGCAGCCGCGATACACTGGCGGCATAGACGTTCACTGCCGCCAGACCACTGGCAATACCCAGCACTCCTATCACCTGAGCACCGTATCCGCCGAGCAAGGTATCGAATGCGCCTATCATGGCGACCTTGGTATCCACTTCCACCAGCAATAACAGCAAGGTACAGACCAGATAAACCGCACCGACCAAAATCACCCCTATCACCATAGCGGGAATCAAGTCCCGATCCGGGCGCCGAAAATCGTTGGCCAAGTGAGTCATGGCCTCCACGCCGAGGAAACTCCAGAAGGCAATGCCTATCGCCAGCATCACACCATCATAGTCAGGAGTGGAATGAGCGGTCAAAGACACCAGCTCACCTGCCTTGGCACCACCGGCGCCGAACATCATCACCACCACGGCAACAATCCCCAGTGTCAGGGCAAATTGCGCCTTGGCCGACACTTGAATGCCCCTGAGATTGAGTAGCCAAAGCCCGAGCAGAACCAAGAGTTCACAGCCCACCTGCACCCAACCGGACACGGGAACCAAGGCGTTAACGAATTGGAAAGTCATCAAAATGGCGGCGGGCGCGCCGATAGGCACAGCCATCAAAAAGCTCAGGCCTATGGTGCGGCCCAGGGTACGGCCAAAGGCTCGTTCGACAAAATAAGCGGGGCCAGCAGCGTGAGGGAAACGGCTGGCCAAACGGGCAAACACCAAGGTCACCGGAATAATGGCTAGGGTCAACAGAGCCCAAGCCAGCAAGGCGCCACTACCGGCTTTGGCGACTGTCATCTGTGGCAAAATAAACACCCCGGTACCCAACAATGTGGTGGCCATTAAGCCAGCACCCTGCCAGCGTCCGATAGTTCCTGTAACTTGATTCATCTGCTAAATTATCAGTATCTTGAATGGCGCCAGTATAGTCGTTCTCCGGCAGAATTTCTGTCATTCGTTTCCGTCAAATACGGCTTTTAAGCCGACGAAATGACGGCAAATCAGCAAAAAACACACAAAACGTCAGGTAGCATGGATAAGTTCGATAAAGCAATCATTAATGCGCTTAAAAAAAACGCCCGCCGGAGCATTTCAGATGTGGCAGCCGAAGTGTCACTGTCCCGCAGCGCCGTCTCGGACAGGATCAAGAAGCTCGAGCAAAATGGGGTGATCCGTGGTTACCAATTGCTGCTCAGCGAATCCCAAAAAGAAGCTGTGAGTGCCTACTTTGAAATTCAACACAAATGCCCCCGCTGCAGCGATGTGGTGCATGTATTTCATGCCATTCCGGAAGTCGTGACCTGCCATGGTATCTCCGGCGACATGGATCTGCTGGTGTTTGTCAAAACGCCATCCATGCGACGACTACATGAGATCCGCGAGTATATCGATACTCATACCGAGATAGTGAAGATTAAAACCCATGTGGTGATGAGCGAGTGGATTAATAATCAGTGAGCTAAAACCAAGAAAAGCCACCCGCGTGCTCAATAGGTGGCGAGTCCCGTGGAGGATCGGGAAATGCGTCAAAAGCGCAATAACAAAGTGGCTTCCTGCCCAATCACTTCCTTGTCTGCAACGTAATAACGTTGCTTCAGGATGCGGCGGTGCTTGTTCTTGACTGCAAAGCCGCCGCATTCCTTAACCTCTTATTAGTGGCAGTCTTTGCAACCCGCTGCCGGGTCTTTTTCTTCGTGAGCTGTGTGACAGTCAGTACAGCTGAGCACGCCATCATGTTTCTTGTGTGCCTCACCTTCGAGCGACTTCATATCACCGTGACAGGAAGCACATTGCTCGTTTTCAAAGGCATAATCGGCGGAAGGCGAACCATCTTTATGGCAGGCTTCGCAGCCGGACATTTCCGTGTGAGAATCAGCTATTGGGGCTGCCAGCAGTGAACCGGAGAAACCCAGAGCCATCATCAGAAGCATTTTTTTCAACATCACATTTTCCTTTTTATGGGGGTTAAGCAATCGTCATTTGTCCTGTGTACAGGATGAAGTGGCGCAGCAAAATGACCCCCAACAGACTCAGGGTTGCTGTCGCTGCCACATAAGACCATTTACGCTTGGCCGTGGCGGTCATAAACAGATTCATGGCTAATGGGATAGAGAGACCACAACCCAGGATACCGAGCCAGAACACCCAACCCCAGAAACCTTCCCCTATGGCATTGAAGGCCGCAACCTTGCTTTGTCCACCGGTAAGCACCAGCCCGACAAAGAAGGTGAAGATCACCGCAATTTCCACCAGGATCAGTGGGATCTCTATCTTGTGAATAAAGTGCACTTCTTTGCCATCGGGGTTACCCTTGAGCAGCACACCACCGAGCAGAGACGCCGCCGCACCGGAAGATAGACCGGAGATCAGGAACAGCAGCGGTAATACCGGATTCTTCAGCATGGGGTAACCGGGCAGAGCCGACAGCAGGAAGCCGGTATAAGCCCCCAGCGCCAGAGACAAGATCACCAATAAACCTGTTAAACTGGGTTCATGTTTGGCCAAAAATCCGGTCACTTTGAGTACCACGGGGAAGCGCTGCTCACACCAGTCATCTATCGGTTGACGGAACACCATGGCAATCCAGGCGAACATAAACACCATATAGACCATGAGGATCATCACCCCGATGGACATCACCGAAGTGGGGTTATAGAACACCAAAATCTTCCAGAAATGGAACGGCTTGGTCAGGTCAATGACCAAGATCCCCAAACCCGCCATCACAGTAAGTGGGGCGACCAAACAAGCGGCCTGGACAAAGCCGGAACGCCAGGCATCCTGTTTCAGGCAACGGTTTTTCAGCAATACGGCAAAGAACATGGCGCCCGCCGATACCCCGGCGAAGAACAGATAAAACGCAATGGGCCAGTGCCAAACCAAAGTATCAAAATGAAAAGGACTCATAGCTTAATCTCCCCCTGTTTGGCCACAATCTTGAACAGCTTGGGCCGGGTGCCGAGATCAACCTTGGATCTCTGGGTTGGGTTGGCCCGAATCATCTGCACCACTTCTGAACTCGGATCTTTCAGGTTACCGAATACCAAAGCCTTGGTTGGGCAGGCTTCTACACAGGCCGGCTGTTTGCCCTGCTTGAGTTGAGTCTCACGGCAGAAATCACATTTGTCGGCCGCCTTGGTAACCGGGTTAATAAAGCGCACCTGATAGGGGCAAGCCGCAATACAGTACTGGCAACCAACACACTTCCAGGCATCCACAGTCACAATGCCGGTTTTCTTGTCTTTAAACGCCGCACCGGTTGGGCAAACGTTGACGCAAGGCGCGTCTTCACAGTGCTGACAAGACTTACGGCTAAAGTGGTAAAACTGGTTCGGGTATTCACCATATGGGCCAGTGCGAATAATCTCCAACCGGGAAACCCCTTCAGGTACCTGGTTCACTTCCCGGCAGGCATCACTACAGGCATTACAGCCAATACACTTGGTTTCATCATGGAGCAGGGCATAGTTGATGCCAGAGTCATGATCGGCGCTGGCAACCGCCTCATTGCCACTCAATGGATAGAGAGAGGCACCGGCCATCAGGGCACAGCCCCCTTTTAAAAAACGTCTTCTGGAATTTTCCATTACTCTTACCCCTTAGTTGACCGTATGACAGTCACGGCACAGCTTGCTGTGCTGTGTGCCAGTTGCTTGCTTCATTGGATCGTCCAACGGGTGCAGCTTGTGGCAGGCGGCGCAGCTCAACTTGTCGGCGTGAACATTGTGGGTCCACTCTTTCTCAGCCAATTTCTGTGGCTGGTGACACTTGAGACAAGTGGCATTCTGGGTTGCAGGAGCAATCCCTTCCTGAGGAGTAAAAACTCTTAAATCATTAGGTTTTCTTGGATGTTTTCCTTTTTCCCCATGACAGGTGCTGCAACTCATATTGAGCTGATCCTGACCATGGTGTCCCTGCATTAAGCCATTGCGTTTGTGACACTTCACACAGGGATCACTGTTGATTTTCAACGCGGTCTCGGCATATGCAATGCCGCTTACCCCCAACAAACAGGTCATAGAGGCCGCGCCTAATATTGCACGCCATCGAATACTGGACATCTCGGGTCCTCACTTTCAATTGGATATAACAGGGACTAAAGGGTAGCGGTCTAAACCGCCACCCGTTATTGCAGCCTAAGCCGTCAACATCTGCTCAAGGTGCTGTGCATCCAGAGGATTAGAGCGTTTCATATCGATGAGGCGAACGTTGAGCTTTTCGAGTAGGCTCTTTGAGTTGGCGCTTTCAGCATCACTGAAATCTGAAATTACCATTTTTATTTCTGAAGAATTCTGATCTATCAATACATAGTCCAGGCGCGAGTGGCTCGCGGTCGCATGTGGGTCAATATCAACCACTGACTCCAACGCCACATTGCTACAAACTTCGTATCGACCATTGGTTAAAGACTTCAGAGATTTAAAAAAGTCTAAACTCTGCTTGTCAAAGAACCGATTTTTGAGCTTTATCTCTTCGGCGTTTTTTTCGTCTGACTTAAAGAACTTGATACAAGTCATTACAAATACCACCAGCACGAATGGCACTGCAATAAAAAGCACGAAATAGATAAAGGCATAACTTAGAATAACTGAAGTATCCATATAATAACCCTCCAAACATCATTTTTAGTTTTAATACGCTTAATTGCGCAGTTGAATTATTACTATCTACAGCAATATGAATTTTGATCACCATCAAATAACCGTTGAGGAAAAGACTGAAAGTTCAAAACATAAGACACTGACTACATTACTATTTTACAGAAAACGTACTGCTAAAAATTAGAAATAACATTTAGACAATGCGATATTTGAAAATGTACTATTTCACTATTTGAAATATACATAGTTAATGAGAATCTCTCTCACAAACCTCCTTGAATCAGTCAAAAAAACAGCATTTAGTGATCTAGAATACAGAATCGGAAATAGCTTCGAATAAAATTATTCTTTCTGAAAAAACAGGTTAATATAGATGTCGGATGTACCACTAAAGGAGTATTGCAGATGAACCATATTGACTTTGAAAAACTGGATATTTTAAGTCTTTCCATTCTTGTTAGCTTATACGAGAACAAATCTGCAACACACGTTTCAAAACTTTTAAACGTACCCGCACCTAAAATAAGCCGTTGTTTAAAAACAGCCAGATCTATTTTTGGTAACGAACTATTTTTAAGAAAGAAATATGGCCTTATTCCCAATGAATTTGCGGCCAAGGTTTACCCTATTGCAAAAGAAATAGTGAACTGTGCCAAGGGCTTCAATCAGCTTGGCAATCCAGCATTTGCAGGCAACAAAAACTTCGAGCTGGTCACCCCTGGGCTTATCTCTTACGCCTACCCCAAGGCGTTGATGCAGGCCATTAAACAACAGAACAAGCAGTTGCATATCAATTTGAACTCCTGGGGCTGCAACTCATTGCAAGGGATAATAGACGGCAACATCAGTGCAGGACTCTGCAGTTGCCATTACCCTCAAGAGTTGCAAGCTATCGGCAGCAAATTACAGATAGAAGCTCTGAGAAAACTGGATAGCCTCTACCTTATCTGCAACAAAAATCATCCGCTGCTCTCCCGTGAGCTAACCCTGGAAACCATTGCCGAATATCCCTATATCAATACGGATCTGGGCCTTGGGCCCAACAGTCTTAGCCCATTTGAAGACTACTGCCGGATCAACAATCTGGATCTGAATGTTGAGATGACTATCACCGGGATCTCATCTCTGAGTGCCTATCTGGAAGCCTCACAGGCGGTGGCCTTGGTGCCCTATAAGGCGGTATTCGATCTATTGGGCGAAGAGCCCCTGTTACACCTTTGCAAGCTGTCGGAAATGGAAACCACCCGGCTGTTCAATGTCACTGAGCCACTGACACTGACACTGCTTAGCCCCAGCGGCCAACAAGACCCGGATCTGGAATGGATTCGTTCACAGTTGCGTTTGGTGAGCGGGACCTTGCTGTAGACTTGTGATAACAATCTAAACAGGATCTCAGCCTGCTCTTTACGACTTGAAGTATACAGACAGATTTGCCCAAGAGTTCATACAACAGTGGTGCCAAAAGCGGTACACTAATGAGCATTCGATACTGGGTAAGCTGTTTATGCAAATCAATTCTCACGCCGAACTCAATCTCCTTTGGGGTTCCCTCATACTTGAAGAACTGGCACGCCTTGGGGCTCAGCATGTGTGCATGGCGCCGGGCTCGCGCTCCACGCCCCTAACGCTGGCTGCCGCCCGCCAGGACAAACTAAAACAACACCTGCACTTCGATGAGCGTGGACTGGGTTTTATGGCACTCGGGCTCGCCAAGGCCAGTCGGGCCCCGGTCGCCATTATCACCACCTCGGGAACAGCCGTGGCCAACCTGTATCCGGCCATCGTCGAGGCCTGGTTGACTCAAGTCCCCTTGGTCGTGCTTTCCGGCGACAGACCGCCGGAGCTGTTAGCTTGCGGCGCCAACCAAGCCATACTCCAACCGGCGATTTTCGGCCAATATGCCAAGCAGTTAAACCTGCCGACACCGGATCTGGCCATAGCTCCCCAAGCGCTGTTGACTCAGATTGATGAAGCCGTGGCCAACCAAAGCATGCCGGTCCACATCAATTGCATGTATCGTGAGTCGCTGTACCCAAGCAGCCTGGATGCCCCCAGAAGCCAGGCCATAGAGCACTACCTGCAACCTCTGGCGAGCTGGCAACAGGCAAGTACACCCTATAACCAATATGCAGCTGTAGGCATGGGACAAGTCCCCAGTTGGGATACCATGGCGCGTTTTGTTCACGGCAAGGGGGTTATCATCGCCGGCACCCTGGACAGTGCCGATAATCCGCAAAAGTTGGTCGAACTGGCCAGCAAGCTCGGTTGGCCGCTGCTAACAGATGCCCAGTCTCAGCTGCGCCAACATCCTGCCGCAATAGGCAATGTCGACCAACTGCTGCTCAACCCCAAGGGCCGAGCCCTGCTGCAACAGGCCGACCGGGCACTGGTGTTTGGTGGACGCCTGCTGTCGAAACGCCTGATAAGCTACCTGGAACAGCAGAACTGGCACCAATATTGGCAAGTATTGCCGCAGCAGATGCGCCTGGATCCCAGCCATAAACCCAAGCAGATCTGGCTGGCAGAGCTGCAGCAGATAGCCGCGCTTGAGTGGCCACGCTCGTCCTCCGCCAATTGGGCGCTGGAGCTCACCGCTCAGAATGAGGCGCTCAATGAGCTCTTTGTACGCCAAATCGATAACGGCGAGTTCGGTGAGGCTCAGGTGATAAGAGCCATAGCGGCAACCCGCACCGGTGAGCAGCAGCTGTTTATCGGTAACAGCTTACCGGTACGGCTTTATGATATGTTCGCGCCCATCAGTTGCTGCGCCGCCATCACCTATACCAACCGCGGTGCTTCGGGGATAGATGGCCTGCTGGCCAGTGCCTGCGGCGTCGCCAACCACAAGGGCCAGGCCACCACCTTGGTGCTCGGCGATCTATCGGCGCTGCACGACCTCAACTCTCTGGCATTGGCACGCCAGGCTCAGGGGCCATTAGTGATAGTGATACTCAACAATGATGGCGGCAATATCTTCAATATTCTGCCGGTACCAGATGAGCAAGTAAGGGCTCACTATTACCGATTAAGCCACGGGCTGGAGTTTGGTTATGCCGCGGCCATGTTTGGCCTACCCTACAATAGGGTGGAAGACTTCCAGGGCTTTATGGATGCCTACAGTGAAGCGCTCAACTATAACGGCGCCTCGGTTATTGAGGTTTGCGTCAGCCAAACCCAGGCCAGCGACCAGATAGCCAGCATAGGCCAATGGGTAAAGCAAAGCTGATGTTAGCCACAACGACTCAGGGTTCAGCAACCCAGCCGCCTTTGGTGCTGCTGCACGGTTTTCTCGGTAGCAGCCATGATTGGCACGAGTTGCTGCCGCACCTGAGTCAGGACTACTACTGTATTGCGGTCGATCTCCCGGGCCATGGCCGCAGCGGTGATATCCAAATCGACAGCCCAGGCTTCAATGACTGTATTGCCTTGCTGCGTCATACACTGCTCAAGGTTGGCATCCCACGTTTTCACTTATTGGGATACTCGCTTGGCGGCCGTATCGCACTGCATCTGGCGCAAACCTGGCCCGAAGCACTGCTGAGCCTGCATCTTGAGTCCTGTCATCCTGGCCTGTTATCCCATGATGAACGTCACCAGAGGGCGATGGCCGATAAGCTGTGGGCCGAACGTTTTAACACTATGCCGATTGAGCAAGTGCTGGCCCTCTGGTATCAGCAAGCGGTATTTGCCGACCTATCAAGCGCCGAGCGTGAAGGTTTAATTGAGAAACGCCGCCATCAGCAGCCACTGGGCCTAATTAACTGTTACCAGGCCACCTCACTGGCACTGCAACAGGATCTGCGCCAAGTGCCGGCCAAGCTTGCCTGCCAAAGCCACTACTACCTAGGGGATCTGGATGCCAAGTTTAGCGCTCTTGCCAAGGCCTGGCAGCCACAAGCCGGATTCAAGCTGCATACCATTGCCGATGCGGGCCATAATAGCCATCAGGCCCAACCCGGCGCTTTTGCCATGGCGCTCAAAGGCGCCCTGAACGCGATTTCAAGGGGTGAATGATGCATCCAGACTCACTGTCACTGGCCCGCTATAGGCTGCCGCTGGAAACCTCACTACCTGTGGGCAAGCAAAGAATCGAACAGAGAGCCGGGCTGGTTATCAAGGCCAGTTGCGGCAATGAAGAACATTTTGTGGAAGTCGCCCCCTTGAGCGGCCTGGATGCCAACGGCGAGCCACTGCTGGGGTTCAGCCGTGAATCACTGACAGAGGTGACAGAAGCAGCCTTGGCGCTGATGCCAGCACTGGCCGCCAAAGAACTTAAGTTGAGTCAGGCGGCCGATGCCTGTCAGTATCCCTCGCTCGCCTGGGGGCTAAGTCTGCTCGATGCCAAACTCAAAGGACAACTGCCACAGCGTTGGCCGGCCTTTGAAACCATTCCACTCATCTATCACAGGGAAGAAGAGCCACTGGCGCTACTGCAACAAAGGCTGGCGGCGCTTCCCGATACGGTTCTCAGAGCCAAGATCAAGGTCGCCCAGACCAGCATGGAGCAAGAGCTCAGACTGATCCATGCTGTATTGGCCGCCAAACCTCATCTCAAACTCAGGCTGGATGCCAATCAGGGCTTTGAGTATCAACAAGCTGTGGATTTTTGCGCTTGTCTGCCCAAGGCCTGCATTGAATATATTGAGGAACCCTGCCGCCGCGCCGACGATAACCCTGCCCTATTCAAGGCCACAGGGATCCGCTATGCCCTGGATGAAACTCTGCTGCAAAGTGAGTTTGTACCTGACTGCAATGACTTCGCAAGCGGTCTCACGGCGCTGGTGCTTAAGCCGATGTTGCTCGGCAGCTTAACCAGACTGCAAACCCTGATCGAACAGGCCGAAGCGGCCGGCGTGCGCGCCCTATTGAGTTCCAGCCTGGAATCTTCTCTGGGAATTGCCGATCTGGAGGCGGTCAGTGCCCTCTTGACCCCCAACGAAGCCCCCGGACTGGATACTCTGGCGCCTTTCGGACGCGATATTATCGTCGGCCAAGGCCATAAACCCCGTCTGGACTTTGCTGAGCTGGAACTCTTGGGTCAATGGCCCTGTCTGTAACCGCCAAGCTCTGACAGCCTCTGCAACCCCCAATTTCAGTAACAGGAAAGCACATGACCTACTCGCCCCTTCACCTCAGAGGCCAACAGACTCCGGATGCCGTCGCCTTGGTAGAGGGCGGTATCAGCCATAGTTATCAGGCAGTAAGCCGGCAAGTATTGGCGCTCGGCGCTAAGCTTCGAGCCTTGGGGTTGCAGCGCGGGGATAAACTGGCCTGTGTGGCCGCTAACTGCCGCGAGCTGATGTTGTTGTATTGGGCTTGTTTGGATCTGGGGCTGCTCTTTTGCCCGCTGTCACCCAAGTTTCCGGATAGTCAGCTCCAGGAGCTGCTTGAACGTTTACATATTCGCTTTATCTGGTGTCCGGATAACGCCAGGAATAAGCTTTGGCAAACGCGGGATATCACCCGAGTGCAGGCGGATTTTGCCATTCTCGAATCGAATTGTATCCCAGCCGAGATAGCCACTGTCTCGGCCGATACGCCGCTCAATATTATTCTTACCTCGGGCTCCAGTGGCTGCCCCAAGGCCGCAGTCCACTGCCTTAACAACCATATTGCCAACGCCAATGGTAGTCGGCAGTTGATCCCCTTGGCGAGTGGTGATGCCTGGTTACTCTCGCTGCCGCTGTTCCATATCGGTGGCCTGGCCATTCTCAATCGCTGCGCCCTGGCGGCCGCAGCCGTGGTGCTGCCGGACAATAAGCTGACTATGGCGGCGCAGTTAAGGCGTGATGCCATCACTCATCTCTCGCTGGTAGCCACCCAGTTGCAACGCCTTTTGGACGACAGCCCGGAAAGCCTTATGGGAGTGAAGTGCCTGCTACTCGGCGGCGGCGCCATAGGCCAAGGCCTGCTGGACAGGCTATCCCCCTTGAAGGTGAAAGCCTTTACCAGTTACGGCATGACAGAGATGGGCTCGCAGATCACCACGGGAATGGCCCGCAGCGATGGCAGCAGTGGCCGCCTGTTACCCGGGCGCGAGCTCAAAATAGAACAGGGAGTTATCTGGGTCAGGGGCGAGACCCTGTTTATGGGTTACCTGCAGCCGGATGGCAGCATAGTTAAAGAGACCCAAGACGGTTGGTTTTGCACCAAGGACAAAGGCTTCTGGAGTCAGGATGGGCTACTGCATATTCAGGGGCGGGTCGACAATATGTTTATCTGCGGCGGCGAGAATATTCAACCGGAAGAGGTGGAAGCGGCGCTGAAACGGCACCCTGCCATCCTGGATGCCATCGTCTTTGGTGAAGATAACCCTGAGTTTGGCTTACTGCCGGCCGCCATTTTGCGTTATCAAGGCTCACAGGCGCCGAGCGAAGCCGAACTGACCGCCTTCCTGGCAGACAAGCTGGCTCGCTTTAAGCGCCCGAGACACTATTATCCCTGGCCGCAACAGGTTGCCGAGGGGCTCAAAGTGCAGCGCCAGCAGCTTATTGCGGCGCTAAATTCAACCATGAAGCCTTAAAAGTTCATTTTGTAAGAAGTGTTTACAAAAGTCAGCCTCGCTCAATGGATGAGAAAAGTAAAACCCCTGGCCCAGATTGCAACCGAGGTTTTGCAATAGCTTGAGCTGGGCAGCCGTTTCAATACCTTCGATAACCAACTGCATGTCGAGCGAGTCAGATAATGCTATCACACTGGATATCGCAGCTTTGCATCTGGGCTCAGTATCCAGACCGGCCACAAAACAAGCATCCAACTTCATTTGCGAAAAAGGAAGTTCACACAGGCGAGCCAAAGATGAATAAGCAGCACCAAAGTCATCTATCGCCAATTCGCATCCTAGCATGCGTAAACGGATTAAATTTTCCATATTGAGGGCCGGCGCCAATATAAGGCCTGATTCCGTTATCTCTATAGTGACCAGTTTCGGTGGAAGTTTATAATCCCGGATCAATTTGGAGATTTGATATACGAGCTCAGTGGAGTTTAATTGGGAAATGTCCAGGTTGTAGGCGAGTGATAAGCGATAGTTCTGTTCCAACAATCGCTTTTGCAATTTAATCCCCTGACGGAATAATTGGAGAAACATCTCATCCAGCAAGCCATAACGAATGAGAGGTTCGATAAACAGATTAGGATGTAACAACCCGAACACGGGGTGCTGCCAACGCACCAAGACTTCCGCTCCTTCTATTTGTAAATCCGTGACACTGAACTTGGGTTGGTAGAAACCAACGAACTGATGTTCAGTGACCGCTTCCTTAAAATCTCTGAAATTCAAAGAGAACCAATTTGGAAGCAGTTCTGGTTCAGGTGATACCGTCTGCGGTTCGTTCAGTTCACGATAACATTCGATCATAGCGCTCAAGTTTTCAATCGTCGGTGATTTGGCTAAATCACCAAGATACTGAAACCCCAACAGTTTAACCATCTGGGAGACAGCCCGGCGCAGATCTTTGTCGACATCACTGTAAAGGGCTACCCCACGGATCTTGAACCTGGCTCTAGCCTGGCGCAAAAAAGACAAACCATCGGTTCCAGCCAACATCAAGTCGCAAATTACGATATCGACTTCCCTATGCTGCTGTAGCCAGGAAAAAGCGGCTGTCGCGCAGCCAAAGCTGAAGACTTCCACACAAGTTAACGACTTGAGGTTGTGCTCCAGCACAGTGCGTTGAAAAGGATGATCCTCAAGCACCAACACCTTGCATTTCTTCATTATTTAAGCCAAAAAAACTGATATGGATATAAATAGCAGTTAGCAT
>Ga0114983_1000844_pt1 | contig 12599 bp, 12 predicted proteins | sample Shrwel_input2_RT_FD_87182 | JGI IMG/M metagenome (GOLD analysis project Ga0114983, IMG submission 87182) | Subsurface microbial communities from deep shales in Ohio, USA - Utica-3 well 1 S input2 RT | ecosystem: Environmental > Aquatic > Deep subsurface > Shale gas/oil reservoir > Produced... | reverse complement strand
ATTATCAGCCGTACAGCGCGGTCACCCTGACTCCGGAAGGCTTTCGGATCGCGGCCAGGGTGGTCCATCGGCACAAGGTTTTGTCCGAGTTTATGGACAAGGTCCTGGGTCTGCCCATGGGGGCGGCCGAGGAAAACGCCTGCCGCATGGAGCATCACATAGATGATCAAGCCATGGAAAAGCTTATCAGTTTCATTCAGTTCATTCAGGCCTGCCCCCGCACCAGTAACGACTGGCTGCAGGCTTTTTCCCGCCAATGCACTGATCACGGCAGGTGCGAAAACTGCGATGCGTGCATAGAGAGTTGCCTCGCTTCCTACCGCAACCGTAAAGCTTAGAAAGTTCCGTCGTTTTTTTAAATCCCGGGCCCTTCACCCGGGAAGACTTTATGCCTGAAACCAGCCTTAAATCCGGGACAAAACCCCTTTTGTCCTTAGCCGCTAATCATTTCCGGGCAATCCCCCCTAAAGTAATTCCTCCGAGTGCCGATAAAGAGAGCAAGTTCATGGGCGGCAGGGAAGCCGCCTGAAAAATCAAGGAGGAACTGTTATGTCACTGGTTATCAATCACAATTTAATGGCCATGAATGCGGCCCGGAATCTGTCCACCGCATATTCGGATTTGGCCAGTTCCACGGAAAAGCTCTCCTCGGGGCTGAGGATTAACTCCGCTGCGGACGACGCGGCCGGACTGGCCATTCGCGAGCTCATGCGCGCGGACATTGCCTCGCTCAACCAGGGGGTGCGCAACGCCAACGACGCCATTTCCATGATCCAGACCGCGGACGGCGCGCTGCAGGTCATCGACGAAAAGCTGATCCGGATGAAGGAACTGGCGGAACAGGCGGCCACCGGTACCTATACCTCGGACCAGAGGCTTATCATTGATTCCGAGTATCAGGCCATGGCCTCGGAGATCACCCGAATCGCAAGCGCCACCGACTTTAACGGAATTCAGCTCTTAAACGGCAACCTGTCCTCCGCGACCGCCGGGGCTGCCAATTGGGCCACCTCGCATAGCGGATCTGGTTTGCAGTCCAGCGGACCACTCAAGGTCCATTTCGGTACCGCCAATGACTCGGCCGAGGACTATTACTACATCGCCATCAACAACTCCACCGCCTCCGCTCTGGGCGTGGGCAATCAGGCGGCAACCGGTTCCGCCGGGTACACCGTGTCCACCCAGTCCGCGGCCCAGAACGCCCTGACCGGTCTGAACGAGGCCATTTTGTCCAAGGACAACATCCGGGCCAATCTGGGTGCTTTGCAGAACAGGTTGGAAAACACCATCTCCAACCTGGAGATCCAGGCCGAGAACCTGCAGGCTGCGGAATCCCGGATCTCGGACGTGGACGTGGCCTCGGAGATGACCGAGTTCACCCGGAACCAGATCAAGTCCCAGGCCGCGGTGGCCATGCTGGCCCAGGCCAACTCCCTGCCGCAGATGGCCATGCAGCTTATCGGCGGCTAACCCGCTCGCGCATAGAAACGTTTAACAGGGCCGGGTCGCAAAAGCGGCCCGGCCTTTTTGCTCCGCCCCGTGCGGGCAAGGGGTGTGCCGGACCCTTTCTTGCAAGATAAATTTTAAGATAGGAAATACGGCATTTTTTTCCGGAGGGGACAATGGCCATTGACAGCTATGATTATCTAACATCGGGATCGATCCGCTTTACCGGCCTGGGGTCGGATACCGACTTCGACTCCATGATAACCAAAATGGTTGAGGCCGAAGGGTACCGGGTCAGACAGCTCCAGGACTGGAAAAAGGACTGGGAGGGCAAGATCGAGGCCTTTGAGGAGGTCAACTCTTCTCTCATCACCCTGGAGACCAACCTGGGCAAAATGGATTCCGTCCCGGAGTTTTTTATAAAAGAGGCCACCTCCTCGGATACAACCGTGCTCACTGCCACCGCGTCTACTGAGGCAGAAGAATCCACGCATAGCCTGGAAGTAAATCAGCTGGCCCAGAATGAAATAATGGTCAGCAAGGCCGGGTTTTCCTCCCCGGATGATCCGGTCTCTTCCTCCGGAGCAAGCACTTTCGAGTATACTTACGGTACGCAGACTGTAAGCGTGGATGTCCCGGACGGGACCACTTTGAACGGGCTTATAAACATTATCAATTCCGATGCGGACAATCCCGGGGTGCGCGCCGGGAGCATCAAGAAGAGCGACACGGACTACAGGCTGCAGCTGACCGGTCTGGACCTGGGTGCGAACAACACCTTGAGCGTAAGCGCCGGACCGGACGGGTTTGATTCCAATTCGGATACGTTTGTGGACGACAGTGATTTTTCCACAGTGCAAAACGCCCAGAATGCGCGGATGAAACTGGACGGCTTTCCGGATGACGGGACTTATATCGAGCGGAGCACCAATACAGTGAGTGATCTGATTAAAGGCGTTACCCTGAATCTAAAAAGTGTTGGCACGAGCCAAGTCACGGTTTCCAATGACGATGCGGCCATCATGGAAAACGTGAACAATTTTGTGGACGAGGTGAATACCGTACTTTCCCTTTTCCAGGACAAGATGCAGGTGTCTGATTACAACACCGACGATGAAGCCCAGGCCGGAGTATTGACCGGGAATTACGGCGCCCAGATGAGCAAACAGAAGATAAAAGACATCCTGGCCTCCAAGGGACTGGGGTTTGATCGGGACGCGGATCCGCTTGCCTCCCTGGGCAGCGTGGGCATAACCACGGTAACCGACCGCAGCTCGCCCGACTTTGGGCTTTTGCAGGTGGATCAGACCAAGCTGGCCGACTCCCTGGAAAAAAATCCGGAGGAGGTGGCCCAGCTTTTCAGCGCAAACGGAGTGGCTGAAGCCAACTCCGCGGATTTCAAGGTCTATTCCACGGTGCAGGGCACCACCCAGCCGGGTATGTACGATGTGCAGTATTCCGTGGACTCTACCGGGACGATAACCTCGGCCACGATAGGCGGGTATGCGGCCTCGATAGAGGACAATATCCTGACCGCCTCCGAGGGCGGGGCCCGGGGCCTGGCCGTGCAGGTGGACAACCTGGCCCAGGGCGATTACAGCGGCTCGGTTTCCATCAAAGAAGGCAAGGCGGTGCAGCTTAAAAGCGCCCTGCACCAAATGACCGCTTCGGACGGGACCTTTAATGTCCTGGAGGACAATTACAATGATATTGTGAACAATATCGATAAGAAAATCGAGGACGAGCTCCGGCGGCTGGACAAATACGAGCGCAATCTGCGCACCAAGTTCGCCCAGGTGGAGTCCTTGCTTGGTTACTACGACAACATGCAGTCCATGCTGGATGCACAGCTGAAACAGCTGGATAACGGCGGTTCATAAATAAAAGGGGGAGTAAATGCAGACAGCAGCCAGGGCCTACATGCAGACCAGGGTGCATACCACAAGCCAGGAAGAGTTGATTGTATTGCTGTTTGATGCGGGTATCAGATATCTGGAACAGGCCAACAGGGAAATCCGGGAAAAAAATTATGCCCAAAAGGGGATACTCATCAGCAAGGCCCTGGATGTGATAAACGAGCTGGACTCCAGCCTGAACATGCAAAAAGGTGGTGATCTGGCCCAGAACATGCACAGTTTATATATTTTCTGCCAAACCCGCCTGTTAAGCGCCAACCTGAAAATGGATACTGGGATGCTGGATGAGGTCCGGGATATCCTGCAAAAGCTCAAGTCGGCCTTTGAGGATATCTGCTAATGCGGGGCAGGCACTGGTAATAAGGCCTCTTTTTTGCGGTCTCGACGGTTAATGTGTTTTTTAAAACCCGTTTGCCGGAGGATTTGCGCATCCCCAGCGGTGCGATATTTCTCGAGCCCGGCTAAAGGGAATTTCCGTGCCTTTCCGTTTCCCGCGTTTTTAATTTCCCCCGCCGGTTATGTCTTGGCCCGGGACGGTGCCTAGCCCTTGCCAAACACCCCGTGGATAGTTAAGAAACAAAAAATGGATCTTCGACGTTTGATGTGGATTCTCTCCGCCGGGTCTTTTTGGGTACAAAGCTACCGGCCGGGTGTTTTCTATGTCCCGCAAAGGGGGATGCTTACCCCCTTCCGGCACTCAAATTTTTGATTTGGGTGCCGGATTTCAACTTGATATTAAAGACCAAGAAATCGCTCGAGCCTGTGCTTAAAAGCATCCAAAAAGATCCGGCGCAGAAAACATAAAAAATCCACACCCTGTGTCAGATAGCCAAAAAATGACGTCCGCTAAAGGGGGCTTTATGTATATAAAATGTCCGGAATGCGGCTTTGGCCGCGAGGTACCGCAAGACAAGATACCGGCCCAGGCAAAGAAGGCTACCTGTCCCAAATGCGGGGCCAGATTCGCCTTCAGGGAAACAGGGGAGGAAAACGTTTTTCCGGCTGCGGACGGTGCCTCGGACAGCACCGGAGAACAATCCGCGGATCAAACCTCCCGGGACGAGGAAAACATCTGGAGCCAATTGGAGAGCATGGGCCGCAGCGAGCCGTCCGCTTCCGAGGATACCGGTTTTGAGCAAAATAGGTCTTTTTCCGGGGAAAAGGTTCCCTGGGAAAATCTGGAGGAAGAAGGTTTTTTTCCCGGTTTTTTCCACACCATTAAAAAGGCCATGCTCGCACCGGCCTCCTTTTTTTCCGCAATGCCTCTTTTGGGGCTTATTCGCCCACTGATATTTTATCTTATCCTGACCGAATTGCAGGCAGTGGCCACTTTTTTGTGGCAGATGACCGGATTTTTGCCCATGATGGGCGCGCACGGCCAGACCGGAGGAGTAATCGGCCTGGGGGTCATGGGGGCCGGATCGATTGCCCTGTTGATCATTTACCCGGTAATACTAACGCTAATGCTATTTATAGTCGCCGGGATCAACCATTTGCTTCTGCGCCTCTGCGGAGCCGGTGCCCAGGGGTTTGAAGGTACCTTCCGGGTGGTGACTTACGGCAATTCTCCGATGATTCTGGGGGTGATTCCCTTTTTGGGGCCGCTTGTCGGTGGGCTTTGGGCAATGGTAGTGACCATAATCGGCTACAAAAACATGCACGGCACGACCTACGGCCGGGTTATCCTTGCTTTCCTGCTTCCTTTCATTGTCGGGGTGGCTTTGTTTATTTTGTTCTCACTGATCGCTTTTTTGACGGGATAAACCATGTTTAAGCGGCTCGGATGTTATTTAAAGCGCCTCAAATCCAGGCGGGAAACGCAAAAGAGCATCTCCCCGCAGGAGTTTCAGCGCCTGGCGCATGAGCTGATGCATCTGGCTTGCGTAACGGAGCGGGTCATGCCGGAGAACGATATGTTCACTTCCCGGGTGCAGAAGATAAAGGAAGAGATGCACAAACTAAATGAACTGGCCGGCAAAAAGGAGTTTGCTCGACTCCCCCGGGAGACGCGTCTGGAACTGGTTGAAAGCCTGAAACAGTCCCGGCGGCAGCTCATGGAAACCATGCACCTGGCCGATCCCCCCACAGACACCCTGCAGTAGAGTTCGCCCCGCTTTTTTGTTTTGCCTTTCCCCTGCTTTCTGCTTCTTGAAAAACATCCGGGTTGGGACTATCCTCTCCATTTGGGCACGGGCGTTTCGCCCGAGCATATTCAAACCATTATTTAAATAAAGGAACAGATAAATGATCGGGATATCAAAGCTTTATTGCGGGAATATAGAGTCCTCGGACGCCCTGCGTTACGGACGCAATTCCAAGGATCTGCCTTCGCATCTTTTGCAGTTTTCCAAGGACAAAAAGCCGGTGGTGGTCTGGAATATGACCCGGAGGTGCAATCTGAAATGCGTTCATTGTTACGCCCAGGCGGTTGATCCGGAGGGTAAGGATGAAATCGGTACCCAGGCGGGCAAGGAAATAATTGACGATTTGGCCGACTTCGGCTCCCCGGTGATGCTTTTTTCCGGGGGGGAGCCCCTGGTGAGGCAGGATTTGCCGGAGCTCGCCAGTCATGCGGTCTCCAAGGGTATGCGTGCGGTCATATCCACCAACGGTACGCTAATAACTCCGCAAAAAGCCAGGGAACTTAAGGCAGTTGGACTTTCCTATGTGGGCATTTCCCTGGACGGAGGGGAGGATATTCACGATCATTTTCGCGGGGTTCCCGGAGCATTCAAAAGGGCCATGCAGGGGGTGGAGAATTGCCAGGCCGAGGGTCTCAAGGTTGGGCTGCGTTTCACCTTAAACCGCCGCAATGTGCAGGAAGTACCCGAGGTATTCGATATTTTGGAGCGCCTGGAAGTGCCCCGGGTGTGTTTTTATCACCTGGTGTATTCCGGACGGGGAACGGAGCTCATGAAGGAAGATCTGGACCATGCCGAGACCAGGAAAGTGGTCGATCTTATAATGGACAGGACCAAATCCCTTTTTGATCGGGACAAGCCAACGGAAGTGTTGACCGTGGATAATCATGCGGACGGTCCTTATCTTTACCTGCGCCTTTTAAAGGAAAATCCGCAGCGGGCCGAGGAAGTGATGAAGCTGCTCTACTATAATGAAGGCAACAACTCCGGGCGGGGCATCGGATGTATTTCCTGGGACGGCTCCGTGCATCCCGATCAATTCTGGCGGGAGCATGTCTTCGGCAATGTTCTGGAGCGCCCCTTTTCCGAGATATGGACGGATGATGGCATTGAGCTTTTGTCCAAGCTAAAGGACAAAAAGAAGTATGTAACCGGCAGGTGCGCCAAGTGCAGATATCTTCCCATTTGTGCCGGGAATTTCCGGGCCCGGGCCGAGGCCTATTACGGTGACGTCTGGGCTCCGGACCCGGCCTGCTATCTTACGGATGAGGAGATCGGGATAAGCCAGGAGGTGTAAATGCAAAAACCAGTGTCGGAGACTTAAATGGGTGATTTTTTTCGCGGCAGAAGACTGAGGCGGAGCAAGGGATTGCGGGATATTGTCCGGGAAACAGTTTTGCTCCGTGAGGATTTGGTTCAGCCGTATTTTGTGCTTGAGACAGAGGATAAAGACCTGGAGATTCCCATCGGGTCCATGCCCGGTCAGCACCAGCTGAGCCTTCCCAAATTGCTTAAGCGTGTGGGTGCGGCCGTGGACAAGGGTCTGCGCTCGGTCATTTTGTTCGGCATCCCGGAAAAAAAGGACCCGGAAGGAACCGGGGCCTACGCCCCGGACGGGATCATCCAGGAGGCGGTAGGGGAGCTTAAAAATAGATTCCCGGAGCTTATGGTCATAACCGATGTCTGTCTCTGTGAATACACCTCGCACGGGCATTGTGGACTTATCCGCGAGCAGTATGTGCAAAACGATCCCACTCTGGAGCTTCTGGCCAGGACCGCTGTCAGTCATGCCCGGGCCGGGGCGGACATGGTCGCGCCTTCGGACATGATGGACGGCCGGGTTAAGGCCGTCCGCCGGGCCTTGGACGAGGCCGGGCATGTTGCCTTGCCCATTATGAGCTATGCGGTCAAGTACGCATCCTCTTTTTACGGACCGTTTCGGGAAGCCGCCCAGAGCTCTCCCCAATTCGGAGACCGCAAGTCGTATCAGATGGATTCGGCCAATTCCCTGGAAGGCCTCCGCGAGGCCCGGGCGGACAAGAGCGAAGGCGCGGATATTTTGATGGTCAAGCCGGCCATGCCCTATCTGGATGTCTTGAGAAGGCTAAAAGACAATATTGATCTTCCTCTGGCCGCGTATCAGGTCAGCGGTGAATACAGCATGATCAAGGCGGCCGCGATGCAGGGCTGGCTGGATGAAAAACAGGTGGTCCTGGAAAGCCTGACCGGCATAAAACGGGCCGGAGCCGGGCTGATTTTATCCTATTTCAGCGAACAGGTCCTGGACTGGATTTAAATCGGGCATGTATGTTTCCGGGGTTGGTAGTGGCTGATTAGCTTATCTGAATGCCTGAAAATTCGCTGTCCTGCAGGTCTCTTTAAAATCGAAAAGGGCAGGGCGCAAAAAAATCAAGGTCGCAGCGAATTTATCTATGCCTGATACTTTGATTTTATTGCGCTTTTGTCTCCATTCGGGGGCGTATCTATTATATATACCCGGGCAGTTATCTCTCCCTCCCGCCCCGGGGCCGTTTTTAGGCCGTGTAGGTCTCCACTTCGTAATCCGCGGGCAGATGGGCCGAGCCCTTGACGCAGGGCAAACCACCGGCCTTGGCGATTTCCCGGGCCAGGTTGTCCGGGTCCCGGACGAATCCACGCCCCAAATGCCAGGTTTTTCCCTCTCCCCTGTGGGCGAATGAACAGGTAACCAGATGGATGGCCTCCGCACCCTTGGCGGCCATTATCCTGGCCAGCTTCAGATTCTCCTCCAGGTCGTTTTGCAGGGTAAAGATCCCGACAAGTTCAGTTTCCAAGTAGCCGGCAAAGCCCTCCTCCCGGCTCTTAAGAGATTTCAGACAGCTTGTAAGCGGACATTTGAGTTCATTGTCCGCACAGCGAAACAGACCGATTTTGCTCATTAAAACCTCCTTTTCTGTTTACGGTTATATCCACCCGCGAGTCACATGTATCCGCAGTTGTGGTCTTTGGCAAGGCTCGAGAAAGAGAGCCCCTTTTTCTAACTGTTTATTTGTTTTACATGGACAAAAGGATATGTGTTTGATATTACCTATGTCGTGTTAGGCATATGTCTTTTTGGACTATTTAATTGCAGGAGGGAAATTATGCGTAAACTTCTTATTATTCTGACCGTGTGCTTTTTTACAATGGGCGTGGCCGGCAATGTTTCCGCCGCAGACAAGGTGCTGAAAATGTCCACCACCACTTCCACTCAGGCATCGGGGCTTTTGGAAGTCTTGCTTCCGGCCTTTAAGAAGGATACGGGTATATCCGTGAAGGTGATAGCCAAAGGAACCGGCGCCGCCATACGCGACGGAAGGGACGGCAATGTGGACGTCATTTTCGTGCACGCCAAAAACAGGGAAAAAAAATTCGTGCAAGAGGGCTTTGGTACCAAGCGCTATGCAGTAATGCACAATGATTTCATCATCATCGGTCCGGAAAATGATCCCGCCGGAATCAAAGGGATTAAGGACGCCCAGAAGGCCCTGGAGAAAATCGCTGCAAATGGGGCGCCTTTCGTCTCCCGCGGCGACGACAGCGGTACGCATACCAAGGAGCAGAATCTGTGGAAAAGCAGTGACGTCGCTTTGGAAGAAGTCTCCACAACGTTGTTCGAAGGGGGGAAGAAAGTCAATCTAAGTTTTGTCCAGCCCCGGCAAAAAGAAAACCTGTGGTATTATTCCATCGGCCAGGGCATGGGCAAGACCATTACTTTTGCCGAGGAGAAACAGGCCTATACCATGGCCGATCGCGGTACTTACCTAAAATACAAGATGGGACGGGACCGGGGTCTGGATCTGGATATTATGTGCGAGGGAGATAAGGATTTGTACAATCCGTACGGGGTCATCCCGGTCAATCCGGAGCGCTATCCCCATGTTGAATACGATCTGGCCAAGAAATTCGCGGAATGGCTGGTTTCCAAGCGCGGGAAGTCCGTGATCGCCAATTACAAACTCTTGGGCAAGCAGCTCTTTTATCCCGACGCCATGCCCAACGTGCAATAGCTTTCTGTTTGCCGCGGTATTGAGTACAGGGGCCTGTGCACCATAAAGGTCCCTGTACTTTTTTCATAAAAGAGGTGTTATGCAGTTTTTTTGGGACAGCCTCAGATCCGCTCTTTTGCTCATCCGGGAGATGGACCCGGAATTGGTAAATGTGGTCTGGGTCTCGCTCAAGGTCAGTTTGAGTTCCACGGCCGTTGCCTCCCTTTTGGGGGTGCCCCTGGGATTTGCCGTGGCCATGGGCAGTTTCCCCGGTCGTAGGGGGGTTATCACCGTCCTGAACACCCTTTTGGCCGTGCCCACAGTGGTGATCGGCCTTTTTGTGTATACTTTCATCTCCCGCCGGGGGATTTTGGGCGATCTGGACTTGCTGTATACCCAAAAGGCCATTATTATCGGACAAACCTTGCTGGTACTGCCCATAGTTGCCGCGTTTACCATCTCCGCCCTCAGCCGCGTGGATACTCGTTACCGCAAGACCGCGCTTACTTTAGGGGCCAACGCATGGCAGACCGGCCTTTTGATTCTGCGTGAGGCCCGCTACGGCATAGGAGCCGCGATCGTGGCCGCTTTCGGCCGGGCGATAGCCGAGATCGGCGTGTCCATGATGCTCGGGGGCAACGCCCGGGGTTTTACCCGGACCATGACCACGGCCATGGCTCTGGAGTACGACAAGGGACAATTTATTCTGGCCGTGGCTTTGGGGATGATACTGCTGACCGTAAGTCTTGTGGTAAATATTGTCCTCAATCTCTGTCAGGGACGGTTGGAAAAATAAATGCTTTTTCAGGCGCGCGGACTGAGCAAGGCATATGCCAAGCGCCGGGTTTTGGACCTGGAGCATTTTGCCATGGAGTCGGATCGGATCCATGCCCTGCTCGGTCCGAACGGAGCGGGCAAGACCACCTTGCTGCATATTTTGAGTTTTTTGGAGCCTCCCAGCAGTGGGGAGCTGTATTACAACGGAGATGCGGTGGATTTCCGCTCCCGTTCCCAGCTGCGCCGCTTACGCCGGGAAGTGGTTCTGGTGGAGCAGCATCCCATTTTATTCTCCACATCGGTGGAGGCCAATGTAGGCTACGGACTGAAGGTGCGCGGCGTCCCCCGGGCGAAGAGACGCAGTATTGTGCAGGAAAGCCTGGAGCTGGTTGGAATGCGGGAATTCCTCCGCTATCCGGCTTGGCGTCTTTCCGGTGGAGAGACCCAGCGCGTGGCTTTGGCTCGGGCCTTGGCCTGTTCTCCCCGGGTGTTGTGCCTGGATGAACCGACGGCCAGTGTGGATGTGGAGCACCAGATCGCCCTGGAGGGGATAATTCGGGAAATACATGCCCAGACCGGAAACAGTCTTATTTTGTGTACCCACAATCACCACTTGGCCTGCAAGCTCGCACACAACAGGTTGTATCTGTCCGCCGGACGCCTCAGTGTCGATTTTTGCGAGAATGTTTTCGTAGGCCGCTCAAGGGAGGACTCCCAAGGCGGATATGTCTGCAGTCTGGGCAAAGGCCTTGATTTGCCCCTAAAGCAGGTCCCGGGGGGCGAGATTAAGATCGCTTTGGATCCGAAGAATTTGCGCATTGAGTTCCGGAAAGCCGATGCAAGCGCGGCTGCTTCCTGGCCGGGTCGGATCGTTCGGATTACTGACGCCGGTTCTTATGTGCGTTTGGAATTGGATGTGGGGCTGCCGGTTAGTGTGCTGGCAAAAAAAGGTGCCGGTTTAGAGACTTCTTTTCAGGTGGGACAAAGGGCGTTTTTGACTGTTCCGGAACAGGCCGTTCAGCTTTTATAGATCCTATTGATGCAAAGCAGGAAATCGTCCCAGGTCCCGGTAGGGGATAATGCTCCGGCTGTTTTTTCCAGCCGTCTGTATATACGTCTGGCCCGCAGGGACATAGCCGTGTTCAAGTTCCTTCTTGAATCCCGGGACAATTTGGCCTATCTATCTATTATAGATAAGCATGCTGCGGTCCTGCAGATCCGCTATACGCATGATTGCCGAGCCGAGCTTGCGGATTTTCTGGTCCGGGCGGCCGGGGAAGTGGATTTCAGGATGGAATACGATCGGCCTTGAGGATTGATCCCGAACTGCTGATGGAGAGGGCGCAATGCGTACTTACAAAAAATCAATTATCCTGTTTTGTTTAGCATTTTTTTGTCTGGGCATGGGCGGGGATGCCAAGGAGGTGGTTTCTTCCATTCCGGATCCGGACCGGGAATTTTCCGCCCGGATTGTGGATAAGTCGGATACCGCCTATGAAGTTGACCTCTTGTCCATTGAGGGTTTTACTTATTTGCCGGCCAATCTGGGACACGCGGATGTGGCCATCGACTTCGACCGGATTCGATCGGTGGATTTTTATATGCAGGGGGATACCGAGCTGGCTGTGGTCAGATTTGCGGACGGTAGCGAAAAAAGATTTTACCTGGATCCGAAAACGGTTTTGTATGCCCGCAGTAAATGGGGAAACTTGAGATTAACCTGCAGGGATGTAAAATCCATTGTCTTTAAAGAAAAAAACTAGCTTTGGTTTGTTTGCGGAAAATTCGGAATTTATCCGGGGTGCCTTTTAAGCAAAAAGGCATGAATTGCGGCGACCGTCGGGGTCGGCTATAAAAATTCGCTTTCGGTCATGGCGTACGGATTTTTATATTTATCCACCTGATTTTTTGGGTTCTTTTAAAAAATAAACCGGAACCCGCTTTTTCTGGTCCCTAACCCCGGCCGGTATCCAGGCCGAAAAATTCCCGGCAGTTGAGCCCGGTCTTTTCCCAGACCTCTTCCGGATCCATCCCTTTTAGTTCCGCGATTTTTCGGGCAGTAAACACCACCAGAGCGGGTGTATTCGTCTTGCCCCGGTAAGGTTCCGGGCTCAGGAATGGGGCATCCGTTTCCACCAATATCTTGTCCAGGGGGATGTTCTGGGATACCGCCTCCTGCAGGGGGAAATTCTTGCGGTAGGTCACTGTTCCGGGAATGGAGATCCGCCAACCGCGCTGGAGGATCTCATCGGCCAGATCCGGTCCCTGCCCAAAGCAGTGCCAGAGAAGTTTTTTGCCCCTCAGTCCGGATT
>Ga0114983_1000839_pt1 | contig 12636 bp, 15 predicted proteins | sample Shrwel_input2_RT_FD_87182 | JGI IMG/M metagenome (GOLD analysis project Ga0114983, IMG submission 87182) | Subsurface microbial communities from deep shales in Ohio, USA - Utica-3 well 1 S input2 RT | ecosystem: Environmental > Aquatic > Deep subsurface > Shale gas/oil reservoir > Produced... | reverse complement strand
GCAGCAACACCGCGCAAGCCGCGAGCTCATGGCGGAAGGCCGCCTCGTGGCGAAAGGCCGCGCCGAGCCCCTTGAGGGAGTAGCGAGTGGAGTGCAACAGGTGCTGCCAGCCGGTGTGACTTGACTTCATGCCGAACGCTCCGCGCTATCAGTGGGCATCGATCATCGCCTCGAGGTCGGCGGAAAGCGGATCGAGCACCTGCTGCCAGTTGAGCCAGGGGGTCGTCGAGGTGCCGTTGACGAGCGCGGCGAACACGCCCCACTGCCCGCTGCGGGTGCGGAAGTAGCCGCCCGCGGCGCGTACCGCCACCGGCTGGTTGAGGGTGCCGGTCTTGATCATGACCTGCCGCTGGAAGGTCATCGAGCCGCGGCGCAGGAAGCGCATCACGCCGTTGGCCGGCGATTGCAGCGCGGCGACGAAGCTGGGAAAGAGCGCCGGCCGGTGGTACATGCTCTCCAGCAGCACGGTGATGCCCGCCGCCGAGGTGCGATTCTCCGGGGTCAGGCCACTGCCGCTGCGCAGGGTCACGGGGCCATGGCCGGGCAGGCCGGCCACGAAGGCCTCCAGCACCCCGCCAGCCTGCACCAGGCTGGCTCGCGGCGACGCCACCAGGTTGAGCGCCAGCTGGTCGGCCATGAAGTTGTTCGAGTAGTTGAGGGTGCGCAGCAGCAGCTCCTGCAGCGGCTCGCTGTCCACCTCGGCCAGGGAGCGGGCGCCGGCCGGTGGCTCGGTGGCCGCCACGGCGCTGCCGTCGCGCACCTCGATACCCGCCTGTTCCAGCATCGCCAGCAGGGTGGACGCCGCCTGGCGCGCCGGGTCGGAACTGGCCCGGTAGAGGGTGCGGGGCTGGGCGTTGGTGGAGATCTGCCCGCTCACCACCATCACGTCGCCGCTGTCGCGCAGCACGCGCTCGGCCGTGATCCGGGTACCGCTGTCGTCGGGCTGGGTCTCGACGCGGTTGTCGACTCCCACGATCGGCGCCTGGCTGTCGCAGCTGGTGATGCGGGCAGGCGCGCCGGCCACGGCGGCGGGCGCCACGCTGACACACCAGCTGCCATAGTTGACCCCCGCCGAGGAGAGCAGCGCGCTGTAGGCATTGGCCGCGCGGGAGTGGGCCTGGCAGCGGTCGGTGGTGATGCACTCCACCGGGCCATAGCGCCACTGGCTGACCACCAGGCGCCCCGCGACCCGGCGCACGCCGGCCTGGTGCAGGCGCTGGGTGAGCCGCCACAGATCCTCGCTGGTCAGCATCGGGTCGCCGCCGCCGTCGAACACCAGGTCGGCGTTCAGCACGCCGTGCGCATCGGGCTCGGCCAGGCTCACCAGCCGGGTGGTGAAGCGGTGCTGCGGCCCCCAGCGATCCAGCGCCGCCGCCGCCAGGTAGAGCTTGGATACCGAGGCCGGTGACAGCTGGCGCTCGGGCGCGATGGCGCCAAGGGTCTCGCCGCTGTCCAGCAAGCGGGCCTCGGCACCGAGCAGGAAGCCCTTGTCGGCCAGCTTGGCCAGGTGGGTGAAGCCGTTCGCCTGGGCAAACAGCGGCAGCAGCGTCAGCAGCATGCAGAGCAGCGGGCGGCGTGGCACAAAACCTCCAGCGAGATGGGAAGTGCTCAGCTTAATGGGACGAGACGGAAGAGAACACCTGGATCACCACCACGCCGCCAACGATCATGGCCAGGCCCAGCAGTGCCGGCAGGTCCGGCTTCTCGCCATAGACCACGATGCCCACCAGGGTCACCAGCACGATGCCCAGTCCCGCCCAGAAGGCGTAGGCGATGCCCACCGGCATGCTGCGCAGCACCAGGGCGAGCAGGTAGAAGGCCAGCCCGTAGCCGATGACCACCGCCACGCTGGGCCACAGCCGAGTGAAGCCCGCCGAGGCCTTGAGCGCACTGGTGGCGATGACCTCGGCGACGATCGCCAGGGCCAGGAACAGGAAGGCCATCAGTCGCGCTCCTCCACGCTGGGCAGCGCGCCGCCGGGCACCAGCCCGGGAGCGTGGGGCAGCTCGACCACCAGCCGCCACAGCGCCTGCCCGCTGGCATGGTACTTGTGCTCGAAGGGGGTCAGGCAGGCCTCGCCCGGTGCGAAGGGTTGCGCCTCGGCCGCCACCCCGGTGGCCTGGGTCACCGCCAGGGCGAACTCCTCCACGTAGAGCCGCCAGTTGGAGCGCAGCTCCAGGCGTCCGCCCAGCGCCAGGATCACCGGCAGCACCGGGTGGCCCTGCCAGCGCATCTTGAGGTGGGCAGCCTTGGGATAGGGGTTGGGATAAAGCAGGTAATGCTGCGCCGGCCGCCAGCCCTCGGCCAGTGCCAGGCGCCAGAAATCCACCAGCTCGGCCCGTACCAGCAGGGCATTGTCCGGCAGCCGGCCATGGTCGCGGGAGAGGCGATCGGCGCTGCGATCCACGCCGATCACCGCGGCGGCCGGGTGTTGCGCGGCCAGCCGGCGCGTCGAGAGCCCCACGCCGCATCCCGCATCGAGGATCAGCGGCGCGGCGCCGCGCCGATGGCGCCACTGCTGGGCTCGGGCAAAGGCCTCGCGGGTGTGCGCGGCGAGCGGCTTGCGCAGCGGATGCGCCAGAGCCCGGGTGACGCGGCGGGCCAGGTCCTGGTGGGGGAGGGTCTGGCGGCTGACGATGGATCGCGAACAGGCAGTCATGGCAGCGGGCTCAGCGGCGATAGCAAAGAAAGTAGGCGCATTCTATCAGCCATGGCTCCGCCGCGCAGGAGCGCCGGCATGACGCCGCCACGAGCCGGATGCTATGATCCATGACCAGAAAGCGAACCATTTAGCCCCGAAATACATCGCATCGATAGACATCGCACAACGAGGAACCCGGCTTGCCACATTTACCGGTGATCGTGGGCATGGGCGGCGTGAATCCCGCCGGCCGAACCTCGGGCCATCAGGCGTTTCGCCGCACCGTGCTCGATGCCCTGCCCGACGACCTCCAGGCCCGCACCCTGCTGGGCCTGGCGGCGATGATGCGCCTGGCCGACTGCCAGGCAGAGGGTGCCTGGCATGATGCCCAGGGCCGGCCGCTGGACGCCGCCGGGATCGTCGCACAGACCCGCCAACAGGTACTCGACCACACCCTGATCCGGCGCATCGAAGATCCCCGCTTCAACGAGGAAGGGCTGCCTGGCAACCGCAAGGCGAGCCTCGTGCTGGACTCCCCCCTGACCTTCCGTATCCGCCGTCGCCAGCTGCCCGATGATCTGCCTCCCACCTGGCAGATCAAGGAACTGGACCGCCACAATCTCGAGGTCACCGTTCCGGCCGGCAGCATGGAAGTGCTGCTGCCCGAGACACGCCAGGCCCAGGTACGCACCGCCGGCCAGCTGCCATCTGGCTTCGAGCCCAGCCATCTCTACCGCAGCGTGCATCACCCGCGGGGGCTGGCGATGACCGTGTTCGCCGCCAGCGACTGCCTGGGCGATAGCGGCATGGCCTGGGAAAGCCTGCGCGACCGCCTGGACCCCGACGAGGTCGCCGTCTATGCCGGCAACTCCATCGGGCAACTCGACGACGAGGGCTGGGGCGGCCTACTCAAGAGCTTCACCTCCGGCAAGCGCGCCACCTCCAAGCAGATGCCGCTGGGCTACGGCCAGATGCCCGCCGACTTCATCAATGCCTATGTGCTGGGCAGCGTGGGGGGCACCGGGGCGGCGCTGGGCGCCTGTGCCAGCTTCCTCTATAACCTGCGTCTGGGGGTCGAGGACATCCGCGCCGGGCGCCGCCGGGTGGTGATGGTGGGGACCGCCGACTCACCGATCACCCCCGAGGTCATCGAGGGCTTTCGCACCATGGGGGCGCTGGCCGATGACGACGGCCTCAAGGCCCTGGATGCCCTGGAGCTGCTCACCGACGCCGACTACCAGCGAGCCTGCCGGCCCTTCGCCCGCAACTGCGGCTTCACCATGGGCGAGGCTAGCCAGTTCATCATGCTGATGGACGACGCCCTGGCCCTGGAGACCGGTGCCGAGATCCTCGGCAGTGTGCCGAGCGTTTTCGTCAATGCCGACGGCTGGAAGCGTTCGATCTCTGCTCCCGGCATCGGCAACTACATCTCGCTGGCCAAGGCGGCGGCATTGGTGCGCGACATGCTGGGCGAGACGGCCCTGCGCGAGCGCACTTTTCTGCATGCGCATGGCACCAGCACGCCCAAGAACCGCATCACCGAATCCCACGTCTTCGACCAGGTGGCCCGTGCCCATGGCATCACGGCGTGGCCGGTGGTGGCGATAAAGGCGTTCGTCGGCCACTCCCAGGGCAGTGCCGCCGGCGACCAGCTGGCCAGCGCGCTGGGCAGCTTCGCTCATGGGCTGCTGCCGGGCATCTTCACCCTGGATGCGGTGGCCGACGACGTCCATGCCGAGCGCCTGAGACTGTTCCGCGAGCCACTGCCCTTCGTGGCCGACGCCACCTTCATCAACGCCAAGGGTTTCGGCGGCAACAATGCCACCGGCGTGGTGCTCTCCCCGGCGGTGACCGAGCGGCTGATGGTGCAGCGTCACGGCCAGGCCGCCATAGCCGCCTGGCAGGCGCGCCGCGAGGCCACCCGCGAGACCGCCGCCGCCTATCACCAGGCCGCCGACCGCGGCCACTTCGTGGCCCGCTACCGCTTCGGTGAAGGCGTGCTGGAAGGGCCCGAGCTCAAGGTGGGCCGAGACGCCATTCACATTCCCGGCTATGCCAGGGCGGTATCGCTGGCCGTGGACAATCCCTTCGGACGACTCGATGACGGAGACCCGCGATGAACACCGCCATCTATCCCGGCACCTTTGACCCCATCACCAATGGCCACTTCGACCTGATCGAACGTGCCGCCCGGCTGTTCGACAAGGTGGTGGTGGCCATCGCCACCAGCCCCGGCAAGGGGCCTGTGCTGGACATCGACACCCGTATCGCCCTGACCCGCGAGGTGGTGGCGGGCCTTGACAACGTCGAGGTGGTGGGCTTCTCGGGGCTGATGACCGAATTCATGAAGCAGCAGCAGGCCCGCGTGCTGCTGCGCGGGCTAAGGGCGGTGTCGGACTTCGAGTACGAGCTGCAGCTGGCCAACATGAACCGCGCCCAGATGCCGGAGCTGGAGACGGTCTTCCTCACCCCGGAAGTGGAGAACTCCTACATCTCCTCGACCCTGGTGCGCGAGATCGCCCGACTCGGCGGCGATGTCTCCAAGCACGTGCATCCCAGGGTCGCCGAGACGCTGAAGAGCCATTACAATACCTGACCATGAAGCTCGGGATTGTCCCCATCCCGGGACCGCTTGCCGGCCAGCGACATCCGTGAGGTACCCCCATGGCCCTGATGATCACCGACGAGTGCATCAACTGCGACGTCTGCGAACCCGAATGCCCCAACGGCGCCATCTCGCCAGGGGAGGAGATCTATGTCATCGACCCGGGCCTGTGCACCGAGTGCGTGGGCCACTACGACGAGCCCCAATGCCAGCAGGTCTGTCCAGTGGACTGCATTCCGCTGGACCCGTCGCGCAAGGAGAGCCGTGACGCGCTGATGGAGAAGTACCAGCTCATCACCGCGGCCTGAGCCGTTCGACGCTAGCACGGCCAATGGCGCCCCGCTCATCGAGCGGGGCGCTTGTCGTCTGATACCGTGCCTAAACAGCCGGTCGAGGGAGTGGCTATAGCGGTCTGTGCGTTGACGAAGTCTCCCGTGCTGGGTAGCGCAACCCTCTGAGGTTGCGCTACTTTCTGTCAGGCACATGAAGATTCAACAACAGAAGAAGGAAAACCCCATGCTCAAGGCCCTATCGCGGCCAGCCGTTAAGCTGGTCGATAAGTACCTGCCTGACCCTTACATCTTCGTCCTGCTGCTGACGATCATCGCCGCCGCCGCCGCCATCGCCGTGGAGCGCCAGAGTCCTCTGGCGGTGATGCGCTTCTGGGGTGATGGCTTCTGGAACCTGCTGACCTTCTCGATGCAGATGCTGCTGGTGCTGGTCACCGGCTTCATGCTGGCCAGCTCGCCGCCCATCAAGCGCCTGCTGCAGAAGCTGGCCGGCATGGCCAACAACGCCGGCGCCGCCATCCTGCTGGTGACCCTGGTCTCGCTGGTCGCCAGCTGGATCAACTGGGGCTTCGGCCTGGTGGTTGGCGCGCTGTTCGCCAAGGAGCTGGCCCGCCTGGTGCGCGTCGACTATCGCCTGCTGGTGGCCAGCGCCTACTCCGGCTTCGTCGTCTGGCACGGCGGCCTGGCCGGCTCCGTGCCGCTGGTGATCGCTACCGAGGGGCACTTCGCCGCCGAGCAGATCGGCGTGATCGGCACCGGCGAGACGATCTTCTCGCTGTTCAACATCGCCATCGTGCTGTGCCTGTTCGTGGCGGTACCGCTGGTCAACCGTTTGATGCTCCCTGATGAGAACGAGAGCGTCTATATCGATCCCAAGCTGCTGGGTGAGGACGAAGAGACACGCGTTCGCATCACTCGTCCCGCCGAGCGACTGGAGAACAGCACCACCCTGGCCTGGCTGGTGGGCATTCCCGGGCTGCTCTTCCTGGTCGACCATTTCGTCTTTCGTGGCGGCGGCCTCAACCTGAACGTGGTCAATTTCCTGTTCCTGTTCCTGGCCATCGTGCTGCACCGCACACCCCGCAGCCTGCTGGAAAGCCTCCATGAGGCGATCAAGGGCGGCGCCGGCATCGTCATCCAGTTCCCCTTCTATGCCGGGATCATGGCGATCATGGTGCAGTCGGGGCTGGCCGAGAGCATGTCGCAGGCACTCGTCTCCTTTGCCACCGAGGCCTCCCTGCCCTTCTGGTCCTTCATCAGTGCCGGCATCGTCAATATCTTCGTGCCCTCCGGTGGTGGCCAGTGGGCCGTGCAGGCGCCGGTGATGATACCCGCCGCCCAGGCGCTGGGCGTGGACATGCCTCGGATCGCCATGGCCGTGGCCTGGGGAGACGCCTGGACCAACCTGCTGCAACCCTTCTGGGCCCTGCCGGTGCTCGGCATCGCCGGCCTCAAGGCCAAGGACATCATGGGCTTCTGCCTGATCCAGCTGTTCATTACCGGTATCATCATCGCCGTGGGCTTGACCTGGTTCTGATTCCGGTCACCACCACGACATCTAACGCCTTGCCCCCCTGGTGGGGGCAAGGCGTTATGCTATGGGAAACCTCAAAGGAGCATGACCATGGATGACCAGCCGCTGAGCGGCCAGCACGAGCTGTCGATGACGGTACTGATGACCCCGGACATGGCCAACTTCAGTGGCAAGGTGCATGGTGGCGCCATCCTCAAGAAACTCGATGAGGTGGCCTACGCCTGTGCCAGCCGCTATGCCGGCCATTACGTGGTGACGCTGTCCGTGGACCAGGTACTGTTCAAGCAGCCGATCCATGTCGGCGAGCTGGTCACCTTTCTGGCCAGCGTCAATCATGTGGGCAGTTCATCCATGGAGATCGGCATCAAGGTAGTCGCCGAGGATATCCGCCGGAAGGTGATCCGCCATACCAACAGTTGCTACTTGACCATGGTGGCGGTGGACGACACCGGCAAGCCGGCGCGGGTGCCGCCCTTGAAGCTAGAGACGCGCCTCCAGAAGCTACGTTTCGAGAAGGCGGCGCTGCGCAAGAAACTGCGCAAGCAGGCCGAAGAGGAGGAACGCCGTACCCAGGCCCAGCACGGCGATCCTTGAACGGCACGGTGTTCCTCGAAGCTTAGCTGGCGGCATCCTGAACGGCTTCGCCACCTTCTTCGATATCCTGCCCGGCACCGCGGAGGGTATTGCAGCCGCTGAGCAAGAAAAGGGTGAACAGGGAGACCAGGATCAGTGCAATCGTCCGTTTCATTGGCGCGTCCTCGTGATGGTTACGTTGGTATACAGGAATGACTCCTTCAATCTAGCACGTTCGTCGGCGATGCCCACCCTGCTCATCCCAGCAGCAGCCGCAGGATGATCGCCAGGATCACCGCGATGGTCAGCCACTTGACCACGAACGCCCCGCGCGGGCTCATGTTGACCTTCACCGCCAGCCAGGCGCCCAGCATGCTGCCGGCGGCCAGCACCAGGCCGTAGCCCCAGCGCACCTGGTCGTCGATCAGGAAGATGGCCAGTGCCGGCAGCGTATAGACCAGCACGATCAGCACCTTGAAGACGTTCACCTGGGCCAGGTCGATCTTCAGCATGCGGTAGAGCACCACGATGAACAGGATGCCCACCCCGACCTGGATGAAGCCGCCATAGAGACCGATCGCGAACATCGCCAGGTAGACCGTCGGCGTGAGGTGTGCCGGGGTCAGGGTGCGGGTCTCTAGCCGTGGCTGGGGGAGCAGCATCAGCACCGCTGAGCAGGCCATGACCGTGATCAGGATTGCCTTGAAGAGCGCATCACCGGTCTGCAGGGCCAGCCAGGCACCGAGCAACGAGCCGGCCACCGCCGGCACCGAGAGGCGCAGCGAAAGCCCCACATAGCGGGCGCCGGCATGCAAGAAGCTGGTCACCGCGGAGACGCTCTGCAGCGCGATCGAGACCCGGTTGGTGCCATTGGCCGCCTGGGGCGGCAAGCCTAGAAACATCAGCAGTGGCAGGGTCAGCATCGAGCCCCCGGCAGAGAGCACATTGATGAAGCCGGCCAGGGCCCCGATCACCAACAGGGCAAGTGCCTCAAGCAGCGTCATGACAACATCCATTGTGGCGGGTAGAAGATAGGCAGCCCAGCATACCGGGGCAGCGCTGCCGGGGGAATCTGCCCCGAGGGCGTGGGGTATGCCATGATGGCGGATACACAGAGAGCCTAGGCAAGAGGAGAGCCGTGATGTCGAAATTCGAACCCGATGCTCGCTTGGTGGAGGACAGCTACCCGGTCACCGAACTGCCGCTGTGCCAGCTGAGGCTGATGGACGATGCGCGCTTTCCCTGGCTGGTACTGATACCGCGGCGCCCCCAGGTCAGCGAGGTGTTCGAGCTCGACGCCGAGACCCAGCAGCAACTGTGGCGGGAGGCCACTGCGGTCGGCAGGGCCATGCTGACTGCCCTGGGCGGTGACAAGCTCAACATCGCCAGCCTGGGCAATGTCGTGGCCCAGTTGCACGTGCATGTCATCGTTCGGCGTCGTGGCGATGCTGCCTGGCCGGCGCCGGTGTGGGGCCATGGCCAGGCCGAAGCCTACGACCTAGACCGCCTGGCCGACATGCGGGCCCGTATCCTGGCCGTGGTGGAGAGCCTGAACCTCGCCTCAGGGCTGTAGCCGCGCCTGCAGGTCCGTGAGCAGGGGGTCCACCACGCTGGGGGGCAGGGGTCGACCGCCGCGGGTAGCAATCACGCTGACCCGGCTGCCATTTTGCTGGCCAGCCACGCGCAGCGCGACGCCATAACCTGGCATACGCGCCAGCTCTGCCTCCAGGCGCCCCAGTTCGCCGTCAGCATGGCGGATTACGTAGCCGCGCTCCATCAGCAGCGCCATGGCCTCGCGCAGGGTGACCTCGGGCGCTGCCGCCAGTTGCGTCACCCGGGGCTCGGGTGAAGGCGACGTGGCACAGCCGACCAGCCAGGCGGCCAGCAAAATGACGAGAGTGGGTCGCATCATGACGCCTCCTTGGCCGGCACGGCCTCGATGGCCGCGCGCAACTCGCGGCAGAAATCGGCATCGCTGGCACTGCGCGACTCGCGAAGATCCCCGCGCCAGTCGATCAGGCGGATGTTGCGGGTGACCTGCAACTGCTCTTCATCGACCACCACCGAGACCCGCTCGATGCGCGAGGCCTCGTCGACGCCCAGGTCGCCGCCGCCGAAGCCGATCATCATGCCAGAGGAGACATGGCCACCGCTGCCGCCCAGCACAAAGCCGCCAAGACGCGGCAGGCGCTCGACGCCATTGTCGTGATAGATGGTGTTACGGGCACGCTCGGCGCTGACCAGCCCCAGCGACGCATCGGTATGGCGTATCAGAAAGCCCTGTTCCTCCAGGGCCGTAACCACCCGGTTCAGGCTGTCGTCGGGTCCGGCCGGCCAGCGGCACTCCTCGGACGGGGCAGGTTGGGCCACAGGCAGGGTGGTCGGTGTCACCTGGCAACCGGCCAGCGCCGCCGCAAGCGGCAATAGCAGCCATGCACGCATGGGATGATCTCCGCAGAAGGTAAGCAACAGTCTACGCCCGAAACCGGCGGCGATGAAGCCTTCGCGCCTTCGGGGTTCTGTCCGGTGTACGCTGCCGTTACGCTGAAGATGCCTGCCACATGAGAGAACCGCGATGAAGATCCTGATCTGCCCGGACAGCTTCAAGGATGCCTTGCCTGCCGCCGCTGCCGCTCAGGCGATCGCCGTAGGGGCGCGACGCGCCGGCGATGACATCGAGGCCCTGGAATGCCCGCTGGCCGATGGCGGCGAAGGCAGCCTCGATGCCCTGCTGGCCGCCACCGGCGCCGAGCGCCGCTCGGCCGAGGTCCAAGACGCCCTGGGTCGCCTGCGCCGCGCCGACTGGGGCTGGCACCCCGAAAGCCGCACCGCCTACGTGGAGCTGGCCGAGGCCAGTGGGCTGCAGGCGCTGGCGCCCGAGGAGCGCAGCGCCCTGCACAGCACCACCTTCGGCGTCGGCGAACTGATCCGCGAGGCACTGGATGCCGGTGCCAAGCGGCTGCTGCTGACCCTCGGCGGCAGCGCCACCAATGATGGCGGCACGGGGATGCTTGCCGCCCTGGGGGCGCGACTGCGTGACGGCCAGGGCCGCGACCTGACCCCGGGCGGTGCCGCCCTGGCCGAGCTGGCCGTTCTCGACCTGGACGGCCTCGACCCGCGCTTGACCGGCCTGCAGGTCGAGGCTGCAGTGGACGTGGACAACCCGCTGCTCGGCGAGCGCGGCGCCAGTGCGGTCTTCGGCCCCCAGAAGGGCGCCACGCCGGCCGACGTAACGCGTCTCGATGCAGCCCTGGCCCGCTTCGCCGACGTCAGCGCCGCAACCCTGGGCGAGGATCACAGCGAACTGCCCGGGGCCGGCGCCGCCGGCGGCATGGGCTTCGCCGCCCGGGCCTTTCTCGGCGCCGAGCTGCGCCCGGGCATCGAGCTGGTGATGGGCCAGGCCGGCGTCGAGACCCTGCTGGCGGATGCCGAGCTGGTGATCACCGGCGAGGGCCAGCTCGACGGCCAGAGCCTGGCCGGCAAGACCCCGGTGGGCGTGGCACGGCTGGCCCATCGACACGGGGTGCCGGTGGTGGTGCTGGCCGGACGCCTGGCCCCGGGCTGGCAGGCCGCCTTCGACGAGGGCATCACCGCGGCCTTCGCCCTAGCCGATGGCCCCATGGCGCTCGACGAGGCCCTCGCGCGCTGCGCCGAGCTGCTGGCCGAGCGCAGCGAGAGCCTGGTACGGCTGTGGCGGGTCGCCTCCCGGCCTTGAACCGCACGCCCGATCACCGGCATCGCAGGACCACGGCTCACCACGCCACCCCTCGGGGCGGCATGGTCGGTTGCAGGCCGCGACACGCGACCAGGGCTCAGCGCCCCCTCGTCGCCTCGTCGTCCGCACCACTCTCCCCGCCGGCGGCGCGCACCAGTTCCGTCGGCAGCGGCTTCTTCATGCGCACCCCCAGGCGCTGCAGCTCGGTGGCCTGGGCCACCAGGCTGCCCTGCCCGCTGGAGAGCCGTCCCATGGCCCGGCGATGGCTGTCGCCCGCGCGTTCCAGGTGGCGGCCGACCTCCTCGAGGCTCTCGACGAAACCGGAGAACTTGGCCAGCAGCTTCTCGGCCCGCTCGCCGATCAGGCGCGCGTTCTCGTTCTGTCGCTCTAGGCTCCACAGGCCGGCCACGGTGCGCAGGCTGGCCAGCAGGGTGGTCGGGGTGACCACCACCACCTGACGATCGAAGGCCTCCTGGAAGAGCGTGGGGTCGCGTTCGAAGGCGGCGGCGAAAGCCGGCTCCACTGGCACGAAGAGAAACACGAAGTCGGGCGAGTTGAGCCCCGGCAGCGCCGAATAGTCCTTGGCCGCGAGGCTGGCGACATGACTGCGCAGCGACTGCAGATGGGCCCGCATCGCCGCTTCGCGTTGTGCGTCATCCTCGGCGTTGACCACCCGGGTCCAGGCGACCAGCGACACCTTGGCGTCGACGATCAGATGGCGGTTATCGGGCAGGTAGATCAGCGCATCGGGGCGCTGACGTCCCTGATCGCCGTGCAGCGAGACCTCGCGGCGGTATTCGATGTCGCGGCGCAGGCCGCTGCGCTCTAGCACGGTCTCGAGCATCAGCTCGCCCCACTGGCCCTGGGCCTTCTGGTCACCCTTTAGGGCCCGGGCGAGCCCAGCGGCCTCGTCCCCGAGCCGCGCATTGAGGCCGGCGAGCTGTTCGAGCTGGGCCTTGAGCGAGCCGCTGTCGCGACTCTGCTGACCATGCAGCTCCTCGACCCGGCGGCGAAACTGCTCGACCTGCTCGCGGAAGGGGCGCAGCAGGGCCTCAAGGCTGTCGCGACTATGCACCGAGAAGGCCTGCTGGCGCTCCTCGAAGATGCGCCCGGCGAGCTCGCGGAACTCCGCCTTGAGCCGCTCCCGGGCCTCCTCCAGCAGGGCCAGCTGCTCGCGATGCCGCAGGGCCAGCTGCTCGCGCTCGACCTCCAGGCGGGCAGCATGCTCGCGCCGCTCGGCCAGCCGCTCACGCGTCGCGGAAAGCTCAACCTCCAGGG
>Ga0114983_1000838_pt1 | contig 12643 bp, 13 predicted proteins | sample Shrwel_input2_RT_FD_87182 | JGI IMG/M metagenome (GOLD analysis project Ga0114983, IMG submission 87182) | Subsurface microbial communities from deep shales in Ohio, USA - Utica-3 well 1 S input2 RT | ecosystem: Environmental > Aquatic > Deep subsurface > Shale gas/oil reservoir > Produced... | reverse complement strand
CCATCAGCGACGAGCCGACGACCAGCAGGGCATCGGCTTCGGCAAGCGCGGCAAACGTCGCCTCGACGCGCTCGCGCGGCACGTTCTCGCCGAAGAACACGACATCCGGCTTCAGCATGCCGCCGCACACGCTGCAGGCCGGCACGACGAAGCGGCTGAAGTCGACGTTCTCCAGATCGGCGTCGCCATCGGGCAGCGCCTCGGCCGTGCTGTAGGCCCAGTCCGGGTTGGCTTCGTGCAGGCGGATCTGGAACTCGCTGCGCGGCGAGCGCTCGCCGCAGGCCAGACAGATCAGCACATCAAGCCGGCCGTGCAGGTCGATGACCTCGCGGCTGCCGGCTGCCTGATGCAGGCCATCGACGTTCTGGGTCACCAGCCGGCGGACTCGGCCGGCGGCCTGCAGCCGGGCCAGCGCCCGGTGCGCCGCGTTGGGCTGTGCGGTCGCCAGCAGCGGCCAGCCGATCAGGCTGCGCGCCCAGTAGCGCGCGCGCTGCAGCGGATCGCCGCGAAAGACCTGGCCCGTGATCGGCGGGCGGCGTTTCCACTGGCCGTCGGCATCGCGGTAATCGGGAATGCCGCTGCCGGTCGATACCCCGGCACCGGTCAGCACCAGCAGCCTTGGATGGGCGCGCAGGAAGCCGGCAAGGACGGCGGCGGCTTCAGTCATCGATCGGCACACCCAGCTGGCGCGCCTGCTTCTGCCAGCGCTGCAGTTCCCGCAGATAGATCCGCAGTTCGCAATCGGCGCAGCCGCCTCCGCAGCAGTCGTAGTCGACCGGCGGTTGCGGTTTCGGTGGCAGCGGAGCGGCATCCATGGCTGCGCAGGATAAGGCCTTGCGCCTGCCGATCGGCGATGGCCTGTGCCAAGCTTGCGAACAGGCGTTGACCTGAATCGAACAAGGAACCACAACGATGGCCGAGAAGAAGACGGGACTGGCTGCAGCACTGCTCGACGCGCACGTCGAATATGTGATCGAAGAGCTGACCGGACCAGGGCTCGACACGCTGATCGACGAGGAAGTCGACGCCGCACTGGCGATGGCCGGCAAGCTGACGCTCGGCGCCGTCGTCACGCGCAAGCAGATCAAGGACACCGCCCGGATCTTCGCCGCGAAGATCGAATTCGGTCCCGGCCTGCCGGAGATGGTCGGCGATATCGCCCGCAAGCTGTTCGCCGATCCGATCCACGACAAGACCAAGATCGGCGTGCTGCTGACCGATCAGCACTTCGAGGATTTCACGACCCAGGCGCTGGAACTCGACACGCTGCGCGAGAAGATCATTCGTGGCGTGGTCACCAGCCCGCTGTATACGGACTTCGCTTCCGACCTGCTGTACAGCGGCATCACCGGCTACCTGGCGCAGAGCAACGTCACCAAGAACATTCCCGGTGCCAGCTCGATGCTCAAGCTCGGCCGGGCAGCGCTCAGCGTGGCCAAGCCCACGCTCGAAGCCTCGATCGAGGAAGGGCTGCGCAAGTACATCGCCAAGGCCGTGCAGGCGTCGACCGCGCGCAGCGCCGAGTTCCTGATCAACAACGCCGATGCCGAGGCGCTGAAGGATCTGGCGCTCGACACCTGGGACCGGATCAAGGAGCAGCCGATCGGTGCATTGCGCGAGGACATTGAGGCGCGCAACGTCGAGGAACTGTTCGTCACCGGCTTCGAGGCCTGGCGGCACCTGCGCGAGCAGGGCTGGTACACGGTGATGATCGATGCCGGCATCGATGGCTTCTTCGACAAGTACGAGGACGCAACGCTTGCCGCGCTGCTTGAAGATCTGGGGGTCGGCCGTAGTCACATCGTCGACGAAGCACGCCGCTATGCGCCGAGCGTGATCAAGATCCTGAAGAAGAAAAAGCTGCTCGAGCCGATCGTGCGGCGGCGGCTGTCCGGCTTCTATGCCTCGCCGGCGCTGCAGGCGGTGCTCGACAAGGCCGCCGGCTGAGACGCGCCGATGCGTTCGGCAAGCGGCTCACGCGCCACCATCGACCCGTGACGGGTCACGTGCCGTCGGCTTGCCATGTCGACCGCGCCTGAGCCGGCCGAGTCGCCGGCACCCGTTGCCCCGACGCCGGTCACGGCGCGGCGCCGGCTGATCGAGCGGCAAGGCTGGCAGCGTGCGGTGTTCGAAGTGGCGCTGCTGATCGCATCGGCGATGCTGGCGCTGGCCGTCAACGACTGGACCGAGGAGCGCGAACGCACGCGGCTGGCGCAGCGGGTGCTGCTGGAGCTGAAGCTGGAGGTCGAGCAGAACCAGCAGGCGATCGTCGAGGCGCTGCCGTACCACGAGAAAATGTACGAAGGGTTCCGGGCATCCCGGCAGGCGCTGAACAAGGGCGAGCCGTGGGAATACCCGGCGGCCTTCGATGGCCTGAACCAGATCCTGTTCCAGCGCGCCGCCTACGACTCCGCGCTGCTCAGCCAGACGCTGCCGCATCTGGAATCGCGGACCCTGTCGGCGATCTCGGCGCTGTACACCCAGCAGGAGGAATACACGCAGAACCTGCGCATGTTCGCGGCCGCCACGCTGCAGACCGACGACAAGGACAGCCGCCGCGACCTGCGGCTGACCGAGAACTGCTTCAAGCAGATGGCCTCCAGCGAGCGGCGCCTGATCACGCTGCTCGACAAGGCCCGTGCCGCGATCGGCAGCGAGCTTGGCCCGGAGCCGGCCGCGAAGCCTTAGCCTTGTGCTGCGATCCAGCGGTCGATCTTCGTTTCCAGCACGTCCAGCGGCAGCGAGCCGTCCTTCAGTACTTCGGTGTGGAAGGCCTTGATGTCGAAGCGGGCGCCGAGCGCGGCCTCGGCACGATGGCGCAGTTCAAGGATCTTCAGCTCGCCAATCTTGTAGGCCAGCGCCTGACCGGGAATCGCCATGTAGCGCTCGGTTTCTGACACCGACTGGGTCAGTCCCTGCGCCGAATTGGCGAGCATGTAGTCGATCACCTGCTGACGGCTCCAGCCCTTCGAATGCAGGCCGGTGTCGACGACCAGCCGGATCGCGCGGAACAGCTCGGCCTGCAGCCGTCCGAAGTACGGGTACGGTTCGGTATAGACGCCGACCTCCTTGCCGAGCGATTCGGCGTAAAGGCCCCAGCCTTCGATGTAAGCGGTGAAGCTGCCGAAGCGGCGGAACGCCGGCACGCCGTCCAGCTCCTGCTGGATGCCGAGCTGGAAGTGGTGGCCGGGGATCGCTTCATGCAGGAACAGCGATTCCGCAGCCCAGGTCTTGCGCGACGGCAGATCGTAGGTGTTCAGGTAGAAGATGCCGGGCCGCGAGCCGTCCTCGCTCGGTCGCTGGTAGCTGCCGCCGGCGGCACTCTGGGCCCGGAACGCTTCGACCGGGCGAATCTCGAAGCCGGCTTTCGGACGCACCGCGAACAGCCGGCTGGCGCCTTGATCGACGACTGCCGACAGGTCGTTGTAGGCCTTCAGTGCCGCCGCTTCGCTCGGGTAGGTGAAGCGCGGATCGTCGGACACAAACTTGAAGAACGCCGCCAGATCGCCCTGGAAGCCGACCTGCTGCATCACGCCGCGCATCGCGGTCTGGATGCGCGCCACTTCCTTCAGGCCGATCTCGTGGATCTGCGCCGGGGTCAGCGTGGTCGTGGTGATCGCCTGCACCTTCGAGGCGTACCAGGCCGCGCCGTCCGGCAGCGCGTCGAGGCCAACCGACTTGCGGCAGACCGGCAGATAGTCGTCACGAATGTAGTCGCGCAGCCGCACGTAGGCCGGCAGCACGGTGCCGGCGATCAGCGCCCGGTAATCGGCGGTCAGGCGGCTGCGGTCAGCTTCTGAAAAGCTTTCCGGGAACGCCGTGACCGGCTTCCAGAACAGGCTGTCTTCGGGCTTCGCCACGGCCAGCGCGTCGAGTTGCGACAGCACCTTGATCATCAGCACGTCGGGCTGCGTATAGCCGCTTGCAGCGCCTTCGCGCATGTTGGCGATCGCCTGATCGAACAACGCCGGGATCTGCGCTGCACGGCGCGCCCAGTTGTCGTAGTCGGCGACCGTCTTGAACGGCTGCGCGCCGGTGCCGGTGCCGAGCTGCGCCAGCTGCGCCGCCGGGTTGTAGAACTGGTTGATCGGAATCAGATGCTCCGGGAAGCGCGCCGCTTCGATCGAGCGTTCCAGCTGCCGGCGCAGGATGTCGACACTCAAGCGGTCGGCCTCGGTCAGCGTAGCGGGGTCGATCGCCTTGACCGTGGCCAGCCAGCGAGCATCGAAGGCCGCTTCCTGCGCCCGGTAGTCGGCCGACAACTCGTTCGGCAGTCGGTCGTTGTAGCGGTTGTCCCCGATGTAGGTCGCGCGCAGCGGATCGAGCGCCAAGGCCTCATCCCAGTAGCGCGCGAACATCGGCGCCAGGTCGACCGGTGTGGCGGTGCTGCGGGGCGGCGGGGTGGTGCAGGACACACACGAGAGCACGGCACAGACAATCGCGAACAGGCGGAACATCGGGCACTCCGGCAAGGATCTGCGGTCAACAATGCCGCAGTTGCCGAGCCGACACGAACTGGGGTCTTCAGATTCTGTTCAGCCAGCCCGGCGCATTGTCGTCCCGTCAGGTCGCCGGCTTTGCCGGTCATCGGACTTTTGGCGATTCCGACATCTTCCGCTTCGTGGCGGATCGCCATCACCAATCAATAAGAATGGAGAAACATCCCTGTGAAACTTGCAACGACCGTTCGCACCGCCGCGCTTGCCGTGGCCCTGACCAGCGTGTCCGGCATCGCCTCGGCGGCCAACTACAGCTTCCTCGAAGGTGGCGTGCTGTTCCGTGACACCTACGGCGAAAATGATGCCGGCTTCCGGATCGGCGGCTCGGTTGCGCTGAGCAGCCCGCTCGCCGCGTACGGCGAATTCACCAGCAACGACAGCATCGACCAGTTCAGCACCGGCGTGCTGTTCCATCAGCCGATCAACAGCGAGATCGACTGGTTCGCCGGCGGTGGTCTGGAGTACGTCGACATCGGCATCGACGACGAGCTCGGCTTCGGCCTGCGCGGCGGTCTGCGCTGGACGCCGCTGAAGGCTTTCGAAGTGACGCCGGAAATTCGCTATTTCGACGCCGTCGATGACGGTCGCGTGTCGTTCCGTGTGGGCGGCACCTATGCCTTCTCGCCGCCGTTCGCGCTGACGGCAGCCGTGCAGGGTGGCGACGACGATCGCGTCGAAGTGGGTCTGCGCTGGAATTTCGGCCGCTAAACCGGCCGGTCGATCTTCGTGCAGGGAAAAGGCCGCGCAAGCGGCCTTTTTCTTATCCGGAGAGCACACGCGGGGGCTGGCCCGCAGTCGGCCGAAGCCGGCTTTTCGGTATTCTCGAGGCACGCTTGAACCCCGGCGCGCATCGCGTGCCTGCTCCGGAGATTGCCGATGAACTTCGCCCTGTCCGTCCTTGACCTGGTGCCGAACTGCAGCGGCTCGAACCCTGCCGAAGCGCTGCGTCGCACGGTCGATCTGGCCCGGCTCGCGGAGCGGCTCGGCTACCAGCGCTACTGGTTTGCCGAACACCATGCGCTGGCCAGCGTGGCCAGCAGCGCGCCGGAAATCCTGATCAGCCACATTGCCTCGGCCACGACATCGATCCGCGTCGGCTCCGGCGGCATGATGCTGCCGAATCACATTCCGTACCGGGTCGCGGAAATCTTCCGCACGCTCGAAGCGCTGCATCCAGGGCGCATCGATCTCGGCATCGGCCGGGCACCAGGCACCAATGGCGCGGCGACGCGGGCACTGCGCGCCGCCGGCAGCGAGCACTTCTCGGCGATGATGAACGAGCTGGTCCGCTTCGGAGGCGATCAGCCGTACGGCCCCGGCCACCCGTATGCCAAGGTCACGGCGATGCCGACCGGTGTCGCGCTGCCGCCGATCTGGATCCTCGGTTCGTCCGGTGCCAGCGCAGCAGCAGCAGGCGCGGCCGGCTTTGGCTACAGCTTCGCCAGCCATTTCTCGACCGAGCCGCCAGCGCCGGCACTGCGGGCCTACCGCGAGGCGTTCAAGCCGTCGGCAAGCTTCCCGAAGCCGCACGCGATCCTTGGCGTGCAGGTGGTCTGTGCCGAGACCGACGCCCAGGCCGATCAGCTCGCGCAGTCGATGGACCTGACGTGGCTGCGCATCAACCGCAACCAGTACCTGCCGATTCCGTCACCCGAAGAAGTTGCGGCGTACGACTGGTCCGAACTCGATCGCGAGGAAGTCCGCCAGCAACGTCGCCTCAGTGTTGTCGGCTCGCCGGCCACGGTGAAGGCGCGGATCGACGCGATGGTGGCCGACTGCGGCGCCGACGAGGTGATGATCGTCACCAATATCCACGGCCACGCCGAGCGCCTGAAGTCCTACGAACTGCTGACGGCCGCGTTCGCCGAGCAGCGCCGGGCCGCCTGAACGAACCGCGCGATCCGCGCGCACTTCCTGACTGGAGTCGACAATGTCCGCGACGCGTTGGGGTCTGATTCTCGCGACCGGGATCGGCGCGCTGGCTGTCATCTGGTTCTTCTGGCTGTCGCCGCGCCCGGCCGCGGTTTCTGCCACTGCCGTGCCGCCGGCCGCTGAATCCGTACCGGAGGCATCGGCACCGCTGGCACCACCGGACTACCCGGTGCCGCCGCCACCGCCATCGGCAGCCGCCTTGCCCGACCTCGACAGCAGCGACGACGCGTTCCGTGGCGCGCTGTTGGCCGTGCCGGGTGCCGGGCCGCTGGAGGCCATGCTGATCCCGGACCTGCTGATCCGCCGCATCGTCGTCACCATCGACAACCTGCCGCGCGAGCGCGTCGCGCTGAAGCTGCGGCCGCTGAATGCGGCGCCGGGCGCTTTTGTCGTCGATGCTGTCGACTCGAGTTCGACGATCAGTCCGAGCAACGCATCGCGTTACCGTGCAGCGCTGGCGGTGCTGCAGGCGATCGATGAGCAGACGCTGGTGGCGCTGTATTTCCGCTGGTACCCGCTGTTCCAGAAGGCTTATGGCGAACTCGGCTATCCCGGTGCCAGCTTCAACAACCGGGTGGTCGCCGTGCTCGATCACCTGATCGGCACGCCGAACGTCGCCGAGCCGATCGCGCTGGTGAAGCCGAAGGTCTACTGGGAGTACGCGGATCCGGCGCTGGAAAGCGCATCCAGTGGCCGGCGGCTGCTGTGGCGGATCGGTGCCGACAACCGCGAAGCGTTGGTCGCGAAACTGATCGCGATCCGCGGTCGCATCGTGACCGGCGGCGTGGCAGCCCCCTGATCATCGGTCACCCCGACGACCGGCTGTCGCGGCCAGGCAGGCTGCAAAGCGCTGTCACCACCGGCCTTGTGGCGCGACGATCCCGACTCGCCGCTGCTGGCGGTCGAGCAGCGCCAGCAGGGCCTGCGCAGCGAGGATGATCACGAAGCCGTCGAACGGAATGCGGAAGCGCACTTCGCCAAGCGAAATGAATGCAGTCGCCAGCAGGCCGAGCATCGGCGCCAGCAGCAGCCACTCGGACAGGCTGTCGCGCGTCATCCGCAGCATTCGCGGTGCGCGCCAGATCAGCCACAGCAGCGCCAGCGGCAGCAGCACCCACTTGTAGAAATTCTGGAAGGCGCGCCCCCAGTTGCGGTTGCGGTAGTGCGCTGCCGGCCAGAAATCGCGGCCGACGAACAGGTCGGCCACGTTACGCAGGCTGGTGTCCACGGCCATCTGCGGATCGGCCGTGATGCGGCTTCGCACCTCGGCGAGGTTGGCGGGCACATCGTAGGCGCCGAACGGCAGATCGACCCGCTCGCGATAGCCGCGCAGCGAAGCGCTGGGACTGGTGAACGAGAACAGGATCTGGCGCTGGGCATCATGCCAGCGGAACTCGGCCTTGGGCCCGGCGTGGCCCATCAGCGTGTTCATCGCGGTGTTGGTGCTGATCAGGCAGAAGTGGCCTTCTGCCAGGCGCGTGCAGCGCTCGGCGAGCGGCAGCAGCACGGTGGCCAGCCCGAGGCCGACGCCGAACACCAGTGTCAGCGCGCCGCGGCGCCGCTGCACCCGCAACCAGATCAGTACCAGCACGCCGGTGACCAGCACCGGCAGCAGGATCGTCGACTTCATCGCGGCCGCGATCCCGGCGACCAGCCCGGCAGCCAGCGCCCACAGCGCGGTCGACGCCGGAACGGGCGCATCGATCGCCCGCATCAGCAGCACGTAGGCCCAGACCAGCGCGCAGGTGAACGGGTTTTCCGCCAGATACAGGCCGGCGTAATGGAACAGCGGCAGGTACAGCGCCATGATCGCCAGCACCAGCACCGCGACGGCATTGCCGTACAGCCGTCGGCCGAGCTGCCAGAGTCCGGCCATGGTCGCCAGCGATATCAGCCACTGCGTGATCACCACGAGGCCGCCGGCCGGGTCGTGCTTCAGAAGCGCTGCGAACAGGTACGACGCACCCGGCGGATACAGCGAATCGGCGATGCCTTCGACGTGGCCGCCGATCAGCGCAAGAGCCCGGTTCAGATAGCCGGCCATGTCGCTGTAGACATGCTGTTGCGGTGGATGGATCGACAGCAGATAAACCAGCCGCAACAACCCTCCGCCGATCCAGAAGGCCCAGACGAGGCGGCGCTGCAACGGGCTCAGGGGTCGTGTATCCAGACGGATCGGCACCAGGGCATCAGTCCTGTGCCGGCTCGGACGGCGCGGGCGGGGTATCCCGCTTCAGCCCGTCGAGCCGGCGCGCGGCCTCCGCCTCGGCGGCCGCATCGCGCTGCCGTTCGGCCTTGGTGCGACCGAATTTCACGCGGTTGGCGGCGGCCTGCGCCTCGGCCTCGGCGCGCGCTTTCCGCTTGCGCGCCTGATTGAGGTTGATCAGATCCGCCACCGGGCCGCCTGCTGGTCGGGTATCAGGCCGCGAACAGGCCGTAGGCCATCGTGCCGACCAGGCCGATCTGCGCGAGGAAGAACGTCGCGCGGGTCATCACCAGCCAGAACGAGGTACCGAGCAGATGCACGCCCGCCTGGCCGATGCGCAGGTAGACCACGTAGATCGCCAGCGGGTCGATCACGGCGGCACTCTTGTCCATCAGCGCACCGACGACGACCACGGCCAGAAACAGCGGAAAGTTTTCCACGGCATTGGCATGCGCGTGCTGGGCACGAACCAGCAGCGCCGGGTCGATCGACGGCTTGTCGCGGCCCCAGGCATCGGCCGGCTTGGAACCCGTGAGCACCTGCGGCACGCGCGGCAGCGCGTAGCTCAGCACCAGCGCAATGATCACAAACACGTACAGCAGCACAGCTTCGAAACCGGTCATCGGAATTCCCTGAACTTGGTTTTATGGATGGTCTGTCCAGGAGCCGGCCGCTCAGGCCGTGGCTTCGTCATCCAGCTCATCGAGCGCTGCCTTGCTGTAGACCGCGAGACGCTGCAGATGCGGCAGCCCATCGCGACAGCCGATGAAACCGAAGTTTAGCTGGTCACCGTAGGACACCACCGTGATGTTCAGGCCGTAGCCGTGCATCGGAATCGACAGCGGGTAGTAGGCATCGAGCTTGAAGCCACGGAAGTACAGCGGCTTGGTCGGCCCCGGGACGTTCGAGATTACGAGGTTGAACGCTGGCCGGATGCGGCCGACCGTGCCCGGCACGCGCGCCAGCAGCAGCGGCGCCATCAGCAGCGCGCCGTATTGCAGGATGCCGTTGCGGGTCATGCCTGCCAGCTGAGCCTTGGCGGCGGCGGTCGATGCGACGATGGCATGGAAGCGCGCCTGCGGATCGGCGATGTCGGTCGCCAGCGAGGCGATGATCGCGCCGACCGCGTTGCCGCCGCCGGGATCGTCCTTCGGCCGCACGTTGACCGGCAGCATCGCGGTCAGCGGCTCGGCCGGCAGCGCATCCAGCTCGGTCAGCAGCCGCCTCAGCGCCGTTGCGCACAGCGCCAGCACCAGGTCGTTCAGTGTGCCGCCATGAGCCTTGGCAACCCGCTTCAGGCGGTCGAGCGCGAACTGCTGCGTGGCGAAGCGGCGATTGCGGCTGATCTTCTGGTTGAGGATCGACTTTGGCGCCTGCATCGGCGCCTTCAGCGCCGGATCGCGCGCCTTTTCGGGTTTCCACGCACCGATCACCGTGTCGCGCAGCGCTCGGGTGATCATCTGCGAGGTATCGACCTGCTCGCGCGCCAGCCGCAGCAGCAAGTCCAGCGTCGGTTCCTTCGGCGCTTCGTTGTCGGCCTTCGGCGCCCGGGGCTTCTGGGCGATCGAGAAGAACATCGGCGTGTCGCGCTCGTCCGGCGTCGACGACAGGCTCATCGACAGCAGCTTGATGCCGGTGTAGCCGTCGACCAGCGCGTGATGGACCTTGAAATAGATCGCGAAGCGGCCGCCTTCGAGGCCTTCGATGAAGTGCACTTCCCAGGGCGGGCGATGAAAGTCGAGCCGGTTCGAGTGCAGCCGCGACACGAGAATCCCGAGCTCGCGCTCGTCGCCGGGCGACGGCAGCGCCGAGCGGCGGATGTGGTACTCGACATCGAAATGATCATCCTCGACCCAGCCCTGCAGCGGATGGGCGAGCTGGTTCGGATACTTCAGCTTGAAGTTCCACGGCGCTTGCGCTCGGGCATCGGCGCGGACCTCGTCCATCAGCCGACGCAGCAGCGAGGCTTCGGCATCCGGCGGCGGCGAGAACGGCAGCAGCGCGCCGACCATCATCATCGTCTCGCCGGACTCCCCGGCAAGGAACGTCCAGTCCAGCGGATTCAGGCGCTTTGCGCTCTTCACATCGTTCTCCCCGTGCAGGGGCGCGATGCTACGGCCTACGGCCGGGTGTCGGCCAGAAACCGATCGAGTGCTGCGCAGAAATCGGCCGTCACCTCGAACTGCGGCAGCGCACCGGTCGGGAACTCGGTGAACGACCAGTTCGGCCGATCCGCGTACCAGGCCTGGCCGCGGTAGTCGACGAAGTCGCCACGGATGCCGTGCGACATCCAGACCGGCATCGTCAGGCGGTCATAGAGCGTGTTGACGTCGGCGGCGAACAGGTTGGCCGACACGAAATGCAGCGGCGCGTGCTTCGCACCCGGCTGCTGCGTGGTGATCACGTCGTAGGCCCACAGGCCTTCGTCGATGGCCTTGCTGCCCCAGGTCCGTTCGAGGAAGTAGCGGATTGTGCCGGGCCGGGTCAGCAGACCGTAGATGCCGTCATCCCAGGCCGACCAGCTCAGGGTGCGGTACAGCCAGGCCTGGCCGCGCGTCGAGCCCGGTGCACCATGGCGCTGCTTCTTTCCGCTGAAGCCGGTCGGACTGACCAGCGCGACGTGGGCAAAGGCATCCGGCTGCTCGGCCGCGGCGCGGGCCAGGAACTCCGAAGACAGGCTCAAGCCCAGGGCGTCGATCGCAACACCGCCATGCCGCCGGCGGATTTCGGCAACGGCGGCGAGCACGCCGTCGGTCATCAGGCGCGGCGTGTAGACGCGGTCGCTGCGCTCGGAAAAGCCGAAGCCGGGCAGGTCGATCGCGTAGACCGGCCGCGTGCCCCGCGCATGCTCGTACAGCGGCCGCACTTCATAGGCGCTGCCGGCAGCGTTGACGCTATGGATCAGCAGCAGCGGGCGGTGATCGTCCCGGGTTGCCGGCAGCGACTCGAACATCACCACCCGGCCGGCCTGCGCCGATTCGATCGTGATCGCGGCGCCGTCGACCGGCTGCGGCAGCACCGGCGTCACCGGCGGTACCCCGGCGCAGCCGACACCGCCGAACAGCACCAGCAGGACGGCCAGCAGGAAGCGCATCGGAGAACCTCGGTGACGTGGGGCGCGGGCCGGTTCAAGTCTTCACTCCGCCGCGCGCGCGCTCGATGCGCTGGTAGGCGGCGGTGATGCGGCGGGTCTTTTCCTCGGCGAGCGCACGCATCGATTCCGGCAAGCCCTTGGCAGCCAGCTTGTCCGGGTGGTTCTCGCTCATCAGCTTGCGGTAGGCGCGCTTGAGTTCGGCATCGCTGGCAGTCGCGGCAACGCCGAGCACCTGATAGGCGTCATCCAGCGACCCCGGCGCATCGCGGCCGACACCGCCGCTGCCGCCGCCGCTCGGGCCGGCACCGCCGCCGGAAAAGCCGCCGGCGCCGCTGCGCATCATCGCTTCGAGCATTGCCAGATCGCGATCCGACAAGCCAAGCGCGCGGGCGATTCGGCTCAGCATCGCGTGTTCGGCAGCGTGCATCTGGCCGTCGGCAATGATCGCGGAGACCTGCACCTGCAGGAACATCTGCCGGAACATCGGCTGGGCGCGGCTGGCCGCCGCGAAGCGGCCCAGTTCGGCATCGAGATCGAAGTCCGCACTCTTGCCGCGGTTGAAGGCCCGCTTGGCCGCTTCGCGGGCGTCGCCGTTCAGGCGGAGCTGGTCGAACAGCGCTTCGGCCACGCGGATCTCGTTCTCGCTGACATGGCCGTCCGCCTTGCAGACCGCGCCCATCACCGCGAACGTCGAATCGAGGAACTGGGTCTGGACCGCGGAGATCTTCTTGACCGCCGTTTTCAGCAGTAGCCGACCCAGCAGCGGCAGCAGCGCCCATACCATGAGGCCGCCGATCAGCGCCGAAGCGGCAATCAGCAGGCGGGCAAGGAATTTCGTCATGACGATCGGTCCGGTATCGGTTGGCGGGACGCGAGCATAGCCGCGCCGTGCGGATGGATGAAGTCGGGCTG
>Ga0114983_1000836_pt1 | contig 12675 bp, 10 predicted proteins | sample Shrwel_input2_RT_FD_87182 | JGI IMG/M metagenome (GOLD analysis project Ga0114983, IMG submission 87182) | Subsurface microbial communities from deep shales in Ohio, USA - Utica-3 well 1 S input2 RT | ecosystem: Environmental > Aquatic > Deep subsurface > Shale gas/oil reservoir > Produced... | reverse complement strand
TGCTCGAACTGCTCGTTGCGGATCAGGCCTTCGGCGCGCAGCCCGAAGCCGCCGAACATCAATTCGTAGCCGGCACCGTAGTGATAGAGCGTCCGCTTGCTGCCCTGCACGTCGCCATGGATGTACAGGCCGCTGCCGCCGATGGCGCGGAACAGGTAGACGTTGACGCCGAAGCCACCGGCGCCAAGCTTCGACGAACCCGAACCATCCTGGCTGCCGAAGTTGATGAAGCTGCCGCGCAGTTCGAGGTCGACCAGTGCCGCGAGATGAGCACCCAGCGCCAGCGTTCCGCCGATGCCATTGCCGGTGCCGCGGCCGTCATCGGCCAGCACGTACGAGCCCATTGGCGCGAGGTGGTACGGCGCGAGGTCGTCGGCGCTGGCCGGCGAACTGAACATCGGGCTGAGCAGGCTTGCCGCGATCACGGCGGGGATCAGACGGCGCGTGAAGGATTTCATAAGGCTCCAGATGGCTTGATCGTTTAGGGCAAAGAAAAAAGTCCACGCGCATGGAGAACGGATCCTCTCCTCGCGCATGGACTTCATCGTCCGTGGATCAGGCGTCGTTGGCCGATCTTGTGCTGCTGCTGTGAAATTAATTAAGCAATTGATATGCCACGTTTGGCGTTCGCCACGCCCATGACGGCGGCGGCGTCACGCCGACCGGCGCGGCAAGCAGTGCAATCCGCATCGGCCGTGCGAGCCGCAATCGGCGACCGTGCTCCACGACACCATGCACAGGCGTTGAGGGTGAGCATTCAGTTGCCATATGACTGGCGTCGCGCACGTCGGTGACTGTCGATGCTCTCCAGCGCTTCGCTGCGGGCGCGATCGGCAACCGGGTCGGCCTCGGTCGGCTCGATCGTGAAGTGGGCTGGACTGCCGCTCGGTGGCAGCGGCGCTTCATCGCTCCACGGCGTCAGGTACAGGCCGATTGCGGCATCGCTGTCGCCGACGATGGTGGTGCCGATCTCGCGCGGTGCCGACGGCGGCGCAGCCGATGTCACGTGCGGGGCAGCCTGAACGCCGTACGCCAGCATCGGCAGCAGCGCCGCAAGCCGGCACGCCGCGTTCATCGCGCCACCCCTTCGCCGCCTGCGGCGGCCATCTGCGAAGACCGTCCTTCAATCTCGCGCACCCAGGCGCTGACGATCAGATCGTCCTTGCCGATCAGGGCCAGATAGCGGCGGTAGCAAGTCAGCGCATCCTGCGGGCGATGCATCGACACGTCGTAGAGGATCGCCAGATTCAGGAGCGCAGCCGGATAGTCCGGTTGCACTGCCAGCGCCTGCCGCCAGAGCGCTTCGGCGCGAGTGAAATCGCCGCTGTCGCGAACCAGCGCACCGTTCCAGTTCAAGGCCACGACATTGGCCGGATTGGCCTGAATGGCGCGCGCGAAGTGGGCCATCGCCTTGTCGCGCTGTCCGGCGCGTGCGTAAAGAATCCCGGCATCGGTCAGCGGGCCGGACAAGTCCGGGTAGTCCTTCAGCAGACTTTGCAGCGCGGCCTGGGCTTCCTGCGGGCGATGGTCAGCCATCAGGCCCAAGGCATTGCGGAAGCGCTCGTCGGCCGGCGGCTTGCCGCTGGCCGATGGCGCAAGCGCCGGTGCCGCGACAGCAAGCGGCGGCGGCGAAGCCGGCTTGCTGGCGCGCAGCGGCGCAGGCTTGCGCACCGGTGCGCTGCTGCAGGCGGTCAGCAGCACGGCCGCCATCGCCATCGACAGCACGTCAGTGCATCGCGTCATAACGATCCTCCAGACGAACGTTCTTGCCGTAACGGGCCGGGGCGATCTCGCTGAGCGCAAGGCTGCTTTTGCGCACCCACTCGTTCCAGACGCCCTGGCGCAGATAAGCGAGATTGGTTTCATGCGCCTGCATGGCCTTTTCTTCGAACGGGTTGGCCTGCTCTTCGAGCAGCAGCTGGTACTGCTCCAGCGCTTCGGCCGACAGACCACCCGGCCGCTCCGATTGCACGATCGCGCGCGCGAACGCCCTCCACACCGTGGCCCGTTCGTGGATCGCAGCAGTGGTCACATCGGCAAGTCCGTAGGCGGCGGCGCGATCAAGCAGGCGCAGCGCGCGCTCGATTGCGGTGCGGCGCATCGGCAGGCTCTTTTCCAGCGGCAGGCCCAAGCGCAGCGCACTGGCCTGCGCCGCACTCACCTGCCCCAGTTCAAGACTGGCCTCGGCAGCGATGCGCCGAGCCAGCGCGTCGGCTGAATCCGGTCCGGCCGGAGCGTCGCCGTCGGCATCGACGATCGACTGCAGCCAGAACCGCTGGCGCGCCGGATCGCGCAGCTGGCTGCTGGCGATGTCGGCCAGATGGCGGCGCGCCTGCTGGGCTTGATCGAGCGGCTGCGGATAGCGATCGATGTAGCGCTCGAACTGCAAGGCCGCGGCACGACGGTCGCCGGCACGGCGGTAGTCGCTGGCCGACAGCCACAGCGCCTCGCGGCGCAGATCGGTCGACAGCGTCTCGCGCTGCGCGATGCGGCCAAAGACCTCCGCGGCGCGTGCCGGCTGGCTGTTCCGGGTGTAGACCAGCGCCAGCTTTTTCTCCGCATCAAGCGCCAGCGCGTGCTCCGGAAAGCGGACGCAGAACGCTTCAAGGCTGTCGGCGGCTCGCGTCCAGTCCTGCAGCTCGACATAGGCGGAGGCCGCGTCGTAGTCGGCAGCGGCGCGAATCGCAGCATCCGGCACCCGCACGCCGACGCGCTGAAAGGCGGTCGCCGCACCAGCGAGATCGCCGGCAGCACGCGCGGCCAGGGCCTGTTCATAAACCGCAGCCGCCAGCCGCTCGGCCACCGGCGGCCGCTGCGCATCGTTGGCCGGCAGCAGGGCCAGCAGCTCGCCGTAGGCGGCCTCGGCGTCGGCGAAGCGCTTCTGGCGGTAGCGGGCATCGGCGACCACGCCCAGCAGTTGCTGCCGCAGTTCCGCTGCCGCCGGCGGTCGGGCCGCCAGCACCCGGCTGGCGACCGTGGACGCGCCGTCGGGATCATTGCCGGCCAGCAGGTCGCCAGCGGCGCGCGTCAGGATCAACGCCCACTGCGGATGCGTCGGGAAGACATCGGCCAGCTGCAGGCTGGCGCGCACGGATTCCTTCAGCGCGGCGGACTTCGCAGCGCCGCTGCTTTCATTCGCCAGCCGCTGCCAGGCCTGCACCGCAGCCAGCGCCGTCGCCGGAGACTGACTAGCCGTCCGGCTGCCCTGCAGCGCATAGGCCGCGCGTTCGTACTGGCGCGCGGCAGCTTCGAGCTGACCGCCGTCGAACAAGGCATCGGCTTGCGCCAGCGCCAGTTCGGCGGCTTGCGGATGATCCGGGAACAGCACCAGCGCGCGCGCATAGCCGTCGGCGGCAGTCAGGAAATCGCGATGCCGTGCTTCGCCGTCGCGGTCCGCGCGCGACTGGGCCCGCGCATGGTGATGGCGCGCGAGATCGGTCAGGCTGTCGCGAACGGTGGTCATCACCTCCGCACTCGGCGTGGCACGGCCCCAATAGCCACTGCCCGGTGCGTAGCGCTCGACATAGCGGCGCTTGGACGCGATCAGCATTTCGGCAGAGCCCGCCTGCTGGTAAGCGGCCATCGCCCGCGCCTCGAATTCTGGTGCACGCGGGTGCTGCGGATGCCGCTCGACAAAGGCCAGATCGACCTCGGCGGCATCGTGATGGCGCTGCCGTTCGAGCAGCTGCGCGGCGAGCGCCGCGTACAGCAAGGTGGCGAAGCGCGGCTCGCCGCCGGCCTGCGCGAAGCGTTCGTTCAGGCCGCGACCACCACCGAGTGCCGCCAGTGCACGGCCGGTGACATTCAGCACGTCACGCACCGCGTCGGCGCGTGCTGGCGGCAGCGCTGCCAGCGCCTGTTGCGGATCTTCAAGCGTGCCGGGCGGCAGTTCGCCGTCAAGGATCGCGAAGAACGGCGCGGTGGCGTCCGCGTAGCGCTCCTGACGCACCAGCGACCAGCCGAACTTGTACTGCGCCGGCGCGAAATACGGGGTCGATGGCCCCAGTGCCAGCACCTGACGATAAGCCGCCTCGGCCTCGGCAAAGCGGTTGCGCTGAAACAGCAGTTCGGCCGCGCGGAACACGCCGTCCGGTGTGCGTATCGACTGGGGGTAGCGCTGACCCAGCGCCTGCAGGCTGGCGATTGCGGCATCGACTTCGCCAACGGCCTGCTGCGCGCGCGCCAGCTGGTACAGCGCGCGATCGTTGTACGGATGGTCCGGCGACTCGCGAAGCAGCGCCTGATACAGCGCGATGGCCCTGCGCAATACCGGCTCGTTGATCTCGCCATCGATGTCGGCGCGCTGCACGCGCAGATCGGCCGCGCGGCGCAGGGCCTCGGCGCGGTTCGCGGCACTGGTCGGAATTTCCAGGATGCGGTCGTACTGGGCGATCGCCGCCAGCGCATTCGGCGGCACCCGCTGATCGATGCCCGGCCGCAGGATCGATGGCGTGCGCACGACGAAGCGGCCGTTGCGCTCAAGACCGTTGGTTTCCGTCGTCGAGCCGACCGTGGCAACGGGATCGGCGCCCGGTGCGCCACGGGCGGCCAGCGCGACCGCGAGCAACACAAGCAGTGCGGGGCGATGGTTCATGGCGTGGCGACCTCGGCTACCCGGTCATAGAGCTGCGCCAATCCGAAGCGTGCCTCGACCAGCGTCTGCTGGGTCTGCTTCTTGATCGCCAGCAGCTGCGCCAGCGCCAGACGGTCGGCCTGGCCGATCTGCTCGGCGATGCCGGCATCGAGTGCCGGCAGCAGCCGGTCGATGTCGGCGACCCGCGCGCCTGCATCCGGGCTGTCCAGCGCCGTCAGGCGCGCCCGCTGTTCGAGCAGCGAAGCCTTCGCTTCGTGAAGGTCGCGCAGCGTCACCAGCCGTTCGCGGAACGCCGGCTGCTGCAGCAGCGCTTCGAGGTGGAAGGTCTCCGGCGCAGCGCTGATCGGCAGTACCCACCAGCGCGGATCGGGCAGGCGATCGGCCAGGTCCCAGTGCCAGGCCTCGCTTGGTGCGGTGGCGATGACGCCGGCCAGCAGCGGCGTGGTGGCCAGCTCGGCTTTGGCCTTGTCGACGTGACCGAGCACCTCGGTCAGCTGGCTGATCGCGCGGTTGTAGTAGTCCTGCGCCTGCACCTGCGCACCGAGCGTGCTCAGCGCCCAGGCAATCGCGACCAGCCCTTCCTGCACCGCCGGATCGGTCGGGTCGCGGCCGATCAGCTCGATCCACGGCACCAGCGCAGCGCGGATCGCAGCGTCGCGTTCCTTCGGCGGCATCGTCCGCAGCGGATGACGGGACGCGCGGCCGGGCTGCTCGGCAGCCGTTTCCGAAGTGGCGGCGGCCTCGCCGTCCGGCGGCGCCAGCAGCGCCCAGCCAAGGCCCAGCAGCGCGGCCGTCGCGTACGGCCCGGGCGCCCGCACGCGGCGGAACGCTTCGGCCGCCTTCAGGCCTTGGCTCTGATCGAGCAGCGTATAGCCGAGCGTGGCGTTGATACGGTCGCAGGACAGGCTGGGCGCGGCTTCGCAGGGCCCGGCACTGCCAAGGCTCGCGGGCGTCGCCGCAGCGCTGTAAGTCATCCGTAGCGGACGCTCGACAGACGGCACGGTCATCTGCAACTGGCGAAATGCCAGCTCGGCGCGATAGCGGCGACCGGTGGCATCGAGAAAGCGAATGGCCCGCAGGCGCGGGTCCGAAGCCGCGACGACGCTGGCAGGATCGGCCGCGGCCGTTGGTTGCCGCACCGCGGCTTTCAGCGCGGTGTTGCCGACATACGCAGCCGTGGCCCAGGACAGTTCCAGTTCGATGGGCGCATCACCCTGATCGATGACGATCTCGACCTGGGCGCGGCTGCGGTCGTCATTGCGGCGCGGATCGAGCCCCACGGCGGCGGCCTGGGCGCGCACCCGATGCGGACCCGGCGTCAGCGTGTCGGCCAGCAGCAAATGCAGGCCACCGCTGCGCAGCGCTTGGCTCTCGGCCTGCGAGAACAGGTAGCGGGTCATCGGCTGGCGATCGACCTGCACCCACACTTCACGCAGCCAGCGGTCGGTTGCCGCGCTGCCGATATAGACGGTGAAACCGACTTGCGGCGCGCCGGTCAGTCGACGGGCCGCCAGATCGAGCGCCAGCGCCTCGCCGATCACCGTCTCCGGCGCGGCAGCCTGCGCCGCATACGTCAGCACGCTGCCGAGGGTCAGCAGCACAGCCGCCATCAGCGCGAGCAGACGGTTCATCGGGGCGGGCTCAGCGCAGGTCCTGAAGCCACAGGACAACAGCGGCAAGCTGGAGCAGCGCAGCCGCGATGATGGCGGCCGTTTCCAACAAGTGATGGGTGCGCGGGGTGGTCTGGTGCATCGCGAAAGTCCGGACAGAGGTAGGTGGATCCGCCAGCAACATCCAGCTGGGGAACGGGACCTCGGTGTCCGGAGCAGCGCGGGCGGCAATGGCCGGGCTGCGAGCGTTGGCACGCCTGATCGAGCGGCAGCAAGAAGCCTGCCAATGGCGCCGCGTACGTCGAAACGGACAGGCCGTCATCCGCTCGCGAACACGCGACACCGGGCCAGCAGCACCACGACCGCCGGCGCATCGCGGGCTGCAAGCGCCAAACAGGTGCGGCGCACGGCTGTAGTGCATCGATGCGGTGCGCAGCGGCGGCCCGGCGCGATCCGTCCTGGGCTATCCGGGGCCGAAGCGCGCGGCACAGCCTTTGCGTGGCGATGGGACGTGGTTAACGGCAATCACGTGAGTTGTTGTCCTGCGGCCAATGGCGTCCGCGCATCTCACGTCCCTCGATGGAGCCGACCATGACTGCTGCTGCACCGCTTACCAAAGCCACCCGCATTCGCCTGCGCGATCTGTCATCGCCCGCAATGCGTGCCTTCCACTTCAGCTGGATGGCGTTCTTCGTCTGTTTCTTCGCGTGGTTCGCCTGCGCGCCGCTGATGCCGGTCATCAAGGGCGAGTTCGGGCTGAGCCGTGATCAGATCGCCAACATCAACATCGCGGCGGTTGCAGTGACGATCCTGGTGCGGCTGCTGATCGGCCCGCTCTGCGATCGCTATGGTCCGCGCAAGGCCTACACCGGCCTGCTGCTGTTCGGCGCCATTCCGGTGTTCGGCGTGGCCACCGCGCAGAGCTACGAAAGCTTCCTGTTCTTCCGGCTGGCGATCGGCGCGATCGGCGCCAGCTTCGTGATCACGCAGTACCACACCAGCGTGATGTTCGCGCCCAATGTCGTCGGCACCGCGAACGCCGCAGCGGCTGGCTGGGGCAATGCCGGCGGCGGTGCGACGCAGACGCTGATGCCGCTGATCGTCGCCGCGCTGTTGCTGCTCGGGGCCGAGCAATCCGCGGGCTGGCGCATCGCGCTGCTGGTGCCGGGTGTGCTGATGCTGGTGATGGCCTGGGTCTACTGGCGATATACGCAGGACTGCCCGGCCGGCAACTACGCCAGCCTGCGCGCCACCGGCCTGATGCCGGACGGCGGCAGGAAGGCCGGCCTGAGCAGCTTCAAGCGCGCCCGCGGCAACTACCGGGTCTGGCTGCTGTTCATCACCTATGGCGCCTGCTTCGGCGTGGAGATCTTCATCCACAACGTCGCGGCACTCTATTACGTCGAACGCTTCGGCCTGAGCCTGAAAGCCGCCGGCCTCGCGGCCGGCAGCTTCGGCTTGCTGGCGCTGTTTGCCCGTGCGCTCGGCGGCATCGCGTCTGATCGCATCGCCCGGATCCGCGGACTCGATGGCCGCACCCTGCTGCTGTTCGTACTGATGCTCGGCGAAGGGCTGGGCCTGCTGTGGTGGGCGCGGATGGACAGCGCGGCGCTCGCCATCGTCGCGATGCTGAGCTTCGGCCTGTTCACCCACATGGCCTGCGGCGCGACCTACGCGCTGGTGCCGTTCATTGACCGCAATGCGCTCGGTGGCGTCGCCGGAATCATCGGTGCCGGCGGCAATGTCGGTGCAGTGGCTGCCGGCTTCCTGCTGAAAGCAACGCCGGATACACCGAGCTGCCTGCTGATCCTCGGCGGGCTGGTGACCGTCTCGGCGGTCTGCGCGCTGGCCGTGCGCTTCAGCGCCGAGCACAAGACGCGGGAACAGCAGCTGTTCGAGCAGGCGATGGCCGAGCGCCAGACGCTCACCGCGTGAACCCGATGACCTTCAGGATCCAGGGAGTACCCGCATGAAGCTTGTCGTCATCGGCAATGGCATGGTCGGCCACAAGCTGCTCGAAGAACTGGCCGGCACGCCGGATCTGCACATCACCGTGCTCTGCGAAGAGCCACGCCCGGCCTACGACCGTGTGCATCTGTCGGAATTCTTCAGCGGCAAGACTGCAGAAGATCTGTCGCTGGTCAGCCCCGGCTTTTTCGCGCAGCCGAACGTCACGCTGAAGCTCAACGCCAAGGCCGTCGACATCGACCGCGCCGCGAAGCAGGTCACGCTCGCCAATGGCGAACGCGTGCCCTACGACCGCATCGTGCTGGCCACCGGCTCGTATCCGTTCGTGCCGGCGGTGACCGGCCGCGATCGCGACGGCTGCCTGGTCTACCGGACCATCGAAGACCTTGAAGCGATGCGCGACTGGGGCGCGAGATCGCGGATCGGCGTGGTCGTCGGTGGCGGCCTGCTCGGGCTGGAATGCGTGAAGGCGCTGAAGGACATGGGCCTGGATACCCACGTCGTCGAATTCGCGCCGCGCCTGATGACCGTGCAGGTCGACGACATGGGCGGCCGGCTGCTGCGCCGCAAGATCGAAGCGATGGGTGTGCAGGTGCACACTGGCAAGAACACGCTCGAAATCGTCGATGGCGGCGGTGTCGGCGTCGGTGGCCGGCACGCGATGAAGTTCGCCGATGGCTCGCAGCTGCTGACCGACATGATCGTGTTCAGCGCCGGCATCCGGCCGCGTGACGAACTGGCACGCAACGCCGGCCTGATGCGCGGCGAGCGCGGCGGCATCCTGATCGACAACCTGTGCAAGACCTCCGATCCGGACATCTGGGCGATCGGCGAATGCGCGCTGTGGCAAGGCAAGATCTTCGGCCTGGTCGCGCCGGGTTACGACATGGCGCGTGTCGTCGCCGCGCAAATTCGCCTACTCCCCTCTCCCCTTGGGAGAGGGGCGGGGGTGAGGGACGCCGTCGACGGAGATCGCCTCCTTGTTTCAGCGGAGTCCCTCACCCCAACCCCTCTCCCGGGGGGAGAGCGGCTCAACCAGGTGCCGGAATTCAACGGTGCCGACATGAGCACCAAGCTCAAGCTGCTCGGCATCGATGTCGCCTCGATCGGCGATGCGCAGGGCGCCACACCCGGCAGCCTCAACTACCTGTTCAGCGATGACGTGGCCGGCGTCTACAAGTAGCTGGTCGTCTCGGCTGATGCCAAGGCCTTGCTCGGTGCGGTGCTGTTCGTCGACGCCAGCGATTACGGCAGCCTGCTGCAGATGGCGCTGAACGGCATCCCGCTGCCGGCACAACCGGAGTCGCTGATCCTGCCGTCGGTCGACGGTGGCGCGAAGGGTCTGGGCGTTGATCTGCTGCCGGCAACGGCGTCGATCTGCTCGTGCAACAACGTGTCGAAGGGCGATCTGTGCGCGGCGATCGACGGCGGTGCGACCAGCCTCGGCGCCTTGAAGAAGTGCACCAAGGCCGCGACCTCATGCGGCGGCTGTCTGCCGCTGGTCAAGCAGGTGCTCGATGCCGAATTGAAGAAGAGCGGCGTGCTGGTGCTGAACCATCTGTGCGAGCACTTCGCGCACTCGCGCCAGGCGCTGTTCCATCTGGTGAAAGTCGGCGGCCAGAAGACCTTCGACGAAACCATCCTTGCTCATGGCCGGGGCCGCGGCTGCGATGTCTGCAAGCCGGCAGTCGCTTCGATCCTGGCCAGCTGCTGGAACGAGCATGTGCTCAAGCCGAAGCACGCCTCGGTGCAGGACACCAACGACTACTACCTCGCCAACATCCAGAAGGACGGCAGCTATTCGGTGGTGCCGCGAATCCCCGGCGGCGAGATCACGCCGGACAAGCTGATCGTCATCGGCCAGGTGGCCAGGGACTTCGGGCTGTACACCAAGATCACCGGTGGCCAGCGCATCGATCTGTTCGGCGCCCGTGTCGAACAGCTGCCGGCAATCTGGGGCGCGCTGGTCGCCGCCGGCTTCGAGTCCGGCCATGCCTATGGCAAATCCTTGCGCACTGTGAAGTCCTGCGTCGGTAGCACCTGGTGCCGCTACGGCGTGCAGGACTCGGTGACGATGGCGATCCGCATCGAGGAGCGCTATCGCGGCCTGCGCAGCCCGCACAAGATCAAGATGGCGGTCAGCGGCTGCACGCGCGAATGCGCCGAAGCGCAAAGCAAGGACGTGGGCGTGATCGCCACCGAAAAAGGCTGGAATCTTTACGTTGCCGGCAACGGCGGCATGAAGCCGCGCCACGCCGAGCTGCTGGCCGGCGACATCGATGACGAAACCCTGATCAAGCTGATCGACCGTTTCCTGATGTTCTACATCCGCACCGGTGACCGCCTGCAGCGCACCGCAACCTGGATCGAGAACCTCGAAGGCGGCCTGGGCTACGTGAAGCAAGTGGTGATCGAAGACAGCCTGGGGCTCTGCGCCGAACTGGAAGCCGACATGGCGCGCCAGGTCGAAACCTATGAATGCGAGTGGAAGAAGGCCATCACCACGCCGGAAACGCTGAAGCGCTTCAAGCATTTCGTGAACGCCGACGAGCCCGACGGCAACATCCAATTCATCGACGAACGCGGCCAGATCCGCCCGAAATCGGCACTGGAGAAAAAGCCGGCGGTGACGCCATGACCGAGGCCGCACACTGGACCTTCGTCTGCCATCGCGACGACATCGTGCCGAACACCGGCGTCGCCGCGAAGGTCGGCAGCGCGCAGGTTGCGGTGTTTCGGGTCGTCGCCCCGGATGGCACGGAAGACGGCATCTTCGCGCTGGACAACTTCGATGTCCGCTCGCAAGCCAACGTGCTGAGCCGCGGCTTGATCGGCGAACTGAGTACAGAAACCGGACCGGTGCTGGTCGTCGCGTCACCGATCTACAAGAACCATCTGTGCCTGCGCAGCGGCCGTTGTCTTGAAGACGACGCCTGGTCGGTGAAGGCCTGGGCTGTCACCTGTGGCGATGACGGCTTGATCATGGTGCGAGCCTCGTGATCAGGCCGCGCATGGATGCCGGCAATGCCTGTGCAGTCAGAGGCTGCGCATGAAGCAGCGGCTGGTGGTGATCGGCAACGGCATGTCGGCCATCCGCACCGTCGAGGAACTGCTGAAGCTCGCTGGCGATCAGCATCAGATCACCGTGTTCGGCGCCGAGCCGCACGGCAACTACAACCGCATCCTGCTGTCGCCGGTGCTGGCTGGCGAAAAACGCTTCGAGGACATCGTCACTCACGACCGTGCCTGGTACGCGAAGCACGGCATCCTGCTGTACACCGGCAACCCGGTGATCGCGATCGACCGCGCGCGCCGCGTGGTCACTGCACTCGACGGCCTGCAAGTGCCCTACGACCGCCTGCTGATCGCCACCGGCTCCAAGCCTTTCATCATTCCCGTGCCCGGCCACCAGCTGCCCGGCGTGATCGCCTTCCGCGATATTCACGATGTCGAAACCATGCTCGACGCCGCTCGCAGCCATCGTCACGCGGTGGTCATCGGCGGCGGCCTGCTGGGCCTGGAAGCGGCCAACGGTCTGTTGCGCCAGGGCATGACGGTGACCGTCGTCCACGTGATGGATCGGCTGATGGAGCGGCAGCTCGATCAGTCGGCGGCCAAGCTGCTGAAGACAGCGCTGGAGCAGCGCGGCATGCGCTTCCTGCTTGAAGCCGATACCGCGGAAATCATCGGCGACGGCCGTGCCACCGCAGTGCGCTTCAACGATGGCAGCGAGGTCGCGGCGGATCTGGTAGTGATGGCGGTCGGCATCCGGCCGAACGTCGATCTGGCCCGGGCCGCGGGTCTGCATGTCGAGCGGGCGATCGTCGTCGACGACAACCTGCAGACCGTCACCGATCCGCGCGTCTACGCCGTCGGCGAATGCGTGCAGCACCGCAAGCACGTCTATGGGCTGGTGGCGCCACTGTGGGAACAGGCCCGCGTCTGCGCGGCCCATCTGGCCGGCTTCGGGCATCGCCGCTACGGCGGTTCGGTGACCGCCACCCGATTGAAGGTCACCGGCATCGATCTGTATTCGGCCGGCGACTTCATCGGCGGCACCGACAGCGAAGACCTGGTGCTGCGCGACCGCGCTCGCGACGTCTACAAGCGGCTGGTCCTGAAGGGCAACCGGATCATCGGCGTGGTGCTCTACGGCGATGTCGCGGACGGCCCGTGGTACTTCGAACTGATGCAGCAGCGCCGCGATATCGGCGGCCTGCGCCAGCGCCTGCTGTTCGGCCGCGCCTACTGCGAACCCGCGCTGGCCTGATGCCTGCCCGCTCCAAACTGATGATGGCGATTCGATGATCGACGCAAGGCTGTCCGAGCCACAGGCCATCGCCAGCACCTGTCCGTACTGCGGCACCGGCTGCGGCGTGCTGGCGCGGACCAATACCTCCGGCGTGGTGACCGTGGCCGGCGATCCGCGGCACCCGACCAACCTCGGCCGCCTGTGTGTGAAGGGCGCAGCGCTGGCGGAAACGGTGGTGCCGACCGGTCGGC
>Ga0114983_1000835_pt1 | contig 12679 bp, 8 predicted proteins | sample Shrwel_input2_RT_FD_87182 | JGI IMG/M metagenome (GOLD analysis project Ga0114983, IMG submission 87182) | Subsurface microbial communities from deep shales in Ohio, USA - Utica-3 well 1 S input2 RT | ecosystem: Environmental > Aquatic > Deep subsurface > Shale gas/oil reservoir > Produced... | reverse complement strand
GTGCTGCGCGATCAGTGGCGGCAGGTACGCCGCGGGTGGCTTGTCGCTGATGGCGCGGTTCGTCTTGCCGCCGATGAACGCGAGGTTCGCGATGTCGTCAGCTTCGCGCGTCGTGAAGCTGGCCTTGAGCTGTGCCTTCGGGAAGATGTGGTGAAACTGAAGGCGATGCTGCGCGCCCGAATGATCAAGCGAGATGACCAGGTTCGACCGCCAGTCCTTGGCTCCGGCGGCGCGGAACGCGAGGAACATGGTTTTGAACAGCGAGCTTCGCTGATTTCTACCTTCCAGCTCGTCAGGCGTGATGTCGAGTCGGCCGAACTGAAGCCGTAGCCGGTCAATCAAACCTGTGACGTTTCCGCCGTCACGGATGGTGGCGAGATCCTGGTCGAGGATCGTCTCGCTGGACCCACGGGAGAAGCGGCCCTTGGCGTTGGCGGCGAGCGTCCAGTACCGCATCTTTGCTGACGTTTCGCCATCAATTTTGTAACCACGGGCGTGACCGAAGTACGCAAGGACCACCATCAGAAATGGTGACGAAAGCAATGCAGGACTGTCGATGCCGGCGTTGCTTTTCAGGAAGTTCATGGCGAAGTGCATGCCCTCGCAGGCTTCCGTCCAGGATGCCTTGAGCTTGTCCGGCGTGAGGCTTCCCACCGTCAGGAAACGCGACTGTCCCGTTGCAAAGGCGATCAGATTTTTGAGGTGGATGCCGAGGTCGAGATCGAAGCCGAGCTTTGCGCACTCGGCCTGAAAGTTCATGAAGATTTGCAGCGAACTGCGCCACTTCGCCGTGATCTGGGCAAGCGCAAGATCGGAGCTGCGGAGCTTCGCGCCGAGCGAGTTCACGCGAACAAAAATCTCCGTTACCTCGTCATATGACAGCGTGCGTTCGAGCACGTCCATGCGGTAGACGTACTTCCGGATTCCGCGCAGCTTGGCGAGGCGCTGGCTGTATTTTTCGTAGCGCTCGTCGTCGAATCCGGCAACGCCCGCACGCTTCAAGAATGGCGCGTCGCTGTCGGTCTTGAACACCTCGGAAACCTTCACCCACTGCGGCAACTGTTCGAGCTTCCGTGTGGCAACGACGAAGGTCATTTTGTTGAACCGGCGCAGCAGCTCGTCCTCGTCCGAGTCAGCATCGTCGCCGACAAGCTGCGTGTCGTCGTCCTCATCTTCGTCATCACCTTCGTCAACTTCCGTGATGACGGCGAGCTGGTCCGGATGATCCAGATTGAACAACAATTCGATGGGCCGGACGCGGCCTCGTACCGACACGGGCGCACCACGGATGACGGCAGAGAGCGAGGTCAGCCGTTGCTGTCCGTCCAACAGAAGGCGCGTCGATTGGTACGGGTTGGCTGACTGGCTGACGGCGAAAGATTGCAACGGAACCGCCTCATCGGTTTCCCACAGAAGGATCGCCCCGGATGGATAACCGCGATACAGGGAGTCGAGCAAATCGCGAACGCGAGTTGAGCGCCAAACGTACTGCCGCTGCATCTCCGGCAACCGCAGTTCGCCACGCTCGATCATCGAAACCAGTTCTTCTACCGTCGCCTCGGCCTTCGCCATCGTTCTACCCAATCTGTTGACGCCGGCATCGCGCAGGAACGAACAACGGTTCATGCGGAGTGCCGACAACTTGTCGTCAAAGGCGACAGCATGCTGATGGTTTCCCGAGTGGGCAACCTGTGTGCAGCAGCGCAGCGAAGGGCTCCCCAAAAAGCCCGTAGCGGAGCGACCGCTGTGCACAGGTTGTCCACGCGAGGGCTTGCATGGTGATGGCGGTTCCGTCGTTCCGCGACTGTTCTCGGCGGGGCGATCGTGCTGCATCCCGCGATGGCTTCCGTGACGAGTTGTCAGCGGACATCTTGCCTGCTGCGGTCTACAGAGTTGTAGACCATCCACGGTCGGGCCGAATGAATACCTGCACACGTTCCGTCAACAGTTTTGACGACAAGGCTGTTGACGCCGTGATTGCGTGAACCCCGCAAAGATGCACACAAAGTCGCAAACAATCAGTGAACGCCCCGTCCGTCTGTTGCGAAGGGGATGACGATTCAAACTGCACGCGGTCCCTCAACATTCTTGACGACAAGGTTGTTGACGCCGTGAAGACGTGGACCCCGAAAAGCTGCATGCAAAGTTGCTGACGATCAGGGAAAGCACCCTCCGCCTTGGGCGAAGGGGATGAAGATTCACACACCTCGCACCGTGTGATGCGGACCAGATCGGACCTAAGTGTCTGACGGAGAATATTTTCGACCCCGTACAAAAAACTATATCACCTGATAGCAAGCAATCCGGATCATAGACTTAGCGCAGACCGCGCGGTTCGAAACGAAATCAGGCGATTGCAACATGGACGAGACCAACACGAAGCCGATCAGGCGCTTTCTACACTTGGGCAAGAGCGTAGCGCCACAGGTTCGCGAACAGGCTGCCAGGTGGGGCCTGGAGGAGATGGCAGCCATCCACCAGCTCATACGCCTGGGTCTGCGTGCTTCCAGTGAAGAAGCCACGGCTGGCAAGAGCGCTGACGCTGAGGTCACGCGGATTTTGTCGAACGTCCAGGAAGCCTTAATCGAGCTTCTCTACGTGCAGGTTCAATCGCTGTTGTACTGCCGTGACCTGGCCGCCGAGGTAACTGTGTTGACGGCAGCATCTACACCGGAAGCGCGTGAAGAGGCCAAAAAAATACTGGGCGCCCTGGACAAACGAATCTCGGCGAATGCCAAGAATGCTGCCGGAACGATCGTAGATGCCATCACGAAAACGGCTGCTGCCAATCGCGCCAAGCGATCCAGCGGGGACACCGGCGGAGCCGTTGCCATGCAGTAGCTCAGGTCGCTCTGGTGCTGTTAACCCAAGCCACCAGGCGCTCGATGTCGTGTGCCCAGAAGATTCGTAGTCCTCGTGACTGAGCATCGACCAGGTTGTGGAGCTTGTAGACGCCGCTCAGTACAGCGCTGGGCACGACCTGCGTCGCGCCGAAGTCGATTCGCCACGCCTCAGCCTTTGCCGCCGCGTCGTTGTTGAGCCGCTTCACCGAGTTGGTCGCCGAGTTTGAGACCTTGCACTCGACGGGCATCACCCGACCGTCCCAGAGACCGACAATGAGGTCCGCCTTGCGCTTGCCAAGCATGCTTTCGGCGCAGAACTCTCCGGGCCGAGGGGCACCCGACAAAACCTGGACGGTTCGCGTCGGAACCTTCGTCCAGCCGGCTCGCGCCAGTGCCTCTTGGACTTCGAGTTCTTGCCTCTGCTTCTCGTTGTTACGCCGGTTAGTTTCAAGTCGCCGAGTCGCCAGCAAGGCAGCCGATGCGAGAACTGCCGCACTTCGTTCGGCCTCGGTTGGCTCGCGTGCTTCGATTACCCAAGGGAAACGCCGACGATCAAGCCCGTTACGAATTACCTCGACAATGCTGCGAGCCATCGTCGGGTTGTTCTTCAAACGGCTGGGCGTGAGCACAGCCTCGGCAACGGTCTCCAAGTCATCTTTGGAGATCGGTGGGCCTGCCAAATAGCGGAGCGCCTCAAGGAGATTTGGATCGGTCACAACCTCGATGAGCTGGCTGTCGAGTTCGTTGAGATCGACCGTCGATTCGAGCAGTTCCTCCACCACGCCCTGGTACTGATCGAACGCTTCGAGATATTCCTCAAGCGGCTCCTCGACCCGACGGCGGCGGAACACTTCTACCGCCTTGAGGCTTTCGGTTTTGAGTTCTTCGGCAGTCCATACGGGGGCATCGATCATTGCTGACGATGCTCCCAGGCAGACAGCATTTCGGGGCCAGGGACAAACAAGCGCTCCATCTCGCTCGGCTCGAACTTCGTCAGCCCGCCCGCGTAGGTCCGACCGTCGATAACGCTGATTCCTGTCGTGAGAAAGTCCACCAGCGCACTGAGCTGATCGTCAGTGAACACCTCGCGCGGGTACAGGCCATGGGCGACGTTGATGTGTCGAGCAGAGGCCAAGTTGCGAGTGAAGACCGGCGCTCGGCGTGCCATGTAGGTGGCAAGGATCGGCGCTGGCTTGCGAAGTCCTACCGACCACCACGCTCGTCGATGGCTCGCAATGTATCCCGCGTGCGCGCCCTGCTTTTTTGCCTGTTTGAGGAAGCGTTCGATTGCTTTGCGCTCGTCGCCCTCGAAGGCATCAATATCTTCGGGAAGATCGACGACCCGCTTCAGCTTGCTGGCGTCCGCGAGAATTTTTCCGGCCGAGATCAGGTCGCGCGCTTTCGTAACGCTGCGAAACAGCACTCGGTCCGGGAGGTCGGCGGAGTGCTCGCTCTCGATCCACACTCGGTTCGCGCCGGTAACCTGGCCGCGATGAACTCGGCACAGCTCGCCAAGCTCGACAAACCCAGGCGGGCAGTCGCGAGTCCCGTGGGTGAGTCGCGACCAGCGGTTCTCGGACTCCAAGCGCTCACGACGCACAACCCGACCGCCGTCCAGATTCTTGAGGTCGCGCATCCGCTTGACGCGGCGCAGCCTGACGCCCTCGTTGGCACTCTTGATCTTGAAAAACGTGATCGCGGCGGTTGTTGCGGCATCGGGGAATGGCGCGGCCGTCGGCTCGATGACAACGATGCCCTGGCCGCCGAGCTGTTCGAGGAAGAGATCGCGCACCAGCCTTCCATAGTTCACGTCCAGCCACTCAGCTGCCGTGATTAGGGCACCGCTATCACCTGGCCGTGCGTTCATCACGGTCGCGAGGAAGAAGTAGACGTGCAGGCCGGCGAGCTGGCTCGCGTGATGGCCTAGCTTGCCTGCCTTCTCGACCAACCAAGACTTCCACTGCTGGTCGATCAGGTGGTGACGGACATAGGGAGGATTGCCGATAAACAGCGTCCTTTCCTTTGACTTGAGGTTTGCCGAACGGAAGTCACCGAGGATGATTTCGCTCCTGCGGCCGTGCCCAGCGGCGGCGAGATTGGCTCTCGCCATTGCGGCAGCTAGGGGGTCAATCTCAACCCCCACCAAGCGCGCGTCCGGAAAGGTCTCGCCAGCCTGCAACAGAAATCGTGCCGACCCGACACCAGGGTCGACGACTCGCTCAGGCCGCTCCTGGTCGCTGGCCCAAGACAACATCGCGTGCACGATCGGAGCGGGGGTGTAGGTCGCGCCACGGTCCCTGCGTTCCGCAGGGCTTCGGATGGCGCTGAAAATTTCGCCCAGCGGATCGTTACCGGCGCGGATCAAATCCCGTGCTTCGGTCACGAGCTTCTTGCTGATCGGGACAATCGACTTCGCGAGGGCTTTCTCCGCCGCCGACCATCCACTGACTTCCTCCGCGCCCAAGCCTACGGCAAGCGACAGCAGCTCGGTCTCGGTCCCAATTGTCTCGCCGAGATTGCTCACGGATTTGCTCTCCTCGAATCTGACTCAAACAACGGCCACTGGTCTGCGATGTATCGCTCGGCTGCGTCCCTGATGACCCAGGCCACCGACACCTTTTTTTGCTTCGCGATGTCTTGCAGCGTGGTGTACAGATCTGGAGGTAGGCTGGCCGATGCCCGTGCAGATCGGGGCTTCGTCGACGGTTTACGTCCTCGCTTCGTGGCCACCGGACGCCCTCCAGAATTTCGTGCAGCACATTACATCACAACGGCTCATCGTTGACCTTCGGACCTGGGCAGTTGCGCTATGTGAACAAATGATTCAAACTGACACAACATAAACAGATTGTACTAACCGATGCGAACTGCACTAAATCTTCAGGAGATCCTTTACCGCCTTGTCCGCAGCGGCGCACAGGATGCGATCAACCGCGCCTCGTCAGGCGATGCTTCCCCTGGTCGGTTTCCGGTTTCTGTGAAGCCGGCGACGCGCACTTTCCTTGAGGCCGAGGCCGAGGCGCTGAACACGTCGATCGGCGGGCTGGCGGGCGCGATCCTGGATTCGGTCGCTCAGAACACCACAGGTGTCGACTCGGGGGCGTACGCTCTGCGCGGCATCGCCGATAGGGTGCTGCTGCTTCTCCGGGAGCACGGCCTTTCTGTGCCTGCCGGAGCCGAGGTGTTGACCCCCTACGGAATCGGGCTCGCCGAACTTCGATCGACCGAAAAGCTGGAGGTCGCCCTGAGTGGGCATCGACTGCGAGAGCTGGCGGACCTGTTCAGCGTCAGCTACGAATGGTTGGTCGGGAAAAGCGAGCGACCCGGATACACCCATCCGCACGTCTGGTACAAGAATTCAGCCGTCGGTGCTCTTCGCGCGATTCGCCAGGCCGCTGACGGATGGGATGTTGAGCTTTCGCTTTTGCGGCGTGAGGGCGACGACTTCGAAAAGGCGTCGCTGGAGGATCATGCGAATGGGGCGGAGTTCATCCCGGTCATGACTTGTACGAAATCCCTCGTGTGCGGCGAGGAGCTGACCTGTCACCAAGTGTGGGAGCTGGGCTACTGGTCGTATTGGAAGGCCCGCGCCTTCGTGAAGATCCTCGTGCATCTGTTGTATGCGCGCCCGGCGGCAAATGCCTCGTCTTCACACAGGGTGAGGATTTCAGGACGCACGATAGGCCGAGAGGACTTCGAGGCGCTCAAAACCGAACGAGCCATCCCAGCCTCGATTGTTGGGCGAGCACGGCGCGTCGATTGGCACCCCGAGGATTACGTGATCGTGGGATCTCCAGCTTCCAAAGACACGGGAGAGTGGCAGTCAATCTTGGAAGGGCGGGAGATTGGCGTCGAATCGCGATCGTTCGAAGCAGGTCTCGAAGAGTTGGCAGCGAGCAAATAGCCGCCCTCCGTATCCGCACTATATCCGCACTGCGAGGGTCATTGACCCTCACCGAGACCCATCCAGGGTCACTGAGCGTCACTTTGCATCCTGAGCGCTTTCAAATAGTTGCAGCGTTTTCAGGATGTTGCGGAAGTCGCCCGGCTTGCTTAGAAGGCCGATGCTCTATCCGACTGAGCTACGGGCGCATTGGAGAGCGCGGATGGTGCCTGAAACGAACGGCACCGGCCACCGGGATCTCGCCATTTTCAGGCTGCAGCGGATGGCCCGACGACCTGAACCGCATGCCTCAAGCGCTCTGGCAGCCGCGACAGCGCCTCTGTATAGTACGCGGCTCGCTGCGTCTGGTCGCGGACGCGGCTTTTGTTGTACATCCCGGAGATTCATATGAAACAGTCATTCGTCATCAGTGCCGAAGTCCGCACGGTGCACGGGAAGGGTGCGAGCCGCCGCCTGCGCCATGAGGGCAAGGTGCCCGCCATCATCTACGGTGGCAAAGAGAGCCCGCAGTCGATCCAGGTCAGCCACAACGAGCTGATGAAGAGCCTGAAGTTCGAGTCGTTCTACTCGGCCATCCTGAACGTGGATGTCGCTGGCAAGACCGAACAGGCCGTGCTGAAGGATTTGCACCGACACCCGGTGCGCAACGAGATCATGCACATGGACCTTCAGCGCATCCTCGCTGACGTCGTCCTGCGCATGCACATCCCGCTGCACTTCAAGGGCGGCGACGTTGCCCCTGGCGTGAAGGTCGGCGGCGGCATCGTTGAACAGCAGCAGATCCAGGTCGAAGTCGAGTGCCTGCCGAAGGACCTGCCGGAATTCATCGAAGTCGACCTGTCGGCGCTGAACGTCAACGAAGCGGTTCATCTGTCGCAGCTGTCGCTGCCGGAAGGTGTCAGCTTCTATGAACTGAAGCACGGCAACGACATCTCGGTCGCCGCGATCCATCTGCCGCGCCAGTCGGCCGCCGAGGCGGAAGCCGAAGCTGCCGCCGCTGCCGATGCCAAGGCCAAGCCGGCTGCCAAGGGTGCTCCAGCCGCCAAGGCTGCCCCGGCTGCCAAGGCCGCGCCGGCGAAGAAGAAGTAAGACTGCGGGACGCGGAATTCGCGTCCTGGCAGCAACAGACCCGTCCGTTCGCCAGCCGAACGGGCGGGTTTTTCATGATGTGATGCGGAGCGCGTGACCGATGTCGGACAGCCGCCTGCGCGCCATCGTCGGCCTCGGCAATCCGGGGCCCGAATACGAGCGGACGCGCCACAACACCGGATTCTGGTTCGTCGACCTGCTGGCCGACGCGTACCGCGGCAGCTTTCGCCATGAAGCCAAGTTCAAGGGTGAGCTTGCCCGTGTCCGCATCGGCGCTGACGAGGTGCTGCTGCTGAAGCCGCAGACCTACATGAACAAGAGCGGTGACGCGATCCAGCCGCTCGCCGCGTTCTACAAGCTGGAACCGGCCGACATCCTGGTTGCGCACGATGAACTTGACCTGCCGGTCGGCACGATGAAGCTGAAGCGCGCCGGCGGCCACGGCGGTCACAATGGCCTGCGCAGCGTGCACCAGCATCTCGGTCCGGATTACCTGCGGCTCAGGATCGGCATCGGCCACCCCGGTACCAAGGATCAGGTACTCGGCTATGTCCTCGGCCGGCCCAATGCTGCTGACGACAAGCTGATCCGCGACGGGCTGATCGAAGCGATGAACGCGATGCCGATCTGGCTGAGCCAGACGCTGGAAAAAGCCATGCAGCAGCTGCACAGCACTCCCCTACCCAAATAGCAGCCACAACGCAGCACTCAAGGATTCGAAATCATGGGCATTCAATGCGGCATCGTCGGTCTCCCGAACGTCGGCAAGTCGACCTTGTTCAACGCGCTGACCAAGGCGCAGATCGCCGCCGAGAACTATCCGTTCTGCACCATCGACCCGAACGTCGGCGTGGTCGGTGTGCCGGACCCGCGCCTCGATGCGCTGGCCAAGATCGTCAAGCCGCAGAAGATCCTGCCGGCGACCGTCGAGTTCGTCGACATCGCCGGTCTTGTCGAAGGCGCTGCCGAAGGCAAGGGCAAGGGCAACGCCTTCCTGTCGCACATCCGCGATACCGACGCGATTGCCCACGTCGTGCGCTGCTTCAAGAACGATGACGTGATCCACGTGATGGACAGCGTCGATCCGATCCGCGACATCGAAGTGATCGGCACCGAACTCGCGCTCGCCGATCTGGAGCGCGTGACCAAGGCGCTGGAGCGCTCGAACAAGCTGGCCAAGAGCGGCAATGCCGAAGCCATCGCCCGCAGCGCCTGCCTGACGCGCGTGCAGGCCCATCTGAACAATGCCGAAGCGGTGCGCGGCATGAGCCTGGATGCCGACGAAAAGCTGATCGTCAAGGAACTGCAGCTGATCACCGCCAAGCCGGGCCTGTACATCGCCAACGTCGATGAAGCGGGCCTGGGCGGCAACGAGTACGTCGCGCGCGTGCAGGCGCTGGCGGCGAAGGAAGGCGCGCAGGTGGTGGTGGTCTGCGCCCAGATCGAAGCCGAGATCGCCCAGCTCGACGAGGCTGACAAGAAGGACTTCCTCGAATCGCTCGGGCTGGAAGAACCGGGTCTGAACCGCGTGATCCGCAGCGCCTACAACCTGCTCGGCCTGCAGACCTACTTCACTGCCGGCGTGCAGGAAGTGCGCGCGTGGACCGTCAAGGTCGGCGCCACCGGCCCGCAGGCGGCCGGCGTGATCCACACCGATTTCGAGCGCGGCTTCATCCGCGCCGAAGTGATCGCCTATGACGACTACATCGCCTACAAGGGCGAAGCCGGCGCCAAGGAAGCCGGTCGCTGGCGTCTGGAAGGCAAGGAGTACATCGTGGCCGAAGGTGACGTGATGCACTTCCGCTTCAACGTCTGATCTCGCTCGCTGCCGCGCAACAGGAGTCGCCATGCCTTCCTTCGACGTCGTATCCGAAGTCGACAAGCACGAACTGACCAATGCCGTCGATCAGGCGCGGCGTGATCTCGGCAACCGCTACGACCTGCGCGGCACCGATGCCCGCTTCGAGCACGAAGAGAACGTCATCACCCAGTTCGCGCCGACCGAATACCAGCTCGACCAGCTGCTGGAAATGCTGCGTCTGCGGCTGGCCGGCCGGCACATCGATCTGCGCTGCATCGAGCTGGGCGATGTCGAAACCAACCTCGCCGGTGCCCGCCGCAAGATCACCATCAAGCAGGGCATCGAGCAGGCGCAGGCGAAGAAGATCATCGCCAAGATCAAGGAAGCCAAGCTCAAGGTCGATTGCCAGATCAACGGCGAAAAGCTGCGCATCAACTCCAAGAAGCGCGACGACCTGCAGCTGACCATCGCTTTCCTGCGCAAGGCCGAACTCGAAGTGCCGCTGCAGTTCGAGAACTTCCGCGACTAGAAAAGTCGCGGCAGCCGCGTTCAGCCGAGCAGCACCGCCAGCCGTGCAGCGTGCCCGCTGGCGTTCACTGCACGATAGCCGGCCAGCGCTTCGCGGCGTCCGGCCAGCGCGGCCGCGGCATCGCCAAGACGGGCTGACTGATCGGCCAGCGCCTCGATGATCTGCGGTGCCAGCGCGGCAGCGCCGATCTCGCGGGCAATCATCAGTGCTTCCTCGAACGACTGCCGTGCCGCCTGCTCGCGGGCCGGCGTCGGTTCGGCAATCTGGCAGCGGCCCAGACACAGCAGCGCGCAGCTTTCGAAGTAACGGGCACCGCGTTCGCGGCTGCAGGTCACGGCCTCGTCGGCGACCGCCAGCGCTTCGGCATGCCGCCCTACCCCGCGCAGTGCCTCGGCGAAATAAGCCAGACAGCGCGCCTCCACTTCCAGATGGGCACGCCGCGTGCGCAGATGGGTCAGGCAGTCGGTGGCGGCCACCACGGCTTCCTCGTAGCGCTGCTGCATCAACAGTGCGACCAGCCAGGCGCGCTTGGCGACGCCACGGGTGAAATCGCTGGCCACCTGATCGGCGCGTTCGATCGCGATCGATGACAGCGCCACCGAGCGCAACACCTGCGGATCATCGGCCGGCAAGCCACGTGGCAGTTCCGATTCCGACTGGTTGGCCTGATTCCACAGCAGTTCCTCGACGACGCCAGCGGCTGGCAGCACCACCAGCGCACGGGCGTAGATCGCCCTCGCCTCATCAAGCCGGCCAAGGCTGGTGTACAGCAGGCCGAGACAGTTCTGCATCGCGCCGAGCACGCTGTAACCCATCGCCAGACCAAAGCGCGGATCGTCATTGCACATCGCTTCGCTCTGCTGCGCGAAAGCCAGACCTTCGCGCAGCCGGCCGCTGGCATAGAGCGCATACGAGTACTGGCCGACGATGGTGCCGCCGACTTCCGGCGATGCCTCGGCACATTGCCCGGCCAGCGTCTCGATTGCCTCGCGCCAGGCCTGGATGTCGCCGGCCATCATTCCGGACGCTGCCGCACGACCGGCACGAATCATCAAGGCCAGCTCCTTCATCCCGAAGGCTTCGGCCAGCTCGCGGGCCTCGTTGCACAGCACTTCCAGTTCGCTGTCGGTCATGCTGAAGCGCCAGGCGCCACCGACGATCAGTTCGACCAGGCATTGCAGACGCAGCTGCTGGCGCGGCGGACTGGCCGGCAGCAAGGCGGTCAGCTCCAGCGCCTTGCGGATGTATTCGAGCTGCTGGATGCGATTGCCGCTGCGGATCTGCACCGCTGCCTCGCCATAGGCGAGTGCGGCTTTCAGCGATTCCCCGGCATGCTGCCAATGCCAGGCACGCAGGCTGGCCATTTCGCCGAGCCGGTCCGCGTACAGGCTTTCGATGCCCTGCGCGACCATTACGTGGGTCAGGCGCCGCTTGTCGCGCAGCTGCGAGTTGATCGCCACTTCCTGCGTCAGCGCGTGCTTGAAGGTCAGCGTCGAACGGCTGCCTTCACGCGTGTCGTGAACGAACTCGCCTTCGCAGAGGCGGTCGATCAGGCCGTTGAACAGCGACGGGGCCAGGTCCATCACGTGCTGGACCAGCGCCGGCGAGAACTCGCGACCGATCACGGCGGCGATCTGCAGCACCGACTTTTCGGCGTCCGGCAAACGGTCGATACGTGCGGCAAGGATTGACTGCACCGAAGCCGGAATGCGCAGCGCGCTGAGCGGCTGGCGCAGCTGGATGCGGGCCGGCGCCATCACCAGATCGCCGGATTCGCGCAGCGACTGGACGATTTCCTCGCAGAAGAACGGATTGCCACCGCTGCGCCGGAAGATGTCGTCAGCAAGACCTGCGGTGGTCGGGTCGTCACCGATCAGATCGGACAGCATCGCGCCGACCGCTTCCGGCCCGAGCGGCGACAGCGAGATCTGCTGGTAGTACGGCTTCTTCATCCACTCGGCCTGATAGCCGGGACGGAAGTTCAGCAGCAGCAGCCGGTTGCTGCCGGCTTGCGCATCGACCCATTCCTCCAGAAAGCGCTCGCTGGCCGGGTCCATCCAGTGCAGGTCCTCGAAACAGGTGATCACCGAGCCTGCCATCGGATCGGCACCCTGGATCAGCCTGCGCAGCAGTTCGAACAGGCGACGCTGCTTGGCATCGGGATCGATCTGCACTTGCGGCTGCGCTGGATCGGCAACGCCGAGCAGTTCGCAGACCAGCGGCGCGTAATCGGTGAACTCGGCGCCGAGCCGCATCAGCTTGCCGGCGATCTTGTCGCGGGCGCTGGCGGCGTCCTCCTGCTCGTCGATCCCGTAGTGGCTGCGGAACACCTGCAGCATCGGCAGATACGGGATGTTGGCACCGTGCGACAGCGCGCGGCCGACGTGCACGGTCATTCCGCGGGCGCGGCACGACGCGATGAACTCGTGAAACAGGCGACTCTTGCCGGTACCGGCCTCGGCGACCACGCCGAGCACCACGCCTTCGCCGGCACGCGCCCGGGCCAGCGCGTT
>Ga0114983_1000833_pt1 | contig 12694 bp, 9 predicted proteins | sample Shrwel_input2_RT_FD_87182 | JGI IMG/M metagenome (GOLD analysis project Ga0114983, IMG submission 87182) | Subsurface microbial communities from deep shales in Ohio, USA - Utica-3 well 1 S input2 RT | ecosystem: Environmental > Aquatic > Deep subsurface > Shale gas/oil reservoir > Produced... | reverse complement strand
GGTAAACATCTGGGCAACCGGCTGAAGAACAATCTGCCGCGGGATCTGGTCAAAGATAAAATTTGTCTGTCCTGAACCCAAACACTAAGCTGCTTTAGTTAGTATTCCATTAAAAAGAGTGATTTACCCAGTCAATCATTTTGAACACCCTAATTTTGGTTATATCTTATAACAATTAGTGCTAACTAATCCGCTGTCTAAATGCATCTTTCAGCGGTTATCGGCTAATATTTATTCAGAGATAGCCAATCCTGTCGGATCTCAACATTAGCGCACGGCTCAACCATGAGCCATTCCCCTAGGCCCAAAACAATTGGAATAGTTTTGGGCCTTTTTTTGCCCAGTTTCAAGCTCAATAACAGCTCATCACTCTTATTTACTGTCACTAAGGTTACAACAAACCAGGTCAACACCTTATCACCCAGGCAATTAATATTCTGCTCTGCGGTTAGAGCAGACACCTCAGCTTCTTGGAGTGACAACATTGAAAGAGATACAATGCGTCGTCGAGTGCCCGCCTACATCTAAGGAAGGTTGTTTCTTTTGATGTTAACCGTTTTAAGGAGTGCCTATGTGGCATCAGCAACAATTGACCTTGAGCGCCAAACAACGTGGTTTTCATTTAATAAGCGATGATATTGCCAAAGCTCTTGATGATATGCCTTACGTCAGTTGCGGCCTATTGCACCTGCAACTGCTGCATACCTCTGCCTCGCTGACGCTCAACGAAAACGCCGATCCCACAGTGCGGCAGGATTTTGAGGCCTGGTTCAATCACGCCGTGGCCGAAAATACCCCTTACTTTCGCCACACCTATGAGGGCGCCGATGATATGCCGGCCCATATTAAATCCAGCCTGCTGGGTACCAGTTTGCTGCTGCCTGTCAGCGCCGGACAACTGGCATTGGGCACCTGGCAAGGGATCTATCTTGGCGAGCACAGAGACAATGGCGGTCGGCGCCGCCTGCTGTTAACCCTGCAGGGGGAATAAAGTGGCAAGACTTGGCAAACCGGTAAGAGTGAGCGGCACCGTTTTTGTTGAGATGCTTTTTGAGGCGGGTGTGAAACCGCCTGTTTAAGTCAATATGACTCAAACAGGCTTGATTGTTACTCGGCTATCCGCTCAATTCTTGCCAGATAGAAGCCATCGAAACCGGTTTTGGCCGGGCTGATGGTTTCCTCATCGAGTAAGCGGAAATGGCCTTGCTGCTTCAGAAAACGCGCCACCTGCTGCTCGTTTTCCTGCGGCATAATCGAACAAGTGGCATAAACCAGGATCCCGCCCACCTTCACCATGCGGCTGTAACTGCCGAGAATATGCTCCTGTAGCTCCATCAGCACCGGCAAGCGCTCCGGGGTATCACGCCATTTGGTGTCCGGGTTGCGTTTCAGCACCCCAAGCCCTGAGCAAGGCACATCCAAAAGTACCCTGTCGGCGCTGAGTTTCAAACGCTTGATGGTCTTACTGGATGCAATCAGCCGGGTTTCCACATTGTGGGCGCCGGCGCGGCGGGCCCGCTGCTTGAGATTATCCAGCTTCCACTGCTCGACATCCATCGCCAGCAGTCGTCCCTTACCCTGCATTTTGGCAGCCAGGTGCAGCGTCTTGCCGCCGGCACCGGCGCAAGCATCAATGACCCGCATCCCCGGTTCAACCCCTAGAGCTTCGGCGACATGTTGCGAGCCGGCATCCTGCTGCTCGAACCAGCCCGACTTGAAGCATTCGGTGCGAAACAGCGCTGAATCAGAAATCACTTCAAGAGCGCTGCCAACCTCGGGGACTTCACAAGTCTCCACCCCTTCCTTGGCAAGACGAGCCTTGAGTTCTTCCCGGCTGCACTTAAGTAAATTGGTGCGCAGATAACGTTTGGGGGCCTGAGTCAAGGCGTGGCGCTCAGCCGGCCAGTTGTCTCCCAGCTGTTCACTCCCAAGCGCTTCGAGCCACTGCGGGCAACCATCGAGCAGCGCGGGCATAGCCTGGGCCTCAGCCATCCGCTGCTCAAGCAGTTCACTGTCCATCTGCAGCGCGTAACGCATTTTCGGCAGCTCAAGGCCATTGGCCATATGCCAGGCGTTGATGAGCCGGGTGCCTTCACGCTCAATTTGCTCCGCTGAAACATCGGCCAGAAAGCTGTAATAACTTAAACGGCGCAAAATATCACCGGTGACCAGAGCGATTCTGGCTTGCTCCCAAGGCTTGAGGCGCTCAGGTGCAAACTGCTTTGAGTAGGCGCGGTCCAACGGCGCACCTTGAGTCAGTACCTGATGGAGAATCGCAATGACCAGCTCACTGGCATGTTCGCTAAGCGGGGAGTTAAGCATATTTGGGCCTCGGGATGGAAAACCGCTGGATCATAGGAGTTCGCCCCCTGCTCTGCAAGGGGCTTGAGTGGCTTTGACGGGATTAATCCCTTTTTTAAGACACTATTTACCCGATTTGAGCCTGGGCATGCTTTGGCTCAGAGGCGATACGTCATCCAAAAAGAAACCCGACAATCGCCGGGTTTCTTGAAATAGCTTAATGGTTCAAAGACAGCTTATTAGCGGGCCACGTACTCGCGGGCAATCTCAGCCGCCAACTTGGCATTGTTGTATACCAGTTCAATGTTGGCAGTCAGGCTGTGACCTTCGGTAATTTCGGCCACTTTGGCCAACAGGAACGGCGTTGAAGCCTTGCCGCCTATGCCTTTTTCATCCATTTCAGCTACTGCGCGGGCGATTGCGCCATCGATCAGTGCTTTATCCAACGCATGCTCGTGAGGAATTGGGTTGGCAATCACCATCCCCCCCTTGAGCCCCATGTCCCACTTGGCTTTCATGGCGGCAGCCACTTCTACCGGTTGTTCCAAGCGATAGTCGACACTGAAGTCACTCTCGCGAGTGTAGAAAGCCGGCAGTTTATCGGTTTGGAAACCAACGACAGGCACGCCTTGCGTTTCCAGATATTCACGGGTCAGGCCCAGATCCAAAATAGACTTGGCACCGGCGCAAACCACGGCCACATCTGTGTTGGCCAGTTCCTGCAAATCGGCAGAGATATCGAAAGTTTGCTGAGCGCCGCGGTGTACACCGCCGATACCACCGGTAGCAAACACCTTAATACCGGCCATTGCCGCCAGGATCATGGTAGAAGCTACTGTGGTGGCACCGTCTGCACCTTTGGCGACAATAAAGGGAATGTCACGGCGACTGGTTTTGATAACGGCCTCACCGGCCTTGCCCAGATAATTAATCTCTTCCTGGCTCATGCCTACTTTGAGGCGGCCCTTGAGAATGGCGATGGTTGCGGGTACAGCGCCGTTATCACGGATGATCTGCTCCACCTTGAGCGCTGTCTCAACGTTCTGCGGATACGGCATACCATGGGAAATAATGGTCGATTCCAGCGCGACCACCGGCTTGCCTTGTTCCAGGGCGGCTTGAACTTCAGGATGAATATCCAGATACTGCTTCAGCATAACGACTCCTTGATAATACGGTTTACAGAGATTTCAGACATATTGGGGTTGATAGTTGCGATATGAGACAGCGCCAACCGGGCCGCTGCCATCGCAAATTCTGTGGTTTCCAGCAATGGCCACTGCTTAAGCCAACCGTGAGCCAATCCGGCCAGGAAGGCATCTCCGGCGCCATTGGCGTTGACCATTTCCACCTGCTTGGTGGGTACCATCTGCGACTCGCCACCATCACTGACAAATACCCCTTCACTGCCCATACTGAGGAAGATCCGCTTGACGCCCTGTTCATGGAACCAGTTAGCGATAGCGTTTAAGTCTTCTTTGCTGCGCATTTCGATGCCGGAGAGATGCTCGGCTTCTTTGAGGTTGGGTTTGAGGGTGTGGATGGCGTTGAGGTAAGGCTTGATTTTCATCGCCTTGACACAGGAAACCGTGTCAATAAATACCGGAACTTGAGGGAAGTTGCTCAAAAGATAAGATAAGGCGGCTTCGGAAAGGTTGGTGTCCAACACCAGAAGTTCGGCGCGGCGCAGCATATCTTCAAGCCCCTTGAGCACTTCAGGGCCCAATCTTTCCAAAATGGCCATGTCGTTAATGGCTACATGCATATCAGCGTCGCCATCCAGTACCGAAAGATAGGTGGAAGTCACCGCATCTTCGAACTGCAAGCTGTTACCCATATCGACTCCGGCCTGACGACACTGAGCGGTGATCATTTCACCATAAGCATCTTTTCCTATCGCCGTCACCAACCGGGTATCTGAACCCAGGCGCGCCAGGTTTTCGGCAATGTTGCGCCCAACACCACCGGGTGAGCAACTGACGCTGCCGGGATTGGAATCCCCTACCCTTAGCTTGGAAGCCGGTCGGCCAAGAATATCCATATTGGCGCCGCCTATCACCACCGCATAGGGGTTCTCTGCCAGGATATAACCCTTACCGCGGATCACGCCTTTATGGGTCAGATTCATAATATGACCGGCAACGGCAGAGCGGGTGATACCTAATTGATCAGCTAGTTTTTGCTGTGGGATCAATGGGTCAGCTTTAATCAGGGCCAGAATTTCGAGTTCACGTTCTGTCATTGGCGCGCTCCTGCACAAACATTTGTTTACGTGACAAACTTTTGTTAGCACAATAAACACTATGCCTGAGGCTGGCAAGCGGAATTTAACCCATAATTACAACTTCGTGATCTGCACAGCAATTTTTAACAAGTCGAAGTTTTTATAAAAAAACTATAAATTCATAGAGATAGTCCACATTTACCAAGATGCGTCTTGTGAGGAAAACAATTAAAATGGCTGAAGTTAACTGTGGTAAGTTTAAGCGCAACATCTGTTGTATTGTCGTAAATAGCAGGACTCAGTGTTGCTGAATAGCAACCCTGCTAGTGGCCACGTCTGTACCAATGATTGCAACGTCACCAACAAAGACACAGATACCTTGATAGCCATTTGGAGACAACCAAGCCTGCGACCCTTTTTCGCATCAAAGTAACAGAGCTCTGATGAGACATAGAAAAATGGCGGGTTTTCTCAATAGGTTATATTATACCTTTCCATATCAGGGCTTATTCAGTCACGAAAATGAAGAATATATACACCTTTCGCAGTTCGTGTCGGCAACACGTCAGTCGTCTGATTACACGCCCATAGTCTTGTTATAACCCTCAGACACTAAGCGATATAATTTAACTGGGGACAAGTTTCCGGGAAGGCTAAACTTCCATCAGGAATAATATTAAGTAACTGCTTTAAAAGCTTATTACTGAGGATATATGCAAGGGAACCAGGCGAAGCAACAATCCAACCCATTACCTTGGCTTCCCGGCTGGTTGAAACGCCTGCCGGTTAAATTTGCCCTCAGCCAGTTAATTATCAGCGCTCTTATCGTTATCAGTACTGTACTTGTACTGCTCAGCATCCAACGTAACCAGTTGCTTAGCCAACAAAGAGCATTGAACCAAAGTTATGGGCAAGTCGTTACTGCAAGACTGCAGGAAGTTACCTCTCAAATAGAAAGCCTGGTCAGTACTATGGCGAACCTAGGGGCTCTGTATCGTGGCAACGAATTTGCACTTCAGGCCAGTATCAAATCCGTGTTGGAATTAGATACCCAAAAGGAAATGATTACCGGCGGCGGTATTTGGCCTGAACCAAGAGCTTTTGAACCGGGAAAAATTCTTGACAGCCTCTTCTGGTATCGAAACGGCTATGGCGAATTGCAGCAACTCAACAGTTATAATGAACAACCCCAACAAGGTTACCATAACGAAGATTGGTATAAACCGACACGCTTTTTCCCGGCAGACAGAACCTTCTGGTCGAGTGCCTATCGTGACCCTTACACTGCAGAAGCCATGGTCACGGCGTCTGTTCCTATTTGGCAAGATCACGAATTTATCGGTGCCGCCACTGTAGACATTAGCCTGGGTGGCCTTAACCGCTTCTTTAGAGGCGCCCTGAAAGATCTGAGTGGTTATGTGTTTGCCCTTGATTATCGCAACCATTTACTCGCGTCACCCTGGGAAGATGAGTTTCAAGACAACACTCAAGAAAAGCCACTGAGTTTAGATGGTTTTCACCGTTTGGAACGCCTTTTCCCAGAGTTCCAATTTGTTGGTGAAGCGCTTCGCAATGCAGATCAAGTACTTATCCAACAGGCAAACCAACACAAAGCCTTTAGCAATCAACAATTGAAATCCTTGTTGGGGAAACGTGATGAAACAGATGCTGCATTACTCAACACGATAATCAATAACTCAGCCAGAGAATGGCCCGCAAATGCCAAACTTTTATTAACTCAAGAACTTAATCAAGACCCTTTGCTCAAGGAACCCGCACTGGTTTCGGTATTTTTGATGCCAAAGACCTATTGGAAAATAGTGATAGTTACGCCACTGTCCTCGCTCAAGGAAGATGCAACCTTAATAGCCGGTAAAGTGGGTATCTATCTTGTTGCAATTCAACTGTTGGCACTATTACTGCTGTTTCTGGTTCAGCATAGGTTATTTATTAAACCTATTAGCCGTATGGCCGAAGCGCTAAGAGAAAACAACCCTGCCCGTTTGGAGTTGGATGCCAGAGATAGAGAAGATGAACTGGGGATATTAGCCGACAGCTTTATCTCCCGTACCCGGCAGTTGGAAACAACTATGGCTAGCCTGGACGCCAGTAACCTGGCATTGGAGCAACAGCTGGAAGTGCAATATAAAGCCCAACAAATCCTAAAAATACGTACTGAGCAGCTAAACGCCTTAATGAATCACTCACAAAATATAATATATATCAAAGATTTGACTGGGAAATACACACTAGTTAATGATAAGTACTGCGAAATAACCGCCCATGAACGCGATCAATTTATCGGCGCCAATGATAATCAGGTATTTCCGCTTGGCTTGGCGCAAATATACCAGGCCAATGATAAAAGAGTGATAAACAATCACAGTCCGTTCTGCTCTGAAGAACCCATAGCAACCCCTCTGGGAGATGTGACATTTCAAGTAACCCGCTTCCCAATTCGAGATGAATTTGCAGAGATTTGCGGCATAGGCGCCATAGCATTTGACCTTTCCAGCCACAAGCGACAAGAGCAACAACTGGAACAGGCCCTGGAATTGCAGGTTGATCTCAATAAACGTAACAAACGTACCATCCAACAACAGCTGCAACAGCTTGAGCAATTGGAAACCCTGTTGCAACAAGCTCAAAGCAAGTCCCAGTTACTCAGCCTCAGCACAACATTGATGCAGGAACAGGAGTTGCAACTCCCCAATTTATTTGGTCAGCTCATCTGTGAGCTGTCTAGCACTTTTGATCACTTGGGATCCCAACTGTTCGAGCCTGACATCGGCGAAATACAAAAAGAGTCCAAAGAGCTTATCTTGACTGAATCAGCCAGATTACGACATCTTTTGGCCTTGGTTAACCATCCTCAAACAGAAGTCAAAGCGCTCTACTTCGACGAGTTTTTCTTCCATATGCAAGCTCTGTTAGCACCTGCATTTACTGAAACCAATGTTGAAATTAGAGCAATTATTGAGCAAAAACTTCTGCCTGGTGCCAAGCCATGGCAATTATTATTGCTCTTCTACCCTTTGCTGAGACAAATATTACATGATACTCCTCAAGGTTCATGCATCACACTCAACGCCACCAAAATGGACGAACATCATTTCGAGACGACGCTAACCAACAGAAGGGAAACCGATCCTGAGTCTGCAGCGAAAGAGCACAGTGCAACAGATTCCCTTATCAGCTTACAAGATTACGTTAGATTAAAGTTACGTGGGGAGATGACCCTAAGTGTCGATAATGACAAACACTGCTATATCAGGCTAGTTTTACCTTTAGAGTCAATAAGTTAAAAAGAAACAGTATATTAAGGAGTTTATATTAACCCAGAGTATTTAACCAAGCACCCTGAGTTAATAAATAGTTCATCGCAGATTATCGTGTGGACTGGAAATAAAAACGGTTGGAAAGTTATTGTTTAGTCGCCTATGGTGGTCAAGTTAATTTGACCAGTGTCTTAAAAACTCTCTGCATGGCATAGTTGCTTCAGCAGTTCATCCGTTGCACACCTGCCGAATGGAAGGGATGAACAACAAAATCAAACTGCTGAAGCAATGGGCTAAAGCTAACGGGATACCGAATACTTCTTTGTGAAAGTCAGAGCGGCATTCCCCGGAGTTCCGCTATTAATCTTAAATTTTACGTCTACGCCACCAGATCAGCGGCAGCAATGCTAACCAACCAAAACTGGCGGCACCAGAACGCTCAAATGGCTTATTGATATCATCGTCGTCCACCTGAGTACAGGCTTCACCATTGCTATTAGGCTTAAGTACCACCATACGCGGTAGATAAGAAGTCACTGGCTGACCGTTACCATTAAGCTCAAACAGCGGCTTGCCATTGTCACCTACTACCAAATTACCTTTATCATCGAACTGGTAAGAAGGCTTACGGATAAAGGCGGTACCTACTATGGTACCGTCCTCATTGATACTGTTGGCTTCCACCACGACTATGTCAGTATTGTAGGTCAAAGTTTTGCCTGAACCGTCCTCAACACTCACTTCATGACGTTTCCAGTTACCTTCGGCATCTTTCTCATAGCCTTTGGATTCACAGGTCAACAGCTTATTGAGATTACTGAACTCACCGGACTCTTTATCAAACAGGAAGCCTACTTTCGGCCTTGGTTTATCTTTGTCATGGGTTGACTCAATATAACCTACTACCTGTCCCTTGTTGTTGATATCTCTAGGCTTGCTGGAGAGATCAGACATAGTGTTGTAGAAATCGTTGGGCGTAACCGGCTTGGTCTCAGGGTTATTGGTATCGTAGATGAAGAACTTATCGCGGATATAACCTTGGATATACTTGTTGTAGCTACCGACCAAGAGCCCAGCGTCATTGATATCATAGGCAATGGAATTGCGCACATCGTCATCAACAACCGGGATCCAGTGGTACTTGTATTCACCATTGGCATCTTGACTCCAATAGGCCGCATCCATTCTCAGGTTATCTGTATCACCATTACGGTAAACATGAGAGCGTCCGGCGACAACTCCAGCGTTGTTCAGCCCCAATCCCTGAGCAGTAAAGGTATACTCTGAATCACCGGGAGTCAGACCAAGTGGCAGCTCAGTCCCGGTAACCGCGCCATTTTCGTATTGCCAGACATAGGCACGCATCTGGTACTGGATATTGCGGGTGTTGTTGGCATTTGGATATTTTTCCCGCTGCAAACACACATCCAGCGGCAGCGTGTTATCACTACCCAGACAGGCAGCAACTCGCTCTGCCCCATATTTACTGATGGCAGTGCTGGCATAACCGGCAATCTGGTTTTTACTGTTGATCGCAGAAGCCATAGACCAACCACCGAGTTCCGCTGTCTTGTCGTCTTTGATATAAGTGGTATAAGGCGGCAGCAGCGGCACTTCAGTACTGCCATCTTTAACAAAACCGCGCTGTTCAAAGTCACGGTAATACCAGTAGTCCTGCCCTTCGGTTTCCCCGGTATAGTCAACCTTCTTCTCTTTACCCGTCATGGCGCCGACTCGAATACCGGCATCATTGATGTCATAGAGGAAACTATCAACCGAGTTGACGCTTGTAGGATCGGCAGGGTCGGTATCCGCAGGCGGTGTGCTACCGTTGATACTCTCAAAATTAGGCGTCCACGGACTCACAGGATCGTTTTCCTGGGAGTTGAAGGTGAAATTATTGGCAATGATGGGTTTATTAATGGAATAAGTGATCTTTTCCTCGGGAGCGATACCATCTTCAATGTCGATAATGCCGTCATCATTATCCACATCCGAGGTGCTGAGCTTTTTCTTGCCCTTGGCCACAGCTATGGCTTCATTATTGGCATTAACGCCCATACCATAACCGGTGCGAGTATCGGCCAGATTACCTTTGAGGTCATATTCATCTAGGTTAACGACTTCATAGACAGGAGCCGCCTGCGATACCTGTAATACACTGATAACCCCCATGGCCACCAATGACAGCGCACTATTCAACTTCATTAATTTGATTCCCATTATAATTTTGTGCTCACTTCATTGACTCGAGTTCTTCCCAACGCTCGAAGTAAGCCTCCAGTTGCTGTTCTTTCTCTGCCAACTGTTGCAATTCGCTGCTCACAATCGCTTGATCCTGCGAATAAAAGTCCGGCTGATTGACGCGCTCCTGCAGCTGTTCCAGCTCCTGCTCCAGTGTTTCCATCAAGGCAGGTAAAGCATCCAACTCACGCTGAAGCTTATAGGAAAGCTTTTTGGCTGTCTTGGGTTCTGCAGTTTTTTGCGGCGCAACCTCCTGTTTGACAGGCTTAACCGCCTCAGGTTCCTCAGCATCGCGATAGAAATGTGCCCCTTGGGCAACCGCATCCTGATAGCCGCCGACATATTCACTCCAACGACCATTGCCGCTGAACCACCAGGAACTGGTGACTGTATTATCAATAAAGGCCCGGTCATGACTGACAAGCAGCAAAGTGCCTTCATATTCAGTGAGCAGAGACTCTAGCAATTCCAGTGTCTCTATATCAAGATCATTTGTCGGTTCATCGAGAATGATAAGGTTGGCCGGCCTAAGCAACAACCTGGCCAGCAGCAAACGGTTCTTCTCTCCACCACTGAGCGCCTTGACCGGTGTGCGTGCACGCATAGGCGAAAACAAAAAGTCCTGCAGATAACTGAGGATATGCCTGTCTTTACCGTTGACAGTAACAGTGCTCTTACCCTCACCGACATTTTCTTCCACCGTCTTTTCCGGATCCAAGGCTTCACGGTATTGGTCAAAGTAGGCGACTTCCAGCTTGGTGCCTGTCTTGATTTCACCACTTTGCGGCGCCAACTGACCGATCAACAACTTGATAAGCGTGGATTTACCGCAACCGTTGGGGCCAATCAGCGCGATGCGATCGCCACGCATCACATTGGTGGAAAAGTCCCGCACCAGGTCCTTATCTGCCAGGTTGTAATTGAGATCCTGCACCTCAAACACCAACTTGCCGCTGCGATCGGCTTCAGACACCTGCATTCTGGCATTGCCCTGGCGCTCCAGGCGGGCCCGGCGCTCCATTCTCAAGGCCTTGAGAGCCCTGACCCGGCCTTCATTACGGGTACGGCGAGCCTTAATCCCCTGACGGATCCACACCTCTTCCTCGGCGAGTTTCTTGTCAAAGTGCGCATTTTGCTCGGCCTCAACCCTGAGCCACTCCTGCTTACCATCGAGATAACTCTGGTAATCACCTGGCCAGGAGGTAACCACTCCACGGTCCAGATCGACTATGCGGGTAGCTATCTTCTGAATAAAGCCACGGTCGTGACTGATAAAGGCGATGGCGCCCTTATATCCCAACAGAAACTGTTCCAACCATTCTATGGTGTCGATATCCAGGTGGTTGGTTGGCTCATCGAGCAGTAACAAATCCGGCTCACTCACCAAGGCTCTGGCCAGGGCAACTTTACGTTGCCAGCCGCCGGAGAGTTCAGACAGAGGTTTATCCGGGTCCAACCCCAGCAGCCGACAGTTTTGCTGAATACGGTTGTCGAGCTGCCAACCATCGAAGTGATCCAACTTGGATTGCAACCGCTCGAGGTTTTTCAGCATTTTCTCGAGCGCTTCACCCTGGGCCTTGGCCATAGACTGCGACAGTTGATGGTATTCTTCGAGCAGTTGGCCCACATCGGCCAAACCGGCGGCAATATAAGAATAGACAGTGCCCTGTTCCGCTTTGGGAGGGTCCTGTTGCAGGCGACTGACTTTCACATCGGTGGCGATATTGAACTCACCATCATCGAGCAGGACTTCTCCTGCCAAGACCTTCAATAGGCTGGACTTGCCGGCGCCATTACGGCCGACAATACAGACCCGCTCGCCAGCTTCAATACTGAAATCTGCCTGCTGCAGCAGAGGGGTATAACCATAGGCAAGCGAGCCATTATTGATACGAACCAGACTCACATTATGCTCCTGTAAAGCGTTTTACTTGCTGTTCATCGAAGGGCCAACAGAGTTCCTCACCCAAGCTGTTGGCCAGCACAGGAATAAGCACGCCATAGCGTTCGGCAAGCGTTTCTTGCTCGCAAATATCCTGAGTGCGATAACGAATATTAAGGCCATCAAGCAAGGTCATGGCCAACTCACACAGATGGCAACCATCTGTGTGGTATAGGGTCAATGGCGTCTCAGGCATGGGTGATCAACCAAGTATTATGAATATGCGGATTGCGCTTGTAATCCATTGGCAGCATCTGGGCATCCATATTGGTGACTGACATGCCCTGAGCCGCCATGGCCTCGCTATCCATTTTGAACTTACGTTTGTTGTTGGAAAAGATTATCTCTCCGCCCGGATTGAGCAGTTTGAATAGATCAGACAACAACTTGACGTGATCGCGCTGCACATCGAACGAGTCTTCCATCCGTTTGGAGTTGGAGAAGGTTGGTGGATCGATAAAGATAAGATCGAACTTGCGGTCACAATCGCGGATCCATTGCAGGCAGTCGCCCTGCTCGAAACGATACTGTTTGCCAATCAAACCATTGAGCACAAAGTTATCCTTGGCCCAGTTAAGATAGGTATTGGACATATCCACAGTCGTGACCGACTTGGCACCGCCAAGCCCGGCGTGCACCGATGCGGTTCCCGTATAAGCGAATAGGTTGAGTACGTCACGGCCATTGGCTTTACTGCCTACCAGT
>Ga0114983_1000831_pt1 | contig 12698 bp, 11 predicted proteins | sample Shrwel_input2_RT_FD_87182 | JGI IMG/M metagenome (GOLD analysis project Ga0114983, IMG submission 87182) | Subsurface microbial communities from deep shales in Ohio, USA - Utica-3 well 1 S input2 RT | ecosystem: Environmental > Aquatic > Deep subsurface > Shale gas/oil reservoir > Produced... | reverse complement strand
TCAACGAGATATGACAAATTGGCAAGAAATTACGCCAGTATGGTGTCACTGGCGTTTGCTTTAATGTGGCTACCGATGTATTGCTGAGTGAAATTTGTACAGCAAAGATCAACACGCCCTAGGCACTTTAGACAAAAGTGAAAAGCTCTCGAACATGTATTGGAGCAAGTGAGTCCATCGCCCTTTGCCAATCACTGGTCAGCCGAGTAACGCTTCTGTAAGCTATGGCTACTTTTGCCAACCTTCGGATATCAAGCGTGTTCTGGCTGAAAAAAATCTTATCTCAATTCTTTATGCCCATCCCGCTAACCTTGGTCACTCTGCTATTGGCCTGTTTTTATATCCGTCGCAGGCCGGGAGTAGCGCGCGCTCTGATGGTTTTTGCCATCACTTGGTTGCTGCTGCTTTCCAGCTCTATCGGCAGCAGCACTTTGCTTGCGGGGCTTGAGCGTCAGTATCCACTTTATACCGCTGCGCCGGCGCGCTCCTGTGTGGTGATGGTACTGGGGTCTGGCCATGATGATCAGGTTGGCGGACTCGCGCGACATATGTTGTCGGCAACGGCGCTTGAGCGTCTCAGTGAAGGGGTGGCGCAGCTCAAGGCCGCCAACAGCAAAGATTGCCTGTTGGCGGTCAGTGGCTGGAACGGCGGTCTTGAGCAGCAGAGTCATGCCCGGCGAATGGCCGAGGCTGCCATCGAGTTGGGGGCCGAGCCATCGCGAATTCTAATGCTGGAGTCGGCTCGCGATACCATAGAGGAAGCCCAGGCGTTGCGGCAGACCTTCGGTGCCGGCACTGATGATAAAGGGATAGATGCCTTGGGTGGCAGACAACTGATCCTGGTCACTTCTGCCAGCCATATGCCAAGGGCGATGCGAATATTCCGCTCGACCGGGCTTGAACCTCAGGCGGCACCGACCGGTTTTCTGCTTAGGCGCGATCACTTGTGGCGCCTGAGCACATCCAATCTGGATGATTCACAAAAGGCGCTGCACGAATACCTGGGATTGGCCTGGTTGACTGTTACCGGCCGCTAATGGTTCTGAACCCTGGTCATGAAATGAATAAACGGCTGACAAGCCGCTGATAATAGAGCGAAAGCGTTATGGAAACTATCACTATAAGGCCGGGCAGCAAGCGCAATGGCATTACATTGACTCTGGCTGGAGGGCTGGGCATAGTCCTGGGGTTGGTGTTGTTTATCGGTTGGCCCTGGATGTTTGCCCCTGGAATCGCGTGTTTTGCCCTGGGGGCCGTGTCTTTGGTGCTGGGTATTGCCAAGCAGCTCGAGCCCCATGTCAGTCTTGAATTCAGCGCCGAAGGGCTGAGGTTCTTCCATCGCCGCGGTAGCTTGTTTGTGGCTTGGGATAATATTCAGCGGCTGGATCAGCCCAGAGTCACCCAAGGTATGGAGCAACTGACGTTGCCCTATATAGGGCTCAAGCTCAAACGTATCAACCCATTACTGGATGCCATTTCCCCGAGGTTAGCGACCGGGCTCTTGTCGGAGCAGCGGCCCTTGCTGATGACAGCTGCTGCCCAGGATGAAGAACTGCAAACACTGGAAGCGGCACTCAGCGCCGAGTTTGAACCCCTGACGGTCAATAATGAACGCTACCGAGGTGTATTGGCCATGTTTGGTCGCCGCTGCCTGACGCTGGACAAGTACTTGGGGTATCACCTCTATATTCCCGTGGATGCATTGGATCAACCGCCGGAGAGCTTTGTCCATAAACTGCGACAGCTGTGGCAGCAGAGGGTGTCGGCTACTGAGTTGTAAGTTATGGCTTAAGTAAGTTGAGAAAAGGCAAGGGGACCCGGTTGGGTCCCCTTGTTGTTGCAGAGTTGAGGGAGGGCCTTGCAGGGACAGCCCTCAAGGTACGGTACTAGTGAGCACCCCCTGCGTGTACCTTATCTACGCCATAGGTCTTGCCTTCGGCGTGACAGGTGGCACAGGACTCAACCGGTAGGTTGGCGTCTGTGGCAGCATCACCGGCAACTAAGGCACCATTACTCTTGAAGTGGGCCAGAGCGGCCGCATCAGAGTGAGCGTGACAGGTACGGCAGGATTCGGCAACCGGGGAGATATACTCGGTTGCTGAAATCTTGATCCCACGCTTGGCGGATGTCAGACCTCCGTCGGCGGCGAACAGCGGTGTGTCGTCTTTGTGGCAGGCGGTACACTCGGTTTCCACTGCAGGGTAGCCATGCAGCTCGCCTGAAGCGTCACGGAAGATGGCGGCTTCACCCCAGTTACCACTGTGGAAGCGGTGGGCAACTGTCATCAGATCCCGGTTGGCATACAGGAGTCCGGGGACTTCGGCAAATATAGGATTGCCATCGGCATCCAGATTACCTGTATTGTACTCGGAGGTGCCGTGATAGGAGCCATCATAGCTGTTGTTGTGGCAGTCCATACACTGATCGAAGGTGTAGGTGCCGTGGCGGGTACCCTTGATATAGTCCAGGGTGCCGTGACAGGCATTACACTTGGCTTCGCTGGCGCTCATCCGTTCTGCAATGGCAAAGCGGGCTGTGACAGCATCACCACCATCAAGGTTATAGAACTTAACGCTTGAAGTGGCGCCAATCGGATTGACGGCATCGAATGGCATGCCTTCGGCACAGGCGGCTATCTTACCTGAGTTATCGACACAGAAGTTAGCCTCGGTACCGACGTAAATGGTGCCCATCGCCTGAGCTTCCGGTACATCAGCAGTCAGGGTCAGCACGCCATTGACGGCGTTGCCGCTGGCTAGACCGGGCCTGCTGCCCCAGCGGGTGACTTCGCCTCTGGTATCCACATTGCCTATCAAAGTAGCGTCTTTATTGAGCACCGCCAGTTGAGCTGCATCTGTCAGTGGTTGACCATTGAAGCTGACATTGGCTGTGATGGTGACTAGTTTATTGCCGGCTGTGGTAGAAGCTACAGCCGTGGCAGAGGTGAATTCAACGGTCAACAGCTCAGCATATTCAGCCCGTTTACCCACTTTGTGAGCTTGCATAGGGCTGAGTGCTCCGCTGCCATGACAGGACTGACATTGGCTGTCATCTGTCTGGGCCAGGTTGAAGTCTGAGTGGCCGGCGCCGGTTTCAAAGTTGACATTGATATGGCAACCGACACAGGCTTCACGGTAGATATTGGCGTTCCAGGAGTCACCGTTGTTGTGGCAACTGGCACAGTTGTTAATTTCTGCCGGGAAGCCGATTTCACCGAAGTACTCTTTGGCTTCACCTGAGAGGAAGCCAGCGATGTGATGGCCGGCATGCAGCCTGTGAACCATGGGACCGAAATCAAATACCCAACCTTCGGCTTTTTGGGCTTCGTTCGGTACCAGAGCCGGGTTGTGGCAGGCAACGCATTTCTCTGTGCTTTGGTAGTTGTGGTGCGCGTTTATCTTGGCGATGCGGCCTTCGACTTCACTGTGGCAGGCAATACAGGCGGTATCTGTTACCGTATCCTTACCTGTGGCTTCAACCAGCTCGCCGGATGCCGGAATATAATCCAGCGGCGTAGAGAGCACCTTGTCTGCTACGGCTGCGCCGCTGGCATCCTTGAGGTTATAGGCGCGCAGGAACAGGCGATGAGGTGCGCTGAGGTTGTCATTGGCATTCATGATGGGAGCGACCCCGTCATGTGCCCAAGTGCCGGTATAGGTACCTGGCTCGGCCGGATCTTCAACCAGAAGACAGGCATCGCCAGTTTGACCCCTGGAGCGATAGGTGCCATCCAGGGTGCAGTACATGGAGCTGCCCAGTTCCTGAGCCGTGGCATTATTGACCCATTGCAGCGGTGCACCGCTGCCCGAGTCATTGCTCATGGCGGTAATAGAGTAGAGGGCGACTTGATCCAGGCCCGTCAATGGGACTCGCTCCCCTGAGCCGTTGGTGGCCGAGGCCTTGAACTTGAGGGCGAAGGTTTCGCCGCCTGCCAGTGTGTTGTCGGCCGGCACTATCTCGAAACTGACATCGCCGGCACTGATAATGGTGGAAGTACTTGAACCTGCGGGGGCTCCTGGCTGTCCGGGTTCGCCTGGTATGCCAGGTTCACCGGGGGCTCCGTCTTTTCCGTCCTCACCGTCCCCGCATGCGGTAAGGCACAATAGACTGGTCAGAGCCAGCGCCAGTAATGACTTATTGTGTTTTTTCATCATTGCGTCCCTTTATTCAAATTATGGGTACTGCCTGTGCAGTCATTTGAATATACATACATCCAAAGTAGTAGTTTTGACTTATTGTTTTATTTGTGAAATATGAGTTAAGAAATTGATAAAGAAATAACGGGTGGCGAAATCGGTAATTTCAGTTTTTGAAATTACCGAATGCACAGAGTTACCAGCTGAAGCTGGCTATAAGTAGCAGATAGTTCTGGACAAATAGGAGAATGGGCTGATTCTGAAGGTCGCAAAGATGCCAGGTGATCAATCAGTTCTCAATATTCAGCCTTGGGGTAGAGTTCTTGAGTGACCAGGTTCAACAACAGTTTTCTTTGTTGTTCGGAGTAACGGCGATAGCTGGGGGCCTTTTCTACCAAGGAGTAGCTTGGCAGCGAAAATGCCCGGTGGAGTTTAGCCACTTCGGTCTCGGGCAGATGTTGCACTCTCAAGCCAGGCATGCCTTCAATAAGCGCCATTTCATTGGGGGTGCTGAAGGCTACACTGCCCATGGTCAACAGATGAGCATGCCATTCTTCCCTGTCGTGTACGGCGTGCACCTGGGATAGGGGAATGCCTTCCTGCTGACAGAAGAGCTCCATGGGATCCATGCGCTCGTTGAAGCCCTTGATAGTCAAGTAAACGAAAGTATATTGGCTGATATCTTCGAGGGTGATGGCCGGCGATCTTTGCCACAGGGGATGATCTTCGCGGCTGACAACACATACCCCCATGGTTTGCCCGAGCGAACTCAGAATGAGATCCAGCTGTTCGGGGTGCTCCAGGCAGACCCCCAAGTCCAGTTGCCCGCGGTGAATTTTTTCTGCTGAATCATCTTGCCAGGGATAGAGTCTGATCTGGCCCAACTGCTGTTGAATGTTCGTCTGTCCCAGTTTCATCGCCAGCGAGGAAAGTAACCCATGCGCTACGGCTACATGAATACAGATATCGCTCGAGGGCAGACGGCTCTGATGAACTTGTTGTTCCAGACGGTGCACTGAGTGGATGAAATCGCAAACCGGTTGGTATAGATTCTCCGCCAGAGGTGTAGGCTTGAGTTGTTGCTGACGGCGATAGAAAAGCTCGTCGTCAAAGGCTAATCTCAGCGCCGCCAGGCAGCGGCTGATTTTAGGGGCGGACACTGCCAATTCTCGCGCTGTACAGTTGGCGTGCCCTGTTTCATAGATGTTCTTGAACACCATGAGGGTAAAAATATCCAGCTCACACAGCTGTTTCAATAATCGACTTGACATTAGCATCCATCCTATGGATTTGTACCTCTTTAGGGATAGATGCTAGACCAGCACAGATATGAATACTGTGACTAAGCACAATTCAATGCGTTTTTCGAAATCTTTGTGAATAAACTGTGATAAAGATCCTGTGTTAGTGCGTTTTTTGATCACTACTCTTGGGTTTGGAGCTTGAGTTCAGCCATTGGGGGAATATCATCACCAAGCTCTTTAAGCAAGTTAACTTCGTCTTTGACTCTGATGCCGATAAATTGACCACCTTCGAAGATCTCCATCGACTTACTGGCGACTTCTCCCTCGACTGTCCCGGTACCGCAGATAGTCAATTTTTCACAATGGAGTTTACCGCGAAATACCCCTGATACCTTGAGTTCTTGGCAGTTAAGTTCGCCATCAACCAGGCCATTGGCTTCTATGATCAGCTTATTTTCAGCTGTTACCTTTCCATATATAGCGCCGCCGATTAGGGTCTCATCATCGAAGTGGCTTTCGCCGGTAATCTTGCTGCCCTGGGCAATATAGGTGAGCCCTGCCGTTTTTTTATTTTTACCAAACATAGTACTTTTTAGTGGTTTTTATCAGGGGAAACTCGATATTACCTGTTATCGCAAAGTAACAAAACCACTAATATTTGGCGCTGTGGGAGTCAGATTTTTGGCTCCCGGATGGGAGTCAGTCGGGGTTTGGCTCTCGTAGCTTGATGGCAGAGGCGGGGCAGGGCGCAACGCAGGCGCCGCAGCCATTGCAGCGCTCTGCATCCAATACCGGCAGGGCGGTAGCCCCTAAAAGGGGCGGAAAGCGGATCGCCCGCTCGTCGCAGGCATCCTTGCAGCTCTGGCAGACAATCCCCTGGCGGGCGAGGCAACTGTCGGCAAACTGGACAATGAGCCGCCAAGGCGCTTCGCCAAGAGGCCTGAATACCGGCTGTTCACAGTGGGTGACACAGGCCTGACAAAAGCTGCATTCGGCGCGCTGAAAGTCAAGCTCCGGAAAGCCACCATCCCCCTTGATTAACACTTGAGTCTCGCAGGCATCCACACAGGCGCCGCAGCGAGTACAGGCGTCGGTAAATTCCGCTTCCGGTTTGCTCCAGGGCGGCCGAACCACATCACTCTTGCGGCGACTGAACAGGCGTCTGCGGGACAGATCCATGATTAACCTTTGTAACCGTTAGGATTGTTGGATTGCCAGTTCCAGCTGGAGTCGGCCATATCCTGCAGGTTGCGCTCAGCCTTCCAGTCCAGTTCTTTTGCGGCATGGGCGGGATCGGCATAACAGGCGGCGATATCGCCGGGGCGACGTGGGGCAAACTCAAAGGGGATCGCCTTGTTGCAGGCTTTTTCAAAGGCTTTAACCATCTCAAGTACGCTGTAGCCCTGACCGGTTCCCAGATTATAGGTGACCAGACCTGGATTGGTGGCGAGCTTGTCCAGAGCCTTGAGGTGACCTATGGCCAGGTCAACTACGTGGATATAGTCGCGCACACCTGTGCCGTCTACCGTGGGGTAGTCATTGCCGAAGACGCTGAGTTTATCGCGCTTGCCGACTGCAACCTGGGCGATAAAGGGCATCAGATTGTTGGGGATATCGTTGGGATCTTCACCGATGCGGCCGCTCTTGTGGGCGCCGACCGGGTTGAAATAACGCAAGCGGGCGATGTTCCAGTTGGGTTCGGCTGCGGCCAGATCCGCCAGAATATGTTCCACCATCAACTTGGACTGACCATAAGGGTTGGTGGCCGATGTAGGAAAAGTTTCGGTGATCGGCAGACTGGCGGGATCGCCGTAAACTGTGGCCGATGAGCTGAATACCAGGTTGCGAACGCCATATTCTTTCATTACCTGGCACAGAATAAGGGTGCCAGTGACATTGTTTTCATAATATCTGAGCGGCTGGGCAACGGACTCACCCACCGCCTTAAGGCCGGCGAAGTGAATCACGGCTTCGAAGCTGTGGTCGCTGAAGACTTTCTGCAGGAATGCCTTGTTGAGGATATCACCTTGATAAAAGAGTACGTTCTTGCCGCTGATCTGTTCGACTCTGGCCAGGGCTTCGACACTTGAGTTGCTCAGGTTGTCTATTACTACAACCTCTTTGCCCGCGGCCAGAAGTTCAACCAGTGTGTGGGTGCCAATATAGCCGGCACCGCCGGTGACCAAAATTGTCATGCTTTACATCCTTTTATCAAATCGCCCAGATAGGCGGCAAATTCACATCCAAGCTCGGGGTGGCGCAATGCATGTTCCACCGTTGCCTGCATATAACCCAACTTGTTGCCGCAGTCATGGCTCTTGCCACGCATATAGTAAGCGTTGACCTGCTGGCTTTGCATCAACATGGCAATGGCATCCGTGAGCTGGATTTCATCACCGGCACCGGCTGGGGTTTTGCCAAGCAAGGGCCAGATAGCGGCAGGCAGCACATAGCGACCCACTACAGCCAGGTTGGAGGGGGCTTCGTCGATATCCGGTTTTTCAACCAATTTAAGCAGAGGCTGGGATTCGCCCGGCTTAAGGTCGTGACCGTTGACATCGGCTATTCCGTATTGGTCTACCTTCTCGTGAGGTACACCCTCGACCATGATCTGCCCGGTTCCTGTGCGGTCGAACAGGCTGACCATTTCGGCCAGGTTATCGCGGGAAAGATCGCTGGCAGCATCGTCTATCAACACATCCGGCAGCAGTACGGCGAACGGCTCATCACCTACTACCGGACGGGCACAGAGAATGGCGTGCCCCAGCCCTTTGGCCTGAGCCTGGCGGACGCTGATCACAGTGACATTTTGCGGGCAGATGGACTGCACTTCATTGAGCAGTTGCCGCTTTACCCGCCGTTCCAGCTGGGCTTCCAGTTCAAAACTGGTATCGAAATGGTTTTCAATGGAGTTTTTACTGGCGTGGGTAACCAGCACGATTTCCTTGATGCCGGCGGCAATGGCTTCGCTGACAACATATTGGATCAAGGGTTTATCTACTACCGGCAGCATCTCTTTGGGAATGGCCTTGGTGGCCGGCAGCATACGGGTGCCAAGACCCGCAACGGGGATTACCGCCTTGCGGATGGTGGTCGATTTTATCGGCATTCAGATACCTTGGGTGCTCGGGATAAATCAGCCCCTATTGTAATGCAGTGGCACCGAAAAGCCATTTGCAAAAAGGGCTAATTTTGCTGGAAACTTGCAAAAAATCCTGCCTGGGCTGCAAGAGTAAGCTACTGAACTTACCGAGCTAAATACTATTTTGTAACCAATTCTTTACAAATCTTCTTCGCTCGCCTCCGGAAATAAAGTGTGAGCTGGTTAACAAAAGTGCGGCCTTGAGTGAACATGAAATCAGAAACGATTCAGGCAGTGAGTATGGACTATGAGTAAAGCAACTCAATATGTGGCCCGTCACCCGGGCAGTGATGGCCGAATAGATTACCCGCAGGACGAGCACGCCATCTGGCAGGAGCTGTATGCTCGTCAGGAACACAACTTGCCTGGCCGTGCCTGTGATGAATACATGCAGGGGCTCAAGGCGTTGGACTTGCCTAAAGACAGGATCCCGCAACTGGGTGAGCTGGATGCCGTGTTGCAGGATACCACTGGCTGGAAGACGGCAGCGGTGCCGGCGCTTATCTCATTCGGGCGCTTCTTTGAACTCCTGGCCAACAAGGAGTTTCCGGTGGCGACTTTTATCCGCAGCAGGGAGGAGTTTGATTATCTGCAGGAGCCGGATATCTTCCATGAGATTTTCGGTCATTGTCCCTTGCTGACCAACCCGGCTTTTGCTCATTTTTCCCATATTTATGGTCAGTTGGGGCTTGATGCCAGCAAGGAAGACAGAGTCTTTTTGGCGCGTCTCTACTGGTTTACCGTGGAGTTTGGTTTGTTGCGTACCCAGACCGACGGCCTGAGAATTTACGGTGGCGGTATTTTGAGTTCGCCCGGCGAGACACTGTATGCCTTCAGCGACACGCCGGAGCGCAGACCCTTTGAGCTGCTGGATGTGTTACGTACTCCCTATCGGATAGACATTATGCAGCCCATCTATTACGAGATAGAGCATATTGATTTTCTCGATGAAATCGCCCGCATGGACATTATGAAGGCGGTTACCCAAGCCAAACGACTGGGACTCTTTACCCCCAAATTTCAACCCAAAGCCAGCTGATACTGGCGGTAATGGCCTGTGTGCAAGAGTGCAGGCCACTTTCAAGGAGATGTTATGACTGAACTGGCCAATATGAAGTGCGAAGCATGCCGCGCCGATGCTCCCAAGGTGACAGATGCCGAGCTTGCCGAGCTTATTCGGATGATCCCGGATTGGGGCGTACAGGTGCGCGATGGCATCATGCAGCTGGAACGGGTTTACAAGTTTAAAAATTTCCGGCAGGCAATGGCTTTTAGCAATAAGCTGGCGGACTTGGCTGAAGAAGAGTTTCACCACCCGGGGATCCTCACCGAATGGGGCAAGGTGACTGTGACCTGGTGGTCGCACTCCATTAAGGGGCTGCACCGTAACGACTTTATCATGGCTGCCAAGACAGACCAGTTGCTGGATTAATCTTTTCCTAATATATTCAGTGTGTTGATTATGTCTTCACACTGAATCCTCTCCCTTTGTTACAAATACGCTGTAAAGCGAGCTTGCCACTTGTGTCAGAACCTTCTAACGTATAGGGCGCATTTTTACATCGCCTGCCGACCTCTCAAAGCAGGCGATAATCCCAAAGAATCTGAATTATAAAAGGGAATGACAGTTATGCGCTTGGAAGTCAGTTGTCAGGATCGCGTTGGTTTAGCCAAGGATATTTTAATGGTGCTGGAGCGATACGGGATTAACCTTATCGCTATTGATGCCAGTAACAAGGGATTCTTATATTTGCAGTTTGCCGAGGTCGGTTTTGAGACCTTGAGTGAGTTGATGCCCCAAATCCGTAAGGTGGAAGGGGTGCACGACGTCAGAACCGTTTCCTTTATGCCCTCGGAGCAGGAGCATTACGCCCTCAAAACCCTATTGAAAACCCTGCCGGATGCCGTGTTCTCTCTCGACGGAAAGGGGCGAATTCGTATCGTCAACGAGTCGGCCTTGCTTATTCTGGACATGGCCGAACATGAAGTAATAGATGAATCCCTCAATCACTGGGTGCAAGGCTTCAATTTTGGTCGCTGGCTCAGTGAGCCCAAGGTGTTGGCGCAGGCCACTCGGGTCTCTATTGGCAGCAATGAATATCTGGCCGAAATGCTGCCCATCTATCTGCCGGATGAAAATGATAAGAGCATTCTCGCCGGCGCCGTGGTGGCGCTTAAGTCGCCGGCGCGGGTGGGCAAACAGTTCAACGCGCTGCAGAGCCAGAGCAGCGGCTTTGATTCCGTGCTGGCTGTCAGCGATAAGATGAAAGAGGTACTCAAGCAGGCCAAGCGCATGGCACAGCTGGATGCGCCTTTGCTGATCACCGGGGAAACCGGCACAGGCAAAGAGCTGATGGCCAGGGCCTGTCACGATGCCAGCATGCGACGGGAGAAACCCTTTATTGCCATCAACTGCGCCGCCATGCCCGACAGTGCAGCGGAAGAGGAGTTGTTTGGTTATGTCAGCAACGGAGAAGTGGTTAAGCGGGGTTTCTTTGAAGAAGCCAAGGGCGGCACCGTCTTCCTCGATGAAATTGCCGAGATGTCCAAGGCCGCTCAGGTCAAATTGTTACGCTTGCTGCAGGATGGCAGTTTCCGGCGTGTCGGTGGCGATGTAGAGGTGCGCGCCGATGTCCGTATCATCTGCTCGACCCAGAAGAATTTGGCGGAGTTGTGTCAGACCGGTGAGTTCCGTGAAGATCTCTACTACCGAATTCATGTACTGAGTTTCCATATGCCGGCGCTGCGTGAACGCAGGGTCGATATTATCCCGCTGACGGAGATGTTCCTTGAACACTACAGCCAGCAGCTTTCCAGCCCGGTGCGGCGGATCTCGGCGTCCTGTCGCGATCATCTGTTGACCTATGCCTGGCCGGGAAACGTGCGGCAACTGAAAAACGCTGTATTCAGAGCGGTATCCATGTGGGACGGTTCGGCCGAATTGACCATAGAACAGTTGAAACTGCCTTCTTATGCCGAAGGTTTTGGCTATTTCGACAAGGAGTTTGAAGGCACCTTGGATCAGGCCATGAAACAGTTCGAAGCCGGGTTGCTGAGGCGGCTCTACCCGGCGTACCCCAGTACCCGCCAGTTGGCGAAAAAGTTGGGGGTATCCCACACCGCCATTGCCAATAAACTCAGGGAATATGAGATCAGCAAGAAGCGCTGAAGCCCTGTAAAGCGGATTTGCCGCCGGAATGGCTGAAATTTAGGCTATCTTTGACCGCAAAGCCTTTACCGGCGCTTGCGGTTGGCAAGCGTCAGTGAAAGTTTACAAACCGGTTCTCAAAGCGGTTAAACGTGAAGTGAGTCACAGAGTTTTCATTGCCCGCGGCATGAGGTATTACTGGCGGGATAACAGAAACGGATTGAGCCGGGCACATAGCCTGATGAAAACCATTAATCCGGGCAGAGACAGGAAGGAGCAGGTATGAAATTAGCGACATATGACAATGGACGCCGCGATGGTCAACTCATGTTGGTCAGCCGAGATTTGAAGAAGACAGTGGCTGTCCCCGCCATAGCCCAGACCATGCAGCAATTGCTCGACAGTTGGTCACTGCTGGAACCTCAGCTCAGAGAACTTTCCGATGCCCTGAATGCCGGCATGTTGGACAATACTCAGGATTTCGACGAGAGTCGTTGTCTGTCACCTTTCCCCCGCGCTTATCAGTGGGCCGATGGCAGCGCCTATGTCAATCATGTTGAGCTGGTACGCAAAGCCCGCGGCGCCGAAATGCCGGAGTCTTTCTGGACAGATCCCCTGGTGTATCAGGGCGGTTCAGACAGCTTTATCGCTCCCAGAGCCGATATCCCGCTGGCAAGCGAAGATTGGGGCATAGATTTCGAGTCGGAAATTGCCGTGGTCACAGATGATGTACCCATGGGCGTGAGTGCTGAAAACGCCGCCTCTCACATCAAGCTGTTGATGCTGGTTAATGATGTGTCGCTGCGTAACTTGATCCCGGCCGAGTTGGCCAAGGGCTTTGGCTTCTTCCAGTCCAAACCTTCCAGCAGTTTCTCACCGGTGGCAATCACACCGGATGAGCTGGGGGATAAATGGCAGGATACCCGGGTTCATCTGCCGCTGATCACCCATCTGAACAACGAGCTGTTCGGCAAGCCCAATGCCGGGGTGGATATGACCTTTAACTTTGCCGAGCTGATCGCCCATGT
>Ga0114983_1000830_pt1 | contig 12711 bp, 11 predicted proteins | sample Shrwel_input2_RT_FD_87182 | JGI IMG/M metagenome (GOLD analysis project Ga0114983, IMG submission 87182) | Subsurface microbial communities from deep shales in Ohio, USA - Utica-3 well 1 S input2 RT | ecosystem: Environmental > Aquatic > Deep subsurface > Shale gas/oil reservoir > Produced... | reverse complement strand
TAGCGGTTCCCCTTGCCGGGCCCACAGGGGACTTGCACCCCCAAGTCATCCGGCCAGCACCACCTGTACCGGAACAGCGCCCGTCAAGGCGCTACGCGCCATGCCTGGCGCACCACAAAAAAAGGAGGCCTTTCGGAAGGCCTCCTTTGTCATCGCTTACCGCGCATTTGAACGATAGCCAGGTACTCGTTGCGGCTTGGGCAGATCACGTCTGCGGCGTCTGGGTCCTGTGGCAGAAGCTGAAGGAGCGCCGTCTGCTTCTCCCGCGTTTCCCGGAAACGGAATCGGGTCATCGCAACCTTGCGGTTCCGCGAAACCACCCATGGCTTCAGGCTGAACCTCATGCTCTTCTGGGATGACCTCTGCTTCCTGCTCTGCTTCCTCTACAGAGGACACCGGCTCTTCTTCAGCACCATCCGCAAGCGGGATACCGTTTGAGTCAACCGGCACCCAGCGCTCAGGCTCCACATCAAGATAACGGCCAACTCCAAACAACCGAATGGAGCACAAGAATGCTTTCTTGAGCGCCTCATTGATGTTGCCTTTTTCGCTCACACCTACGCCGGTTTTAGTGACAGTCCTGGAATTGGGAAAGTACGCTCGGATCTGGCAGCGGAATCCTTTTGTGGACTCTGCCTGGACCAGTGGATCCACGAACATTTCCCAGCCATCGATACCGAAGACCTCATCCAAACGGTCATAAGCTGCGGGTATGGCCAGCTCAACCGTTTCAAGTGCTACGTAAGCACCTGGAGCTTCCTCTTCAATCGATTCAGGGTCGATGTCAAAGACCAGGTCTTCTTCGTCAAATGGGGCTTTAAGCTTTTCACTGATAGACAGTTGATTGTTTGCCATGCTTGACACCTCGTGCTGTGATTTGAACTCACAGCAGCTACGGGTAATCAGCTTTTAGGCGATTCCCCTTCCTCGCCTTCAGAAGACCTCCTGGTCAAAATGCGATATTGCTGAACCTCAGGGGGTTCCTGACTGGAACGCTGTTGTTCGTTCTTCTCCCGTTCAGCAAGGATTTCTCGTGCAATAGCAACGCGGTTAATGTCAGGTCCTCTTTTGCCTGCATCTAAAGCCTTCCGAACTCGAAGTTTGAGCTCGGCTTTCTCACGATCAGTCAGAGCCGAGAGGGGAGAAGCGCCACCGGAAACCCCCACCACCGCGCCATAGGTGATACCTTCAACTGGGGGGAAATCGAACGGCCCTTTGGGGATCGCGGCCACTTCCGCCGCAGCATCGTCTTGGTCTCCCGAGCCGGAGTCCGTGGCGTCGATGCCCGAGCCTTCAGACGCCTTTTCTTGGGTGGATGCCGTCACGCCTTCACCTGCTTCCGTTTCCTGCGGCACAACCGGCGCTTCTTTCACGCTTTTATCCGATTCATCCGTTCCTGACTCACGTTCCGAAATGATCTTCTGTATTTCAACGGAACGATCAAACTTCTCGCCATTGTTTAGCGCTGAGGACATCCTTTTACGAAACACTTTCTTCTCTTCGTCCGAGAGATCGTCCAGCGTAGCCTTCTTTTCATCGGGCTGTTCACGGCGCTGTTCCGTTACAGGAGAGCTTGTGCGGTGCTCCTCAGGTGCTCTCCGCTTTTTCTTCTTACGCCGCTTACGGGGCTTCGAAGGCTTCTCTGAGCTGTTGTGCTCACTATGCCCATGGTTGGCCTCGGTGACCTCCTTAACAGAATTTGAGCCCGCATCAGAAGAACTCTCTCCAGCTTTAGCCAGCAGCTCTCTGGCAATTTCATCTTTATCTGGCCGTTTACCGTCGTTCAGCATACTCTGTACGATGCCCAGTGCCTCTTTCTTCTGGTCAGCACTTAACGCCTTCCATGGGTTTTCGGCAGACGGCGAGCTCTCGTGCCCGGACTGCCGCTTTTGATTACCCTTACTATCATTAGCTTTGCCGGATGCGGTCTCTTTTTCCGAACGACTTTCGCCTTCTTCTTTGTTGTCGGCTTCGCCTGATGCTTCCGCTTTAACTGCTTCCTCGCTAGCCACACTCTTGGCTTTAACAGCAGGAACCTGCTCTGCTTCTGTTACCTCTGCACCAGAAGTATGGCTGGGATATTTGCCTTCCAGCACCACAGAGGCAGCTTCATCACGGGTCATTCGCTCACCAGCATTCAGTGCTTCCCCGAGCAGCTTGTTAGCGAGTTTTTTCTGGTCAACGTCCAGCGTTCCGAAAGCCCCTTCTGTCACGCTTTCAGGCCGTGGTAACTGTGGGCCATGCGCAGTTTCAGATTGTTTGCGATCCGGTCCATCCGTTTTCGCCCCCTCGCCGTTGGAATTTCGGGTAGGGGATTTGTCTGGGTTATCAACTGGCTCAATGTCTTTACCGTCGCGAACCATTTTTGCTGCGTCTTCAAGGCGCAGGGCCTGGCCTGAGTTAAGAGCTTTGCTAAGTAGGGCACGAGCTTTCTTCTTGTCGCCGTCATCCAGTGAATCAAAGACCTTGAGCTCTGGCTTCCGACCTTTTTTCGCATCCAGCTGGGCCCGTGGGTCGGGTTTCTTCTTATCCGTCGGCTTTTTCTTAGGGGTGTTGTCGTCACCTTTTACCCCTTCGCTAGCCAGCACAGACTTCAGGACATCTTCGCCTGCCAAGGCATGCATACCGATAGCCTTATACCGGGCCATCTGCTTGCGCACTTTGGACTGAATGTGCTCTGGGTGCTTTGAAAGCTCTTGCTCAAATGCCTTTTCTTTTGCCAGGCGATCAGCGGCCTGTCTCTTAGCCTGAAGTTTTTTGGAAACAGCTTTGTTAGCAGCCCCCTTGCGATTTTTCGCGCTGTTTTTTGGTGGCTTCATGAAGCCGATGAACTTCAGATCGAACTGGGTCTGGTGCGGTAACTTTTTCTTGTACTCCTCAGGCAAGCGGACAACATAAACTCCCTTGAACACCTTGTCCCCGGAGAATAGATTCCAAAGGGGGTAATGCCCCTCAGGACATACCTCAGTTTTGAAGGGCTCAGAGTCGGTGTAATCTTTAAATACCTCAACCTCTCGAACGAGCCAGCCCTTCTTGTCTAGCCACTCAAGGAAGTTCTTAGTAAGCCCGGCCAATGAGTTTTTCTGCCGTTCGGTGCCACCCCATGCTGCAACAAGGTCGTCCGGCAACAAGGTCGCAAACTGCTACCTGAACTGGATTTCTATCAGTATCAAATCATCGCCTTGACGCCAGCCAATGGCAGGCCTGCTCCTGGCCAGATTGGGATCTTGAAATTTGAACGTGGTGATTGCTTCAAGGAATGCATTAGTTACGACATCATCAAGTGTCTCTGACTTTTCGTAGTCCTCAACGACTTCCTGCTTTTCAGCGGCAGTGACAGATTTGTCCGCCTTGCGGAACTCATCAAACAGATGATCAATACGTTCCCGCAGGTTCTCACTGGGGCAGGGGGCTAGATAGGGCTTGTGTGCATACTTTACGAGAACCACGAGAATGGCCTGCTCTTCGTAGCTAAGCTCAGCAAAACTTGGCAGGGACGAAAGTAGCAAACCACCCTGGTAGTCGTGAAAACCCGCGTTGCCGCGTCGCTTAACCCACTCGCCGTTGTCATCTTTGTAATGCGTAACCACTTTACCCATGTCGTGGGCAGCAGCAGCAATCGGCAACAGCGGATCCATGGGCTCAGAGGCCTCCTCAATGGCCTCTTGGAACACCCCAATGGTGTGTTCAAGCAATGTGCCTTTGTGGCCATCCCCAACGAACGCATCCGGATGCGCGTGCAGATAGCCGAAAACCTCGGCGATCACCTTATGATGGCGAGGCTCCAACGACTGCATTTTTTCTTGAAGGGATTTTTCCAAGGTGATTTTTACTGGCGAAACCTCGGGTATCCAAACAGGCTTAGCCAAGGAGCCAAGCGAGATATTGACTCCGCGCCATGATTCGTCTGCTTTGAGTCGGGCTTCCTCCTCTTTGTTCATTCGATAGCGAGTCACATAGGCGAGACCGCCGCCCATGGCTCCACTTAAAAGCGTCGCCAACAGGACCGGAAACGACCAGAACGTAAAGACGTACCCGGTATAAACCAGTGCGTTGGCCGCTGAGATCACGGGCTGCCCGGTGTCTTCAGCACAGACCACGCCATCCAAATCACACTTACCAATCACGTCGAAGAAGAAGGCTTCGGGGATTGCATTGAAAGCAGATAAAACTGCGTCATTGGAAACGCCCCACCAGATAAACACAGAGACCCACCACAACACCGTCACTCTCAGCCATGAACTAAAAAGGGAATCTGCCAGCATCTTCAGTCACCCGTTGGAAAGAAAACAAAAGCCTAGCGACTTACGGCAGTGGGGAATTTCACAAAAAAAGGAGCCTCAATGAGGCTCCTTGGTGTCACAACGTTTGGGACCGCCGTCGATTGCGAGCATACCCGGCAGCGCGGGGCTTCCGAGTCGTCGGACGCGACGATACGTTGATAGGCTCCTGGGTTGGTTTTGTCTGGTTTGCGTAGGCTTGAACGTTAACATCCATTGCGGCGTTTGATTGGACTGGGCCATTTTGCTCCGATCGCTTGTTGCGGCGATTCGAGCGGTATCCACCTTTTTTCTGCACAGGCTGCGGACTGCTTTCTTGCGGAGGGGGTGTGGCAGTCTGTGGCTGCTCAACCACCTTCTGTTGGGGAACAGTTGGTGCCACCTGGCCCCTATTTAAGCCTGACAGGTCTGATGGATAGCAGTTGGTTCCATTACCAACCTGATCAACTGGGACGTGACGAATTACTTCCTGTACAAACAGGAAATTCGACGCCCCGCTCTGATCGGGCAATGCGGTAACGGAGCCGACAACTTCAATATAATCCCCTTTCCGTAGCTTTGGAGCTATCGACACAGGGATTTGAAGGGTTGCCCACTGGTTGCCAATGACCGACCGCACTCGGATACAGGATCCAGTTTTTGTCTCCTTAACATTCGATGCCCACCGCACAAACACAGAGAAGAACCCAAGCATTTGTTGCTGTGGAGCTGATGCCATGATGTAACTCCTGTGATGATTTGAAACTCACAGGGACTACGGCAGCATGGATTTTAAGGTTACGCCAGCATTGCCTGGATCTCGGGCAACCAAAACAAGGAGGCAATTCCTGCCCAGACAAGAACAATCAGACCTTCGCGCTTGCCAGAGTTCCAAAGCTTTAAGCTGTGCCGTCTATACGGGGTAAGGAACGGGATACCCAAAGGATTGGGCCAGTCGAAGATCAGGTGGGTAATCCCCCCAACTGTGAACCCTACAAGGCCCGCCTGGATGGCAGAGCCCAAAGGACTTGAAACTGGCAAATAGAAGGCCACAACAAGTCCCAATAGCCACAAGGGTACCCAATGAGAGACCGTTCGGTGTCTGAACCACCGAAACCCCATAAAGCTCTCAATGGAATCCGGGAACAAGCTTCCCCATATGGCAAGCGGGAGGCTTGAAATGCTGATAAGGAAGGGTAAACCAAGGAGCTTGTAGCAGATACTTGCTGCAATAACTCCAGAGAAAAAGCCTGTAGCGTGATGTCCTGGTCCAGTCATGCCGATATCCTCCTGGAGAACTTACGGCATGACTGGTTTTCAGAAGCTGCTACAGCATTGGTAGGAGTTACATTGCCATGAAGAAGTCCGGATCGGATTCCATGTTTTCATCTTGAACCAGGGGAGCTTTTTTCGCATGCAAGAAACGCTGGAACATTGCTTCCTTGATGTGGAGCTTCTCGTCGGCTGTAAGGCTTTGTCCAAATCGACGCAGAAGCTTTGTCACTTCATCAGCTCCAGCGTAAGCACGAATGATAGGCCGAGTGTTCCACGTTGAAGGAGCAGGCGTTTCTTTCTTATTTGCCTCAAGGAGGTAGTCAAGGAAAGGGGCGTTCTTTTCGATCCACGAGAACACTTCATTGGAACGGACTTTACGCCATACTTCAGCTTGCTCGTAACGACGACAGGGCAAAATTGTTTCTACTTGGTCCCCATCGAGTTCATCATTGATGGAAACCTGATTCCGTAGGGCTGAAAGTTTGAGAGCTCTAGTGGTTTCAGAGTCCCGGTCATCCATGCGAGGGATATCGATGTGGGAGTTGGCATTGCCATAGCCTATGTCCAGCAGACGATTTCGCACACAGATGTAGACAAAATGCTTGTTGCCATTAGCGTACTCGGTCACCATGTTCCGGTGATGGCACAGGAATAAAGCGATTTCCTGTCGCGTATCTTCCGAAGCGTTATATCCCTCATACGCCAGCTTTTTATTCAGATGCTGAGCGGCCACTGAAATAATTGATGCTGCTGCTGCCATGCCAATTACCATTCCTGTAACAAGTTAGCCGAGACCGGTGTCACACAATTTTACCTATTGTCTGGATAGTTTGTACTCATCGGCTACAGTATTCAATACTTTCGATGTCACCTTTTCTTCCCATTATCTTTCATTTCGTTCACCCTGACACCTTCTTGCCCCATTTTTTGTTCGGATTTGTAACCTATGTCGATGTTTAGTAAACAAAGTTTCGCCCTTACTATGCGCACCCGGAGAAAGCGGCTTGGCATCAGCATGATAACCATGTCCGACCGCATTGGGGTTAGCCGAAAAACGTTGTCAGCCTGGGAGTCACCAGACACCCACCTGATGCCCAGAAAGTTTGACACGCTCAGTGCTTGGTGTGCAGAGCTGGATATCACTCTGTCCGAGGCGTTCGAGCAGCGAATTTTACCTGATGATGAGTTTCTAAGGGATCCAGAACACCTGAAAGGAATTCGCGTGTTTTACAACCGCTATATGGTTGACGAGGGCTTTGCGAAAATGATCCATCGTCTTCACCACATGGATAGCCAGTCACTGGCCAGTCTGAGTGCATTAATCAACCAACTCGCGGGCCAAGTCGATCTCCATGAGGTTCAGAAAATGGACTCCCGATGGATCGACGCAGTTGCTACTGCCGAACTGAAAGGGGAGTTGCCCCGTCCCGCATACCGAGAGGGGCATTGATGTTCAATCAATACCCCGGAGCAGCAACGCCTTAAATCCAGAAGAAGGCGATGGCGCTTCACCGACTGAAATTGAATCCTTGTTGTCCGACGCCAGTGCTTCGAATGCAGGCAGGCTAATGTCGCAAAAGCGCGAAAGCTGATCCAACGAAGTGCAAGGCGAAAAAACTCGGTCGACAGTAGGTCGGTCAAAGCTAACGGGATCAGTACGAATCTGGTACTCGCCCTCGGCCGACTTCCACAAAAAACCATTGATTGAGTCAGCAGCTTTAGCGAGAACCGAAGCGCTCCGGTCAGCTACACGAAACCAGCACTCTCCACGTCCACGCAATTCCTCAGGTAGAACTCTTTCTGGTACGAATTTGAATCCCAACGCTTCCGGCGTTCCGCACTCAGTAGACGACAGGGACCGATCAGAACTACCACCCGTTTTTGCGAGCTTTCCACCCTTAACTTCCGAGTTTTCGGAGCCAACTACCTCTCGTTCCATTTTGGAGGCAGTTTCCATTAGGTGATTCACATCGAACTCAGAATCCGAAACCTCCAGGGCCCGCTGACAGGCTTGGAGAACGGGCAGTCGGTTTTCCAGGCGACGAAACATTTTCATTGTTTGCGTGTACGCCTTGGAGGGATCTTCAGTCTGAGTAAGTCGCAACAACTCTTTGACGTTATCGGTAAGCCCCAACGCACGAGTGTTGGTATCAAGCGCATAGCTTGTATCGAAAACTCCCTCGGGCTCTGTTTCCAAAACGGTACACAGAAGCCCGCACGCCACATCGAAAAGCTGGTTGCGAGTGATGGTAACACTGGATCGTAACGAAGTAGGGTCACCGGTTTTGGAATCTGTTTCCCACACTTCTACTTGCAGCAAGTTATGCGTTCCTGGGGCAGGGGATGGGCCAATACTGACCCACCATCCTGAGATAACAAAATGCCGTTCTACAGTCATTTTATGTTCTCGATCGTCTTACAGTCTGGGTAACCGGAGCAACCATAAAAGGGGCCATATTTCCCCTGGCGCTTCACCATATGCTTGCCACAATTTGGACACTTTTTGTCAGTGGCTTCAGCCGCTGGTTTTTTCGGCTTATCGTTTTCTAAATATTTGCACGCGGGGTACCCTGTGCAGCCCCAAAACGGTCCATGTTTGCCGTTGCGTCGCACAAGTTCCTTGCCGCACTTCGGACACTCACGTCCTCCCAGAGGAGAATCAACGTTGGCAGCCTTTTTGACCACGGCCGCCTTGTTCCTGCGAGTGCTTTTCTTGCCAGATTTTGGCTGTGCCAAACTTTCTGTCGTTGCTGAGCCTATGTTAACGACTTGGAGGTTTTCACCAACCTTTTTCGTATCGCTTTGGATAACTGAGTAGGCTGCACTCACAACATCACGGTAGCCAGCTTTTCCGGTCGCAATCTCATCCAGCTGAGCTTCCAATTCAGAAGTGAAACCATACTCCATGAACGTGCAACCGGATTCATCGCTAGGCCGCAAAATCTGAACGAGCTTGTCTCCCAAATCGGTCGCCAACAGCTTCTTCCCTTGCAGCACGACATACTTACGGCGCTTAATATTTTCAAGAATAGAAGCATATGTCGCTGGCCGACCAATACCCTTTTTCTCAAGCGCAGCGGTCAACGTACCCTCAGTGTAATGCGAAGGTGGTTTTGTCTCCTTTTCCACAACTTTCCCGGATGAAACGTCGAGTACATCGCCGACCGCCAAATCAGGCAATTCCCGTTCTTCAACACGGCCAGCCAGTGTCATATAGCCGGGTTCAGTAATCTCGATTTCCTTTTCTGAATAGCGGAACGTTTTCCCTTCGATATCGTCGCTGATGAGGACCAGGTTTTTTTCCCGGATCTTAGCGGAAGCCAGCTGGCTAATGAGCGTCTGAGTGTGAATCAGCTCATACAGTTCGCGCTCCTCACCTGACAGTTTTTCTAAGTCCAAAAACATGTCGGTGGGACGAATACATTCATGAGCCTCCTGGGCATTCGCCGTTTTCCCGGAGTGCTGCTGCGGTTGTGAAGGAAGCGGGTAACCTTTCGACTCTGCAAACGCACGCACATCGGCAATGGCTTCGTCGCAAATATTCACCGAGTCCGTCCGCATGTATGTGATGTGACCGTTCTCAAAAAGCTTCTGCGCGACCTGCATTGCTTTCGCGCTCGACATGTTCAGTTTTTTGTTAGCAGCCTGTTGCATGGTAGATGTCGTGAACGGTGCAGCAGGTTTTTTCGTTACCGTTTTTTCGTTGAAACTTTCTACCGTTACCTGTTCCGCAGAAGCAGCCAGTTCGGCCAGCTCTCGGTCCAGCACCAACCCATCGTCATCAGCAAATTCTTTCGTCAGCCACTCAGCTGAAAAGGGCGGTTGTGAACTGTCGAATTTTAGTTGGGCTCCGAAATGCTTTCGCTTAGAGTGATTCCGAATTTCCCGGTCACGTTCCACGACCAATCGAAGCGCCACAGACTGCACACGACCGGCCGAAAGACCCTTAACTCCAGAATTCCACAATTCTGGGGAAACAACGTAACCTACGAGCCGATCCAAAACGCGACGTGCCTCTTGCGCACGCACTTGTTTGAAATCGATATTGCCTGCCTCACGAAACGCTTGCTTCACAGCCGATTCCGTAATGGAGTTGTACGTTACCCGCTTCGTCTTATCACGTTTCAGATACAGTGCTTGCTGCAAATGCCAGGCAATTGCTTCCCCTTCCCGGTCAGGGTCAGTTGCCAGGTAAACGATGCTCGCGTCTTTCGCCAACTTTTTCAGATGGGCAATCGTTTTTCGACCTCGATCGCTGGGCTCATACACGGGATCGAATGTTTCAAGGTCAACACCAAGTTCTTTCTGGGGCAGATCACGGATATGACCCATTGATGCTTTCACCGTGAACCCAGCCCCAAGAATGTGGGCAACTTCTTTCGCTTTTGTTGGACTCTCAACAATTACTAACTTCGTCATAAGCCTTCCTGATTGTGATGATCACGAATGACTTACGGCAACGATCGATTTAGACATACCGAGCACATCACCAAGCGCACTTTTGTGAACACACTTTTTTGCACTTATTTCTGCACATTTTTTTGCACTCACTAGCGGTGCATTTTTCTGCACAAAAATCCGAGACACGGGCCAGCTCACAAACTACCTGGCCACCATTGAGTTCCATTTCCGCGTATCGCTGCCTGGGGACCGAGGGTTGTCCGGTGGACTCAATACGCTGTCTGTGAATCCCAGGATGGCTAAAACGGGCCTACTACGAACTCTGACCCCTCCCAACTGCGAAATGACCTCCTGCGCCTTTGAGAACCATCAGGGTCGACCACCCCTGCTCACCACGAGATATCCCGGCTGAAATTTGTATTTCACTTCTCCGAGTGACTAGGAGGAACTAAATGCTATTTTCAGTCGTCTCTGAGAGTCGAAAATACATGATCCAATTTAGGCGAGGGACTATGCCAATCTTATTGCGGCCTCGGCTGCGCCAATTCCTCGTGATTTCAGCCTCGGCCGCTCCACATTTTGCCTGCCCCATTCGGGTACCACCCGTTTTTGCCAAACCTACACCCTTGCTTAACCGGAGCCCCTTCAGGCTCGGCTGCGTGAGTTGGTTCGTGAGTTCAGCCTCGCCATCTCAGCAAGTTTTCCCATAACGGTTTGCACCCGCTTCGCGGGAACCAACACCCTTTGCGGTTGCGACCTTGTGAATGGCAGTCCCGGTTGCGCCTCGGGCCTGCGTGAGTCCCTCGTGAGTTCAGCCCCTCGGCGCGTCAGGTTTGCACGTTTCCGATCGGTTTCCACCCGTTTATGTTGAACCTACACCCGTCACGTTTTAGACGTTGAAGGGGGTGACTTTTGCGTGGATTCACACGCATGTTTTTCGTGTTTTTGCTGGTGGTTTTGCACGGCTGTTGATGCAATCTTTGCTCGTTTTCACGCGTCGCTTTTGTTCGTTGTCACACACATTCTGCGCTGCATGTTTGCACGTCGAGTTGCAGGTTAATCGTCATTTGCATTGGGGTGCTCGCCGCTTGTTTGGTGCATGACTGTTACGCCTGGCGCACGCACATTAGCTTCCTCACTCCCTCTTGTTCTTTTCTTTTCCTGCCTATTTTTCCTGTCCCGTCCCCGGTGTTCCTATTCCTCTTTCCCGCATATTCTCCTCCCGGCTTGTGTTAGGAGTAGGCCCTCTGTTCACTTTTGTCTTTGCCGGTTTTGGTGTGCGGGCATTGCCATGTTGTGCATATTCTATGCTTCCCTTTCTCACGCACGGTATTGCCCCATTTTGTGGATATAGCGCCCACGTTTCTTGTCTACCCTATGCCTCCGCGTGGGTAATAGTGTCCTCACTCCCCATGTCTTATTTGTGGGGATAGCTCTCCCGACCTGTGCATACCTTTACCTGTGTATGTGGTGGTTTTCTGTTACGGGTGTGCGGCCCGATGGCTTTGGTTTCCGTCGCTTTGTGTTGGAGTTCGTGCGGGCCTTTTGGCGTTTGGCTCGGTGCGGGCATTCGAGAGTTTGGTGCCTGGGCGCGGGCCAGTTTCTATCCGGTCAGCTGGTTTTCCGGTGCTGTTCTTGTGGCGGCTCCGGCACTCTGGGTTGCGTATCTGGAGAGCTTTGCAGCGGCCGGGGGTCGATGGTTGTATTTCGCATTTTCGGGACTTCTGCCTCACCGCTTTGGAGGTCTTTCCGCTGCGTCACGGCGCTTCTGTTGATGCTTTTGGGCGCACCTTGACCGAATGCTTTCCGCGTTCTTTTTGGCCATTGTCGGGCGTCAGGAGCGGTCGTATGGCAGGCGGTTTTTGTGTTCGTTTTCTGCACCAGAACGGGCCGTTACACCCCTATATATTGTGTTAGGGTCTCAGATTTCTCGGGGTTGTATTACGCCTAAACCCAACATCTTGTGGCGCGTGTTCTGCGAACAAAACGACTGCACCTGTCATCACCTGTCAGGGATTTGGTCTGCATAGCAGGAAGGGGAGTTGGCGGTAAAGGCAACACAATGATGGCACAAAAAAGGAGGCTCGCGGCCTCCCATCGATCACACAGATTCAAGCCTCTTCTACGGCCTTTGTGCAAATCAAATCGCAGCAGTGCAGCGACTATTCTCCATCCAGCACCTGGAGCATGGCTTTCACTTTCTTGGGCCCTAGCCCCTTCACTTTGAGTAGATCTTCGTGGCTCGCCGCCATCACGTTTCGCACCGAACCGAACGTCTCCAACAGCGTATCAGCGACCTTGCTGCTGACACCGGGAAGCGCTTCAAGGATGTACTTCTGCTGCTCAAAGATCGCCTTCGGTTTGGCTCTATGGAGAGACACTGGGCTGTACAGACCATCGACAAAATGGGACGCCAGTTTGAGGATCAGATAAGCCGAGTGGTTGAGGTTATACACCGGCAGAACACTCACCTTTTGCACGGCGGAAAGGAAGCTGATCGCGCCATCAATTTGCTGGCACAGCATCGTGGTGGAGTTGCCATAAACGTCGCCTTCCAGGAGCACCACCGGGATCACTTGCTGCTCACTGGCCCCCACTGCCATCTTCAATCGTTCGCTCTGGTCGAACAGCCGTCCGTCATCGGTAATGCTGATTTCGAAGTCCGTTTTGGCCGAGCCAGAATCACACCGTTTGCGTTCAATCAGTAGCTGGTTTCCCTCCCGATCTTCTACGGCAATGTCTCCTAAAGGCAGCGATATTCGCTGTACGGTCACCT
>Ga0114983_1000829_pt1 | contig 12714 bp, 12 predicted proteins | sample Shrwel_input2_RT_FD_87182 | JGI IMG/M metagenome (GOLD analysis project Ga0114983, IMG submission 87182) | Subsurface microbial communities from deep shales in Ohio, USA - Utica-3 well 1 S input2 RT | ecosystem: Environmental > Aquatic > Deep subsurface > Shale gas/oil reservoir > Produced... | reverse complement strand
TCTTTTAAGAACAAAAAATAATCAGAGACGATATAATTTTATTATTAAGCTTTTGAAAAAATTACTTATACAAAAGAAAAATACTATATTATTGATTCCTGAAATTGAAAAAGATCTTGTTTTTTTAGAACAGTTAAATGATCACTTTGGTGATGAGATAGCTTTTTTACACAGTCAATTATCCAGAGGGGAACGTTTTGATCAGTGGCAGCAGATAAAAAATGATGAGGTTAAAATTGTAGCTGGGGCCAGATCGGCTATATTTGCTCCTTTTTCTAATCTGGATGCAGTTATTATTATGGAAGAAAATAATCAAAGTTATAAAGGGCAGGAGCACCCATTATATCATGCAAGACAGATTGCTGTTAAACGCTTACAGAACAATAATTCACTTCTAATTTTGGAATCACCTTTTCCATCTCTTGAAAGTCAGTATCATGCATTTGCAGGTGAATATCAGCAGTTTAACCTGGACTCTGAAGAAAATAAAATCCAGCAAAAAGTTATTGACATGAAAAAAGAAGTAGAAAAGGGTAATCTCGGTGATTTGAGTCAGGAATTGAAGAAAGAAATAAAAATTCAATTAGAAAAAAATAATAAAATAATGTTATTTTTAAATAGACGTGGTTCAGCTAATTATCTTATTTGTAGAAAATGCGGAGATGTGCTTAAATGTAATAACTGTGATATTTCTTTAAACTATCACAAAGAACAGGATAAATTACGCTGTCATTATTGTGGTTTAGAAAAAAATGTACCTGCTCAATGTCCAGAATGCGGGAGCCACTTTATCTCAGAGGCAGGTGTTGGAACTGAAAAAATTATTGAGCAATTAAAAGAACTTTATCAGGACCTAAAAATTGTCAGAGTTGACAGTGATTTAAATGATAAAGAAGTAAAAAAGAGATTAAATGATTTTAAAAAGGGAGAGATTGATATTTTAGTTGGAACCTCTATTCTAATTAAATATCAGTTTTATGATCAGCTTAAATTTCTGGCTGTCATTTCTGCAGATACAGCTTTAAATAGTTCTGATTTTAGGGCGGCAGAAACTAACTATACTTTATTGATGCAGCTGAAATCTATGCTGGTAAATAATTCTGAGAGCAAATTTTGGCTGCAGAGTTATGAGCCTGATCATTACAGTATCCAGGCTGTTTTAAATAAAGATAATAAGTCTTTTTATCAAAAAGAAATAAAAATCAGAGAACAGCGAAATTATCCCCCTTTCTGCAGGTTATTAAATATCATAATTAGTGCAGAATCTGAAAAAAAAGCAGAAGCAAAAAGTAAAAAATTATCAAGTTTTTTGAATAATTACAGAGAAAAATATTCAGAAAAGCTGGGTGAAGCACCAGCTGTATTAACAAAAGTTAGAAATAAATATAGATGGCAGTTGATTTTGAAATTTAAATCTATCCGTAATCGCGAATATATAATACAGCTGATAGAAAAAAGATTTATGAAAAAAAATGATGATAACTTTGTAGAAATTCGTATTGATGTAGATCCCTATCAAATGTTATAATAGAATTTAGGAGGTAGATATTATGGCTCTTTTAAAGATAAGAAAAATTGGAGATCCAGTTTTGAGAAGTAAAGCTAAAAAAATAGATGAAGTAAATAAAAAAACTAATGATTTAATAGATAATATGTTTGAGACAATGTATGCAGAAGAGGGTGTTGGTTTAGCAGCACCTCAGGTTGGAATGTTAAAAAGAATAGCTGTAGTAGATATTAGGGAAGAAAATAAAATTGTTTTAATTAACCCGGAAATTATTGAAGAGGAAGGAAAGGCAATCATGGAAGAAGGCTGTCTTAGTATTCCTGGAGAAATTGGTGATGTAATCAGAGCTGAAAAAATTAAAGTAAGAAGCTTAGATAGAGAAGGTAATGAAGTTGAATTTGAAGCCGAAGGATTTGAGGCCAGAGCAATTCAACATGAAATTGATCATTTAGATGGAGTATTATTTGTTGATAAAATTGTAAAAATTGCGGAGTGATATGATGAAAATAGTATTTATGGGAACACCTGAATTTGCAGTTCCTTTACTGCTTGAGCTTGATAATGATCAGCAGGTTGAGATTGAAGCTGTAGTTACTCAACCGGATCGTAAAAGTGGTAGAGGCCAGAGGGTTCATTATTCTGATATTAAAAAACAGGCTTTAAAACTTGACTTAGAAGTTATGCAGAGTGAAGATGTTAATGAAGCAGAGTTTCTAAATCATTTAAAAACGATGGATTTAGATTTTATAGTAGTAGCTGCCTTTGGTCAGAAGTTAAGTCCTGAATTGTTAGCAATACCGAAATATGGTTGTATAAATCTTCATGCTTCTTTGCTGCCTGAATATAGAGGCTCCAGCCCGATCCACAAGGCAATAATAGATGGCAAAAATGTTACAGGCAATACCACTATGTATATGGACGAAGGTTGGGATGATGGCGATATAATTTATCAGCAGGAAATTGAGATTAAAGAAAATTATACAGTCGGTAAACTCCATGATATACTGGCTAATAAAGGGGCTGAACTGCTGCTTAAAGCATTAAAGGATGTTGAAAAAGGGACGGCTCCACGTATTCCTCAAAATGATTCTGAAGCAACATTTGCTTATAAGATTGATAAATCTCTGGGGGCAATTGATTGGAATCAGAGCGCAGAAGATATCTATAATTTAATTAGAGGTGTCAATCCCTGGCCTGGAGCTTATACAGAACTTGATGGTGATAAAATTAAGATCTGGGAAAGTAAAATCAGTAATACTGAAAATACTGAATTTGAGCCAGGAACAATTATTAAAGCAAACCATGATGATGGGATACTGGTCCAAACAGGCGCTGGAGTTTTAGCTGTAAAAACGCTGCAGCTGCCGGGTGGAAAAAGAATGAATGTTCAGGACTTCTTAAATGGACATCATATTAAAATAGAGAAAAAATTCACTAGTCTATAAATTTTAGAGGAGGTAGAGCTATGATTCCGTTTTTATTTGATCCAACAATTATTATAATTATTCCTGCTCTTTTGCTTGCAGGATATGCACAGTATAAGGTTAAACACACTTTTAGCAAATATAATGAAATTAATCTAAATTCTAATTTAACTGGTGCTGAAGCTGCCAGAAAAATTTTATTAAATAATAATTTAGAAAATGTAGAGATACGAAAAACTGATGGCAAATTAAGTGATCATTATGATCCTAAAAATAAGACTCTTAATTTATCAAATGATGTTTACAATAACAATTCGGTGGCTGCTGTTGGTGTGGCAGCTCACGAAGTAGGCCATGCTATTCAGGATAAGGAAAACTACAGACCGCTTTCTTTAAGGGCTTCTCTGGTGCCAGCAGCAAATATTGGATCCAGTTTTGGACTACCGCTTGCAATTTTTGGCTTTTTTATTAGAGCTGACTTTTTGATTATGACAGGATTTGTACTTTTTTCTGCCGCATTTTTATTTCATTTAGTAACTTTACCGGTAGAATTTAATGCCAGCAACAGAGCTATTAGCAATTTGAAAAGTACGGATTTATTAACAGAGTCAGAAATCAAAGGTGCTAAAAAAGTCTTAAAAGCAGCTGCTTTTACCTATGTGGCGGCAACACTGGTCGCTCTGGCAAATATGATTAGAATCCTGCTGCTGGCAGGTATGGGTGATGAGTAATTGAAAAATTTACGTTTTAAAATTTTAAAGGCACTGCTGAGAGTTGAAAAAGGCAGTTATTCAAATTTACTGCTTAGTTCAAAGTTGGAAAATATTAATGATCAGAGAGATAAAAATCTTTTTACTGAAATTTTTTACGGGGTGCTTAGAAATAAATTATATCTTGATTATATAATTGAGCATTTTTCTAAAACTTCTCTGCAGGAAATGGATGAAGAGGTATTAATGGGGCTGAGAATTGGAGTATATCAGCTCTTTTTTCTTGATAAGATACCGGCAAGAGCGGCTATCTATGAAAGTGTAGAAGCTGTAAAAATCTTATTACCCGCCGGTAAAAAAGGAGCTGTGTCATTTACGAACGGTGTTTTAAGAAATATTAATCGAAAACAGGATAGTGTTAAATTACCATCCCAAAAAAATGATATTCAGAAATTTTTATCAATAAAATATTCTTATCCCCTCTGGCTTGTCAGGCGCTTTATTAAATATTATGGTTTAACTAAAACTGAAATGATTTTAAAAGCAGGAAATAAAAGAGCAGAAGTTATTTATCGTCATAATTCTTTAAAAAAGAGCAGAGAAGAATTTATCAGTTTACTGGCAGAAGATCAGATTAAATATAAAAAAACATTTTTAGATTCTTTTTATAGACTAAAAGCGGTTAATAATCCTGTGAAAACAAAAGTTTTTAAAAGTGGAGCTGCCTATATCCAGGGTACATCTGCTGGACTTGCTTCTTTATTATTGGATCCTAAAGAGGATATGGATGTACTTGATCTTGCTGCTGCACCTGGTGGCAAAACATCACATTTAGCAGAACTGATGAATAACAGCGGCCGAATTACTGCTTTAGATATTAGTCAGAGCCGCTTAAATCTGGTTAAAGAAAATTTGTTGAGGCTTGGTGTTAAAAATGTTACCCTAAAAAAAGCTGATGCTGCTGAATATGAGGATATGAAAAAATATGACAGAATACTGGCAGATTTACCATGTTCAGGGCTGGGGCTTACTGCATCTAAACCTGAGATCAAATGGGACAAAACTGAAGCAGTAATTAAAAAAATGGCTGAACTGCAATATGATATACTGAATAATAATTTAGATAAACTTAAAACAGGCGGGCAATTATTATATTCAACCTGTACTTTGACTCAAGAGGAGAATCAGGATTTAATTAAAAGAATCCTGTCGGAAAATAAAAATTTTGAATTGATCGATATTAATAAAAAATTAAACAAAGTAAGTAGTTTAAACTTAGAAAATAATAATAAGTATTTAGAACTTTTGCCGGGAGAAGTAGACTCGGAAGGCTTTTTCTACGCATTATTAAAAAAAGTGGAGAGTGATTAATTTAAAGATGAAGGATTTAAAAGAATTAAATAGAAGTGGATTAATAGATGGATTAAAAGAAGCAGGTTTCCCTTCTTATAGAGGTGAGCAAATTTTTAATTGGCTTTATAAGAATGGTGTATCGAGTACAGACGAAATGAAAAACATACCGAAAAAGATGAGAAAATTTTTAGATGAGAACTATAACTTAACTGATATTGAAGAAATCAAAAGAAGTGCTGCTGTTGATGGTACTGTTAAGTACTTATGGCGTTTAAATGATGGAGAAAATATTGAAGGTGTTTATCTACCTTTTCCTAAGTCCGGCCGCCACAGCGCCTGCATTTCGACTCAGGTAGGTTGTGGACTGGGTTGTTCTTTTTGTGCAACAGGTATTGATGGATTAAAAAGGAATCTAACTATCGGCGAAATTGTTGATCAGGTGATTAAGGTCCAGAAAGATATCAGTGGTTCAAATTTTGCTGAACCAAGATTAAGCAATGTTGTATTCATGGGAATGGGAGAACCTTTTGCGAATTTTGATAATTTAATGAAGGCAGTGGAAATTATAAATGCTGATAATGGTTTAAATATTGGTATGCGAAAAATGACCATTTCTACAGCTGGGCTGGTACCTGAGATTAAAAAGTTGGCCGAAGTTAATGATCAGATTGGACTTGCTGTTTCTCTGCATGCTCCTAATGATCGACTGCGAAATAAAATAATGCCGATTAATAAAAAGTACAATTTAAACCAGCTTTTAACAGCTGTAATTGATTATATTGAAAAAACAGGAAGAAGAGTTACTTTTGAATATGTATTGATGGATAGTGTTAATGATAGTCCAGAATTATCTGTACAGCTGGCTGAACTGCTGCGTGGAATAAACTGTCATGTGAACTTAATCCCTGCTAATCCAGTTCCTGAGTTGGGTATTGAACGTCCTGTGCAGAAGGTAATAGATAGTTTTTATGGAACTCTACAAAGTAATGGGATTCAGGTTACTTTGCGAAAAGAAATGGGAAGCCAAATTGATGCAGCCTGTGGTCAGTTAAAAAGAAAAGAAAAATAGATTTTGAATTTTAAGGAGGAGAAAAATGCGGTTCAATGCTTTAACTAATAAAGGAAATAAACGCAGTTCAAATGAAGATGATTTTCATATTAAGGAAGATATTAATTTTTTTATGGTTGCTGATGGTATGGGTGGTCATGCTGCTGGTGAAGTGGCCAGTCAGACTGCAGTAAACTCTGCTGCGGACTTTAATTTTGATCTATCAGACCCACTAGAAAGCCTGAGCCAGTTAACATATAAAATCAATCAAGAAATTATAAATAAGAGTCAGCAAAATACTGATTATTCTGGAATGGGAACAACATTTGCTGCTGTTATTATTCAAAACAACATTCTTTATTATGTTAACTTAGGTGACAGCCGTATTTATCTCTACAATAAAAAAGAAGAAAGTTTAAGAAAAATTTCTAAGGATCATTCTCTGGTTGCTGATCTGCTTAGAAAGGGAAAAATCACTGAGGAAGAGGCATTTAATCATCCTAAAAAAAATATTGTTACTCAGGCTCTGGGACTGGATAATGATCTGGATTTAGATAAGGGACAAATTGAAATTTCGGCAGCTGATTATATTTTGTTATGTACTGATGGTTTAACAGATATGATTAGAAAAAATGAAATTGAAGCTGTTTTCAAAGAGTATTATAAACCAGAAAAAATAGCAGAGCAGCTGCTTCAGGATGCTCTCGCGAGTGGTGGTCTGGATAATATTACTTTAATAGTTGCTGGTTCTAATGAAAAATAATTATTGTTTAATGATAATTGAGGTGAATTTATGCAGGGGAAGATTTTAAATAACCGTTATAAGATAATAAAAGAAATTGGCCGTGGAGGAATGGCAATTGTCTATTCAGCCCGAGATACTCTGTTGGAAAGAAGAGTAGCTTTAAAAATGCTGCGTCCAGAATATAAGTCAGATGATGAATTTATTAATAAATTCAGACAGGAAGCCAGGGCAGTCGCTAGATTATCTCATCCTAATATTGTAAGCATTTATGATATTGTAGTTGATGAAGAAAGAATTTATCTTGTAATGGAAATTGTAGAAGGTAAAACTTTAAAAGATATTATACAAGAAAGAACTAAACTTTCCATTGTTGAATCATTGGAGATAGCAGGCCAGATTGCTGCAGCCTTATCTGTGGCTCATAGTAATCACATTGTTCACTGTGACATAAAACCTCACAATATAATTTTAACTGATGAGCTGGAGGTTAAAGTTACAGATTTTGGTATTGCTCGGGCTGTTAGTAATTCAACAGTTAGAGTAACAGAAACAGTAGTCGGTAGTGCTCATTATTTTTCTCCTGAACAGGCTAAAGGTGGAGAAATTAAGGCTTATTCTGATATTTATTCTTTAGGTGTTGTTCTTTACGAAATGACAACTGGTGAGCTGCCATTTCATGGAGAAAGTCCTATTTCAGTTGCTCTAAAGCATATCCAGCAGCAGCCGGTTGAACCTTCACAGATTAATAAGGATATTCCAGAAGAAGTTAATGACTTGATTATGAAGGCTATAGCAAAAGATTCAGCAGAGCGTTTTCAGGATGCTTCTGAGATGAGGCAGCAGATAACTTATTGTCTAAAACATCTAAAATCTGGAAGTGAAAAACTGGAAAGAAAAGATGATTTTAATGCTGATGAAACCAAAGTAATGAAGAAATCAGATTTTGACTTCTTAAATAATTCTAAAGAAGAAAAGGAAAAAAAAGCTGCTGGAGAAAATAAAAGAAGTGTAGATAAGGTTAAATCGAATAAATATAAGAGATTGCTTTTAATTACTGGAGCAGTTATAATTTTTTTCCTAATTTCTATTGGGGGAGCTATTTTATTTTTCAATCAATATACAAGTGTTCCGGTTGTTCAGGTTCCAGATATTGAAGGGGAAAGTTTAACAAAAGCAAAGAAAATGGCTTCGGAAGTTGGTCTTAACTTAGTTGAAAATGAAAAACGTGTATTCAGTGAAGAAATACCTGCCAATCATATTGTTAATCAGCAGCCTGCTGCTGGAGAAAGGATTAAACAAAGTCGCTCCTTTAAAATTACTGTCAGTAGAGGACCACAATTGATTGAAATACCTGATTTTATTGGAAATTCTTTAAGAGAAGCTTTGATTAAACTAGATAATCTGTCATTAAAAAGTGGTGATATACAGTATATTTTCAGATTATCTAAAGAACCTGGAACAGTTATTAATCAAATTCCTGCTGCTGGGGCTGAGGTAGAAAAAGGAAGTGAAGTTACGCTTTTTGTCAGTCGGGGAGAGCGCGATATTTCTGTTAGGATGCCTGATCTAAGTGGCCTTAATCAGTCGGAAGCTTTTAGCTTGATTAGAGAAAAGGGCTTAAATATTGGTCAGGTTAGTGTAGAAAATTCTGCACGTTTTGTTGTTGGTCAGGTTATTTCGCAGAGTGTAAGAGCGGGAGAATATTTACCAAAGGGAATTGCAGTAGATTTTGTAATCAGCCGCGGTCCCGATTCAGCTTCTACTGAGGATTATCATTTAAATAGAATTTCTGTAAATGTCACTGGTTCTGAAAGCAGAGAGGTTAGAATTGTGGTTGAAGATGATAATGGTCAGGATCAGGTTTATCGAGCAATCCATGAACCGGGAGACAATATAGTTAGAGATATTCGAAGTCAGGGAAAAACAGAAATTAGAGTCTATTTTGATGATCAGTTAATAAAATCAGTAAGTGTCGGGGGATGATAGCTTAGATGAAGGGTTTATTAATAAAATTAATTGGAGGTTTTTTCTTTGTAGCTGACCAGAACAAAAAAATATATCAGTGCAGAATCAGAGGTAAGATTAGAGAAAAAATTTATCCTGGAGATTATGTAGAGATCGATAGAGAAAATATGATTCTAGAAAATTATTATCCCCGCAGTAATCTATTAAAAAGGCCTAAGGTGGCTAATGTTGGTCAGGTAGTAATCATGCATTCCGTTAAAGATCCTGAGTTTACTCCTTCTCTGTTGGATCGATTTCTCTTACTGGTTGAAAGTTCAGGCTTTGAACCACTGATAGTTATTAATAAAATCGATAGGGCGGAAGCAGGTTTTAAAGAAAATTTTGTGGAATATCAAAAAGCAGGTTATTCGCTAGATTTTATTAGTGTTAAAGAAAATAAAAATTTAGAACAGTTATTTGAAAAACTTAATAATAAAATTAATGTTTTAACTGGTCCCTCAGGTTCCGGCAAATCTTCATTTTTAAACAAAGTTATTGAAAATGCAGATTTAAAAACTGCTGCAGTAAGCAAAAAATCAAAAAAAGGAGTGCATACTACTAGAATGGTAGAACTTCTTTCTCTACCTAATAATGGCTGGGTTGCAGATACTCCGGGGTTTTCTTCAATGGCCAAGTTAGATTTAGAAATTGAAGCAGATGATTTATCCTGGTATTTTCCGGAGATTGCAAAATATAATAATGACTGTAAGTTTAATCGCTGTACCCACCTGCATGAGCCGGGGTGTGTGGTGCAGCAAAAAGTCGAAAATGGAGAGATTTCTACTAGAAGATATCAGAGTTATCAACAGCTATATAACGAATTGAATGAAAAGGAGAGAAAATACTAATGAAAATAGAATTTGCGCCTTCACTGCTTGCATCAGATTTCAGTCAATTAAAAGCTCAGATTCAACTGGTTAAAGATGCTGATTATCTGCACTTAGACGTGATGGATGGGTATTATGTACCGAATATTACTTTTGGTCCGGGTTTAATTAATGCAATAAGAAAACACAGTCAGCTTCCTTTTGATACTCATTTAATGATTACAAAACCGGAAAGGTATATTAAGGACTTTGTAGAGGCTGGTTCTGATATTTTAACTGTGCATCTAGAAGCAACAGACCATATTCATCGAACTGTTCAGCTGATCAAAGAACAGGAAATTAAAGCCGGTGTTTCGCTTAATCCTGCCACACCAGTAGAAAGTTTAGAGTATGTTTTACCTGATCTGGATCAGGTTTTAATTATGTCGGTTAACCCAGGATTTGGAGGTCAGTCTTATATTCCACAGATGACAGAAAAAATTGCTAAATTAAATAAAATTATTGAAGCTAATAATTATGATTGTAAAATAGAGGTTGATGGTGGGATTAAAACTCATAATCTAAAAGAAATTGTAAAAGCTGGAGCTGATATTATAGTTGCTGGATCTGCTATTTTTGGTGCGGCTGATCCTGCTGGAGCTTTAGCAGAGATGAGGAGTATCTCTGCTGATGTCTAAAAAAAAGGCACTTTTAATTTTAAATGGTGAGCTTGATTTCGAAAAAGAAGATTTAAATCAAATAATTGAAAACAAAAAAATAGATAAAATTATTGCAGTTGATGGGGGAGCCAATAAGGTCAGAAATTTAAATTTACTGCCTGATCTTATAATCGGTGATCTGGATTCTATAACTGAAAAAAATAAAAAATATTACAGTAAAAAAAATATAGAAACAATAAAATATCCGGTTGAAAAAGATCAGACTGACAGTGAGATTGCAGTTGATTACTGTCTGGAAAATAATTTTAAAGAATTATATTTAACTTCTGCTTTAGGCGGCAGAATTGACCAACAGCTTGCCAATATAAATCTTTTAGAATATATATATGAGTTGAATTTAAAAGCCAGAATTATTTCTAAAAAAATTGAAATTGCATTAATTGATAGAAAAAAGCAATTTTTCAACAAAAAGGGTTTTAGACTTTCTCTAATACCTCAGAGTAAAGTTGTAAGGGGACTCAATATTAAAGGTTGTAAATATAATTTAGATAATATGGATATTGAGCGCTCTAAAAGTAGAGGTATCAGCAATTTAATTCTGGGAGCAGAAGCTGAAGTTAATTTGCAAAGTGGTTTATTATTTTATATATTAGAAAAGATAAAGTAGAGAGCAGAGCGTAAATGGAGGTTATAATGGATATTTATCAAAAAGCTTTAAAATTACATAGTGATCATCAGGGAAAGATTGAAGTCAAATCAAAAGTCAGAGTGAGAAATAAAGAAGAATTGAGTCTGGCTTATTCACCAGGGGTGGCGGAACCATGTAGAGAGATTGAAAAAAATCCAGAAAAGATTTATGAATATACAGCACGCGGCAATCAGGTTGCAGTGGTTTCGTCTGGTACTGCAGTATTGGGTCTGGGAGATATTGGTCCTCAAGCCGCTCTGCCTGTAATGGAAGGGAAGGCAGTACTTTTTAAGGAATTTGCAAATGTAGATGCCTTTCCTCTTTGTGTGGGAACAAAGGCAGTAGATAAAATTGTTGATTTTGTCAAACTGCTTGAACCTACTTTTGCCGGTATAAATTTAGAAGATATTTCTGCACCTAAGTGTTTTAAAATTGAAGCTAGATTGAAAAAAGAAACTGAGATGGCTGTTTTTCATGATGATCAGCACGGTACTGCTATTGTTGTTCTGGCAGCAGTGATTAATGCCTTGAAACTGGTTAATAAAAAATTAGAAGATATAAAAATTGTAGTCAATGGTGCAGGTGCTGCTGCTACCGCAGTATCCAAATTATTATTGGATGCAGGCGCAGAAAATTTAATCATTAATGATAAAATTGGGATTTTAAACTCATCTAATTTAAGTAAATATGATCTTTTGCGGCAGAAATTAATCAAAAGAACTAACCCTGATGACTTAGAAGGTGGCTTAGCTGCAGCAGTTAAAGATGCTGATTTATTTATCGGCCTATCTGTAGGTGATATTTTAAAAGCAGAAATGGTCAAAAATATGAAGGTCGATCCCTTAATTTTTGCAATGGCCAATCCAACTCCTGAGATTGATCCTAAAATTGCTTTAGATGCAGGAGCTGCAGTGATTGCGACTGGGAGATCAGATTATCCAAATCAGATTAATAATGTGCTGGCTTTTCCTGGGATTTTCAGGGGGGCACTTGATGTCAGGGCTTTAGAGATAAGTGAAAATATGAAAATTGCAGCTGCTGAGGCTATAGCAGAATTGGTCGCTGATGAACTATCAGCTGAATATATTATTCCCGATCCTTTTGACCAGAGAGTAGTTCCAGCAGTTGCTTTTGCAGTTGCCAAAAGTGCTCTTGAAAATAATTTAGCAAGAATAAAGATTAGTGATCAGGAATTAAAAACTAAGATTAAACAGAACCTGGCTAAATTAAATAAAAAATAAAGCAGATAGAAAGTACTAAAGGGAGCAGAGCATTTTTAAATGCTGCTGCTCCCTTTATTATCTAAATCTTAATTAGTAAGCTCTTTCAACATTACCTGATTTAAGACATTGAGTACAGACCTTAATTCTTTTTGGTGATCCGTCAACAATTGCTTTAACTTTTTTAAGGTTTGGACGCTGAGTTCTTTTTGTAGAACTTGTAATGTTACGTCCGACTCCTCCTTTTTTCTTAGCTTTACCACGTCTTTGTATGCTATTGGCTTTGTTTCCACCTTTACCGCAAATTTCGCAGACTCTGGACATAGAAAAACACCTCCTGTTTTAAAAATAAAAATCTCTGTCAGGTTATATTCTAACATAGAATAACAGTCTTTAGCAAGCCTAATAAAGTAATTTTAGTAAAATATAAAATTATATTTGCAGGAAAGTATTAATTTATCTTGAAATTAATAATATAATGAGTATTTAAATAAGCTCATATTAAATTTAATTCTTGCATAGAGTCTTT
>Ga0114983_1000828_pt1 | contig 12720 bp, 11 predicted proteins | sample Shrwel_input2_RT_FD_87182 | JGI IMG/M metagenome (GOLD analysis project Ga0114983, IMG submission 87182) | Subsurface microbial communities from deep shales in Ohio, USA - Utica-3 well 1 S input2 RT | ecosystem: Environmental > Aquatic > Deep subsurface > Shale gas/oil reservoir > Produced... | reverse complement strand
TGATTCTGTCCGGACAGGAACCGTTCGCCCAAGGCGGTAACCGCCTGTGCTTTGTGCATCCCGAAGACGACCAGAGATGCATCAAGGTCCGGCGGCCGGATTTCACCCTGGAAGACCGTCGCCGCAAGAAAGGTTTCCCCAAAAACCTCAAGCCGCTATCCAGCTTTGACGATAACCGGGAAGAATACCTGGTAATGCAGCAGTTAATGCACACGTACGGAGAACGTGTATTTCAACACATCAGCCGCTGCTTTGGCTTTGTGGACACCGATGTTGGCCAGGGACTGGTGTCGGAGCTCATCCGCGACCAGGATGATGCCATCTCCCAGACGCTTAAAAAGTACCTCTGGGACCACGGCCTGACCGAAGAGGTTCAACGCGCCATCGATAACCTTTGCCGGTTATGGGAACAGGAAATGGTGCCTTCACGTGACCTGCTGCTGCACAACATCGTGGTGCAACAAGGGCAAGAAGGGCTTATTTCAAGGCTGGTGGTGATTGATGGCCTGGGTAGTGCCGGATTGATTCCATTCCACTGGCTACCTGCCGCCCAACGAAAAAAGAAGGTGGCGCGCAAAACCGCCAACCTGCACGAACGGGTTAACACGCTGCTTTCGCAGCGGGGCCAAGACACCTTCCCTGGTTACCACGGACTCCTTCTGCACGACGGACGCCCGGAATCGACTCCGGCGCAAGACACCAACGCCAGCGAACAGGAGGACTCACCGTCTTCATGAGCCAATCAACTGAAACCATCCACCGCGTAGCCCAAGTGTTGGCCGGCGCAGAGCGTGGCGGGGCTGAAAATTTTTTCGTTCGCCTGGTGAAGGGGCTGCAAGCAACTGGCAAGGTGAACCAGCAAGCGTTCATTCGGGCACACCAACACCGAATAGATGAATTGGAATCAGGAGGCGTCCCCACTCAAGGCTTCCGCTTTGGGGGCCAGCTGAACCTGCTTGACCGCATGCGCTACCAACGTGCACTTCGTCAGTTCCATCCAGACATTGTCATGACCTGGATGAACCGGGCTTCAATTGCCACGCCACCCGGTGACTACACCCTGATAAGTCGTCTGGGGCACTATTACAACCTGAAGTACTACCGCCATGCAGATTACTGGGTAGGAATCTCCAAGGGTATATGTGACCACCTGATCCAGGGCGGCATGCCCGCCGACCGGGTGTTTTACATCCCGAACTTTGCCGACGAAACCCCCGTGGAGCCCTTGCCCCGAGACAGCTTCGAGACCCCTGCTGACAGGCCACTGATTCTGGCCGCCGGACGCCTGCACGAAAACAAAGGCTTCGACATCCTGCTGCAGGCATTAAAAAAGGTCCCGGACGCAATGCTTTGGCTGGCTGGCAGCGGCCCGGAGGAGCAGCCCCTGAAACAACAGTGCCATGAACTGGGCCTTGATGACCGGGTTCGGTTCCTCGGATGGCGTAACGATGTGACCACTCTGATGAAAACGGCGGACCTGTTTGTCTGCCCTTCACGTCATGAAGGGCTGGGGTCTATTGTCATGGAGTCGTGGGCGCATAAATGCCCTATTATTGCCACCAACTCGCAAGGACCGGGTGAGCTAATAGATTCTGGCGAGACTGGCGTGATTACCCCGGTTGATAAACCAGAACCTCTGGCTGACGCGATTCGCGAGCTTCTGGACAACCCGACGGAAGCAGGCCGACTTGCCCATAACGCAAGCCAACATTACTGGCAAAACTTCAGCGAGTCCGTCATTGTTGGGCAATATCTCGATCTCTACCAATCCATCCACAAGAAGTAACTGACAACTTTAATGAACACTAGCTACTGGATCATTACCCTCAAACCGGAATCAGAGAATGTTCAGGAGCTGCAGCAAGCACTGAAAAGCCAGGGACTAGAGGCAAACCTGTTTCAGGCCGTGGATGGCCGCACTGCTATGCCAGCCCTTGAACCTGGTGAGAATTTGGCGAAACACCGGACTCGCCTGCGACATCTGTGTGACTTAACCCCTCCTGAGGTGGGGTGTTATCTCTCACACCTGAGACTGATTAAAAAGGCTTGGAACGAAGGCTTCGAGTCAATCTGTATTCTGGAAGATGACGTTAAACTTGAGCCGGACTTCGCCCGGATTATGGGAGAGATCACGACTCTACCTTCCGAGGTAGAGATGGTCAGGCTGATGGGATTAAAAATCCGCAAGCGGAAGGTTGTCCAGCCCCTGGGAGATGGCAGCCACCAGCTTGTGCGCCCAGAGCGAGGGTGGCTGGGAACCCAAGCGTATTACCTTAATCGTATAGGCATGGAAAAAGTGCTGAAACATGCCAGCACGATTAAAGAGCCTATCGATAAGATGTATGACCACTTTTGGGAAGGCGGGCTTCGCCTGTTCGGTGTTGAACCTCACCTGGTGTACGAAGCCAACGCCGCGCCCAGCAGTATTGCCAAGTCCAATAGACAAAGGGCCAAGGTACCCTGGTTTTATTATCTACTTCATTCTCTGGAGAAAGGCATTTTTAGCGTTACCCGCCACACACACCTTTTGCTGAGAAGGCACGAGTTCTACCCGGCGACTCGCCCTCAAAAAGCTCCAGGGCAAAGTGCCCGGATGCGTGAGTGATTTTCTCACTCTCACGCATCCGGAAGGCAACAGACCTCGTCACCGAGTTGCAACTTCAGTCATACAGGATACTGATGGTAAAACTCTTTAAGCTCGGGCTCTGCACTGGCCAGGCTTGACCCTTTACTATCTTTGCCTGACAGCAGCAACTCGGACGGTGCAACCGCGTCCCAGTGAATGCCTATATCCGGGTCGTTCCAGGCGATGGACCTTTCATACTCAGGCGCATAAAAATCCGTACACTTGTACTGAAAATCCGCCGTCTCACTGGTCACCAGAAAGCCGTGGGCAAAGCCTGGCGGCACCCAAAGCATTCGCTTGTTTTCTTCCGAGAGATATTCCCCAACCCACTGGCCGAAAGTGGGCGAATTGGTGCGCAAGTCCACCGCCACGTCGAACACCTCGCCACGGGTTACCCGTACCAGTTTCCCCTGGGGCTGTTTGATCTGGTAATGCAGGCCACGCAGGGTGTTTTTTACCGAGCGGCTGTGGTTGTCCTGCACGAAGGTTTCGTTAATGCCGGCTTCCCGGAAGGCTTTTTCGTTCCAGGTTTCCATGAAGAAGCCGCGCTCGTCTCCAAACACTTTGGGTTCGATCAGTTTGACTGCGGGAATCTTGGTGTCAGTGATATTCATAAAAATCGCTTATTAAGTTTTAACCAGTTTCTTCAGGTAGGCGCCGTAGCTGTTCTTTTTAAGATTTTCCGCTTCGGCCAGTAGTTGCTCTTCACCGATGAAGCCCATGCGATAGGCCACCTCTTCCAGGCACGCGATTTTCAGGCCCTGGCGTTTTTCCAGGGTTTCGATGAAGCCACTGGCTTCATGGAGAGAGTCGAAGGTGCCGGTGTCCAGCCAGGCGAAGCCCCGGCCCAGCAATTCCACACTCAGGTCGCCCCGCTCCAGATAGGCCTGATTAACGCTGGTAATTTCGAGCTCGCCACGCTCTGAAGGCTTCACCTGCTTGGCAATCTCAACCACATCGTTATCGTAGAAGTAGAGACCGGTGACGGCGTAGTCCGATTTCGGGTTGGCTGGCTTTTCTTCGATGGAGATGGCCCGCTGCTGGCCATCGAATTCCACAACGCCAAAACGCTCTGGGTCCGTTACCTGATAGCCGAATACCGTCGCACCTTTCTCCTTTTGAGCGGCACTCTGAAGCATTTTGCTCAGGCCCTGGCCATAGTAGATGTTGTCACCCAGCACCAGGCAAACACTGTCATCGCCGATAAACTCCTCACCAATGACGAATGCCTGAGCCAGACCATCCGGGCTGGGTTGCACCGCGTAACTCAGGTTAATACCCCACTGGCTACCGTCGCTCAACAGCCGCTTAAAGCCTTCCTGATCTTCCGGCGTGGTGATCACGAGAATATCCCGAATACCAGCCAGCATCAGTACCGACAACGGATAGTAAATCATCGGCTTGTCATACACCGGGAGGAGCTGCTTGGAAATGCCTCGGGTAATCGGATAAAGGCGGGTGCCGGAGCCACCGGCGAGGATGATCCCTTTCATTTACTTCTCCAGATATTCGTTCAGGGTGAGCGTCAGCTGGCTTTGCCAGTCCGGCAACTGGATGTTCAAGGCGTTTTCCAGTTTGCTCAGGGTCATCCGCGAGTTCAATGGCCGCTTCGCCGGCGTTGGATAGTCGCTTGTCGGGATGGCGTGAGCATTTTCGGGGGCCATGGATAAAGCCTCCCCAGCTTGCCGTGCCTGCTGGAAAATTTCCCGGGCGAAGCCGTGCCAGCTGGTTTCACCTCTTGGCGCCAGATGATAGAGGCCCGCTTCCAAACTTCCATGAATCGCCAGCGACGTTACCTGTGCGATCAATCGTGCGGGAGTTGGCGCCCCGATCTGGTCAGCCACTATGTTGAGTGCTTCTTTACTCTGGGCCAAACGCAGCATGGTTTTCATGAAGTTGTTACCGCGGGCGCTGTATACCCAGCTGGTACGAAAGATAAGGTAATCGCACCCACTACGCTGAATGGCTTCATCGCCCTCAAGCTTGGTTTGCCCGTAAACACTTAGCGGGCCCGTAGCACTGTTTTCCTGCCATGGCTCGTTGCAATTGCCGGGGTACACATAGTCGCTGCTGTAATGCACCAAGCGGGCGTTATTGTCAGCCGCGTATTGAGCCAGCTGTTCAGGTAAACCGGCGTTGAGGCGTTTTGCGGTTTCCCGCTCTTCCTCGGCAGCGTCTACAGCGGTGTATGCTGCGGCGTTTACAATAAGCTCTGGCGTGGCCTGAGCCAGGTAATTCGCTACGGCCTGTTCACTGGCAAGATCCAACTCTCCCCTGTCCGGCGCCTTAATGCCACCCAATGGCGAGAGCGTTCGGTGGAGCTCGAAACCTACTTGACCGGATTCACCCAAGAGCAGGATATTCATACACCAGCCCCCAAACGCTCTCTTTGATAGCTGCCGTCCTGGACTCGTTTGCACCAGTCATGGTTATCGAGGTACCACTGAACGGTTTTACGAATGCCGGTTTCGAAGGTTTCTTCCGGCACCCACCCAAGCTCTTTCTGGATCTTGCTGGCATCGATAGCGTAGCGCCTGTCGTGGCCAGGGCGGTCTTTTACGGGGGTGATCAGATCCCTATAATTGGCTTCCTGCGGGCGCAACTCCTGGAGGATGTCACACAGCGTATGCACCACTTCAATATTCTGTTTTTCGTTGTGGCCACCAATATTGTAGGTTTCGCCCAGCTCTCCCTCTGTGACAACCTTATAGAGAGCTCTTGCGTGGTCTTCGACGTAGAGCCAATCGCGAATCTGGTCGCCTTTGCCATAAACTGGTAACGGTTCACCCTCGAGAGCGTTCAGGATCATCAGCGGAATAAGCTTCTCCGGGAAGTGGTATGGGCCGTAGTTATTACTGCAATTGGTTACCAGCGTTGGCAGGCCGTAGGTTCGAAGCCACGCGCGTACGAGATGGTCTGAGCTGGCTTTACTGGCGCTGTAGGGACTACTGGGCGCGTATGCCGTATGCTCAGTGAATAAATGCTCTTTGGCGGCATCCGTTTCATCAGGGTGAGGGAGATCACCATACACCTCATCTGTGCTGATGTGGTGAAAGCGAAAGTTGGCTTTTTTGTCACCCTCGAGTGCCTGCCAGTACTGCCGGCTGGCCTCCAGCAGCGTGTAGGTGCCAACGATGTTGGTCTCTATAAATGCCGCAGGGCCATCAATGGAGCGATCAACGTGGCTTTCTGCAGCCAGGTGCATAATGGCGTCCGGCTGGTGTTGGGACAGTACACGGTCCAGTTCGGCGCGGTTACAGACGTCGACCTGCTCAAAAGCGTAGCGTTCGCTGTCGCTGACTTCCGCCAGACTTTCGAGGTTGCCGGCGTAGGTGAGTTTGTCGACGTTGACCACTTCGTCCTGGGTGTTCTGGATGATGTGGCGGATGACGGCGGAGCCGATGAAGCCAGCGCCGCCGGTTACGAGAAGTTTCATGTAAACTTAAGAACCATAGAGTTGTGCATCAGCCGAACATCATATCAAACGGCTATGCGAAGGACACCAGCCCAAGGAGCTTGTTTGCTACAAACTTCCGTAGCCCTGGGACTTCGGCTAGTATCGCGAATTAAAATCGATCAGGAAAATCTCCGGATATTACACAGAACATACCCAATGAACGAAAAAATTGAAGATTTAACGATTGCGATAGTCTCTTACAATAGCTACCCCACAATAGTGGACTGCATGGATGCCTTTATTAAAGAGTGCCCTTCTCAGTTCGTTATCGTCGACAACAATAGCCCTGACAACTCGAGTGAGAAACTTAGAAACAGATACCCGGGCGTTAAGGTAATAACCTCAGAAAACAATATTGGATATGGTAGAGCCGCCAACTTGGCGGCGAAACACACCACGACACGCTACCTGTTCTTGGTTAACCCGGATCTAAAGCTCACCAAGAAAGCAACAATCGATCTCCTTGAGGGAATGCTTAATACAACCCCTCATCCCTCTATAATGGCTCCGGCCGTGCGGCCTGAAGACCATCTTCACAGGGGAATAGAAGACCGACGCTGGCTCATTGGAGCAGCGCTTCTCATGGATTTGGACGCATTGGAAGACATAGGCCTTTTTGATGAGAGCATTTTTCTATTCTCAGAAGAAACCGATTTATGTTACCGCGCCAAAAAGCAGGGCCACCGACTAGCACTAGATACCAATATCTACATCCAGCATCTACTTGGACAATCCAGCACTCCAGACCCTAAAGTCGACGAGCTTAAAAACTGGCACTTCGCATGGTCACATATGTACTTCTACCAAAAACATGGACTAGCCGAAGGGAAGAAAAATCCTTATAGGGTAAAAGCACTTTATTTCATCAAGTGGATTACAGCAACATCCCCGGAAAAAAGGTTGAAATACAAATCTCGGCTTAAAGGAACTTCTGCATACCTCCGAGGCCAGAAGGCCTTCAAAGAAAATGACACTCCATATTGGCCATAAGGTATAAAAATGCAGAACCAGACAGAAAACGAAGCACTCATTTCGATAGCACTTTGCACATACAATGGTGAACGATTCTTGGCGGAGCAGCTGAGGTCAATAACCAACCAGACATACCAGAATCTGGAAATCGTTGTAGTTGATGACTGCTCCACTGACAAAACTGTCGACATATTGGAAATCGCTCAGAAGAGCGACGCCAGAATAAAAATATACAAAAATGAAAAAAACTTGGGATTCATAAAGAACTTTGAAAAAGCGTTAAGAATATGCAACGGTGATTTTATTGCACTATCAGACCAAGATGACATATGGTTCCCGCAGAAAGTGCAAACCCTGCGAAATCAAATCGGTGATAACCTTTTAATCTACTCAAGTGTCCATCTTATTGATGAGAACGACCACTCTCTACCGGGGTCTTTCCCTAAGTTAAAGCCAGTTGAGGGAAAAAAACCACTTTCTCTTATACTAGGGAACTGCGTCATCGGACACACCTGCCTTATAAAAAAAGAACTGCTAGAGTCAGCTCTTCCAATCCCCGAAAACATATTTGCCCATGATCAATGGTTGGCGATTATTGCATCAGCCCATGGCAAGTTAAAATACTCTAAAGAAATACTATCTCTCTATAGAAGTCATCAAAACAACGCGATATTCAAAAAGAAACACAAAGAAAACAAAAAAGAAAAAGCCGAATCAACGAACAAAAAGGTTGAAAAGCTGCTCCATCTATCAGAAAAAACGATCAAAAGCGGCACTCTAACAAAGCAAGAAACACAAAAGCTGAGGGATTTTCAAAGACTATTAAAAAAGAACACCTCTACCTTCTACAACTTCGATCTAAATAAATTTCTCAAGGAGAATAGCGAGGATTTTTTAGGGCTTTACAAAAACAAAAAGAAAAAAATAAAGAAGCAATGTCGAGGGTACTGGTATTACAAGCTAATGCCATTTTCATGACCCAGAAGGAGCAAAGGGCCAGGCAAGCCACTTTGCTCCTGCCAGCTCAGCGCACACCCACTCTCGTCTCTCGATTCAATGAACCAATAATCATTGGCCGAATCATTATACATCTCACTCCACGAAGAGAGCCTGTCACCAACCTCCCGGCCAACTCAAAAGCACCGCAAAATCAACCCGCAATTATGTTATTAACAACCTAAGCAGAATTAGCCTCTTTAAGCCAAAAAGCTACTGCCCACATTGGCGCCTGAAACAAAACCACATCCCTTGAATAAAAGGGAAAGACCAAAAATGAGAATACAAATAGACTAGCTGCACCTGCAAAAACAATTACCGAGTAATGGCAGTAGGGCCGGTCGCTCTTAGAAGACTCAAACATTAACTTAAAAAACACCAAAAACGCGACCCCCCACAAAGCAAGCCCTAGCAGGCCAAGCTCAATAACTAGCTCAATAAAAAAATTATGGGGAAACTCAATCCCTGGATGCAATTTTTCAAAGTACTCAACCAAAATAGACTGAGAACTACCAGGGCCATAGCCCAAAACCAGATGATTAAGGGGCGTTTCCGACAAGAACGCTAAAGAATCAGCCCAAATCGCAACCCGCTCTTCTGTTGTTATATGCAAGATAAGCTGCATTAATCGTTCGCCAAAAAGAGCTGGAAACATCACATATAAAGCCAGCGGGAGGATCAAAAGAACACCACCACCCCAAAATAGCTTGGGACCCCGAACAAAACTTATGAGACATATAGACAAAACAAAAAATACAGACAACCACGCTGGCCTAGATTGAGTTTTTAATAGAAGATAGAACACTACGACAAGAATTAAGCCAAAAAACAACCTCGGCAACGAGCCTTTAAACCTCAAAATACCTGCCGCTAGAATCATCGATGCCAATATACAAAAATTTGCCAGGTAGTGGGGATTCTTAAAGAACCCCAACTTTTCATTAACAAAAATAACGCCATACCATTGGTAAAGAGCAAAAAGAGAGGCAACAAATAGCAAAAACTTAAAGACAAGAAGCTTAACCTGAGAGGGACTGGACTCTAGCCAGTACCAGAGAAACAGGATAATCAGCAAAAAATACAAACCATGCTGAACATAATCTTTTCTTACATATGCTGTGGACACAAAGCCCAAGGACAGAATAACTGTCAAAGAAACACAAAAAAGGACAAGAAATGCATCACGCCCTATAAGAGGAACATACTCGCGGTTTTTACGAAAAAATAACGTGAAAATGCCAAACAAGACACTGAAATATAAAAGTGTCTTATAGTTCCCAACACTCCAAAAGAGTACATCGCAAAAGAAAAGCACGAATGCCAACGTAAACAGGAAGAAAAAAAGCCTCTCCAGCCATACCAGGGATAATGAACGCGCCGACCATGTTGTCATCTAAAACTCACAAAAGGAAACGTTTTAAAAATCAGCTCATAACCTTCTACTTGTGTAGAAAGAAAACCATAACCACTTCAAAATGTCTCAGCCTGCGCGCGACCAGAGGCACTAAACTGCTCCTAGTAGTAGCACTAATCATTCATGATCATCTCAAAAGGAAGACAGTGAATGCTCACCCACAATATCTTCCAAGGAATCCAACTCAAGAAGCTCTTCCACCACGACATCAGCCCCTTTTATCGACATATGATCATCATCAAAATAATATGAAGTACCATCACGGCCTGCATAGCACGCTTTGCTTTCACAGAATAGACTATCCGTTTTCAGAAGCTCAAAACGCGAAACATTCAGCGTCGCATCGTAAACATTAATAGTACGCTTTTCCCACCATTGATGAGGCACCCCCACGATGTAGGGTGCCTCAGAAGTCTTCGCATAGACCAAGTCCTTTATGTCATCTTGAAGCTCCGGGGCTTGCTCAACAAAAATAACTTCTTTGTCCGAATCAAGCAGCTTTTGGAAAATACCATGAAGATCCGATATGATTTTGGCTCGATAATGATCAGTATATTCGTTTGGGAGCTTCGGATAGACTGATTTATGGTCGCCCCTTAAGATGGCCGCCAAACGATAAGAGATTACGACATGTGTAATATTGTCTGAGTTCACTAGAAACTCTAAAACATCTCTTGACCAAGCTGAACAGGGATCACTGGCATCCCCGCCCAAAACCGGGCGGCAAGCGCTGAAGGAAAAGTGATAAACCTGCGTATCAAATTCCTTAACCGCTTTCCCGAGAGAATAAGCTAACTCTACTGCATGACTATCTCCAAAAACCGCAATACTTTTAGACGCACCTTCGTTGTAAATGCAGGAGTCATTAGGCGTCAATAACTGGCCACTACTTGCATGGCACTTCTCGCGCATAGGGCTAGGTATTGCAGTGTTCAGATATGACTCTTGTTCATTAGTAAGAGTTATTCGGCTCGGAGCGCCCTTAGTCACATTACCATGGACTCCAAACGCAACAACTATTAACGTTGCAAAAGCACCCAGCCTGAAAATTCCTTTTCGGGAATATACTTTTTGCCCACCTATTGTTCGGAAGGGAAGCTCGATAAACCGCCACGAAATATATCCTAGGAAAATCGACAACACGGACAACCCGAGCATAGTTTCCCAGGCAGGATAGGAAGAACCTGCAATCCGAGAAAATGCGAACACTGGCTGGTGCCACAGATAGACACTGTAACTAATCAATCCAATTCCAGTTAAAACGCGCCCGGACAATAGCTTTCCGGAAATTGTCTCCTTATCTCCGAATACCAAAAATAATGCAGCGCCAATGGTTGGCAAAAGTGTGTAAATAGATGGAAATGGGGTATTTTCGTCAAATGCAAAGATAGAATACGCTATCAGAGCCAATCCTAACAAAGGTAGAGCCTGGCTTCTTGAAATCCAAGCTCGCACATTCACCAGCGCACAAAGGGCTCCCAGGCAAAGCTCCCAGGCCCTAGTGTGCAAAAAATAAAAGGCACCTTTAGGGTCGTCAGACCTAACAAACTCCATAAAACCCAGACTGATGACGAAGAGCAGAAGAACAGATAGCACCACATACTTTTTCCCAAGCTTATAGGTAAAAAGTAAAATCAAGGGAAAAACAACATAAAACTGCTCTTCAACTGAAAGACTCCAAGTGTGGAGAAGCGGATTCTCTTCCGAAGCTGAAGCGAAATAATTATCCTCTTTCCAAAGATGGAAATTTGAAACCATTAAGCTGACTGCGAGCAGGTTTTGAGAAAAATTTTTATACTCGTCTGGCGTCATTATTGCCCACGCAAAAGGGACACATATAATCAGCATGAAAACGAGGGCTGGGAGTATCCTGCGAAATCTTCTCTCATAAAACTCGGCAAAAGAGAATCTGCCACTCTCGACTTTCTGGTATATTATTGATGTGATGAGATATCCACTTATAACAAAAAAAACATCAACACCAATAAAACCTCCTGAGAACCAAGAAAATCCGGCGTGAAAAAGTATCACCGGTAAAACCGCAATGGCTCTCAGTCCATCTATCTCAGGTCTATAATTCATATATCACCAGAATCAGATCGAAAAAAGTTCTACCTAACTCACAACGCCTTAATAGAGCACTATTTGGAAGCAAAACTAATATTAACGGAAGGGAGTTATAAAAAAGTAGGGATACTCCTAGGGCTATAGGGCGAGGACCTTGACCGTATCGATCAACAGAGATCCCGCCCTGACAAGGGTAGCCGCTACCTATTAACCAAAGTCAGCCACTCTTTATGCTCCGGCAACTCACCCTTCACCGCTGCAAAGTACTTCGCCTGAAGCTTCTCGGTGATCGGTCCGCGCTTGCCTTCGCCAATGGCTCGGCCATCCAGTTCGCGGATGGGCAGCACTTCGGCGGCGGTGCCGGTGAAGAAGGCTTCTTCGGCGATGTAGACTTCGTCGCGGGTGATGCGGCGTTCTTTCACTTCCAGGCCGATATCGCGGGCAAAGTCCAGGATGGTGGCTCGGGTGATGCCTTCCAGGCAGGACGTCAGTTCCGGCGTGTGCAGTACACCATCGCGGACGATGAAGATGTTCTCGCCGGAGCCTTCGGCCACATAGCCTTCGTTGTCGAGCAGCAGGGCTTCTTCCGCGCCGCCGGAGATGGCTTCGTTCAGGGCGAGCATGGAGTTGATGTAGTTGCCGTTGGCCTTCGCCTTACACATGGTGATGTTCACATGGTGGCGGGTATAGGATGACGTGCGCACTTTGATACCAAGTTCTTTGGCTTCCGGCGACATGTAAGACGGCCAGTGCCAGGCGGCAACCATTGCGTGTACGTTCAGGTTATCGGCGCGCAGGCCCATGCCTTCGGAACCCAGGAAGGCCATGGGGCGAAGGTAAGCCTCTTCCAGATTGTTTTCACGAACCGCGGCACACTGGGCTTCGTTCAGCTCTTCTTTGGTGAACGGCAGTTTCATGTTCAGAATGTGAGCGGAGCGGAACAGGCGGTCGGTGTGCTCTTTCAGGCGGAAAATGGCCGGGCCGTTCTCGGTATTGTAAGCGCGTACACCTTCAAAACAGCCAAGGCCGTAATGCAGGGTGTGGGTAAGAACGTGAACCTGGGCGTCCCGCCAGGGAACCATTTTACCGTCCAGCCAGATAACGCCATCGCGGTCAGCCATCGACATTCTATTTTGCTCCTGAATAAGCGGTTTTCGGGGATCGGGCATTCTAGCAGGAAATGCCCGG
>Ga0114983_1000826_pt1 | contig 12737 bp, 9 predicted proteins | sample Shrwel_input2_RT_FD_87182 | JGI IMG/M metagenome (GOLD analysis project Ga0114983, IMG submission 87182) | Subsurface microbial communities from deep shales in Ohio, USA - Utica-3 well 1 S input2 RT | ecosystem: Environmental > Aquatic > Deep subsurface > Shale gas/oil reservoir > Produced... | reverse complement strand
GTCAGGCCGACTCCGGCATGGTGGTCGACCTGGCCGAGCTGCGCGCGGTGATCGCCGGCATCCGCGACCAGCTGGATCACCACTTCCTCGACGAAGTCGCCGGCCTGGGCGCACCCACGCTGGAGAACCTGTGCGTGTTCATTTACGCGCAGGCCCACCAGCAGATCCCTCAGGTCAGCGCCGTGGCCGTCTCGCGCGCGGCGGGCGACCGCTGTGTTTACCGGCCCCAAGCAGCGGCCGCCAGCCCGAAGCCGTGACCCAGCTCGGCGCCGCCATCGCCACCGGCACCGGCCCTGACACGGATTGGGCCGCACGCAGCCGCCAGGCCGTCTGGCACCCCTGCACCCAGATGAAGGTGCACGAGCACGTGCCGCCTCGGCCCATCGTGTCGGCGCAAGGGCCCTGGCTGGTGGACGACCAGGGGCATCGCATCCTCGACGCGGTCAGCTCCTGGTGGGTCAACCTCTTCGGGCACAACTTCGCGCCCATCCGCGAGGCCATCTGCGAGCAGTTCACGAAGGTCGACCACATCATGCTGGCCGGTCTGACGCACGCGCCAGTCGTCGAGCTCTCGGAGCGACTGGGGCGCCTCACCGGCCTGGGTCACGCCTTCTACGCCAGCGACGGCGCCAGCGCCACCGAGATCGCACTCAAGATGAGCGCACACAGCTGGCGCAACCAGGGTCGGGCGGGCAAGCATCGATTCATCGGCCTGGAGGGCGGCTACCACGGTGAGACCGCCGGCGCCTTGTCCGTCACCGACATCCCGCTGTTTCGCGAGTCCTACGCCCCGCTGCTGCGCCTGAGCGCCACCCTGCCTTCGCCCGACCCGCGGCGCGCGGCGCCCGGCGTGTCGCCCGCGCAGCACCTGCAGCACTGCATCGACGCGCTGGCCGCTCACCTGGCCGAGCACGCCGATGAAACCGCCGCCCTCATCCTGGAGCCGCTGGTGCAGGGCGCCGCCGGCATGGCCATGCACGACCCCGCCTACCTCGCCGCCGTGCGCCGCCTGTGCGACCAGCACGAGGTGCACTGGATCGCCGACGAGATCGCGGTCGGCTTCGGCCGCACCGGCACCTTGTTCGCGCACCAGCAGGCGCGGGGCGCCGATGGCCTGCCGGTCAAGCCGGATTTCATCTGCCTGAGCAAGGGCCTGACGGGCGGTGTGCTGCCCCTGTCGGCGGTGCTGACCACGGACGCCGTCTACGCGGCCTTCTACGACGACCGCACGGCACACGGCTTCCTGCACTCGCACTCGTACACCGGCAACCCGCTGGCATGCCGCGCCGCCCTGGCCGTGCTGGACGCCTTCGATGCCCGCGACGCCGAGGGCCTGGACGTGCTGGAGCGCAACCGCATCGCGGCCGAGCGCTTCACGGCCCTGACCGAGGCGCTGAGCCGCCACCCCCGCGTGAACGCCCACCGCCACCTCGGCATGATCTGGGCCTGGGACATCGACACCCAAGAGCCGACCTTCGCTTCGCGCTACCACCGCGCCGCCCTGGCCGCCGGCTTGCTGCTGCGCCCCATCGGTGCGACCCTGTACGCCATGCCGCCTTACGTGCTCACGCCCGATGACCAGCGCTTCCTGGCCGAGGGCATGCTGCGCGTGCTCGATGCCGTGCTGGCCGAGGTCGACGCCCTGCCGCAAGCGCAGGATGCCGACCCGGCTGCCTCCAACCCGATGGCCTGATCGGCCCCCACCCGCATGCCCGCCTTCTTCGTCACCGGCACCGACACCGGCGTGGGCAAGACCCGCGTCAGCTGCGCCCTGATCCACGCCCTGCGTCAGGCCGGGCACGCCCGCGTCGTCGGCATGAAGCCGGTGGCCGCGGGCTGCGACTGGGTTGAAGCGGGAGGTGATGGCAGTGGTGGAGGTGATGGCGGTGGCCACTGGCTCAACGAAGACGTGGCTGCATTGCGCGCGGCGTCCAGCCTGCGCGTGCCGCCGGTCTTCGACAACCCCTACGCCTTGCCCGACCCCTTGTCGCCCCACCTGGCGGCTCAGCGCGTGGGCGAGTCCATCGACCTCTCGCACATCGAGGCCAGCTTCCACGCGTTGCGCCAGCACGCCGATGCGGTGGTGGTGGAAGGCGCTGGGGGCTTCATCGTGCCCCTGTCGACGGCACCCGAATGGGCCACCAGCGCCGACCTGGCCCAGCGACTGGCCTTGCCGATCGTGCTGGTGGTGGGCGTGCGCCTGGGCTGCCTCAACCACGCCTTGCTGACCCAGGAAGCGATCCTGTCGCGCCGACTGAGGTTCGCGGGCTGGGTGGCCAACCACATCGACCCCGACATGGCCGCGCAGGATGAAAACATCGCCACGCTGCAGGCGCGCCTGCAAGCGCCCTTGCTCGCTCGCCTGCCTTGGTCGCCCCAGGCCGACCCGGCTGAGCTGGCGCGCCAGGTGGCGCTGGGCTTGCTCAAGGCTTGATGTAGCCGGCGGCGCGCATCTTGCGCAAGGTGGTTTGCTGCGCCTGCTCCAGCACGGCCTCCACGCTGGGTGGCTGGGGTTGCAGCAACCGCGCCACTTGCAGCCCCACCGCCGTGCCGATGGCCTGATGCTCCGGGATGCTCACCCACTGGATGCCCACGTACGGTGAGCGCGGCAGGGTGGGGTCGTTCTGATCGGCTGTGTTGATGGCCTGCAGCTCCACGTCGGCGTGCGGGTTGGCGCGTCGGAAGGGGCCGGCGTCGTAGGTCGAGCGCCGCGCGCCCGAGGGCACGGCGTCCCAGCCGACTTCGCGCGCCACCAGCTCGATGTACTCCCGTGAGGTTGCCCATTCGATGAAGGCCTGCGCCATCTGGGCGTTTTTCGAGCTCGCCGGGATGGCCAGGGACCAGCTCCACAACCAGTGCGAGCCTTTGGGCGTGCTGGCCACGGGGGCCTGCAAGAACGCGACCTGGCCCGCCACCCTGGATTCCTTCGGGCGGTTGACGAAGCCGCCGGCCACGGTCGCGTCCACCCAGATGGCGCAGCGACCGGCCGAGAACAGCGCCAGGTTTTCGTTGTAGCCGTTGGCCACGGCACCGGGCGGGCCTTGATGGCGCAGCAGGTCGGTGTAGAGGGTGAGGGCCTGGCGCCACGCGGGGCTTTGCAGTTGCGGCTGCCAGCGCATGTCGAACCACTGCCCACCGTGGGTGTTGACCAGGGTGGTCAGCAGGCTGACGTTCTGGCCCCAGCCCGGTTTGCCCCGCAGGCAGATGCCGTAGACGCCCCGCTCGGGGTCGTGCATCCGGCGCGCGGCTTGCGCCACCTGCTCCCAGGTCGGGTTGGCCGGCAGGCTGATGCCCGCGCGCTGCATCAGGTCTTTGCGCACCAGGGTCATGGTGCTTTCGCCGTAGAAGGGCAGGGCGTGGAGCTGGCCCTGGTGGGTCAGCGACTGGCGCACCGCGGGCAGCAGGTCGTCGACGTCGTAGCCGCGCGAGGGTTGCATGGGGCGCAGCCAGCCTCGCCCACTCCAGACGCGGGCCTCGTAGGACCCGATGGTCATGATGTCGAAGCGACCGGCCCGGGTGGCCACGTCACGCGTCACCTGCTGGCGCAGCAGGTCTTCTTCCAGCGTCACCCAGCGGATGCGCACGCCCGGGTTGGCCTGCTCGAAGTGCGGCGCCAGGCGCTGCAGGGTCAGCATGTGGCCGTTGTTGACCGTGGCCACCACCAGGTCGAGCGCCTGCGCCGGCCCGACCAGCCCGGCCAGGGCGACCCAAAACGCCGCCGCGCAGCCCGGGAGGCCGAATTTGAGACGTGCGGGGAACATGCGCGCCTTCCGTCAGAATGTCACCCAATCCCCGGTTTGCGGGGCGGGTGAGCGGTCCATCGTGTCCGAGCCCGCGGTGCGGTCCCGACCTTTCAAACACTTTAGCTTATCGGACACGCCATGCCGTCGACTCAGAATGGCAACGATTTAACGCCGGGCTCATCGGCCCCCGCGGGTCGCCTGGCCGCCCTGTCTCCCCGGCGCAGCCTGCAGGCTCGCTTCGCTGCCATGACCGGCCTGAGCGGCGTGCTGTTCGCCGTGGTGCTGGCGGTGTGGGTGGCGCACGGCCAGCGTGAGCAGCTGCTCGACGCCCTCGACCGCTCGGTTCGCCGCGAAGCCCAGGTCATGGGCGACAGCATGGCCGCGGCCCTGGTCGAGCGCCAGGCGCTGGTGCAGCAACTGGCCTCCACGCCGGGCGTGGTCAGCGGGCTGCAGGAGCCGGGCGAGCAGCGCTTGCTGCTGGAGCAGGTGCGCACCCATTCTCCCGAGTTCGAGTGGCTGGCCCTGACCGACGCCAGCGGGGTCGTGCAGGTCGCCACGGGCGCCCGCCTGGAGCGGCTCGATGTGCGCAACGAGCCCTGGTATGTCCAGGGCCGCAAAGGCCCCTGGATCGGCTTGCCCCATGCGGCTGCGCTGCTGGCGCGCTTCCTGCCGCTGGACCGGGAGGGCCAGCCCGCGCAGCTCATCGACATCTCGGTGCCGGTCATCGACGACGACGGACAGGTCATCGGCGTGGTGGTGGGCATGGTGAACTGGCGCTGGATCAGCGACCGCCACCGCGACCTGATCGACGGTCGCGAGGCGGGGCAGCGCCACGCCCTGCTGGTGTCGCCCTCGGGGGAAGTCTCTGTGGGCCCGGCCTCGCTGATGGGGATGCCCGCGACCGGGCGAGCCGCGATGCCGGAGGGGCTCGCCCAGGTTCGCCAGGACGGGCGCGCCCGCCTGCTGCGCTGGCCCGACCTGGGCGAGCAACTCACCAGCGTGGCGCCGGTGCGCTGGTCTCCCCTGACCAATCAGGACGACTGGACGCTGGTGCTGCGTCAGGACCCGGCCAGCGTGTTCGGCCCCGTCGAGCTACTGCAGCGGCGCTTGCTGCTGGGTGGGCTGCTGGGCTCGGCTGTCTTCATGCTGCTGAGCTGGTGGCTGGCCGGGCGCGTGGTCAGGCCCCTGCGCGAGCTGGCCGACACGGCGCGCGCGCTGCAGGCCGGGCAGGCCGCGCGTTTCCCCACCGACGAGGGCCGCCACGACGAGGTGGCCCTGCTGTCGCAGGCGCTGGCGGGCATGCACGCCAACCTGCAGGCCCGCGTGGCCGAGCTGGCCGCTTACCGCGATCACCTCGAAGACAAGATCGCCGAGCGCACGGATCAGCTCAGCCAGGCGCGCGACCGGGCCGAAACGGCCAACCGGGCCAAGAGCGCGTTCATCGCGAACATGAGCCACGAGATCCGCACGCCCATGAACGCCATCATGGGCATGACCTACCTGCTGCTGCAGGGCTCGCCGTCGCCGGAGCAGGCCAAACGCCTGCAGACGGTGCGCCAGGCCACCGAGCACCTGCTGGAGATCATCAACAACATCCTCGACCTCTCCAAGATCGAGGCCGGCATGTTCGCGCTGGCCGACGAGGACTTCGACCTCAAGGCCGTGTTGCAGCAGGCCATGGACATGGTGGCCGTGAGGGCGGGTGAGAAGGGGCTGCGCCTGCAACTCGACGCGGTGGATTGCCCCGAGCTCGTGCGGGGCGACGCCACACGGGTGTCCCAGGTGGTGCTCAACCTGTTGAGCAACGCCGTCAAGTTCACCGAGCGCGGCAGCGTGCGCCTGTGCCTGCGGCCCGAGCGGTCGGTGGGGCAGGTTGGGCAGGTGGGTCCAGCCTCGGCCAGCGAGCCGTTCCACCTGCGCCTGGAGGTCAGCGACACCGGCATCGGTGTGGCGCCCCAGGACGTGTCGCGCCTGTTCAACGCGTTCGTGCAGGCCGACGAGTCATCCACCCGCCGCTACGGTGGCACCGGCCTGGGCCTGGCCATCACGCGCAGCCTCGTCGAGCTCATGGACGGCGAGGTCGGTGTGGTCAGCGTGCCGACCGAGGGCAGCACCTTCTGGTGCACCTTCCACCTGTCGCCGCCGCGCCAGGCGCAGCAGCCGCAGCAGTTGCAGCAGTTGCAGGCGCCGTCAGCCTCGCCCCAGCCACCCCTGCCGCCATCCCTGTCGCCACCCGCCTCGCTGCCCCCGTCCCCGCCTCCGCAGGATGAGCCCCAGGGCGCGCTGCGCTCCTTGCGCGAACGCTTCGCCGGGGCCCGCATCCTGCTGGTCGACGACAACCCCATCAACCGCCTCCTGGTGGCCGAACTCCTGGGCATGGCCGACATCCGCCCCGAGCAGGCCCAGACCGGGCTGGAGGCGCTGGAGCGGGTCCAGGCCGAGCCCTTTGACCTGGTCTTGATGGACGTGCACATGCCCGTGATGGACGGCCTGACGGCCACGCGCCGGATCCGCGCCCTGCCGGGGCGCGCCGAGCTGCCCATCATCGCGATGACGGCCAGCGTGCTCGCCGATGAGCGCGAGGCCTGTCGGGAAGCCGGCATGAACGACCACCTGGGCAAGCCGCTGGACGCCCACCAGGTTTTCATGACCCTGATCCACTGGCTGCAATGCCACGCCACCGCCAAGGGGGCCGCCACCGCGCGCCCCCAGGACCATTGACCCACGACCAACGAGTGTTTGCCCTGCCATGCGCACCCGCCTGACCGAGCTCCTGGGCATCGCCCACCCCATCGTGCTGCCCGGCATGACCTACATCGCCGTGCCCTCCCTGGTGGCCGCGGTCTCCAACGCCGGGGGGCTGGGCATCCTGGCCGCCGGTGCCTTGACGCCCGAAGGCTGCCGCGAGGCCATCCGGGAGGTGCGCCGCCTGACCACGCGGCCGTTTGGCGTCGGCTGCAGCCTGGGCTTGCCTGGCGCGGCCGAGTGCGCGCGCGTGGCCCTGGAGGAGCAGGTGCCCGTGGTCAACGTGTCCATGGGCAAGGGCGAGTGGGTGATCGAAGGCGTCAAGCGTTATGGCGGCAAGGTGATCGCCACGGTGGCCAGCGAGGCGCACGCGCGCTCGGCCATCGCCGCGGGGGTCGACGGCCTGATCGTGACCGGGCACGAGGCCGCGGCCCACGGGGGCGCGGTGACGTCGATGGTGCTGATTCCGGCGGTTCGCGACCTGACCGAGCTGCCCATCATCGCCGCCGGTGGCGTGGCCGATGGCCGGGGCCTGGTGGCCGCGCTGGCCCTGGGCGCCGACGCCGTGGCCATGGGAACGCGCTTTGCCAGCTCGCTGGAGAGCCCGGTGCACGCCGAGACCAAGCGGCTCATCGTGGCCAAGGAGGCGCAGGAGACGATCTACTCGCCGAACTTCGACACCTGGCCCTGCCGCGTCATGCGCACGCCGGGCGGGCGCAAACACACCGCGCGCAAGCTCAGCCCGCCGGTGGCGCTGTCACGCTCCCTGAAGGCCGCGCGCGAATTGAACACGCCGCTGCACCACCTGGCGCGCGAGGCGATGTCACAAGGCGTGGTGGGGGCGGTGAAGGTGGCCTACTTCGGGGCGGCCACGCTGGCCATGCGCAAGGCCATCGACGAGGGCAACCACGAGGATGGCGTGCAGCTCATCGGGCAGTCGCAGGGGCTGGTGCACGACGTGGCCTCGGTGGCCGACATCGTGCAGCGCGTCATGGCTGAAGCCGCCGACTTGCGCCGGCGGCTGGCCGGGCTGTGAGGCCCGGCCGGATCGATCACTCGTCGGAGCCACCCATGCCGAACAGCGACAGCAAGGCGGTGAAGAGGTTGTAGATCGTCAGGTACAGGCCCACGGTGGCCAGGATGTAGTTGGTCTCGCCACCGTTGACGATGCGCTGCGTCTCGAACAGGATCATGCCGCACATCAGCAGCACGACCATGCCCGACACCGCCAGGCTCAGCGCGGGCAGCTCGAAGAAGTAGGCACCCAGGCTGAGGGCGAAGGCCACCAGCATGCCGACCATCAGGAAGCGCCCCATGAAGCTGAAGTCGCGCTTGGTGGTCAAGGCCACGGCCGACAGGCCCAGGAAGGCGACCGCGGTGGCGCCCAGGGCGTTGGCGACCACGCTGGGGCCTTGCGGCAAGGCCAGCACGGCGTTGAGCAGGGGGCCCAGGGTGTAGCCCAGGAAGCCGGTGAAGGCGAACACCGCCACCAGGCCTTGCGCCGAGTGCGCCGTCTTGTTGACCCAGAACATCAGGCCGAAGAAGCCGGCCAGCGTCAGGATCAGGCCCGGCGAGGGCAGGTTCAGGCTCATGGCCACGCCAGCCACCGCGGCGCTGAAGGCCAGGGTCAGGCCCAGCAGGCCGTAGGTGTTGCGCAGGACCTTGCGGCTGGCATCGGAGACGTGGCCGGCGCCCGCGTGCGTGGCGCGCAGGGTGCGGACCGAAGTGGAGTCGTCGGACATGGTGAGACCTTTCAATCAAAGAGAGTCGAGGACACGTTGAATCTAGGGCCAATGGCTTTGCGTGTAAATTCGATATATCGACGCGAACACTTCGGGAATTTCGATGAACTACAAGCACCTGCTGTACTTCTGGACCGTCGCCCGCCTGGGTGGTGTGGTCAAGGCTGGCGAGCACCTGCACGTCACGCCGCAAACCATCAGCGGCCAGATCCAGCTGCTGGAAGACCACTTCGGCCGCCCCCTGTTCAAGAAGAAGGGCCGCCAGCTGGCGCTCACCGACACGGGTGAGCTGGCCTTCAGCTACGCGCAGGACATCTTCAACCTGGGGGCCGAGCTGGACCAGGTCGTGCGCCAGCCCAAGGGCGCGGCGCGCCCGCTCGAGCTGCGCGTGGGCATCGCGGACGCCGTGCCCAAGATGGTGACCTGCCACTTGCTTGAGCCCGCCTTGCAGCGCGAGCAGCCTTTCAAGATCATCTGTCGCGAGGGCAAGCTCGACAGCCTGCTGGCCGAGCTGGCGGTGCACCGGCTGGACCTGGTCCTGTCGGACACGCCCTTGCCGCCGGCCCTCAGCGTGAACGCCTACAACCACCGCCTGGGTGGCTCCTCCGTGGGTTTTTACGCCTCGCATGAGCTGGCCGAGCGCATCCAGGCGCCCTTCCCGCAGGGCCTGGACGACGCGCCCATGCTGATGCCCGGCAGCGACTCGGCCCTGGGCGTGCGCCTGGCGCAGTGGCTGGGGCGCCAGAAGCTGCGCCCGCGCGTGGTCAGCGAAGTCGACGACGGCGCCCTGGCCAAGGAGCTGGGCAAGAACGGCCACGGCGTCTTCCTGGCGCCCATGGTGCTGGACGAAGAGGTGCGTCACCAGTACGGTGCGCAGCTGCTGGGCGAGGCCCCGGATTTGATCGAGGAGTTCTACGTGATCACGGTGGAGCGGCGCATCACCCACCCCGGTGTGGCCACCATCACCGAGGCGGCGCGCAAGGGCTTGTTCGCGGCCTGGAGTCGCTGAGGCCGGCGGTGCGGGGCCTTGGTCCCGTGGCCTCCTTCCCGTGGGCTCCTGTTAACCTCCGCCCCCATGACTGGATTGTTCGACCGCGAGCTGGCGCAGCTTCAAGCCGCGCACCTGGCTCGACACCGTCGGCAGGTGAGCCCCCTGGTGGGCCCCGCCGAGCTCCGCGCAGAAGACGAGCCCCTGCGCGGCACCACCTACTTGATCGACGGGCGTGAGCGCCTGTCCTTCGGCAGCAACGACTACCTCGGCCTGTCTCAGCACCCGGCCTTGCTGGCCGCCGCGCACGAGGCCATCAACCGCCATGGCGTGGGGGCCACGGCCTCGCCCCTGGTGTGCGGGCACAGCCCCGAGCACGAGGCGCTGGAGGCCGAGCTGGCGGCGCGCGTGGGGCTGCCGCGGGCGCTGTATTTCTACGCGGGCTACGCGGCCAACGTGGGCGCCATCCCGGCGCTGGTGGGCCGGGGCGACGCGGTGTTCTCCGACGCGCTCAACCACGCCTGCCTGATCGACGGCATCCGACTGTCTCGCGCGGAGCTGCACGTGGTGCCGCACGCCGACCTGGCTGCGCTGGAGCGGGCGCTGCAGGCGTGCACGGCGCGGCGCAAGCTGGTGGTCACCGACGCCGTCTTCAGCATGGACGGCAACGTGGCCGACGTGCCCGCCTTGCTCGAACTCTGCGAGCGCCACGACGCCTGGTTGATGATCGACGACGCGCATGGCTTCGGGGTGCTGGGCGCGCATGGCGAGGGCACGCTGGCGCACCATGGCATCACCGGACTGAATGGCGTGGCCCCCGCTTGGCGCGGGCGGCTCGACCGGCTCATCTACATGGCGACGCTGGGCAAGGCCGCGGGCGTGGCCGGGGCCTTCGTGGCCGGTGAGCCGTCCATGGTGGAGTGGGTGATGCAGAAGGCGCGCACCTACATGTTCGCCACCGCGGCGCCGGCCATGGTGGCCGCGCCCTTGCGGGCGGCCTTGCGCGTCATGCACGACGAGCCCCAGCGCCGCCAGCACCTGCGCGCCTTGCAGCAGCGCCTGCGCGAAGGCGTGGCCTCAGCGGGGCTGCCCTGGACGCTGATGCCCTCGCAGACGGCCATCCAGCCCCTGCTCATCGGGCGCAACGAAGACGCGCTGGCCACGATGACCCGCCTGGACGAGCAGGGCGTGTGGGTGCCGGCCATCCGCCCGCCCACGGTGCCCGAGGGCACGGCGCGACTGCGGATCTCGCTGTCGGCGGCTCACACGCTGGAGCAGGTCGACCGCCTCTGCCGCGCGCTGGCTCAGGCCGCTGCCTGAGCGAACAAGGCGCGCCGATCCAGGCGCTGGCTCAGGCGACCGCGTGGCAGGGCCTCGGTGACTTTGAAGGCGCCCTCCGCGGTGTTGCGAAGCACGGCCTGCCTCAGAGGCTGGCCCGTGCCGGAGATGACGCTGTGGACCTCGGGCAGGTGCGCGGCCTCGCCCCGGCGCACGACGATGCCGATTTCACCGTTGGCCAGCCGAACCGCGGAGCCGGGCGGGTAGACGCCGATTTCCTTGATCAGCGCCGACACGTAGGGGTTGCGCGCGCCGTCGGCTTGCACGAACAGGGACTTGGCCGCCAGGTGCGAGGCCATGGCCGGGCGCGAGGCCCGCGAGCTGATCTTGGCCAGGTAGACGTCCACGTAGTGCAGCATGCAGGCCGCCTCGCCCAGTTGCGCGTGGTGCGCCGGCAGGGGCCCGCCATTCGGCGTGACGTGGTGTTGCTCGACCGCGGTCAGCCAGTCCGTGTCGGTGACGCCGCGCGCTTCCAGCAGGTCTCGGCTGTGGCGACCGTGGGCGTCGACGGCCTGACGCTGCGGCCCGCTCAAGGGCCCCAGTTGCATCGACAAGGTCGACTGCAGGGCGCTCATGCCCAGGTTCATGGTGAGCGAGGCCTGGATGAGGGTGTCGCGCTCGCGCTCGCCCCAGCCCATGCGCTGACCCACCAGGCTGGCGACCACGGCGGTCTGCATGGCGTGGGTGACCGCGTAGCTCTGAGGGTCGTCGGCGTGCAGCAACTCGAACAGGCTGGCGTCGAGCTGCTGCGCCATGCCGTGTTTGAGGTCGTCGCAGGCCTCGTGGATGTCTTGTGTGAAAGCGGGGCCGTCCAGCGCCGGGTTCATCAGGCGGCTCACGCGCTGGTTCAGGTCTTGCCACAGCGCCACCGCGTCGCGACGGCGATGCTCTCGCGCCACGTCGCTGGCATGGGTGTCGAAGTCCTGCTGGTCGACGTACACCCCACGCGAGACCAAGGCCTCCACTTGCGCGGTGTCTTGCAGCACGTAGCCGCGGTGCAGCAGCAGCTGGCTGCTGTCGTTGTAGACGTTCCAGGGCAGGGGGTGCTGAGGCTGGACCTGGTCAGAGCACAGTCGAAAGAGCTTCATGGCGGTGGAAGGCAGTGGGTCCGCCGCCAGTGTCTGCTTGCCGTTTGCGTCCGAAAGTCCGAATAAACCGGTTTTAAGCGGGTGATTGCATCCCGTTGTCGGGAGTTCACCCGCCGAGCCTCATTTCAGCGGCACCTCGGCTCGCAGCGAGTGGGGCATGGCCTGCGTGATGTCGACGTCGATGAGCTGGCCGACGAGGCGCTCGCGCAGCGCCTGGGTCGGGCCGGCGGCGAAGTTGACGATGCGGTTGCACTCCGTGCGGCCCATCAGCTCGGACGGGTCCTTGCGGCTGGGGCCTTCGACCAGGATGCGCTGTCGGGTGCCCACCAGCATCTGGCTGTAGCGCTGCACGTTGCCCTCCAGGTAGGCCTGCAGGGTTTGCAGGCGCTTGAGCTTGACCTCGTGCGGCGTGGTGTCTTCCAGCGCAGCCGCGGGCGTGCCCGGGCGCGCGCTGAAGATGAAGCTGAAGGAGGCGTCGAACTCCAGGTCGGTGGCCAGCTTCATGAGCTTGTCGAAGTCTTCATCCGTCTCGCCGGGGAAGCCGACGATGAAGTCGGTGGACAGGCGGATGTCGGGGCGCACGGCGCGCAGCTTGCGGATGGTGCTCTTGTACTCCAGCGTGGTGTAGCCGCGCTTCATGGCCATGAGGATGCGGTCGGAGCCGTGCTGCACGGGCAGGTGCACGTGGTTGACGAGCTTGTTCGTCTTGCCGTAGACCTCGATGAGGCGCTGGCTGAACTCGTTGGGGTGGCTGGTGGTGAAGCGGATGCGCTCGATGCCGGGGATCTCGGCGACGTACTCCAGCAGCATGGCGAAGTCGGCGATCTCGGACGTGTCGCCCATGCGACCCCGGAAGCCGTTGACGTTCTGGCCCAGCAGGGTCACTTCTTTGACGCCCTGGTCGGCCAGGTCGGCTACCTCGGTCAGCACGTCGTCAAACGGGCGCGAGACCTCTTCGCCGCGGGTGTAGGGCACCACGCAGTAGCTGCAGTACTTGGAGCAGCCTTCCATGATGGAGACGAAGGCCGAGGCGCCGTCCTTGCGGGGCGGGGGCAGGTGGTCGAACTTCTCGATTTCGGGGAAGCTGATGTCG
>Ga0114983_1000824_pt1 | contig 12742 bp, 11 predicted proteins | sample Shrwel_input2_RT_FD_87182 | JGI IMG/M metagenome (GOLD analysis project Ga0114983, IMG submission 87182) | Subsurface microbial communities from deep shales in Ohio, USA - Utica-3 well 1 S input2 RT | ecosystem: Environmental > Aquatic > Deep subsurface > Shale gas/oil reservoir > Produced... | reverse complement strand
GTGGAGCTGTGCGGCGGCACCCACGTGGCGCGCAGCGGTGATATCGGCTGCTTCCATATCGTCACCGAAACCGGCATCGCCTCCGGCGTGCGCCGCATCGAAGCCATCACCGGCGAGGCGGCTCTGGCTTACTTCCAGGGCCAGGAGGCCCAGCTGGCGCGGGTCGGCGAGCGCCTCAAGGCCAAACCCGAGCAGGTCGAAAGCCGCGTCGAGTCGCTGCTCGAACGCAATCGCGGCCTCGAGAAAGAGCTCGAGCGCCTCAAGGCCAAGCTCGCATCGAGTGCCGGCAACGACATGCTGAGCGAAGCGCAGGACATCGCCGGTGTTCGCCTGCTCGCCAAGCAGCTCGAGGGCGTGTCCGGCAAGGAGCTGCGAACCGTGATGGACCAGCTCAAGCAGAAGCTGGGTTCCGGCGTGGTGGTTCTCGGGGTGGCCGATGCCGACAGTGGCAAGGTCAGTCTGATCGCCGGTGTGACCAACGACCTGACCGGGCGTCTCAAGGCCGGCGATCTGGTCAAGCACGTCGCCGCCCAGGTGGGCGGCAAGGGCGGCGGCCGCGCCGACATGGCGCAGGCCGGGGGCAGTAATCCCTCAGCCCTCCCCGAGGCCCTGGCCAGTGTGCCGGCCTGGGTCGAGGCTCAGCTGGGCTAAGCTCACAGGGGGTCGCGGGCAGTGTTGCCCGGACCCCCTTATTATTTGCGCGTCCGACAAACGACGCTTTCCTTCCACCCTTTCACTTCAAGGCAATCGCATATGGCGCTATACGTACAGAAATTCGGTGGCACCTCGGTGGGCTCGGTCGAGCGCATCAAGGCTGTGGCCGAGAAGGTAAAACGCTTCCGCGACAACGGTCATCAGATCGTGGTGGTGGTTTCGGCGATGAGCGGCGAGACCAACCGTCTGGTCGATCTGGCCAGTCAGATCAACGACGAGCCGACCCCGCGCGAGCTGGACATGCTGGTCTCCACCGGCGAGCAGGTGACCATCTCGCTGCTGGCCATGGCCCTGCAGAAGCTGGGTGTGCCGGCGACGTCCTACACCGGTGGTCAGGTCGGCATCCAGACCGACAGCGCCCATACCAAGGCGCGTATCCAGCGCATCGAAACCGACGACATCCAGTCCGACCTGGATGACGGCAAGGTGATCGTCGTGGCCGGTTTCCAGGGCGTCGATGAGGAAGGCAACATCACCACCCTCGGTCGAGGCGGCTCCGACACCACCGGCGTGGCGCTCGCCGCGGCGCTGAAGGCCGATGAGTGCCAGATCTACACCGATGTCGATGGCGTCTATACCACCGATCCGCGTGTCTGCTCCAAGGCGCGCCGGCTCGAGACCATCACCGTCGAGGAGATGCTCGAGCTTGCAAGCCTCGGTTCCAAGGTCCTGCAGATTCGTGCCGTCGAATTTGCCGGCAAGTACAACGTGCCGTTGCGCGTGCTCTCGAGCTTCGAGGACGGCGGTAACGGCACCCTGATCATTGCAGACTCAGATGACGAAGAGGATTCCATGGAAGAACCGCTGATTTCCGGTATCGCTTTCACCGCCAACGAAGCCAAGCTCACCCTGCTCAACACCCCGGACGTGCCGGGCGTGGCCTCGCGGATCCTCGGGCCGATCGCCGATGCCAACATCGAAATCGACATGATCGTGCAGAACGTGGCGCCGGCCGGCGACTACACCGACTTCACCTTCACGGTCGGCAAGGGCGATTACAAGCAGACCATGAAGATCCTCAAGGATCAGGTGATTCCGGACCTGGGCGGCGGTGAGCTGCGCGGCGACGATAACATCGCCAAGGTCTCGCTGGTCGGTGTCGGCATGCGTTCCCATGCAGGCGTTGCCGCCAAGATGTTCCGCGTGCTGGCCGACGAGAACATCAACATCCGCATGGTCTCCACCTCCGAGATCAAGATCTCCGTGGTGATCGACGAGAAACACATGGAGCTTGGGGTACGTGCCCTGCACAAAGCCTTCGGCCTGGACAAGGATGACATCGAGCAAGAGTGATCGCCGCTGGTGACGCCAACCACTTTCACTACGCTATAGTGGTGGCCACCGCCTTTGGTGGTGGCCACACTTATAGGTGGTGAGCGGCGTCGCAATGGAAGGGCGTTTGGCTTGAAGCCGTGTGTCGCGCATAATCTTGCCTCGCTTGGACATAAGCGTGCACATCCCGTTGCAAGAAGTCTGAGAAGGAGATCGGTCATGCTCATCCTGACCCGCCGTGTTGGCGAAACCTTGATGATTGGTGATGAAGTCACCGTGACTGTGCTGGGCGTGAAAGGGAATCAGGTACGCATTGGCGTGAATGCTCCCAAAGATGTCGCAGTACATCGTGAAGAAATCTATCAGCGCATCCAGCGCGAGAAGACCGAGGAAGACGGCGAGCAGGAGCCGCTGTCGTAAAGCCCCGGCGGCACCCATGCCGCAGTTATCGCCGGGTGTGAAGAAGGTGCCAGCATGGGAAGCGGTGGCCGATAAAGTGTGGTAGGCTATCGCCGCTGGGTTGCAGGAGTGGTGGTTGTAAAACACTCAAGGCCCGGTAAGCCGTGATTCAGCGTTCGTTCTGAGTCTCAGACGTAATCTGATCATGGTAAGCGCAAAAAAGTTGCCGGAAGGGTTGGACAAACACCTTCAGAAACGGTAACATACGCGCCGTGTTGATGAGGGAGAGGTGGCCGAGTGGCTGAAGGCGCTCCCCTGCTAAGGGAGTATGGGGTTTATAGCCTCATCGAGGGTTCGAATCCCTCTCTCTCCGCCATTAACTGCGATGCGTCGTAGTAACATCAGCACAACGAAGATGTAATGCAAAAGCACGCGCCCGTAGCTCAGCTGGATAGAGTATCTGACTACGAATCAGAGGGTCGGAGGTTCGAATCCTCCCGGGCGCGCCATCTTCCCTCCAGCGTGAAAGCATTTTCTCGCCGGATATTGGTGGTGGCTTCGATGGTCGCCCCTCCAACACGAGTACTACCCGATACGCGCCCGTAGCTCAGCTGGATAGAGTATCTGACTACGAATCAGAGGGTCGGAGGTTCGAATCCTCCCGGGCGCGCCAGATTTCAACCCGTCCTCTCGAGGGCGGGTTTCGTGTTTTTGGCCTCGCTACTGTCGGTAGCCCGAGCGCCTGCGCATTTCTTGATATCGATCCCGGCGTTGCCAGCCCTATCTGGTGACGCGGGCTTATCTTTTCGGGCGTCGTCGCAATCGCGTACGGCGCCTTTTTTTGCCTGTCTCTCTGGCCCTGTCCACGGGCCTATCCTGGATTGCTCTTCGCAGCAGGGCTATCGACGACGGCTCTATCCATGCCGCTATTCAAAGCCCTGCCCATCGTCCTGCCCAAACCAAAGCCCTGTTTTAAAGCTCCAGCCAAAGCCCTATCCAAAGCCCTATCCATGACCCTTGGCCTTGGCGCATGCTGAGTGCCGTCGTGCCAGGCCAGTGCCCGATGGTGTCTGGTCATCCATGTCCGCAAGAGCTGTCGGGCGCGAGAACCCCGTGGCTGGGGGTAGACAGATTGTTACCCAGGGAGATAAGTGTGTTCATCTGGGGCTGTTCTGCCTTTTGGTGGTAATTTGACGATAAATTGTCTATAAATTATCACAACAAAAATGCAACAAGAGAGGACTCCAATGACCAGACTGCTGCTCAACGCCGATATGGGCGAAAGCTTCGGCCCCTGGAAAATGGGGCTCGATCATGAGGTCATGCCGGTAGTCGACCTGGCCAACGTGGCCTGCGGTTTCCATGCCTCGGACCCCGATACCATCCGCGCAACGGTCCGCCTGGCCGCTGCCCATGGCGTCACCGTCGGGGCGCACCCGGCCTATCCCGACCTGGTCGGTTTTGGTCGCCGCTCAATCGCCTGCTCGAGCGAGGAAATCGAGAATCTGGTGCTCTACCAGATCGGCGCGCTGGCTGCGCTGTGCCGCGCCGAGGGCGCGCGCCTGGGCTACGTGAAACCCCACGGTGCGCTCTACAACGACATGATGCGCGACCCGGACAAGCTGTCTGCGGTGATGCGGGCGCTGCGCGCCTTCGATGCCGACTTGCCGTTGATGGTAATGGCGACCCGCGATCCCTCGGCGGCTCGCTCCCTGGCCGCCGAGCACGATCTCACCCTGTGGCTCGAAGCCTTCGCTGATCGCGCCTACGATGCCGAGGGGCGCCTGGTCAGCCGCCGCGAGCCCGGGGCCGTGCATCACGACCCCGAGGTGATCATCGACCAGGCCAGGCGAATCGCCACCGGTTCGCCCCTCACCGCCTCCGATGGCAGTGAGCTGGTGCTCGAAGCCGATACCCTTTGCGTTCACGGTGACAATCCGGAATCGATCGCCGCGGTCAAGGCCATTCGCCAGGCCCTCACGGATATCGAGGCCGCTTCATGAGGCTGCCACGTCTCGAGAATGCCGGCGTCGATGCCTGGCTGGTCCGTCTCTTCGACACCATCGATGAAGCCAATATGCCGTGGCTGATAGCCCTGTGTCGTCGCTGTGAAGACGCTTTCGGGTCGGCGCTGGTCGATCTGGTGCCGTCCTATACCACCCTGCTGGTTCATTATGACGCCGCGCGCCTCACGGCAGCAGAGGCCCGCGCGCGGTTGGCGAACATTCTCGCCGACCTGCGTCCGGACGAGGGGGCAGCAGCAGGTGCCATCAAGGAGGTCCCGGTCTGGTACGACGAGAGTGTTGGTCCCGAGCTTGAACGCCTGATGGACGTCACCGGGTTCGATCGCCAGACGCTGATCGAACTGCATTCAGGCCATGAATACCGGGTCTTCGCGCTGGGCTTTGCGCCAGGCTTCGCCTTTATGGGCAGTCTCGATGAGCGCCTTGAAATGCCCAGGCTCGACACCCCGCGTCAGCGGGTGCCGGCCGGTAGCGTGGCGGTGGCCGGGCGCCAGACCTCCGCCTATCCGCGTCAGTCCCCCGGGGGCTGGAACCTGATCGGGCGCACGCCGCTCACGCTCTTCGATCAGCATCGCGAGGAGCAGAGCTACCTGCAGGTCGGCGATCGGGTGCGCTTCAAGCCTGTGGACCGAGCCGCATTCGAACGCCTGGGCGGCGATGCCCGTCCAGTCGCCGCGAGTCAGGAGGCCCGCCCATGAGCGAAACGTCGATGACGGGCGCCACCGCACTGCGCGTGGAGAAAGCCGGACCCTTGGCCACCCTGCAGGACGCCGGACGATTCGGCGTGCGCCGACTGGGCGTGACCCAGGGCGGCCCTGCCGACCTGCACGCCTTCGCCTGGGCCAATTACCTGCTGGGCAATACCTGGGGCGCTGCGGTGCTCGAGATCACCCTTGGCGGATTGACCCTGATTGCCGAGCGGAACCTTCGTCTGGCGCTGTGCGGCGCCGACCTGAGCGCCACTCTCGACGGCGAGCCGCTGGCACCCTGGCAGGCCTTTACCCTGCGTAAAGGGCAGCGTCTGGCTTTCGGTATTCCTCGGGCCGGGGTGCGTGCCTATCTGGCCGTGCCCGGTGGCTTTCAGGATTCGCCGGTGCTTGGCAGCCTGGCCTGTGTGACCCGTGAAGGGCTCGGCGGGCACACCGGAGCGGGCACGCCGCTGGTCGAGGGCGAGGCCCTGCGCGTCGATGCCGATGCGGTGGATGGCGTCTCACCCGGCGAGACGCGAGCGGTACCGATGCAGGAGCGACTCGACTATTTGGCGCCGGCGGTGCTGGGGCTGATTCCCGGCGCCCAGATCGCCGACTTCACCGGGCCGAGCCTATTCCGTGCCTTTCACGCCGAATGGCGGGTCGATGCTCGGGCGGACCGGATGGGCGTGCGGCTTACCGGGCCCAGGCTCGAATGCCGGCTCGCCAGCATGATCTCGGAGGGTATTGCGCTAGGGGCCGTGCAGGTGCCGCCGGACGGGCAGCCCATCGCGCTGCTCAATGATCGCCAGACCGTCGGCGGTTATCCAAGGCTTGGCACCCTGACGCCCCTGGGCTGCGCGCGGCTTGCCCAGTGCCAGCCCGGCCAGGCGGTACATCTTACCCCGGTGGCGCTGGGCGCGGCGCAGAGTGACTATCGACGCTTTCTCGCCGCCCTGCAGGCCTGAGGCGGATTCAGGTGGCTAAGGTGGTGGCTGGCCGCCGTTGCTTGAGAGAGGTGCTCTCTGCCGGTGCGCTCTTGGCGGTCAGGCCGGCCAGGAAGGGATCCAGGCGAGTCTCGCGGCGCAGCACCTGAAAGCGGCCGGCGGCTTCCGGGTCCCGGGCGCGCATCTGGTTCAGCCACTGCTTGAGCAGCGAGACCACGACACGCTCGGGGAGTGTGCTACGCTGCAATGCAGCATAGGTGGCAAGAATGTCGGCACGAACCGCCCATGGGGTAGCGGGCAGACGCTCGTTGGTGCGCTGCCAGTGGCGGATGCGTGGGGCCAGGAAGGGATCGGCGAGCGCGCCGCGGCCAAGCATCACGTCCGGACACCCGGACAGGGTGCGCGCCTTCCAGTAGTCCTCGAGCGTCCAGATATCGCCATTGGCGATCACCGGGATGCGCAGGGCATGACGGATGCGACCGATCCACTCCCAGTGGGCCGGCGGTCGATAGCCCTCGTCGCGGGTGCGGGCATGTACCACCAGCGAGGCGGCACCGCCGCGCTCGGCGGCCAGCGCGCAGTCCAGGGCTCGCAGGCGGTCCGAGAAACCCAGGCGCACCTTGGCGGTGACCGGCACGGCGCCGTCCACGGCCTGATGCACCGCGGCCACGGCCCGCTCGAGGCGGCGCGGGTCGCGCAGCAGCGAAGCGCCGCCGTCGTGACGATTGACCGTCTTGGCCGGGCAGCCGAAGTTAAGGTCGAGGCTGATCGCGCCAAGGCTCACCGCCTGACGCGCATTGGCGGCCAGTGCCTCCGGATCCGAGCCCAGCAGTTGCAGGTGCACCGGAATACCATGGGGCGTCATGACCTTTGGCTGGCCAGGCGCGGAGTCGGGCGCCTGAATAAGCTCCGGGCAGTGCTTGTAGAAGACCCGCGGCGGCAGGCGCACGTCGACCACGCGCACGAATTCCGTCACCGTCCAGTCGAAGCCTGGGTGCTCGGTGAGCAGGGCGCGGGTATGGGCATCGATCACGCCTTCCATGGGCGCTAGGCCGATGCGGCCTTCATGTAGTAAATTAACTACGTTCTGCTCAACCATGGTGTCATTGCATTATCGGTAGGTTCAGGCAGGTTATTGTACCAGTCGAATAGCATGCCTAGGACAGTCATGGTTGGGCGCGACCGAGTAAGGGGATTTCATATGCAAGACTCGCTGATGCAGGAAGGCCTGATGCTGATGGCGTTCGGGATGGGCTTCGTCTTCGTCTTCCTGACGGTGCTGGTCATCGCCACCACCGGCATGTCGAAGCTGGTCGCGCGCTGGGCGCCGGTGCCGGCCAAGCCTGAAGCCGCGCGCGCGCCGGCGCCTGCCGCTCAGGATGATGATCTGATGGTGGTGATCAGCACGGCCGTGCACCGCTATCGCCAGCGTCATCGTCGCTAGGCCGGCGGACGTCACGCCACGCCACGCCGCTAGCAGGTCGGGAGCCTCGCCGCCTGCCAGACAGAATTATCGATAAAGACAAGGATAAACCGTTATGAGTGAGACTCGACGCCCATTGGGCATCACCGACGTGGTGCTGCGCGACGCCCACCAGTCACTGTTCGCCACTCGCATGCGCCTGGACGACATGCTGCCGATCGCCGAGAAGCTCGATCGGGTCGGTTTCTGGTCACTGGAGTCTTGGGGCGGGGCCACCTTCGATGCCTGCATTCGCTATCTGGGTGAAGACCCCTGGGCGCGCATTCGTGCCCTCAAGGAAGCGATGCCCAATACGCCGCAGCAGATGCTGCTGCGCGGCCAGAACCTGCTGGGCTACCGCCACTATGCCGACGACGTGGTCGACAAGTTCGTCGAGCGCGCCCGCACCAACGGCGTCGATGTCTTCCGCGTCTTCGATGCCATGAACGACCCCCGCAACCTCGAGCGAGCCATTAAGGCCGTGCGTGCCAACGAGGGCCATGCCCAGGGCACCATCGCCTATACCGTGAGCCCGGTGCACACCATCGACGGCTGGGTCGAGCTCGCCAAGCAGATCGCCGACATGGGCGCTGACTCCCTGGCGATCAAGGACATGGCAGGCCTGCTGGCGCCCTATACCGCCTTCGAGCTGGTATCCAAGCTCAAGCGGGAACTGTCGATCCCCATCCATATGCAGTGCCATGCCACCACCGGCATGTCCACGGCTACCGCCCTCAAGGCCGTCGAGGCCGGCATCGACAATATCGATACCGCCATCTCCTCGATGTCGATGACCTATGGGCACAGCCCCACCGAATCGGTGGTGGCGATGCTCAAGGATACCGACCGCGACACCGGCCTGGATCTCGAGCTGCTCGAGGATATCGCGGCCTACTTCCGCGAAGTGCGCAAGAAGTACGCCGCCTTCGAAGGCTCGCTGAAGGGCATCGACTCACGGATTCTGGTCGCCCAGGTGCCCGGTGGCATGCTCACCAACATGGAAGGCCAGCTCAAGGAGCAGGGCGCCGGCGACAAGCTCGATGACGTGCTCAGCGAGATTCCCCGGGTCCGCGAGGATCTGGGCTTCATTCCGCTGGTGACCCCGACCTCGCAGATCGTCGGCACCCAGGCGGTGATGAACGTGATGATGGGCAGCCGCTACAAGTCGATCTCCAAGGAGGTCCAGGCGCTGCTCAAGGGCGAGTACGGCGCGGCGCCCTCGGGCTATAACCAGGACCTGCAGTCGCGGGTGCTGGAAGGCAAGCAGCCGATCACCTGCCGTCCGGCCGACCGGCTGGAGCCAGAGGTCGAGCGCCTGACCCAGGAACTCGAGGCCAAGGCCAAGGAAGAGGATATTCGTCTGGAAGACGGCGAGCGACGCATCGACGATGTGCTGACCTATGCGCTCTTCCCGCAAATCGGGCTCAAGTTCCTCAAGAACCGCGACAATCCCGACGCCTTCGAGCCAGCGCCCAAGGCCCAGGCGGCGGGTGTGCCGGCGGCCAGCGCTCCTGCCAAGTCAGGCGGCGAGGCACCAGCGGCGGGCCCCGAGACCTACACCATTACCGTCAACGGCAAGCAGTATGTGGTCGAGGTCGCTGAAGGGGGCGAAATCGGCCAGGTTCAGTCCCAGGATGACGCCGGTCAGGCCGCCGCCCCGGCGGCGCCGGCCGCCTCCAGCGGTGAGACCGTCAGCGCGCCGCTCGCCGGCAATATCTTCAAGGTCAACGTCAAGCCGGGCGATCAGGTCGCCGAGGGCGACGTGGTGATCATTCTCGAGGCCATGAAGATGGAGACTGAAATCCGCGCGGCAAGCGCCGGCACGGTCTCTGCGGTCAAAGTCAAAGAAGGCGACAGCGTATCCGTGGGTGATGCGCTGGTCGTCCTGTAAGGGCGCCGATTCATGGATAAACTGCTGACTCTCTGGTACGGCTCGGGACTCTACAACCTGAGCCTTGGGCAGGCGGCGATGATCGTCATCGGCCTGCTGCTGCTCTACCTGGCGATCCACAAGAAGTTCGAGCCGCTACTGCTGGTGCCGATCGGTTTCGGCGGGATACTGGCCAACATCCCCGAAGCCGGGCTTGCCCTGTCCGCTGCCGAGCAGGCGGCGCACCTGGCGACTCCTGAAGTGCTGGGGCGCATGGCCGATGCGCTGGGCATGAACCTGGACCCTTCGGCGTCGCTTGAGACCACGCGCCATGCCATCGCCGCGGTGGTGCATGGCGATACCGCACCCAACCTGGTGCGGGCCGCGCAGGACGTGGCTCAGGATGTGGGCTTCACCAACGGCATGCTCTACAACTTCTACAGCGTGGCCATTGCTTCGGGCATCGCGCCGCTGGTGATCTTCATGGGCGTGGGCGCCATGACCGACTTCGGTCCGCTGCTGGCCAATCCGCGCACCCTGTTTCTGGGGGCAGCGGCTCAGTTCGGAATCTTCGCCACCCTGCTCGGCGCGGTGGGGCTGACCTCACTTGGCTGGATGGACTTCTCGCTCAAGCAGGCCGCCGCCATCGGCATCATCGGCGGGGCCGACGGCCCGACTTCGATTTATGTGTCGAGTCTGCTGGCGCCTGAGCTGCTGGGGGCGATCGCCGTGGCGTCGTATTCCTACATGGCGCTGGTGCCGCTGATTCAGCCACCGATCATGCGTGCGCTGACCAGCGAAAAGGAACGCCAGATCGTCATGACCCAGCTGCGGCCGGTGTCCAAGCTCGAGAAGATCTGCTTCCCACTGGTGCTGTTGATCCTGGTAGTGCTGTTCCTGCCGGATGCCGCGCCGCTGCTCGGCATGTTCTGCTTCGGCAACCTGATGCGCGAATGCGGCGTGGTCGAGCGTCTGTCGGATACGTCACAGAATGCGCTGATCAACATCGTGACCATCTTCCTCGGCCTGTCGGTGGGCTCCAAGCTGATCGCGGATCGCTTCCTGGCCGTCGAGACCCTGGGGATCCTGAGTCTTGGCATCATCGCCTTCGCAATCGGTACCGCCTGCGGCGTGTTGATGGCCAAGCTGCTGAACACCTTCAGCAAGATGGAGATCAATCCGCTGATCGGCTCGGCCGGCGTGTCGGCGGTGCCAATGGCAGCAAGGGTGTCGAACAAGGTGGGGCTTGAGTACAACCCCCACAACTTCCTGCTCATGCATGCCATGGGCCCGAACGTGGCCGGCGTCATCGGCTCGGCGGTCGCCGCCGGGGTGATGATCAAGTACCTGGGCTGAGCCTCGCGGTTTACGCCGCCGGTTGATAAAAACGGCGCCCATTGGGGCGCCGTTTTTTGTGGCGATCAGGCGCGCAGATGCCGGGGCGGGCGTCAGTCGGTCAGATGCTCAAGCTGCCCCTTGAGCCGGCTGTCCAGGGCGCTGAGGTCCGCGTCCCGGTCAGAGGGCCAGCCCACGGTGAGCACGACGCCATCGGCGCCGTAGTCGGCCTGCTCGACGGGAATGTCTTGCTCATTGAGCCAGGAGCGGGCCTCGGCCTCGCCGGCGAAGCCGAGCTTCATGCGCAGCGGGGTGCGCTGGGTGAAATCGCGGCTCGGCAGTGTCTCCAGAGCCTGAGCCACGGCCTTGGAGTAGGCGCGGGCCAGGCCGCCGGTGCCGAGCTTGGTGCCGCCGAAATAGCGAATGACCACGCAGCCCACCTGGCCCATGCCGGCGCCCTCGAGCACCTGAAACATGGGGCGCCCGGCGGTGCCGCCGGGCTCGCCGTCATCCGAGAAGCCGATGGCCTGTTGCTCGCCGGGCGGGCCGGCGACGAAGGCGCTGCAGTGATGGCTGGCGTTGGGGTGGCGAGTCCGGGCCTTGGCCAGCAGGGTCTCGAAGCTCGCCGTATCCGGGGCGTGGCAGGTCCAGGTCAGAAAGCGACTCTTCTCGACCTCGAGTTCGGTCTCGCGCCAGTCGCCAAGGGGGAGATCGGGAATCGGGTAGCGCATCAGGCCGCCTGAGCCGGCTGGCGCACCACGCCCATGACCAGGCCAAGCACCTGGATGTCGTCGTTCTTGAGATAGATCGGTGCCATGGTCTCGTTGGCCGGCTGCAGGCGCACACCGGACTTCTCGATGTAGAGCTTCTTCAGGGTGACCTCCTGGTTGTTGATCAGCACCACGGCGGTCTCGCCGTTCTCGGCGCTTTCCTGGCGCTCGATGATGATCACGTCACCGTCGAAGATATTGCAGTCGATCATCGAGTCGCCGCAGACCTTGAGCGCGTAGGTATTGCGCCGCACCATGCGGGACGGGATGAACACGCTGGCCTGGTCGGGACAGGCCTCGATGGGCAGGCCGGCGGCGACCTTGCCAAGTAGCTCGACCTCGACCATGTCGCTGGCCGTTATCTCCTCCCAGGCATTGCTGAGCGGTAGGTTGGGTAGACGGTGCAGATAATGCGGTGCGGTGTGCGGCATGATCTTTCTCCCTAGGCGCGGCGTCGAAGTGAGCCCATGGCTCAATAGCTGTTGTTATTTACAGTATTCTTGGCGGTGCTCCTGCATCATAGCAAGGGCAGCGAGGCTCGCAAGGGAATCACGCTAAAACCGCGTCATGACAGGCCAATGCGACTCTCTGCCGCAAGGCCCGTGCTGGCGAGAAATGGCCGCAGCGTGTACAGTGCCGAGCGGATTACCGACCCTGGGAGACCCTCGTGAGTGCTCGCCTGCAAGCGCGAAACCTGAGCTGTGAACGCGACGGACGCATGCTGTTTCGTGACCTTGATCTGGTGATCGGCCCCGGCGAGCTGGTACGCGTCGAAGGGCCCAACGGCAGCGGCAAGACCACGCTTCTGAAGATTCTCTCGGGTCAGTTTGATGATTACCAGGGCGAGCTCCGCTGGGGCGATGCGCCCCTATCCCGTGTTCGGGAGGCCTTCCTGTCCAACCTTGTCTATCTGGGGCATGCCAGCGGCATCAAGGCTGCGCTGACGGCGCTTGAAAACCTTGCCTGGTATCAGGCGCTGGCGGGTGAAACGGGCAGCGAAGCGGCGCGTCTCAACGCGCTTCATGCGGTCGGCCTGGCCGGTTTCGAAGACCTGCCGGTGGCTCAGCTCTCGGCGGGGCAGCAGCGCCGGGTGGCTCTGGCGCGCCTTGAGCTTACGCCTCGGCCGCTGTGGGTGCTCGACGAGCCCTTCACCGCCATCGACAAGCCGGGCGTCGCCGCACTGGAGCAGCGCCTGCATGGCCATGTCGCCGCCGGCGGTAGCGTGCTGTTGACCACCCATCACGACCTTGCCGTCCAGGG
>Ga0114983_1000810_pt1 | contig 12852 bp, 20 predicted proteins | sample Shrwel_input2_RT_FD_87182 | JGI IMG/M metagenome (GOLD analysis project Ga0114983, IMG submission 87182) | Subsurface microbial communities from deep shales in Ohio, USA - Utica-3 well 1 S input2 RT | ecosystem: Environmental > Aquatic > Deep subsurface > Shale gas/oil reservoir > Produced... | reverse complement strand
GGCGAACCACGCGCCGAGGTGAGCAAGGGAGTTAAGCGGGTTGCCGTTGCGGGTCTTCATCGCCACGGCCAGCGTCTCGCGGCAGACTTCCACGATCACGCGGACGCCGTCAATCTTCGGCTCAACTGCGTAGGACTCAGGGAGGATGCCCTTGTAGGGGCGGGCCAGCATGGCCTGAGACAAGGGGGCTTTCGCTTCCTTGCGCGGACCGACCTTGAAGTGGTCCTGGGATTCGATCATGTTAAAGATGAACGCGTACAGGTCGGCGTTCGGGTCGGAGGATGTGCTCATGTTGTGCGGGATACGGCAAGGTATGCCCGGCCATGGGGTAGCCGTCAAGGGCTAACCAGCCCCCAGCCTAGGAAGCCCTAGGAGGTGGGGGTAGTGGCTAGGCCGACTGTCTACCCCGCCAGACCCTGAAACCCGCCGCCACGGCCACGCCAAGGCATCCAATTGACAGGGCCAGCCCTAGGTCTCGGACGGACTGGAGGGCTAGGGTAGCCGAGGAGAGGTTGGCCTCTAGGGTTTTGGAGTCTGATTTGATACCCCCATCGGTAACCAGCATAACCAAAGCGTCGGTGCTTTGCAGCTGGTCGAGGACGAAGCCAGCCGTCCACGCCGAGACGACCGCAGTCAGACCGGCGAAGGCCGTCAGCAGGATGACGACCAGGAGGAGATTGCCCTCACTTGCGCTTGGCTCGCTTGGCTTTGCCATTGGACTTTGGCTTTGGATTGCCAGCGATGCGATCGGCTTCTCGATTGGCTCGGCTTTTGACTGCTCGTAGAATCGCGTCGAGGACCTCGGGACTTGCGTAAGAAAGCGCGCCTATCGCCCCCATCCGCAGACCAGGGCTGGAGATATACTCGACCAGAACATAGCCGGACATACACGCCACGCCAGCGGCCACCATTACCCGACGAGCCACCCATCCCCATGTGTGCTTCTCGTCTGAGAGCATGAGGCGACTGGCCATTGAAAACGCCCCAATGGTAGCGGCGATGACGCCGTCCTTCAGTTCCTTCGGCATGGACTCCGGGTCGATGGGGGCGCTCATTGGATGATGGTCCGGCGGTAGCCAAGTTTCCACATGGCTGAGGCAATCCTGTTGGCGGCTTTCTCTACGGCTTCTTCATCCAGATAGGGCATGGCATCGTGGACAAGCTCATGCACGACTGTGTCGATCATCTCCTCCTCCGACTGCCTTGGGTCTAGGTGAATATCCCCATAGCCCTTCCAGCAGTAGCCGAACGGGGTCGGGCACTTGGGCTTGTGCGTCGGCCTAGCCTTGCCCAAGACGCGGAAGGTGAAGTGAGGCTCGCCGTACTGGACGGCGGGCGGGTCAGACTTGGGGCGGGGGCTGCTCATCTGATTTGTGGACCTGATCGCGAGCCTTGTCCCAGATGACCCAGAGCCCCAGTGCGGCGGCGGCGGCAAGAGTGCATCCGGCGATAATGGTAAAGTACTCCGAATCGACCACGAACGGGAAAGCCCCGATGGCCGCAGACGAAGCCAGCAGACTGATGCCAATCTTAGGACCTAGGAACGCCATAGCCAGAGCACCCGCCACGGCAGTCCCAACGGCGGCCATGGTCCAGAGATTAGCGGCGGCGTCCTTCTTCACGCGTTCAACCTCGGCGGTCAGTTCCTCGATGCGTCGGTCCTTCAGCTGAGAGACGCGGGCGGCTTCCTTCTGGTCGGCTTCGACCTTGGCCCAGTTGGCGTCGATGCTGGCCAGCAGTTTCTTTCCGTAGGCCACGGCGTCTCCGTAAGCCTTCTGGTCTTCTGGTCGTGCGGCGCGTGCCCTGGCTAGGGCGAGCTCTCCGGCCTCAGGGGCAGGGAGGAAAGACAACGCTACGGAGGTCTCGGCCTTGACCACCTCGGGCTTCTCGGCGTTCTCGCGGGCGATGCTGATCGCGGCGGCGACCTTCTGGTCTGCCTTGTCCCATTCCTTGCCGACAGTCGTGACGGCGGCCTCGGAGGTCGGGGCGTCAGGCTGGACAGGTAGCGGGGGCTTGGACGAAGAGCACCCGGTCAGGGCCAGCAAGGCAATGACCAGGAGCGAACGCATACCTTAGCGGCCCTTGAGGGCGTCGAGCAGCTTACGGCCTCGGGCTTCAAGGGAGTCGGAGGCATCCTTATGCTTTCGCATGATGAGCGCACCGGCCACCAGACCGACGACGAGGGCGAGGATGTGGGTGATCATTTGCGTTCGGTAAGTCCAGCTGCGGCGATGGCGATTTTCAGCGCGGCGTCGTCGTCGGCGATCAGGACGGGCATGGCCGTGATGATGTTTCCCTTGGTCGGGAACTTGGCGTAATGCGAGATGACCTTGGTATTGGCGTCATAGAAGACGCCGACCTTGCCGGCCTCGACGGGGGTGATGGTTTTAGAAGGTAAGGCCATTGTAGTAATTTCCGTAGCCGTCGGTCACAGTGGTGATGTTGGCAGAGTACCAATTGCCGTAAGCCCAGACTGCGTTGTAACTCATAGGAGCAGCCAAGCCGGGTGTGATTGATGTCCAATAGTTATTGTTACGACCATAGGTCGTTCCGTCAGCGGGAGCGTCTCCAATACCCGGAGAGAATGGAGTCCAGTTATTGTTATACTGAGCATATAGGTTGCCGTCAATTGGAGCTCCAGTAATAAAGCCCGAGGGGTTCGTCGCCGGATAGCCTGCCGTGTTCTGAGTGGTGGCGTCTCCGAAAGTGATTGTTCCAGAAGCCGGGAGGATAACGCCCGTAGGCGTCACGCGCGTGTTGCCAGATGCGTTTTCAATGGTGAGCAAGTTATACTCAAGCTTGCCGAAATCGGTGGTGGGATAACTCAGCCCTACCCTGAACCAAGTGTTGTTCATCTGGGTATCAATGCCACCAGCTCCCAAGCCGGTGATCTGTCCCGTCATCGGGCCGCCAGCAGAGGGCAAGTAGGTGCTCGCAGCCGTGGCAGAGGTAAGCAGTCCGAGCGTGCTGAACGATTTGTTCTTCCAGAGGCTTGTCGCCGACTCGTAGGCCAGCAGATCGCCGTCAGCCACCGAGGTGATGCTTACGTTATGGAGCTCCTGGAGCTCGAAGCCGTTGGCAATCCGAACCTCAACAGTCCCCTGAGTGGCGTGAACGCGAGTGACGACGCCGATGAAGACCGCATGATTGGGGGCGGCTGGCTTGGTAGTCGTGACGCCACCGGCGACAGTGGGAGAAAGCCAGAGCTGCGCGCCTTCGGCAAAGGCCGAGGTATCCTGACCAGAGATGACGCCAGCCGTGATGGCGACGCCGTTCTGGTTGTTCGGGATGGCGGTCTCAAGGATGCCAAACGTGCCGGAGGACGTGCCTTCAGCGTTAGCCTGGGCTTTCGAGACTGTGGCTTTGTTGCCAGAAGCCCCGGTGATATAAACCACAGTGAACGCGGCAAGAGTAGCGCCAGTCTCATTACGGACGGCGGCCTGAAGGGTTTCAGCGTGAGCCGAACCAGCGATGATACTGTCCTGGACGAAGGCCGTGGTGGCGATCTGGTCGGAGTCAGTACCGAGAGCAGCCGAAGGGGCTGTCGGAACGCCGCTAAAAGCGGGAGAGGCCAAGGTGGCGTAAGACGACAGATTGATAGACAAGTCGCCAGAGGTAACGGCCAGAGGGGAGGTTACGCTGGTGATATACGAACCGCCGCCAGAGACTACATCCCAAGCGCCGTTCTTTCGGGCGTACTGAGAGCCATCCGAAGGGGCGTCGCCGATGAAGCCGTCTGGGTTGTTAATATCGTAGAAGCGATCCGTGACCCAAGACTGAAGGGCGTAGCCCGCGAGCTGGTAATCTAACTGGGTTTGCAGGACATAAGGCGCAAGAGCCGAAACTGTAATGTAGTTCTGGCCGATGACCCAAGCCTGAGTGGCAAACGAATTGGGGTTACCCGTCAGGGGGTAAAAGTAAAGGCTAGCCGTCGTCAGGTCGATGTAACCGGCAGGGTTGGTCGTCGAGTATTTACCAGCCAGCACAGTCGATAGGTCGGTCTGAGCCGAAAGCGTGCCAGTGATTTCGCCCCAGACGCCGCCAGCGCCGGGCTCGCCTTGAGGCCCAGGGATACCTTGAATCCCTTGGATACCTTGAATCCCTTGGATGCCCTGACTGCCACGAGGTCCGGGCGTGCCGATGACGCCGGAGAGAGAGCCAGAGACTAGGCTGTTGAACGTGCCGGTAATGGTAGCCATATCAGGACTGGGTAATGGTATGCGCGACGATGACGCGGAAGATGATAGAGTGGGCCACAGGGTTGCCGTCGAACACAAAGCGGATATCCCAGTTAGCCTGACCCAGGCCCCAGTCGGAGGTGTCGCCGTAGTAGTTGGTCGTAAAGGTCAGGCCGTCCTCAGCGATGGTCACGATAAGGGGGTACTCGTTGCCACAGCGGTCTTGAATGGTCGAGGTGATGGTCGTCCCAAGCAGATCGGCGGGCTCGCCTTCTCCGGGATTCCACGTCCAGGTGCATCCAAAGGAGTCCCCGCGCGAGAAGTTAGCAGTGTTCGCCATGGCTACTTATTGTCGAAAAGGTAGGGTAGAGGGCTGGAATCAGTCGTTAGGGGCGATATCGTAGGTAACGTCCCCGAAGTTACTAACGAAGCTGAAGGTGGCCGAAGCGTTGCCTGGCGTGTACCACTCGACGGGGGTAGCCATCGTGGTATAGTTGTCGTCCGTAGGCGTAAAGGTCTGGTTCTGAATGACCCCATCACATTCGCAAGTCAGGACCACGGGGCGACGGAAGCAATAGGTAGATGCAAACTCCCACCAGACATACAGGGTATTCGGATTAGGGTAAGGGTTGTAAGGCCCGTCGATGTAATAGGTGTAGCCGGGTGGCTTGACGGGGTTAACCAGAATCTTTGTGACGTTAAATCCGTCGCCATAAGTAAGACCCGAGCCAGTCACCAGCATCGAGATGCACTTATCGGCAGGGCAGGGCGTGGTCGGGTTGTTGCTGCTTCCAGCGTAACGCTGAGATGATTCTCCATACCCATAAGGGCTAGGAGCGTACTGCCCGTAAAAGACATACCTGTCATTAATGTCCTGCTGCTTAATCAGGATACTAGTAGTGGGTATGAACTGCGATGGCGCGTACCCAGTCGGCAGGGTGGCGTAAAGAGTCCAGCTGCGCTGACTCAGGAAGATAGGATTAAACGGATCAGTCCCCATCTCCACATTGGGGGCTAATGTGCTGGCAGGGTCGTGGTATCCCGTAGCCTGGTATAACAGGTTATTGAACCAGACGATTGACCCTACCGGATAGGATGTAGCGTTGTCCCATTGGGGGTAGGACATGGCTTCAGACTCCGGGCTGAGGAGTGATGGTAGACCAGTACCATACGGCAGGGTTAGCGCCTGACTTCAGTCGGTTGCAGACGAAGTTTCCGTAGGACAGAATGATCAGGGAATAGGTCGTGACCGCGCCGACAGTCACCGCGTTGACCTTGGCTAGAGGATAGTAGCCTTCCGTCTCGGTATCGGCAGGGGTCGTTGAACCTGCGTAGAAGATGATCTCAGCCGTGCGCGGGAAGAACGTCGCCGCGACATAGGTCAGCTTGATGCAGATATACCCTTCACCGGATACAGTGATATCGGGAGGGGTTGACGCGTCGATGAATGTACCGCCGATGTTAGGCACGATGCGGTTGACTGTGCCAGGGACGACTGTGACCTTATCGACTTTCAGCTTAGGCCAAAGGGGCAGGACTGAAACCGATGAATCCCACTCGCTCCAGGGCTGCTGGATATTGAGATTAGTCCCTAGGCTAGAAGCCGAGAAGGTATACCCTACGCCCGGTTGGATAGCCATGGCTTATAACTTCTTGTAAACGTCCAGTTCCCAGCCGACGCGGGAGTACCTGATTTCGTAGTTAATCTTGTAGATCAGGCCGAACTCCTCGACGTTGACCTGAGACAGCAGGTTGACCGGATTGCCAGCATAGCCAGTACCAATCGGCGCCCAATCAGGAAGCAACGGGAACGTGCTCCAAGAGCGTGTGATGCTGGTAGTCCCGAGCAGTTCGAGAAGCACAGTCACAGATGCTTTGTCATCGACATACAAAATACCAGAGTAGCTGGTGGTGGGCGCAAGGTACTGTGTCTTGCCGTAGTACTGCGGGTAGGTCGGATTGACAAAGCCGATAAAGCGGCCGCCATTTTCTTTTTCAAAGCAAGCGCCGTTAAGGCCAAGATAAGCGGGCTGGCCGTTTACGACAGGGGCGAAGTTATCTGGAGCGTCCTGAGTATAGGGTGCAGGGCCAGCAATAGCTCCAAGGTAAGGAGCGCCCTCCCATACAAAGAAGTTAGGGTGAGCCGTGATGTTCTCAGACGTCAGACCATTGGCCGCCGCACAGTTCGGGTTGGTCATCGAACCTCCGTTAATTTCCGGGTCGATGCCGACGTAGTCCACGCGCATCGTCAGAATCCCCAATGCGTCAAAGACCATGGAAGCCTTGTGAGCTTTCATGTAGGTATAATTGACGTTCGGGAAAGCGTCACCCTTGACGTCTAAAGTCGGAGGGTTTGCGTTGTCGGTCTTGAACGTAGCAGTGCCGGTGTTAAGGCCGAAGCCATCAGAACTAACAGTCCAACCTGGCTGAAGTACTAGACCGACAAGCGGGTCGCCATGATCTGAGCGTGCCATAAGTTATGCGGTTACCTTGAGGGTTGGGTTGGTTTTGGTAAAGTCTATGTCAGTCAATCCAGAGGTAGGAGCGGTGGCCTTGAGGTGCTCAAGAATCTGCTGCTGGATATCGGTCTGGCGCGTGAGGTTCTCAAGCACCGGGTTTGCGCCGACGCCGATCACGTTGGAGAAGCCTTGCGGGCCGGTAAAGGAGGAGTCTTTGACTGCAGCGGCGGCGGCAGGATTCTTCTTCATGTCCTCGGCTATGAGGGCTTGGACTTCTGCTTGAACTGATGGGATTAGCGCCGCAATTCTAGGTTTAGCAAACTGACCTTTCATTTCAGGCAAACCCAAAGCTTTTTCGAAAATTGCCTGACCACGCGGATCAGTTTGAAGGAATCGTTGTGTAATTTCTTCGCGAGTCAACTTTGCTTGTTCAACAGTCTCCTTGGCTTTTTTATCGTTATTCCTTTTTCTTTCGTAGTATCTATCTTCCGCAGACATCAGCGCATTAGTACCATCAATGGCCGCTTGATTTGCGTCTTCCTGCTTCTTCTGGTTGTCAGCAATCATCTTACCGATAAACGACATGGCCGCACCGAGCAGCGCCATAGGTCCAAGGAAGGATAGGAAAATATCCTTGAACGAAGTTTTGAACTTGTTGCCGATGCCATCCAGCTGCTTGTCTAGACTGCCTACGGCAGCCTTAGCACGCCCGGCTACCTGTTCGGCATTGGTATCCCCGTCGATGCTGAACTTTACTGAACTCATTGGGTTTCAAGTTTGGCGAGTAGGTCTTCGTCTTCTTTGGTCAGTACTTTCATGTCAGCCCCTTCGCCGATGGCAAAGCATGAGTGAAGCCAGATGGCCTGAGACTCAGGCATCGTCCACGCGCGATCCTCAGGGATTCCATGGCTGACTAGATTGCAGACCACAGTGAGTACCCAAGGCATACCGGTAGAGTTATGGTGCTTGGCCTTCTTCTCCCAGAACTTAGGCCAGGACTCAATCAGAACAAAGTCGGCGAACCTAGCCATTTGCTTTACGAAGTAGGATTCGCTATGGCTCAAGCGGCTTAGGTAGTAATAGTCCTTTAGCCTCAGTTTTCCGATAGGCTCACCGGCGCAGATTTTGACCGCGATAAGCAGATCAAGCGGCCGCACCGGCTTGTCAGGATTTACGAAAGGAGACTCGATAGATTCCAGCTGCACGCGGCGAAGCATGGAGAATGGTTCAACCGACCTCCCCAGCATCGTCAGACGTGCCGGGTCAGTCATCGCGCTTAGCCAGCGCTTGTCCATCGGTTAGCTGATTTCCTCGTAGCCGACGGCGGTAACAGTGATAGCCGAGAAACCCTTGTTAGATCCCTTATCAGAAATTTTCGTCACCCAGCCACTGAACGTGGTCGAAGGGGTAGGGCTGGCATAAGCAGACGCCGTGTTAATGGTAACGCTGAAAGACGCGCCGAGAATCGGCATGGCTGAAGTCTTAGCAATCATCTCAACAGTGATCTGGGTCTTGCGGTCATCACCGCGCCAGGTAATCGTCAGACCTTCTTCATCGACGATCATGGCCTCATTGTTGAACTCGCCGTCGTTGGTGTACGACTGGCAGATAGCGTTGGAAACGGCGGTATCTCCGATGCCATAGATGGCACTAATTCCCTGAACGACGGCGGCACACATGGTATACCTATTGTTTTTGAGGTAAGGTTACGGCTGGGGGTTGACCACGATAAGGATATCGTAGGCAAAGACGGACGCCCAGGAGCGCTCGTTTACCCCTTCGTCCTCGGACTGGGGGGTCACATCATAGCATAGGGCGTCGCCTCCGGCCACAAAGACCGCCTTGATAGCCGTCAGGTCCTGCATAGCACCGGCGATAGCAGCGCATCGTGCCCGGTGTTCGGCTAGGGTGTTGTCGTCGGCAGACGAGAATATCGTGATGCGCGTACCGCAGGAGTAGTTGCCTAGCCCCTGGGGCATATCATTAGGAGTCCTTGCCGAGTCGCATAGGACGATGGCCTTGGGGAGCACGTTGGTATCGTCCCCATCTCCAGTGTAGATGGCTACGCCAGACAGTTCGGTCTGAGCTGAGAGGTGAGAAGCGATAGCGGCTTCGAGGATTTGACGTGAGGATTTCGTGCCCATAAAGTGTTATTTCCTGCGGTTAGCCCGTTTCACGGCATCATCTAGCCGCGACTGGATAGTGGCGTTAATCTGCTTAACGCGATTGCCGTAGACAATGTTCTCAGTCCCGGCCTCGGTTGCAACGTTATTGATATTGCCGATCAGGTTGATGGCAGTCATCGAAACCTTACTACCATTGTTGGTCATTGAGAACTGACCCATTGAGGACCGGTTAGCATCTACCCAAGGGGCATCGTATGCGCCGTAGTTGCGGGCTTTGCCTTTGGAACTGATAAGGGGTGGAATCATCCGAAGGGCTGCCGCGTACCCAGCCTTAACACGGCCGACCTTGAGTTGCCGTTCGGCGATGTATGCTTGCAGCTGAGCGGCTGTTCCGACCATGTACTGAGGACCGCCGACGGGTGCTTTCTTGGGCCAGCGGCCTCCGACCTTTCCTTTGTATTTATCATGGACTCCGCGTAGGTCATTTGTCGGTCCAAGGGCTAAAGACATAGAGCCATCAGCCCTGGCTTTGTTCAGGTAGTTCTTGGCCTTGGCAAAGGCTCGGCGGGTATCGGTGTCCTGCATGATCTTGCGCATGACCGGGGACAGCCCCTTGATATTCTTCTCGGTTGGCTGAAGTGCGATGAAGTCCATCCAGGAGCGGCCGCTCGGTCCATTCCCTTGGACTGCGTTAATGACCTGTTTCAGGAAAGCCCCCTTGCCTCGGCCCGGCTGATCCATAGGAATGAAAATGCGTCGGACGTCGCTTGCCAGTTTGCCTTTGCCAGCCTTATGAGCTGCGGCACTCAGGCCACGGCCACCGCCCTTAGGCATGGGGGGCGTAAAGGTCATAGCATCCCGGAGCATTAGGCGCATCTGCTCGTTGGTGATAATACCAACATCGACCTTCACGTCCTGAGCAAATTGGGTAATAGCCGCGTCAAAGTCGGCTTTGCTCTTGGGGTCAATGCCAGCCTTCTTAGCCATTACTGGTTATCGTCGATGCAAGCTAGTTCGATGACGGCGCTGGTCTGTTTGTAGGACTGGCCCTTGATGCGAAGGACCTGCCCGTTAACAGTCAGTTTCTTCCCCGTGCCCAGGGCGGCGATAGGGACGCCGGAAGCCAAGGTGGCTACCTGACCCCCAACCCGACCATCAGAAGCCGTCCACGGGGCAGCAGAGGCGGCAAAACGCACTGTCCACATCTTTTGCTCAGTGAAGCCCCCCGCGTCGAACTTGGGGGTGTCCATAGGCTGGGACAATCCGACCAGGAACAGGTTAGACCCGACAGTAGCCGGGACGCCGATATCAGCCAACAAACCTTGAAAATCGGGGAGGAACGTATCGTAGATGCTCATAGGGTTAAGAAATGGGGATACAAAAAAGCCCCCATCTCTGGGGGCTGTTTGAGGGGTCTGCCCAGATTACGGGTTGTAGACCGAGGCGATCGTGCCCGTGGTGATGCCCTTGTTCGCACCGAACATCAGCTCGAACGAGCCGACGAGGTTACGAGTGGCGGGGTCGCCCCAGACGTTGTAGAAGATGCTCAGGCCGAGGTTCGGGAGAACGAGCGACTCGCTGACGAGGAACTGGTTCTGGGTAGCCGAGAAGTCAGGCTGGGCAGCGGCCATCGCCACGGCCTCACTGGAGCACGCGAAGCCGGCCAATTTCGCCTCAGACGGGAAAAGGGAAGCGTAGTGAACGCCGCCTTCGAAGCCGTAAGCACCTTCGGAAAGGGGCAGGGAGGTCGTGCTGGTCGGGATGAGCTGGGAGTAGATGCCCGGGTTGACGATCAGGGCCTTGCGGTCGGCCTTGTTGACACCGGCCCAGAGGGCGCGGAGGTTGTCAGAGCCAGGGGTGATGGCCGAGTCAGCGGCGGTCACAGTGGCAGCGCCGAAGTTGGCGACAGTGATAGGAGCGGTAGCGGCGGCCCAGATGGCGTCGGCGAGCTTGTCCATGTTGATCTTCACGAGGCGCTCGAGCTTGATGCCGTTCTGGATATCGCCGTAGGAGAGACCGAAGGGCTGGTACAGGTGGGCGAGCGTGACGGCGGAAGCACCGAGCGTGGAAGCGCCGATGGTCGAGAAGTCAGTCGGGTTGGTGACAGTCGTGCTGCCAGCGGTGGAGAGCGAGACCTGGATGACGTCGGCAGGGCGCTTCACATCAGCGGAGAAATCCGTGGTGAAGTGGCTGAGGGACGCGAGGCGGTTCGCGAGCTTGGTGAGGCCGTATTCGCTGACAGTGTCAACGATCAGGGCGCTGTTGATGGTATTAGCCATGGTAGGTTATATGGGTAGGAATTACTTGGAGGAGAAAAGGAGAGCCTTGTGCTTTTTGAAGAATGCACGGCGTTCAGCACCGGCAGGCATCGCGGCGTACTGCTCGGCGATAGAACCTTCGGCAGCGTGAGCGACAGGAGCGGCGACAGGCTCGACACCGGAGGCAGCGAGGATGTTGGCGGCTTCGACCGAAGCGGTCGTCTTGGACTGCTCCAGGGCGGCGACCTTGGCGGTGGCCTCGGCGAGAGCGGCTTCGAGTTCGACAAGCTTGGCGTCCTTGCTGGAGACTTCGAGCTTGATGGCTTCGAGTTCAGCAGAGACGTCAACGACCGAAGCCTCGACAGTCTTGCGGAGATCGTCGCGTTCGGCGGTCAGGGACAGGACGGCGGCCTCAGCGGCCTTGGCGCGTTCTTCGATGGTCATATACTATTGCGGTTAGGGTAAGGTTATTGAGGGATGACCCACAGCTTGCAGATGCCGTTGGGGTCGATATCGCCGGAGACGATGCCACAGCCGCGAGGTCCGCGATAGAACACGCAGTTCTGGCAGAGGAGTCCTTCGGCGGTGAACGGCGAAGCGGCGACATAGTGCGAGCCATCAGGTCCGGTGCTCTGGTCGAACGGCCCGAACAGTTCCTCGACCTCAAGGTATCCGTCAACCATCTCCTTCTGACGCGGGGTCAGCAGGTCGAGAACTTCGTCTTCCAGTTCGGAGGCCAGCGGCTTGACCATGGCCTTGGCAGACTTGCCCGACTTTTTAACTGCCATAGCGCCACGCTTGACGGCCTGAACATCAGAACCCTCGAACATGGCGAGGGCTTCCTCAAAGGTGTTAGCCAATCCGGTGATCAGGTTCTTCTGGGCGGCGACAGCGCCAGGGTAGACTTGGCCTTCCATGTCGGCGCGGTCCGCAAACGAACGGGTACGCAGGACAGTCTGCTTGAACTGTTCATGCATGGAATCGATACGAGCCTGTTCCATAGCTCGCATCTCGTCGGTATATCCTTCGCCGCCGACGTTCGCCGCCTTGTACTTTCCGGCGCGGAAGATTTCCATCTTCAGCCCGATCTGGTTGTAGTACTCGGCATAGGACTCGTCCACCATGATCACGCCAATCGAACCGACATAGGCAGACGGCGCGGCCAGTAGTTGGGACGTCTGAGAAAACGCATAGTAAGCACCGGAGGCGATAAGCTCGCGGGCATAGGTCATGGTCGGCAGGCCGATGTTATAGACCTTGTCGGCCAGCTCAGGCGTACCGAGGACAGTGCCGCCGGGAGAATTGACCTGAAAAGCGATGCGCTTGACCGCAGGGTTGGCGAGCATCTCGTCGATGGCGTTGCCAACATCGGCCATGTCCACGCCACCAGTAAGCTTCTCGAATTTGGTCAGGCCAAGACCCAGCGAACCAGCCACCGGGATGACTGCCGTACCCATCGCCGTGACATACGGCTTCTGCTGCTGGTTGAAGAACATATCCAGCACGCCATCGACCACGCCGTACTTCTCGGCGTACTTCATGTGGTTAGCGGCCTTGATAGGGTCGATGAGAAGTGGCTCAAGGCCAGACAGTCCTGAAGATAAGCAGCGCACAGTGTTATGGGTTAGAGGGGGCGGGAGGGACGTCCAGGTTATCTGCGACGTCGGTCGGAATCTGGTCAGGGGCTTGGCCCTGCTGAAGCCAGTTAAAGGAAGACTGATAGATCATCCAGAGCGGGAGGCCCGCTTCCTTGGCGGCCTGAACAGTCCGGGCCATCTCCTTGACGCGGGTAGCCACGACCTCGTCGTGAGTCATGCCCTTCTTGCCGAGG
>Ga0114983_1000808_pt1 | contig 12871 bp, 10 predicted proteins | sample Shrwel_input2_RT_FD_87182 | JGI IMG/M metagenome (GOLD analysis project Ga0114983, IMG submission 87182) | Subsurface microbial communities from deep shales in Ohio, USA - Utica-3 well 1 S input2 RT | ecosystem: Environmental > Aquatic > Deep subsurface > Shale gas/oil reservoir > Produced... | reverse complement strand
GCGTTTTCTTGCCCTTCTTGGGAGGATTGCTCACTGGGGATAGCTCCAGCCCTATTGCTGGGCTTCGGCCATCAACGAGACCTTGTAGAACCCGGAAGCACCGACGAGGCTGATCAGTTCAACGACCTTGCCGTACTCCACGCCCTTGTCGGAGCGGATGTAGACGAGGTTGTCGGCCTGCTTCGCGGAAATCGCGCGCAGGGCCTGACCAAGCTGTTCGTAGGGCACCTGCTGGGTCAGCGGGCCGTTGTTGATGAAGTACTCGCTCGCGGTATCGATCGAGATGATGAGGGGGTCACGCGGCTTGCCCATCTCGTCGAGAGAGGCCTTGGGCAGCGTGATCGGCAATTGCGGCAGCATCAGTGGCGCGGTGACCATGAAGATGATCAGGAGCACCAGCATCACGTCGACCATCGGCGTGATGTTGATCTCCGCGACAGGCGGCATCTCGCCTTCGTCACCGTCCCCGGATGAGACCTTGACGTTCAGGCCCACGGGATCAGCTCTTGCCGGCCGGGGCGAAACGCTTGGCGAGGCGGCCCGAGTAGATGCCGACCACCGTGCCGACGCGGCCGGAGTAGCGGCCCATGTCGGTCGACAGCTTGTTGTACGCCATGATCGCCGGGATCGCCGCCGCCAGGCCGATGCCGGTGGCGATCAGCGCTTCGGCGATACCCGGGGCCACGGTGGCCAGCGAGGTGTCGCGGTTGGCGCCGATGCTGGTGAACGTGTTCATGATGCCCCACACGGTGCCGAACAGACCGATGAACGGCGCTGCGGAGCCCACGGTGGCGAGGAACGGCAGGCCCTTGTTCAGGCGGCGGATCTCGTTCGACAGTTCAAGCCGCATCGCATGCTCGATGCGGTCACGCACTTCGTGCAGCGCTTCGTGCGCGTGTTCGCCCGAGCCTTCGCGCCATTCGACGTTGCCGGCCTCGACGACCAGCGCCAGCGGGTGCTTCTTTTCGTCTTCGTAATTGATGATGTCTTCAAGCGTGCCGGTCTCGATCTTGTCTTCAAGACGATCAATGGCACCGTTGGCCTTGGCCATCGCGATGAACTTGTCGAACATCACCGTCCAGCACCAGAACGAGAAGAACACGAGGAGGATCAGCACGCCCTTGACCACCGGGTCTGCGTGCGACACGAGCGTCATGATCGACAGGTCGGCCGGGTTGATCGCACCGGCGGCCTCGGCCGCAAAATTGATGAGACTGGCTGCCACGGGAGGTACTCCGTAAATTGAATTTTGATGCGCCGAACAACGTCTGCGCGGTGCTTGCAAAAGATGCACCAACGCGGGCGGCGAACTGGGGAAGCCCGAATACTACTGAGGTGCCGACGCCAGAAGCAAGCAAGGCCGTCGAGCTACCCAACCTTCATGAACCATTTGTTTAACGTCGGATTTTTTTCATTCCGAGCAGCGGCTGCCACGACCGTGGACACGGCCGCCGCGCCACTTCAGCGCATCGTCACCAGCTCTTCCGCGCTGGTCGGATGGATGGCCACCGTGTCGTCGAAGTCACGCTTGGTCGCGCCCATCCGCAGCGCCACCGCAAAGCCCTGCACCATCTCGTCGGCGCCGGTGCCGATCACATGCACGCCGACCACACGCTCCTCCGGACCGACACAGACCAGCTTCATGGCCGTGTCCTGTTTCACGTCAAGCAGTCCGTTGTACAAGGCCTTGAACCGGGCACCGTACACCTTCACTGCTGCAGTTCCGTGACAGTCCACTGCCTGCGCTTCGGTGAGGCCCACCGTCCCGATCGGCGGATGACTGAAGACCACGCTGGGAATGTTGCCGTAGTCGAGCTTGCGCTCGCGGTGACCACCGAACAGGCGATCGGCCAGCCGGCGTCCAGCGGCGATCGCCACCGGCGTCAGCGCCACGCGACCGCAGACATCACCCACGGCATGCACATTCGGGCGACTGGTGTCCTGCCATTCGTCGACCACGACATGTCCGTCGCCATCAAGCGCGATACCCGCTTCGGCGAGCCCCAGCCCAGCCGTGTTGGGCTGACGGCCGGTGGCCCAGATCAGGCAGTCGCCGTGGACCACCTGGCCATCGTCGAGCGTGATGTGAAGGGCTTCGTCGATGCGCGCGACCGATGCCACCTGAGCGCCGAATCGCAGCCGGACGCCGTGATGATCGAAGGCTGAGCGCAGCTCATCACTGAGCATGCTGTCGAAGCTGCCGAGCAAGCGTTCGCCGCGGACGATCAGCGTCACCTCACTGCCCAGCGCACGCAGCACACCGGCCAGCTCCACAGCGATGTAGCCGCCACCGACGACGACCACTGACGAAGGCCGCTGCGTCAGCGCGAAGAAGCCGTTCGAATCGATGCCGAATTCGGCGCCCGGCAGCAGCGGCGGCCGGGGCTGGCCACCGGTGGCGATCAGCGCATGCCGCGCGGCGATGCGCGTCTCGCCGCAAGCGACGGTGCCGTCCGGAAGCAGGCGGCCGTAGCCTTCGAGCACCTGCACGCCATCCCTGTTCAGGCCGTCGCGATAAACACCATTGAGCCGCCGGACATAGGCTTCGCGACGCTCGACGAGCCGCGTCCAGTCATGCGGCTGCGGACCGATCGCAAAGCCATAGCCAGGCGCATCGGCCAGCGTGCCGGCGATCTGGGCGGCATGCCACATCAGCTTCTTCGGCACGCAGCCGACGTTGACGCAGGTACCGCCGAGCCGCGTCGGCTCGATCAGCACCACGCGGGCCCCGTACTGTGCGGCCCGACGGGCGGAGGCAATGCCGCCACTGCCGCCGCCGAGGACGACGTAATCGCATTGCAGGCTGGGTGTGTCGACCGTCATCAGCAGTTTCTCGAAGGCGCGGGGCGGCAGTGTGCGCCGGTCGCGAGCAGGGCTCGTCGAGCGCGGTAGCTCAGCCGCGTTTCCACTTGATGTTGCAGCCGACGCTCGGAATCTGGTCGTCGCCAACCGGTGTGCCGGCCAGCAGCGCATCGAGTGCCGCGCGCATCGCGGCGCCGGTCACCGGCTTGCCATTGCCGGGACGCGAATCATCCAGCTGGCCGCGATACGCCAGCGCCAAGCCGCCATCGAATACGAAGAAGTCCGGCGTGCAGGCGGCCTGATAGGCGCGCGCCACGTTCTGCGACTCGTCATACAAATACGGGAAGCTGAAGCCGGAAGCAGTCGCGAAATCGCGCATCAAGGCCGGCGCGTCCTGCGGATAGTGCTCGACGTCATTGCTGGAGATCGCAACGAACGCCACGCCGCGCGGCTGATAGTCGCGCGCCAGCCGCACCAGCTCTTCCTTCACATGAATGACGTACGGGCAGTGATTGCAGATGAACATCACCACCGTGGCCTTGCCCGAGCGGACCTGCGCCAGCGTGATCACGGCACCGCTGACCGTATCCGGCAGTGCGAATGCCGGTGCCTGCGTGCCGAGCGGCAACATCGTCGAAGGGGTCTGGGCCATCGTGAGTCTCCGCTGGCGTGACGGCCGGGCGTTCGCCGCGGCCAGATGGTGTCGGTACGAATCGCCCGGATTGTAGCCAGCAAATGTTCCAAGCCCGGCGGATGCAGCGCCCGGGACCATGCTTTACCCTATCCGCTTATCCGCATGACCCGATCACACGAGGAACCCGCAGTGACCAACGCCACGAGCAGCTATCTCTTCACGTCCGAATCCGTTTCCGAAGGCCACCCGGACAAGCTCGCGGACCAGATCTCCGATGCGGTGCTGGACGCCATCCTTGCTCAGGACAAGCGCGCCCGCGTCGCCTGCGAAACCCTCGTCAAGACCGGTGTCGCGATCGTTGCCGGCGAAGTCACGACGTCGGCCTGGGTCGACCTCGAAGCGCTGGTCCGCAAGGTCATCACCGATGTCGGCTACAACTCGTCCGACGTCGGCTTCGACGGCGCCACCTGCGGCATCCTGAACATCATCGGCAAGCAGTCGCCGGACATCGCGATGGGCGTCGACGGCACCAAGAAGAAGGAGAAGGCGGCCGAGGAAATCGGCGCCGGCGACCAGGGCCTGATGTTCGGCTACGCCTGCGACGAAACCAAGGAACTGATGCCGGCGCCGATCTACTACTCGCACCGCCTGGTCGAGCAGCAGGCGAAGATCCGCAAGGCCAAGAAGGGCGGCCTTGCCTGGCTGCGCCCGGATGCCAAGTCGCAGGTCACGCTGCGCTACGAGAACGGCGTTGCCGTCGGCGTCGATGCGGTGGTGCTGTCGACCCAGCACAGCCCGGACATCAAGCTCAAGGACCTGCGCGAAGCGGTCATGGAGTCGATCATCAAGCCGGTGATCCCGGAGAAGTGGATCAGCAAGGCCACCAAGTTCCACATCAACCCGACCGGCAACTTCGTGATCGGCGGACCGGTCGGCGACTGCGGCCTGACCGGCCGCAAGATCATCGTCGACAGCTACGGCGGCTGGGCTCGCCACGGTGGCGGTGCGTTCTCGGGCAAGGACCCGTCGAAGGTCGATCGTTCAGCCGCCTATGCCGCGCGCTACGTCGCCAAGAACCTGGTCGCCGCCGGTCTGGCTTCGAAGGTTGAAGTGCAGGTGTCGTACGCGATCGGTGTCGCCGAGCCGACCTCGATCTTCGTGACCTCGTTCGGCACCGGCAAGGTCAGCGACGAAGCGCTGGAAAAGTTGGTTCGCGCCCATTTCGACCTGCGTCCGGGCGGCATCATCAAGATGCTCGACCTGATCCACCCGATGTACCAGGCCACCGCCAGCTACGGCCACTTCGGCCGCAAGCCGTACGAGATCACGGCCAACGGCGAAACCTTCACCGCGTTCTCGTGGGAAAAGACCGACAAGGCCGAACTGCTGAAGGATGCGGCGAAGAAGCTGAAGTAAGCCGCCGCAGGCATCGCAGGACTGGAAAGGGACGCTTCGGCGTCCTTTTCTTTTCCTGTTCAGCCCGTGTTCTGCAAGCCCTGGGCGACGCCGTTTACGGTCGCCACCAGCGCGTTCATCAAGGCCTCGTCCGATGAGCCCGAGGCGCGCCAGCGCGCCAGCAGGTCGACCTGCAGGAAGCTGATCGGATCGATGTAGGGGTTGCGGACACGGATCGATTCGGCCAGCCGCGGTTCGTTGGCGAGCAGCGTTTCTTCACCCCTGAGCTTCAGCACCCAGTGGCGGGTCAATTCGAACTCGGCGGCGATCATCGGGAAGAAGCGGGCGTGAAGTCCGCCGGACAGCCGCGAGAAGCGTTCGGCGATGTCGAGATCGCACTTGGCGAGCACCATGTCGGTGTCGTCGAGCATGACCCGGAAGAACGCCCAGTCGCGCGCCATCTCGAACAGGCGCTCTTCGCCGATCTCCTGCGCTGCCCGCGCAAGGCCGGTGCCCATGCCGTACCAGGCGGTGATGCCGGAGCGGCATTGGGTCCACGCGAACACCCAGGGGATCGCACGCAGGCTTTCGACGCCGACCATCGTGCCGCGCCGGCTCGGCCGTGAGCCCAAGGTCATCTTTTCGATCACGTCGATCGGGGTGGCGGTGCGGAAGTAGTCGACGAATTCCGGGGCGTCGACGAAGGCGCGGTAGGCGGCTCGGCTATGAGCGGAAATCGCGGTCATCGCCTCGCGCCAGGCAGCTTCGCGAGCTTCCGGCACGCGCGGACGCAGGCTGGCCCGCAAGGTGGCGCCGACCATCTGCTCCAGGCTGCGCAGCGCCAGCGCGCGGATGCCGTACTTGCGGTGGATCACCTCGCCCTGCTCGGTGACGCGCAAGCTGCCCGCCACCGAACCACGCGGGCTGGACATCAGTGCCGGTGCGATCTTGCCGCCACCACGGCTGGCCGAACCGCCGCGGCCATGGAAGAACTTGAGCTTGATGCCGAACGCCTGTGCGGCTTCCAGCAATTCCACTTGCGCGCGCTGCAAGCCCCATCTGGAAGCCACCGTGCCGCCGTCCTTGCCGCTGTCGGAGTAGCCGAGCATCACCGCCTGCCGATCGCCTCGGGCAGCGAGATGGGCGCGGTAGACCGGATCGGTGAACAGCGCTCGAAGCGTTTCCGGGCCGGCGCGCAGGTCATCCACGGTTTCGAACAGCGGCGCGATGTCGAGCGGCACCTGACCGGTTGCGTCAACCATGCCGCCGTGCCGCGCCAGTGCCAGCACCGCCAGCACGTCGGCGGCGCGCTGCGCCATCGAGATGATGTACAGGCCGGTCGCTTCCGCGCCGTAGCGCTGGATCGCGTCAGCCAAGGTGGTGAACACGGCGGCACAGCGGACCGCGACCGGATCGTCGGACGGCGCAAAGACGGCCGTGCCGCCTGCGTGGGCGCGCAGACGATCGGCCTGCGTATCGCCATCCCGTTCTGGCCAGTCGGCATCGCCGATCAGCGCGGCGATTGCCTTGGCGTGAACCCGCGAGTCCTGCCGGCAGTCGAGCCGCGCCAGATGAAAGCCGAAGGTGCGCACGCGCCACATCAGGCGACGTACGGCATACCAGCCGGCATTCAGACCCTTGCCAGCCAGCAGGCTTTCGGCGACCAGTTCGATATCGGCACGGAAGGCTTCGGCGTTGTCGTAGCCGCCGTGATCGTCACGGGCGGTGGCGCGCAAGCGAGCGCGGACCAGGCTCAGGAACAGCCGGTACGGCATGTCGGCATGGCGCGGCTTCAGCGCCGCAGCAGCCTCGGGCAGCAGTTGCTTGTAGGCCGCCGTGCGGCGCAGCAGTTCGCCCGCGACTTCGACGCGGTCGAGCGTCTGGCTCAGCGTGTCGGACAGCTCGCCGACTTCCGCCGCATAGCGTTCGAGAATCCGTGCGCGCTGGCTGCGCAGCGTGTCGGCGATGGTGTCGGCGCCGACGTTCGGGTTGCCGTCCATGTCGCCGCCGACCCACGACCCGAAACGCAGGATCCGCGGCATCTCGACTTCCGTGCCGTAGACACTGCGGATCGCATCCTCGAAGGCTTCGAAGAACGCCGGCACGATGTTGTAGATCGCGCCCCCCAGATAGAAGCCGACGTGGTCGCATTCGTCCTGCACGGTCGGCCGGGCAGCAGCGGTTTCGCGGGTCTGCCAGCTGGTGGTCAGCGACATCCGCAGCCGGCCCCAGTCGGCCGCGCGTTCGGGCGGCGTCAGGCTCGGGTCGAACTCGTTGACCAGGCAGCGGACGATCTGCTGCTCCTTTTCCAGGATCGAGCCGCGCACGGCTTCGGTCGGATGGGCCGTGAATACCGGTTCGACGTCGAGCCGGTTCAGCCACAGCAGCAGTTCGCGAGCGCTGACGCCGGCGACCTTCAGCTGGCTCAGCGCATGCAGCAGCGAATCCGGCTGGGCGCCGGCGCCGGCGCGTTCGTAATCGCGACGGCGGCGAATGCGGTGCACGCGCTCGGCGATGTTCACGCCCTGGAAATAGGTCGAGAACGCGCGAGTCAGCCATTCGGCCTGCACGACCGGCAATCCGGACAGCAGCGTCGACAGCTCCTCCGCCGATGCCGAGCCTTCGCGCCGGCGGATCGCCGTGGTGCGCACCGCTTCGACGCCATCGAGAAACGCCGGGCCCTGCTGCTCGGCCAGCATCTCGCCAACGGTGGCGCCGATGCGGCGCACGTTTTCGCGCAGCGGCGCATCGGCAGCGGCACGGGGCGTTCGGGAATCGCTGCGGCCATCGGGGGTCATGTCGTCCATGTCGTATGTCCAGCAAGAGCAGTGCCGATTTCGCACCAGGTGCACCGGCAGACGGTTGGCCGACGGCGACCGGACGGTCTATCTCTTTATCCGCATAGGCGGATATACTCGGCGCCACGACCTGTGAGGGGCGCTGCGACCGTCGCCATGCGAGGACGGCCAGGCTCACCGGCAAGCTTGCTGCAACGGCGCCCAATCCGAACGAATTCGTCAGCGAATTTCCACCGAATTGAACCCTGGAGCGATGCTCATGAGCGCTGTACTGAACCCCGTCACCACCCCGCACAAGAATGGCGTCGCCGACTTCAAGGTCCGCGACATGTCGCTGGCCGAATTCGGCCGCAAGCGCATCCGCATGGCCGAGGAAGAAATGCCCGGCCTGATGGCGATCCGCACCAAGTACGCGCCGCTGCAGCCGCTGAAGGGCGTGCGCGTCACCGGCTCGCTGCACATGACCAAGGAAACCGCCGTGCTGCTCGAGACGCTGAAGGCGCTCGGCGGCGACGTGCGCTGGGCTTCCTGCAACATCTTCTCGACGCAGGACGACGCCGCTGCCGCTGTCGCCGCTGCCGGCACGCCGGTGTTCGCCTGGAAGGGTGAAACCCTCGAGGAATACTGGGACTGCACGCTGGACTGCGTGACCCACGTGCTGGCCGATGGCTCGCTCGGCGGCCCGGAACTGGTCATCGACGATGGCGGCGACGTCACGCTGCTGATCCACAAGGGTGTCGAGATGGAAGCCGGTTCGGACTGGATCGACACGCTGTCCGGCAACCATGAAGAGCAGGTGATCAAGGACCTGCTGCGCCGGACCAAGACCGAGCGCCCGGGCTACTGGACCAAGGTCGCCGCGGCCTGGCGCGGTGTTGCCGAAGAAACCACCACCGGCGTGCACCGCCTGTACCAGATGTTCGAAGCGGGCAAGCTGCTGGTGCCGGCGATCAACGTCAACGACTCGGTCACCAAGTCGAAGTTCGACAACCTGTACGGCTGCCGCGAATCGCTGGCTGACGGCATCAAGCGCGCCACCGATCTGATGATCGCCGGCAAGGTTGCCTTCGTCGCCGGCTACGGCGATGTCGGCAAGGGCTCGGCGTTCAGCCTGCGCGGCCTCGGTGCGCGCGTGATCGTCTCGGAAGTCGATCCGATCAATGCCCTGCAGGCGGCGATGGAAGGCTTCGAAGTGAAGACCATCGAAGACGTGCTGCCGTTTGCCGACATCTATGTCTCGGCCACCGGCAACAAGGACATCATCAGCCTCGAGCACATGAAGGCGATGAAGAACAACGCGCTGGTCTGCAACATCGGCCACTTCGACAACGAGATCCAGATGGATCGCCTGAACCAGGACGCGACCGCTTCGCGTGACCAGATCAAGCCGCAGGTCGACCGCTACAGCTTCAGCGACACCGGCCGCAGCATCTACATCCTGGCCGAAGGTCGCCTGATCAACCTCGGCTGCGCGCACGGCCACCCGGCGTTCGTGATGTCGAACTCGTTCAGCAACCAGACGCTGGCCGCGATCGACCTCTGGAAGAACAAGGACGTCTACGAAAAGAAGGTCTACCGTCTGCCGAAGAAGCTCGACGAAGAAGTGGCTGCGCTGCACTTGGAGCAGATCGGCGTCAAGCTGACCAAGCTGACCCCGGCACAGGCCGACTACCTCGGCGTGCCGGTCGAAGGTCCGTACAAGCCGGATCACTACCGCTACTAAGCGTCATTCCGGACGGCGGTCGCCGCCGGAACAACGGGCTGGGTCGAGCGAACGCCGTCGCGTCGCTCGACTCAGCCGGTTCAGGTTTTCAGAGGGGCGGGCAACTGCCCCTTTTTGCTGTCCGCGACAAGCAGACCCACAGGATTCGTCTCATGGCCGCAGAAATCGCCCAGTTCTCGTTCGAGCTGTTCCCGCCGCGCACGCCGGAAGGCATCGCCAAGCTGCCGGCGATCGCGTCGTCGCTGGCTGCCGTGCAGCCGAAATACTTTTCAGTGACCTACGGTGCCGGCGGCTCGGATCAGGACGGCACCTACGACACCGTGGTCAAGGTCGTCGAAAAGACCGGCATCGAGGCCGCGCCGCACCTGACCTGCGTCGGCTCGTCGCGGGCGCGGATCGCGGCGCTGCTCGACCGCTACAAGGCAGCCGGCGTGAAGCGCATCGTAGCGCTGCGCGGCGATCTTCCGGCCACCGCGATCGGCACCGGCGCACCGGGCGATTTCCATTACGCCAGCGAGCTGGTGTCGTTCATCCGCGAGACACATGGCGACAGCTTCCAGCTTGAAGTCGCCGCCTATCCCGAAATGCACCCGCAGGCCGCCAGCCCGGATGCCGACTTCGATGCCTTCCGGCGCAAGGTCGATGCCGGTGCCGACGCTGCAATCACGCAGTACTTCTACGTGGCCGACGCGTACTTCGATTTTCTCGAACGCTGTGCCAGGGCCAACATCACGATTCCGGTGATCGCCGGCATCATGCCGATCACCAACCATGCGCAGCTGACGCGTTTCTCGGCGGCCTGCGGCGCCGACATCCCGCGCTATATCCGCCTGCGGCTGGAGCAGCTGCAGGACGACAAGGTAGCGCTGCAGGACTTCGGTCTCGACGTCGTCAGTCGGCTGTGCGAAGCGGTGCTGAAAGGCGGCGCGCCGGGGATTCACTTCTACACGCTGAATCAGGTCGAGCCGACGATGCGGCTGTGGAAGCAGCTCGGCCTGCCGGTCTGAGGCCGGAGCGAAGTGAATCCGCGCCACTCGCCTTGGCGGCGATCCCCGGCCAAAAGACGGCCGTGGGCCCTCGCCGCAGGGCTCGTGTCGCGACTTCTACACGCTGAACCCGATCAAGCCGACGATGCAGCTGTGGAAGCAGCTCGGCCTGCCGGTCTGAGGCCGGGACGAAGCGAAGCCGCGCCGCTCGGCCTGCCGGTCGGAGCGAAACCACGCGGTAGACCTGCGTCCGGCACGCAAGGCGCAGTTCCTGCTTCACTACGGCAACCCTTGCCCCCGAGCCTGCCATGCGCCTGAACCAGTTTGCCGCTGCCTGTCTGTTGTCGCTGACCACCTGGGCCGCGACGGCGGCTGATCCGTCGATCACGGCGATCCGCGCCGCGCGGCTGATCGATGGTCTGGCCGCAGTGCCGATCCGCGATGCCGTGGTGCTGATCGATGGCGAACGGATCATCGCTGCCGGCAGCAAGCTGGCGATCCCGGCCGGTGCCACGGTGATCGATCTTGGCGACGCCACGCTGCTGCCGGGCTTCATCGACTGCCACACGCACATCACCGGCGAACCCGGCGACTACTACAAGTCCTTCGTCCGCGACAGCTACATCGACGATGCGGTGCGCGCCCATGTCTACGCCGGGCGTACCTTGCAAGCGGGCTTCACGACGATCCGCAACCTGGGCGCCAGCGAGTTCGTCGACATCGCCCTGCGCCGCGCGATCGACGACGGCGTGGTGCTTGGGCCGCGTATTGTGGCCGCAGGCCACGGCATCGGGGCCACCGGCGGCCACGCCGACGACACGGTCGGCGCATCGCCGTATGTCACCCGGCGCGGTTATGACGGTGTTGCCGACGGCGTCGAAGCAGTGCGGCTGAAAGTGCGCGAGCAGGTCAAGCATGGCGCCGACGTGATCAAGATGGTGGCGACCGCCGGTGTGCTGAGCGAAGAGGATTCGGTCGGCGCGCCGCAGTACACGCAGGCCGAGATGGATGCCCTGGTCGACGAAGCCCATCGTTGGGACCGCAAGGTCGCCGCCCACGCCCACGGTACCGAGGGCATCAAGATGGCGGTTCGCGCCGGCGTCGATTCGATCGAGCACGGCAGCTTCATCGACGACGAAGGCATTGCGATGATGAAGGCACGTGGCACGTACCTGGTCGCCGACATCTACAACGACGACTACATCCTCGCCGAGTTCGGCAAGCTGAACTACCCCGACAAGATCATCGAGAAGGAGCGGCTGGTCGGCCGCGTGCAGCGCGAAAACTTCCGCAAGGCCGTGCGGGCCGGCGTCAAGATCGCTTACGGCACCGATGCCGGCGTCTACCCGCATGGCGGCAATGGCAAGCAGTTCGCGAAGCATGTCGAATGGGGCCAGACGCCGATGCAGGCGATCGTCGCAGCGACCAGCAGTGCCGCCACCCTGCTCGGCCGCACGAAGGACATCGGTGCGGTGAGCCCCGGGCGCTATGCCGATCTGGTCGCCGTGGCTGGCGATCCGCTGACCGACATCACGCTGCTGGAACACCCGCGTTTCGTCATGAAAGGCGGTGTGGCCGTGCGCCGCGATGGCGCACCGGTGCCGCAGCCGTAAACGCGCCGACACGGCCGCCGTTGGCGGGCCGTGCGGCACCGCCGTAAGCTCTCGCCGCGCATGATCCTGCATCTCCTCGACTACGCCGGCGCCGCCGTGTTCGCGATCAGCGGCGCGCTGGCTGCCGGCCGCAAGAGCCTCGACATGCTTGGCGTCGTGGTCATCGCAATGGTCACCGCGACCGGCGGCGGCACCATCCGCGACCTGCTGCTCGACCGCAATCCGGTGTTCTGGATCGGTGACCCGCTGTATGTCGTGGTGATCATCGTTGCCGCGCTTGCCACCATCCCGTACACCCGCTGGATGCGTCCCCCGTTGCAGATCTTGCAGATTGCCGACGCGCTCGGGCTGGCGTTCTTCTCGATCGCCGGCGCGCAGGTGGCGATCAGCGCCGGCCATTCGGGGCTGATCGCGGTGATCATGGCGACCATCACCGGCGCCTTCGGTGGACTAATCCGCGACGTGCTGTGCAACGAGATCCCGATGATCCTGCGCAAGGGCCAGCTGTACGCGGTGGCGGTGATCGTCGGCGCGTCGGTCTACGTGGTGGCGCTGGAGATCGGCTTGAGCCGCTGGCCGGCCACGATCATCGGCATGCTGACCGTCGCCGGCTTCCGCTTCGGCGCGATCGTCTGGAACTGGTCGCTGCCGGTCTATTCGCTGCCCGATGCGCCAGACCGGAGCCAGGACTGATGCGCCGCTTCCGTCCGCGCCGCCGCAGTGCCCTGTTCTGGCTGGCGATCTCGCCGCTGCTGTTCGCGGCCTTCGCGGTGCTGCAGGTGCTGATCCTGCGCGTGGTGCCGCCGTTCACCAGCGCCTTCATGCTGGCTTCCGACGCGCCCGAGGTCCGCTATGACTGGGTGCCCTGGCAAAAGATTTCGGCCGCCGCACCGCTGGCGATGGTGGCCGCCGAAGACCAG
>Ga0114983_1000807_pt1 | contig 12882 bp, 11 predicted proteins | sample Shrwel_input2_RT_FD_87182 | JGI IMG/M metagenome (GOLD analysis project Ga0114983, IMG submission 87182) | Subsurface microbial communities from deep shales in Ohio, USA - Utica-3 well 1 S input2 RT | ecosystem: Environmental > Aquatic > Deep subsurface > Shale gas/oil reservoir > Produced... | reverse complement strand
GCCTACCGCGAACTGCAATCCTACTGGGACGAAGAAGCCCACGCCCGGCTGCAACAGGGCCGCAAACCGCTGGCCTTCGACAACCTGTTAACCGTGGAAAGCCACCACGAACACCTGAAAATGGTCCACCACCTGGCCAACAGCGCCCGCCCGGCCATCGTGATCGCCGGCAGCGGCATGTGTAACGCCGGGCGCATCGTTAACTACCTCAGGGCCATGCTTGGCGACGAAAGGCACGACGTACTCTTCGTAGGCTACCAGGCTGAAGGCACCCCGGGCCGTGACATACAACGCTACGGCCCAAACAACGGCTATGTCTGGCTGGATGACGAAAAACACACCATCCGCGCGAAAGTGGAAACCATTGGTGGTTACTCCGCGCACGCGGACCAGCAGGGTTTGGTGGGGTTTGTAAGGGGCATGAAGCGCAGGCCAGGGGCTATACGCCTGGTGCATGGCGAAGAACACGCGAAACAAGCCCTGAAAGAAAAACTGGAAGCCCTGGCAAAACACTAACGAAACGTTTTCTTTCCACTAGACCAAAACACAGAACCGCAAAGGCCAGAATGTTCAGCCAACTAAAAGAACTCTACTCTCTACTAACCAGGGAACAGCGCAAGAAGCTGCTCCGCCTGCAAATCCTGGTGGTGTTGATGTCCTTCGCCGAGATTGCAGGCGTAGTGTCTATCGGGCCATTCATGGCACTGGTAGGGGATATATCACAGTTACAGGGCGATGGCCGTCTGGCTGATCTCTACCGTGCATCCGGCCTGGAGGATCCACGTGATTTTCTGTTCTGGCTGGGCATTGGTGTCTTGTGTGTGCTTGCGGTGGCTGCCTGCATCTCCATGTTCACCATCTGGCGGTTGTCCATGTACGGTGCCAAAGTTGGTGCGGAGCTGGGTAATCGCCTTTTCAGCCATTACATGCATCAGCCGTGGCTTTTCCACGCTAGTGGCAGCAGTAGCCAACTGACGAACCGTATAGCTCAGGAAACTCAACGAATAACCGGTGCAATCATCAACCCGCTTATGCAAATGAATGCCAAGCTGGTAATGGCATTGTTCATGGCCGTAGCGATTTTTCTATATAACCCGGTGGTTGCAATCGCTGGCCTGGTAATCTTCGCAAGCGCCTATATGCTCCTTTATAAGACCGTACGCCGTCGCTTGGTGCGCAATGGTCGCCACATAAGCGAAGCCCAGCAAACACGATTCAAGCTGATGGGGGAGGGCTTCGGTGGCATCAAAGACGCGTTACTCCTTGGTCGACAAAAAGACTTTACTGACCGATTTCAGACTGCCTGTGAAAAATTTGCAGCAGCGCAAGGCACTACTATGGCTCTGGCGCAAGCTCCCCGGTATGCGATGGAGCTGATAGCATTCGGCAGTGTTATTTTTCTGGTTTTATACTTGCTCGCTGCACATGAAGGTAACCTCGGTTCAATCTTGCCGGTACTGTCGGTTTATGCATTAGCCGGTTTCAAACTGTTGCCTGCGTTCCAGCAGGTGTACACAAGCCTGTCGAACATCCGGGGCAACCTGTCTGCATTCGATGCCGTACGTGACGATTTACGGGCAAGTAGCCTGGACACGGCGAAGGGGGCAGCCCCAACCGAGGAACACCTCGCTCCGACAAAAGATATCCGGCTCGACAACGTGGTTTTCAGCTACCCGGGTAAAGAAGAGCCAGCGCTTAAAAACATGTACATAACCATCCCGGCTAACCGCGTGATCGGCTTGGTGGGAGCCTCTGGCTCCGGGAAATCAACAGCTATCGATCTATTGTTGGGGTTAATGGCACCTCAACAAGGCCAACTGCTCATTGATGGCGAGCCCATCAACGAAGACAACGTGCGAGCCTGGCAAAACAGCGTTGGCTTTGTGCCGCAAGCAATCTTTCTTGCAGACAGCTCGATTCGGGAAAATATTGCTTTTGGCTTGCCACCAGAAGCTGTAGACGAAGAAAAGGTTAACCGCGCCGCTAAAATGGCTCATCTGGACGAATTGCTGGCAGAATTGCCAAACGGACTGGATACAAGGGTTGGCGAACGAGGCGTTCAGCTTTCCGGAGGCCAACGCCAGCGCATTGGCATTGCTCGCGCTCTGTACCATGATGCGGATGTTCTGATTCTGGATGAGGCAACCAGCGCGCTGGACGGTATAACAGAAAAACTGATCATGGATGCCATTCATGATTTTGCAGGCAAGAAGACCATCATCATGATTGCTCATCGCTTGGCTACAGTTCGCCAATGCGATTCTATCTATCTTCTGGAGCAGGGCAGAGTGACCGACCACGGAACCTACGACGAACTTGCGTCCAGAAACACCATTTTTCAGCGTATGGCTCAGCATGCATGAAGTTGGCGAACATTAATCGTTACTGATCATTTAAGAAAAAGATCAGAAAACCAACGCATGCTAGTGCTTTATGACCAGCAACACACCAAGCAATATGCTTGCAGGACTGCGCAATGAATTCGATTCTAAATTTGATAGGTAGAGACAAAGAACTCTTCTCCACCGACATTCAAAAAAACGAAGCTAGATTAACTGAGATCGTTAGTTCTTCCCGTTTTTTGGTCTTAGGCGGCGCCGGCTCCATAGGCCAGGCCGTCACCAAAGAAGTTTTCAAGCGAAACCCCGCCAAGCTCCATGTTGTCGATATCAGCGAAAACAATCTGGTGGAGCTGGTTCGCGATATTCGAAGTAGTTTTGGTTATATCCCGGGTGATTTCCGGACCTTTGCGCTGGATATTGGTTCCGTTGAATACGATGCCTTCTTCAAGGCTGATGGTGGCTACGACTACGTTCTTAACCTGTCAGCACTCAAACACGTGCGCAGTGAGAAAGACCCTTACACCCTCATGCGCATGGTCGATGTTAATGTCTTCAACACAGACAAAACCGTTCGGCAGGCAAGTGAAGCAGGCGCCACCAAGTATTTCTGTGTGTCTACCGACAAGGCGGCGAACCCGGTCAACATGATGGGCGCCTCCAAACGCATCATGGAAATGTTCCTGATGCGCCGTAGCCAGGACATGAAAATCTCCACCGCGCGGTTTGCCAACGTAGCATTTTCGGATGGCTCACTGCTCCATGGCTTTAATCAGCGCCTGGAAAAGCGCCAACCCATTGTTGCACCCAAGGATGTCCGGCGTTACTTCGTTACACCCCAAGAGTCTGGCGAGCTCTGCCTGATGTCCTGCATTTTTGGTGAGAACAGGGATATTTTCTTCCCGAAGTTGAGCAAAAAGCTGCACCTGATCTCTTTTGCTGATATCGCCGTGAAGTACCTTGAGCAGAAGGGTTTGGAGCCGGTACTGTGTCACGATGAAGACGAGGCCAGAGAGTTGGCAAAAACCCTGCCGGAGCAAGGGAAGTGGCCGTGCCTGTTTACCGATAGTGATACCACGGGAGAAAAGGATTTCGAAGAGTTCTTTACGGACCAGGAAGTTCTGGACATGGAACGCTTTGACAATCTGGGGATCATCAAGAATGACGCTATATTTGATGAGGTGCTGCTGAGTGAATTCGAGGAGCGCATCGCGTCCATGAAGGACGAGCTTTCCTGGAGCAAAGAAGACCTCGTGCAGCTATTTTTCCGCATGATTCCGGATTTCGGCCATAAGGAAACCGGCAAATACCTCGACAGCAAAATGTGAGACCAGTTTGAGTAAGCACCTGATCCAGTTCGTTCGGGATTATTTTGGTACCAGCGAATTTATTCCACTTCACGCGCCCGTTTTCCCCGGCCGGGCGAAAGAGTATGTGGTTGACACCATCGAGTCCACCTTCGTGTCCAGTGTCGGCGCCTATGTCGACCGTTTCGAAAAAGACATGGCGAGTTACACAGGTTCGCCCCGGGCGGTGGCCACTGTAAATGGCACCGCAGCACTGCATGTCGGCTTGCGGCTGGCGGGAGTGGAGCCCGGGGATTTGGTGATCACTCAGCCTCTGACGTTTGTCGCCACCTGCAATGCGATCGCCTATTGCGGCGCGGAACCGGTATTCGTGGATGTCGATCGCGATACTCAGGGTTTGTCGCCGGTCGCGCTGGAAGCTTGGCTGGACGAAAACGCTCAAATCGATGCCGAGGGAGTGTGCCGCACGAAACTGGATGGTAAAGCCATACGAGCGTGTGTCCCCATGCACACGTTTGGTCACCCTGCCGATCTCGATGGCTTATGCGAGGTGACGCAGCGCTGGAATCTCCACATGGTTGAGGATGCCGCAGAATCGCTTGGCAGCTTCTATAAAGGCCGGCACACCGGAACGTTTGGCGCTATTGGTACCTTGAGCTTTAACGGCAACAAAATCATGACCACGGGCGGCGGCGGCATGGTTTTGGCGGGAGAGGCTGTGGCAGATAAGGCGAAACATCTGACAACCACGGCCAAAAAGCCCCACACCTATGAATACATTCATGATGAAGTGGGTTACAACTATCGACTACCCAACCTGAATGCAGCTCTCGGCTGCGCCCAGTTGGAGCAGTTGGAGTCGTTTATCGAAGCCAAACGGACGCTTGCCGCTGCCTACGAAACCTTTTTCAGAGGTGGTGCGCTGCAGTTTGTCAAAGAGCCCGCCGACTGCCGCTCGAACTATTGGCTTAACGCAGTTGTTTGCGAAAGCAAGCAGCACAGGGATGATCTGCTCGATAGCACCAATAAAGAAGGCGTGATGACCCGTCCGGTCTGGGCACTGATGAATCACCTGACGATGTACCAGAACTGCCGTCGTGGTGATTTAACGAATGCACAGTGGCTGGAGGAGCGGGTTGTGAATTTGCCCAGTAGTGTCGTGATTGGGCGCCCATGACAAACCGTATTGGTATTTTCGGAACGTCGGGCATGGCCCGGGAGGCTGGCGATGTTGCCTGGGCTTGTGGAATCGAACCCTTCTACGTTGCGCGAGATGAAACAGAGGTTGCCGCTTGGTCAGGTGCCGGGGAAATCATTCTCGAAAAAGATGTTGGAGCTTATTCCCGCTATCCCTTTGTGATTGGAATTGGTGACAATGAAATTCGGCGTAAAGTAGCCCTTCGATTTGAGGGTAAATTACCGTTTACAAACCTTATTCATCCAAGCGCTACGTTTGGTTTCGGACAACAGAACGTAATCGATGAAGCTCAGGGGGTCATCGTCGCTGCGGGTGTTCGATTCACCAGTAGCATCGTAGTTGGAAACTTTGTGCTATTTAATCAAAACGCTACCATCGCGCATGACTGCGTGATTGAACACTTTGTCCATGTCGCTCCTGGAGCCAATATATCGGGCAACGTTCACTTGAAGGAGGGCGTTTGGGTTGGTGCCGGTGCGGTTATTAATCAGGGTGACGAGAGTCATAGGCTGACGGTGGGCATAAATTCGATGATCGGTTCCGGCGCTGTGGTGACAAAAGACTGCGAACCCAATGGCGTTTATGCCGGCGTACCAGCAAAGAGGATTAAATGAAAACTCTGGTCATAGCAGAAGCGGGCGTTAACCATAATGGTGATATGGCGTTGGCGAAAAGACTGATTGCCGCAGCAGCTGAAGCCGGTGCAGATCTGGTTAAGTTCCAGACGTTTATTGCGAATAACATCGTTTCCAAAGCTGCCCCGAAAGCGGACTACCAAAAACACACAACCGACCCTGGGGAATCTCAGCAGGACATGATCCGACAGCTTGAACTGTCACGAGAGAGCCATATCGAGCTAATAAATGAATGCAAGGAATACGGGATTGGTTTTTTCTCAACAGCTTTTGATCATCAGAGTATAGATCTGCTTGAAGAGCTTGGTGCGCTGGATTATGTGAAAGTTCCCTCCGGTGAATTGACGAATCTGCCTTATCTCAGATATTTGACCCGTCACGGGAAATCGGTATTCCTCTCCACTGGCATGGCCACGCTGGGTGAGATTGAAGCTGCTATAAACGTGGTTGAACAATCGGGCACGCCGAGAGAGCGCATTACTGTACTGCACTGTACTACAGAATACCCGACCCCCATGGACGAGGTGAATCTGAGCGCTATGGTGAATATGGGCAAGGCCTTTGGTGTTGCCATCGGATACTCTGACCATACACATGGCATCGAAGTCCCCATTGCAGCGGTTGCTCTGGGCGCGTCAGTGATTGAAAAGCACTTCACTCTGGATCGCTCCCTGCCAGGACCGGACCACCGTGCGAGCCTCGAGCCAGGTGAGCTTAAAGCCATGGTCTCGGGCATCCGTAACATAGAAAAAGCGATGGGAGATGGCATTAAACGCCCGGGGCCCAGTGAACTGAAAAACAAACCTATCGCCCGTAAGTCGCTGGTGGCGGCCATGCCGATCAAGGTGGGTGAACTTTTCACCGTAGAAAACCTTATTGCAAAGCGGCCTGGCACAGGCGTTTCTCCCATGCGCTGGGACGAGGTCATAGGCCGTAAAGCACCCCGAGACTTTGCTGAAGATGAGTTGATAGAGTTATGACTCGCAAAATTTGTGTTGTCACAGGTACCAGAGCTGAATTCGGTCTTTTGCGCTGGTTGATGGAAGAGATTCGGCAGCATTCAACGATTGAGCTTCAGGTTGCTGTAACAGGAATGCATCTGTCCCCAGAGTTCGGTTCCACCTACCAGGAAATAGAGGCAGCTGGCTTCACCGTTGATACAAAAGTTGAAATGCTGCTAAGTGCCGATACGAACACAGCCGTTACGAAATCGATGGGGTTGGGCGTTATTGGCTTTGCAGATGCCTACGAACGCCTAAAGCCTGATGTCGTTGTGGTGCTGGGCGATCGCTTTGAAATATTTGCCGCGACCTCTGCAGCCCTGATCGCCGGGATTCCGATCGCGCATCTTCATGGTGGAGAAACAACAGAGGGTGCGTTTGATGAGGCTATCCGGCACTCGATTACAAAAATGTCTCACCTGCATTTTGTGGCAGCGGAGGAGTATCGAAACCGCGTCATTCAATTGGGGGAGCCCCCGGAACGTGTCTTCAATGTCGGGGGGATGGGCATTGATGCTATCAAGCGAATTGAGTTGCTGAGCCGGGAAGAACTGGAAACGTCGATCGACTTCGGTTTGGGTGACAAAAACCTGCTGATCACCTTCCATCCTGTGACTCTTGAAAAAGAGGGCAGTTCCACCGAGCAAATGAACGCCCTGCTTAATGCTCTGGCCGAGCTGGAACAAACCCACCTCATCTTCACGATGCCCAACGCTGACACTGGCGGGCGTGAACTGACCAGGATGGTTCGTGAATTCGTCAACTCCCATGACAATGCCAGCATGTATACCTCGCTTGGCCAACTTCGGTATTTCTCTTGCTTGGCTCAGGTAGATGGGGTTGTTGGTAACTCTTCAAGTGGGTTACTCGAGGCACCGGCTTTTCAGATAGGCACTGTCAATATCGGTGATCGGCAAAAAGGGCGCCTGAAAGCTGAGAGCGTCATTGATTGCGAGCCCACTAAAGCCGCTATTCTTGAGGCAATCGAGAGGTTGTATTCGCCAACGTTTAACCGCTCGCTTGATACCGTTGACAACCCCTATGGTAATGGCGGTGCGAGTAAATCGATTGTTCAGATACTTGCGGCATACCCGCTCGATAACCTTTTGAAAAAGTCTTTCTATAATTTGCCGGTTTTGAGTACTTACGAAGCAACGGAGTAGCAATGAAGCAGTGGCGTAAAGCGTTAGTAAACCCTGATGTCAGTCTGGAACAAGCCATTGGGGTTCTGGACAAAGCAGCTCTTCGTATTGCTCTGGTTGTGGATGAAGCCGGAATTTTACTGGGCACCCTCACAGACGGTGATGTCCGGCGGGCTTTGCTGAAGCATCTGCCGTTGGAGACGCCGGTTAACCAAGTGATGAATGCCAACCCCAAGATCGCAGAGCAAGGTTGGACGGAGAGCCGTATTCTGGCGCTCATGGAGCAGTACGAGGTACTTCAGTTACCGCTGGTGGATGGTGAGCGAAAAGTTGTTGGTCTTGCGAGCTTGCATGACCTGTTAAACAAGCACCGCCATGACAACCCTGTGTTTCTTATGGCCGGTGGTTTTGGTACGCGGTTGCGTCCGCTGACTAACGATTGCCCCAAGCCGATGTTGAAAGTGGGTGACAAGCCGATCCTAGAGCAAATCCTCCTTAATTTCGTGGATGCTGGTTTTCACCGCTTTTACATATCCACCCATTATATGCCGGAAGTGATTCATGAACACTTTGGTAATGGTGAAAAGTGGGGGGTCAGTATTCAGTATGTATACGAAGAAGAGCCTCTGGGCACAGGTGGAGCTCTGGGCCTGCTGCCGCATGATGAAATCGATCTGCCGCTGTTTATGATGAACGGGGATCTACTGACTTCGTTAAATATACACAGCTTCCTGGAGTTTCACGAGAACCATGGCAGCGTCGCAACCATGTGTGTGCGGGAGTACGAGCACCAGGTTCCCTATGGAGTGATCACCAGCGACGGTACACAGATCAAATCGATGGTTGAGAAGCCGATACAGAAGTTTTTCGTGAATGCAGGTATCTATCTGCTCAACCCTGAGCTGGTGAAGAGTGTGGGGCCTGACACCAGGATTGATATGCCCACGTTGCTTGAGCAGCAGATCGACGCAGACAAGCCGGTTAACATGTTCCCGATCCACGAGTATTGGCTGGACATCGGGCGGATGGATGACTTCCACAAAGCGCAGCTTGATGCGGTTGACTCATAATTCCTGCCTGAATTTACATTCTTTTGTCTATTCCAAGACTTCCGCCAAAACAGGATAGAATTTTATGGTTTATCGCGCCCTTGTTGCGGGGCTTGGCAGCATTGGTCTCCGTCACCTCCGCTTACTGCGAGAAGCGTTGCCTAATGCGGAAATTTTGGTTTTGCGGCATAGCGAATGTAGCGAGTCGTTGCCGTATGCCGATCGATGTACAACCAGTCTAAAGGAGGCTTGTGCGTTTCAACCTGAAGTGGCCATCATCGCCTCCCCGGCACCTTTTCACTTAGAAACGGCTGGGGCACTGGCAGAACAGGGAGCCCATCTGCTTATTGAAAAGCCACTCGCAGCTTCAACGCCCGGTGTTGAAACGTTTCTAAAGCAATGCACAAAAAACCATGTCCTGGTTCAAGTGGGTTACAACCTGAGGTTCCTGGAAACGCTGCAACAATTCAGACGCGAGCTGACGGATGGCCGAATTGGAAAGGTCCTGTCTGTGAGATCCGAGATTGGCCAGTACTTGCCCGGTTGGCGGCCAGCTAAAGATTACCGGCAAACGGTTTCAGCTCAGCATAAACTCGGTGGCGGGGTTCTTTTGGAGCTTAGCCATGAGCTAGACATGTTGCGCTGGGTATTTGGTGAGATTGATTGGGTAAGCAGTTGGAGCGGAAAGCTTAGCGCGCTCGAAATAGACGTTGAAGACTGTGCGTACATTAATCTCGGTTTCTCCAGTGGTGTTGTAGGTAATTTGTGTATGGATTTTTTGCGTCACGACACTACACGTTGCTGCACCGCGATTGGCGACGCCGGAACATTGCGCTGGGACGCGGTTGCCGGGGAGGTTTCGCTATTCACACTGGAAGCTAACAAGTGGGAAACCGTATTTCAGAAAACACCTGGTCGTGATGATAGTTATCGTGAGCAAATACGGACATTTCTGGAAGCAATCCCAGGCCGCCAAATGCCCCCTGGCGTTTCAGCAGGTGAAGATGGTGTTGCAGTACTCCGTCTGATCAGTGCAGCAAAAAAATCAGCAGAAAACGGTGGGTGCGTAACGTCGGTCGAAAAGGAAATAAAAGAATGACGGATATCACAGCCTTTATTTTTGCGCGTGGTGGTTCCAAAGGCCTCCCCGGTAAGAATATTCGTCCACTTGCAGGTAAGCCCTTAATTGGCTGGGCAATTGAGCAGGCACTTGCCGTGCCGGCTATCGGGCGTGTAATCGTTTCAACCGATTCGCAAGAGATTGCAGCTAACGCAAAGGCATTCGGCGCTCAAGTTCCTTTTCTTCGCCCCAATGATCTAGCAAACGATACGGCCTCTGAAGTTGATGCATGGCGACACGCTTTGGCCTTCTTGTGGGATACTGAGGGAAAGTTGCCTGATGTGTTCGTTTCTGTACCCACGACAGCCCCGCTTCGGTTGCCGGAAGACATTGAGTCATGTCTTGAGGTCTACAGCAATCAAGATGCAGATCTTGTTTTGACAGTAAGCCCTGCCCATCGTAACCCATGGTTTAATATGGTCAGCCTCCAGGCTGATGGTACCGTTGAACTAGTGAATAACCCAAAAGGTAGTGTCACCCGACGGCAAGATGCACCGGAAGTATTTGATATATCCACTGTAGCCTATGTGGCCAACCCGAAGTTCATATTGGAAGGTGGTTCATTGTTCTCCGGGAGGGTGCACGCGGCAAAGATCCCGGTAGAAAGGGCCATAGATATTGACACGCTGCATGACTTTGAAATTGCAGAGTTCTTGATGAAGAAGCGTTTGGAGATGCTAGGATGAGTAATCTGAGCCAGTTAATGAATATGAGTGGCCGACGGGCCTTGATAACTGGTGCTGCCGGGGGGCTTGGCCGGGTAATGGCTGAGACCCTCGCTGAAATGGGCTCCGACCTTGTGTTAGTTGACCTCCCGGCTTCACCGCTAACTTCGCAAGCGGAAGATCTAGTTCAACGCTACGCAATAAACGTGCAGGTTGGGCACTGCGATCTTGAGGATTCAGCTCAGCGTGAAGAATTAGCAGAGCAAGTCCTGGATAAAGGGAAAATGCTTGACGTACTGATTAACAATGCAGCATTTGTTGGAACATCAGGGTTGCAAGGTTGGTCGGAGCCTTTCGAAAAACAGTCCGTGGAAACGTGGCGCCGAGCACTTGAGGTGAACTTAACCTCAGTTTTTCATCTTTGTCAGTTGTTTACTCAACCCCTGCGTGAAAGCAATGCCGGTAGCATCATCAATATTGGCTCAATTTATGGTGAGTATGGCCCAGACTGGTCGCTTTACGAAGGAACACAAATGGCAAATCCGGCCGCATATGGCTCGTCCAAGGCTGGTCTAATTCAGTTTACCCGCTGGTTAGCGACTACGCTTGCCCCGGATATTCGGGCAAACGTGATTTCACCAGGTGGAGTTTCAAGAGGTCAGCCAGAAAGCTTTATAAATCGTTATGAGGGCCGTACCCCACTGGGCCGCATGGCTACTGAGGATGATTTTCGTGGCTCGATAGCATATTTAGCAAGTGATATGTCTGCTTACGTCACAGGACAAGTGCTTCGAGTTGATGGTGGTTGGGGCGTTTGGTGAAAAACTGTGAAACTTAATGAGCGTGATTACTCAATAAATCAACTATACACATGAAATGACGAAAATAAATAAAAAGGAGGTGAAAAATGGGTCAAAAAATATTTTGGTGTAAAAATTGTTTGAATATGTCTACGAGACCAAGAATCGAATTTGATGATAGGGGATGGTGTAATGCATGCCAATGGATGGAAGAAAAAAAAGTCATGGACTGGGCGCCGAGACAAAAAGAGCTTGTTTCATTACTTGATAAACACCGTTCTAAAAGTGGAGGATTTGACTGCATAGTTCCTGTTAGCGGTGGTAAAGATGGTTCTTATGTTGCATATTCACTTAAACATAAGTATGGAATGAATCCTTTGACCGTAACGGTTAGACCAGCACTAGCTTTAGAAATAGGTGATCAGAATTTGTACAACTTTATCCATTCGGGGTTTAATCATATTCATATTTCTTGCAACCCTAAAGTTTTAGATAGACTTAATAAATATGGTTTTATTGAAAAAGGTTTTCCATATTATGGATGGTTGATAGCAATAATGACAGCAGTAATAAAGACAGCTGCGAACTTTAAAATTCCATTGGTGTTTTACGGAGAAGATGGCGAAATAGAATATGGCGGCTCAACAGAAAGTAAAAATAAAGCGCTTTATAATATAGAATATATGAAACGAGTCTATTTGGAAGGCGGGCATGAAAAAGTCTTTGAGAAGATTAAAGCCGATGGAGACATAAGTGATGCAGATTTAGCTTTTTTTCAGTTTCCAACGGAAGATGAGATATCTGACGTAGGTCTATCATTTACTCATTGGTCTTATTTTGAAGCTTGGGATTCTTACAGGAATTACGTTGTTGCGAAAGAGCATTGCGGTTTGGTAGAAAAAGATGACGGAAGTCACGATACTTTTACTAATTTTTCTCAGAATGATCAAGCACTCTATTGTTTGCATGCATATTTAATGTATTTAAAATTTGGTTTTGGTAGAGCAACACAAGATGCTGGAATTGAAATAAGAAGAGGAGCTATGACGCGAGATCAAGCTATTAATCTCGTTCAGGCATATGATAATTCATACCCCTATGATTTAATAGATGAATATTTAAAATATTATGGAATGACAAAAGAAGAATTTGATGCTGTTCTTGACAAGTATGCAAACAAAGACCTCTTTGAGAAGATAGATGGTATTTGGCAGCCTAAATTTACAGTAGGAAAAGATTTTTACGTTAGGTAAGAGGACTAAGAAGACTCTGATTATATTTCGAATATCTGCGTTAATACGCCCATTGTTAACCGCATAAGATTCGTTGTTGCCATGGATCAGATGATTTTCTTCGAAGCCGAGTTCCAGGACAGGAAGTAGAAGGCCGGCCCCGAGGTCTTCCTGGAACGGCCCAACAACATAATTTCCTGGAGGCAGTTGGAGAAATAGATAGCCGGTTATTACCTAAAGGGCCAGAACAAATAGCCTCTCTATTCGCTCTCCCCCTCTGTCAAGGTAGTTGGAACCTCACCTGATGTTAGACTCTGTAAATGAAGTGGGGCGAGACAGAGGTTTTCATGAAGTATTCACCGGAACGTCGCGAAGCCATCCTGCGCAAGTTGCT
>Ga0114983_1000805_pt1 | contig 12898 bp, 7 predicted proteins | sample Shrwel_input2_RT_FD_87182 | JGI IMG/M metagenome (GOLD analysis project Ga0114983, IMG submission 87182) | Subsurface microbial communities from deep shales in Ohio, USA - Utica-3 well 1 S input2 RT | ecosystem: Environmental > Aquatic > Deep subsurface > Shale gas/oil reservoir > Produced... | reverse complement strand
GGTCAACGCCGATGCCCTGCTGCTGGTGCTCACGCCCGAGCAGAGCCAGACCACCGACCCGGTGCTCGACGCCCTGATCCAGGATGCCGTCGAAGCCCGCGACCTGGCCCTCAAGTCCGGCCGCGCGCTCTACCTCCATCGCCCGCGCGGCGTGCAGGCCGCTCGCCTGGTGCTGGCCGTTGCCGCCGACGCCCAGCCCAAGTCCTTCAAGGGCGCCTTGACCAAGGGCCTGGCCCTGCTCAAGGACAGCGGCGCCGCGCACGTGGCCATCGCAGCCGCCGACGGCATCGAGCTGGGGGCCGAGCAGGCCCGCGCAGCCGTGTTGACGGTGGCCGATGCCACCTACGTTTTCCGCCTGACCAAGCCCAGTGCGCCCAAGCCCGGCGCGCTCAAGAAGGTCACTGTGCTGAGCGCGCCCGAGCACGCCGCAGCCGTCAAGCTGGGTTTGCAACAGGGCGAGGGCCTGGCCGAAGGCGTGACCCTGGCGCGCGAGCTGGGCAACCGCCCCGCCAACCACTGCACCCCCACGCACCTGGCCGCTGAGGCCCGTCGCCTGGCCAAGTCCAGCAAGGCCATCAAGGCCGAAGTCCTGGAGCGCCCAGCGCTTGAAAAGCTCGGCATGGGTTCTTTCCTGTCGGTCACCAACGGCTCGGCCCAGCCGCCCAAGTTCATCGTGCTGCGCTACGAAGGCGCTGCGTCCAGCCAGGCCCCCATCGTGCTGGTGGGCAAGGGCATCACGTTCGACACCGGCGGCATCTCGCTCAAGCCCGGTGCCGGCATGGATGAAATGAAGTTCGACATGGGTGGCGCCGCCAGCGTGCTGGGCACCTTCGAGAGCCTCGCCAAGCTGACCCCGAAGGTCAACGTCATCGGCCTGATCCCCACTTGCGAGAACATGCCCAGCGGCACGGCCACCAAGCCGGGCGACGTGGTCACCAGCATGTCGGGCCAGACCATCGAGGTGCTCAACACCGACGCAGAGGGCCGCCTCATCCTGTGCGACGCGCTGACCTATGCCGAGCGCTTCAAGCCCGCGGTGGTGGTCGACATCGCCACGCTGACTGGCGCCTGTGTGATCGCCCTCGGCCACGTCCACAGCGGCTTGTTCTCTGCGGACGACGAGCTGGCCAACGCCTTGCTGAAGGCCGGCCAGGCGGCACAGGACAGCGCCTGGCGCATGCCCCTCGACGACGAATATGGCGACGCCCTCAAGAGCAACTTCGCTGACATGGGCAACGTGGGCGGGCGCGAGGGCGGCTCCATCACGGCGGCGATCTTCCTCAGCAAGTTCACCAAGGCCTACCGCTGGGCCCACCTGGACATCGCCGGCACGGCCTGGAAGTCGGGTGGCGCCAAGGGCGGCACCGGCCGCCCCGTCGCCTTGCTGACCCAGTTCCTGCTGGATCAGGCTGCGGCAGGCAAAGAAGCCCTGGCGCCACGCAAGGCTGAGAAGGCCTCGGCGGCCAAACCGGTCACCAAGCCAACGGCCAAGCCCACAGCAAAGAAGTCTGCTGTGGCAGCCAAGTCGCCCTCGATCGGCAAGTCTGCCGCTCGCAAGGCGGTGGCCAGGCCCTCGCCGGACCAGGCCTGATCGGTGTCGTCCAGCATGCGCAAGGTCGAGTTCCACCACGGCATCGGCAACAAGGTGAGCTACGCCTGTCGCTTGTTGCGCAAGGCGCACCGGGCCGGGGCCCGCGTGGTGGTGACGGCAGACGCCGCCGCCCTGCAGGAGCTCAACCGGGAGCTGTGGACCTTCGACGAGCAGGAGTTCCTGCCGCACGTGCTGGCCGACGGCGAGGCGCTGCCCGAGCGCCTTCACGCCACGCCCATCTGGCTGTCAGCCGACCCGGCTTCGGCCCCGGGCGAGCGCACCATCCTGGTCAACCTCGGGCGCAGCATGCCCGCGGGTTTGGAGCGCTTCGAGCGGCTGTTCGACCTGGTCTCCAGCGAGCCCGACGACCGGCAGGAGGGGCGCCAGCGCTGGAAGGCCTATGCCGCCCTGGGTTGGGACGTGCAGCCTCACGAAGTCAAAGACGAGGCCCGCGGATGACCGGCACGATTCGCCCCCATCCAGCGCAGGTGCCGACCCTCACCGAGGTGATCGACCTGGACGCGCCGCTGGCGGTGCCTCAGGTGCCCGCCGCGCCTGCATCCGCGGCAGCGCCTTCACCAGCACATGCACCCGCAGCAGCGCCTTCACCCGCACCCGCCGTCCGCACCCCCCCGATCAGCCTCGACAGCCTGCCCGTGCTCGCCGAGGCCGTCTCCCCCGCTGCCCTCCAGCCCGAGGTCTCTGAGGCGCAACTGGCGCATCGCGTCCTGGCCGACGTGCAAAAGCAGGTCGATGGCATGCTGGAGTTCCGCCTGCGCGAAGCCCTCGCCCCGGTGCTCGCACGGCACACCGAAGCCATCGTGCGCGACCTGCGAGATGAGCTCAGCCGAACCTTGAAAGACGTTGTGGCCCGGTCGGTGACGCAGGAGCTGGCCAAGCTCCGCCAGCGTTGAGCCGCGTCTCCCCCGAGCCCTTGCCGATGTGTTCCTTCTTCCCATTCACAACGAGGTGATGATGACCCAGCGCACTGCTTCTGTGTTTCAGTTTGGCGCCACCGCCGCGAGCGTGGCCCTGGCGTGTTGCCTGACCCCAGCCGAGGCACTAGCCCAGACGGTGGTCCGCATCGGCCACGTTGGTCCGATCTCGGGCCCGCAGGCCCACTACGGGCGCGACAACGAAAACGGCGCCCGCATGGCCGTGGCCGAGCTCAATGCTCAGGGGGTGACCATCGCCGGCAAGAAGGTCAAGTTCGAACTGGTGGCCGAAGACGACGCAGCCGACCCCAAGCAGGGCACCGCCGCCGCACAGAAGCTGTGCGATGCCAAAGTCAACGGCGTGGTCGGCCACCTGAACTCGGGCACCACCATCCCGGCGGCCAAGGTCTACAGCCAGTGCGGCTTGCCCATGATTTCGCCATCGGCCACGAACCCCGAGCTGACCACGCTGGGCTACAAGAACGTCTACCGGCTGCTGGCCAACGACAACGAACTCGGCGCCGGCCTGGCCAAGTACGCGGCCGAGACGCTCAAGCTCAAGAAGGTCGCGATCATCGACGACCGCACGGCCTACGGCAAAGGCGTGGCCGATGTGTTCGCCCGCACCGCCAAGAGCCTGGGCCTGGAGGTCGTGAGCCAGCAGTACACCAACGACAAGGCCGTGGACTTCATGGCCATCCTCACGGCCATCAAGAACAAGAAGCCCGATGGCATCTTCTTCGGCGGCATGGACCCGCAAGCCGGCCCCATGCTGCGCCAGATGCAGCAACTTGGTCTGACCAAGGCCTACCTGTTCGGCGGTGATGGCATTTGCACGGACAAGCTCATGGAGCTCGCCAGTGGCGCGCGCACCCTCGGCAACGTGGTGTGCGCCGTGGGTGGGGCCTCCCTGGATGCGCTGCCGCAGGGCAAGGCCTGGCGCGCGAAGTACGAAGCCCAGTTCCCCAAGCAGTTCCAGGTCTACTCGCCCTACACCTACGACGCGACCATGGTGCTGGTTGATGCGATGAAGCGCGCCAACTCGGTTGACCCGAAGGCCTACGCAGCAAAACTGGCCGATGCGGCCTACCCAGGCGTGACCGCCAAGGTGTCGTTTGAGCCCAACGGCGAACTCAAGAACCCGGCCATGACGCTCTACACCTACAAGGACGGCAAGAAGGTTTCGGTCAACTGAAGAATCCTTGCTACAATTGAAGGCTGCACGGAGAGGTGGATGAGCGGTTTAAGTCGCACGCCTGGAAAGCGTGTGTGGGTTTATCCCCACCGCGGGTTCGAATCCCGCCCTCTCCGCCAGAATGCTCAGCCCCGGTCGATCGCTCGACCGGGGCTTTTTCGTTTCACAGCCGCTCATTCCTGAGTGATGGGGGTTCCTCGTGCCTGCTGCCCACCCTGTTTTGCCACTGGGACCCGACTCATCCCGTCGGGACGCGTTGCGGCGCTTGTTCTGGGGCGGCGGCGGGCTGGCCGCGTCGCTGTCTGGCTGGCCCACCAGCGCGCACGCCGATGCGCACGCTGGCGCGCCGCCGCGCTCGCCCGGTGGTTTTAGCCTGGCCGACATCGGCCCGCTGGCCGCACCAGACGCCTTGGGCCTGTGCCTGCCCGCGGGGATCTCGGCGCGCGTGGTGGCGGTCTCGGGCGAGCGGCCTGGCGCCACCGCCACCGCCACCGCGAAAGCACCCACAACCACGGCTTCGGCTGCGGCCTCGGGCGTGCCCTGGCATGCGCACCCCGACGGGGGGGCCACCTTCGCGGCTCCTGGCGGCGGCTGGACTTACGTCAACAACAGCGAGGTCCTGCGTGGCCAGGGTGGGGTGGGGGCGCTGGACTTCGATCGAACAGGTCGGGTGCTGGGCGCGCGGCGTTTGTTGAGCGGCACGAGCGCGAACTGCGCTGGGGGCGCGACCCCGTGGGGCACGTGGTTCTCGGGTGAGGAGGTGGAGCAGGGGCAGGTGTGGGAGTGCGACCCCTTCGGTGGCCCCGATCAACGCGCGCCTCGCCCGGCGCTGGGCACCTTCAAGCACGAGGCCGTGGCGGTGGACCCCGTGCATCGCACGCTCTACCTGACGGAAGACGAGGGCGATGGCCGCTTCTACCGATTCGTGTGCTCGCCTCGGGACTGGCCCGCGGGGTCAGCCCGGCCGGCGCTGCGATCGGGGCGCTTGCAGGTGTTGCAGCTGCGCGGCCTGGGCGCGGGCGTGGCCCCCGATGCATCGCTGGATTTGACTCGCCCGCTGGCGGTGGATTGGGTTGACGTGATCGATCCGCAAGTGCCTCAGGCCGCGGTGCGCCGTCGCCTGGCAGGGGAGGCGCGGCGGGCGCCTGGCACCGCCTTCCTGGGCGGAGAGGGGCTTTGGTTCTTCCAGGGGGTGGTGTACTTTTCAACCAAGGGCGACAACCGGATCTGGGCCCTGGAGTGCGCAAGCCAGCGCTTGCAGGTGATCTACGACTTCGCCACCGCCCAGCCGGCCAACCGGCTGCTGTCGGGGGTGGACAACCTCACGGTGAGCTCGCGCGGTGACGTGCTGGTGGCCGAGGACGGCGGCAACATGGAGCTCTGCGTGATCCTGCCGGATCGCAGCGTCAAGGTGCTGTTGCGCGTGGTCGGTCAGGACGGCTCGGAGCTCACCGGCCCTGCGTTCTCACCCGACGGGCGGCGCCTTTACGTTAACTCGCAGCGCGGCGGTGCACAGGGGCTGGGGCTCACCTACGAGCTGTTGTTGCCCGCATGAAAAAGGGCGCCCTCAGGCGCCCTCGTGTGGGGTGGTCGGGCGAGCCGGGTGGCCCGCCGGGCGGTCAGCGGTTGCTTTCCTTGATGATCACCCACTGCTTGCCCTCGAGCTTCCAGGTCAGCTCCTTGAGGGTCTTGTCCTTGAAGTTGCTGGACTCGTAGCTCTGCTGGAAGCTGGTGACGACGTTGCTGCCCTGAGCGCGCGTCTTGACGTCATCGAGCTTGAGCGAGATCGGGCCGGGCTTGCCCACCAGGCGGCGTCGATCGGCTTCCCATTTGGCCCGGCTGGCGCGCGCGGTGAAGTCCTTGCTGTAGTAGCCGAGGTAGGCGTTGACGTCCTTGTTGGCCCAGGACGCAGCCCAGTCTTGCACGCGCTGCGACACGGTTTGCACAGCGGCCTCATCGGCGGGCAGGGCCTTCTCGGCTGCAACCACGGGCGTCACGACGGGGGCGGCGACGGCGGCCGGGACGGCCAGCTTGCGTGCGCGGGCGTCGAGCTCGTCACGCGGGGTGGCGGGCACGTCCACGCTGGTGGCCGGGCAGCGCTGCGCGGCGTCGTTGGCGGCTTGCCAGTCCTTGACCAGCTCGCCTTGGTTGTCATCGCTGCGCGTCAGCCCCAGCGTCGAGACCAGGGTGTGGCGTGCGGCCTGGGTCCGCACGTTGGCCAGCTGCAGGTCGTGCTCGGCGTTGGTGTAGGCGCGCTTGGCGGTGTAGAGCTCGTTTTCGGCGTTCAGCAGGTCCAGCAGGCTGCGCTGGCCGATGTCGAACTGCTGTCGGTAGGCGTCACGTGCCTTCTCGATGGCCAGGACGTTGCGGTCCAGGGCCAGGATCTGGGTGCGGGCGCGGTTGATGTCGTTGTGGGCGATGGCCACGGTCTGGCGCACGTCGCGACAGGCTTTGTCGCGCTGGTCACCGGCCTGGTTGATCAGGTCGGCGAACTGCTTGACGCGCGCGCTGTCGGAGCCGCCGTTGTAGAGGTTCCAGTTCAGCAGCAGTTGCGCGGTGGTGGCGCTCTTGCGGTCGATCAGGCCGTCGAAGTTGTTGCCGAAGCCGGTGCGCACGCGCGCTTCCACGCGTGGCTGGAAGGGGCTGTCCTTGCTGGCGGCGTCGGCTTGAACGGCGCGCAGGTTCTCGATGGCGGCGCTGATGCTGGCGTTCTTGGCCAGGGCCTGGCTGACCACCTGGGCGTTGTCGGCGCCCAGGCCGTTGTCCAGCTTGGGCAGGGCGCCCAGGCCGCCAGCAGGCGTTTCGCCGACGATGCGCAGGTAGCGCGAGCTGACGTCGTGCAGGTTGGCGATTTCGGTGGTCAGGTTGGACTCGGCCAGGGCCAGGCGGGCGTTGGCCTGCTCGGAGTCGACGCCGCGGCCCACGCCAGCCTTGAACTTCGACTGCAACTGGTCGAACACGTACTTGTGCTGGATGTAGTTGTCTTCGGCCAGCGTGACGAGTTTGCGAAAGCGCAGCACGTCGATGTAGGCGCGGGCGGCTTCGAGGGCGGCGTCTTCGGTGGCGCTGAGGAACTCGAAGTAGCGCAGCGTGCGGGCGTGCCCCAGGCGCTCGACTTCCTTGGCGGTGAGCTTGCCGTCCCACAGGACCTGGTTGGCCGTCAGGGCCACGCCACTGCGGGTGAAGCTGCGCGACTCGGGCGAGCGGGTGCTGATGCGGTCCTTGTCGCGGCCCACGTCGGCCGACAGGTCAACGGTGGGGTAGTAGCCCCCACGTGCGACGTCGGTTTCATTGGTGGCTGCGCGTAGGGCGTTCAGGCGCGCCGTGACGTCGGGGTTCGTGTCAATGGCTTTTTGCACCGCAGCCGCCATGCCCGCCGCGGGTGCCTGGGCGTGGGCCACCGCAGTCAGGGCCGCGAGGGCCAGAGCGGTGAGCCCAGTTTTCATGGTCGTTTTTGTCACGCTGAACCTCGTATTTGATAGGAGCGGGTTTCTGAGGGCTTCGGTCGGTTTGTTTCGCGCCCGTTTGACGCATCGCATCAAAGGTTGAAAACGCCCAGCCAATTTGATCAATCTTTTCATTTTGGCACCAAAAGTTGAGGTGAATGGCCGGGTGCAGTCGTGTTTTCAAGTCGAGCGCGGCAGGCTGCCCACACTCTCTTGACCGGGCATCAAGTCGGGGTTCAAAGCGTCGATATCTCCAGGTGGTCTGTTCGGCTTCGCCTCCCCTCATCGCTGCTGCGTGGGTGTCACGACTGCGTCACCTGACGCGCGTCGGGATGTGTGCCGTGCCTCTGGCTTTGGCGCTGGCGTGGGATGCAGGACAGGCCTGGGATGGGCCGCGGGTGGTGGCCCAGGCTCAGAAAATGGGTGGCAACACGTCGTTGCGCGCTCAAGGACTGGTGCAGATCATCGGAGAGGCGGCGGCCCAGGACGAAGAGACCCGACTGCGAACCCTCAACGGTTTCTTCAACCGCCAGGTCATGTACCGAGATGACCGCGATGTTTGGGGTGCCATCGATCATTGGGCCTCGCCCCTGGAAACCCTGAGCAAAGGTCAGGGTGACTGCGAAGATTTCGCCATCGCCAAGTATTTCTCCTTGCTCGCAGCGGGTGTGCCAGGTGTGAAGATGCGACTGGTGTATGTCCGGGCTCAATTGGCGGGCTCGATCCAGGCACACATGGTGCTCGCGTATTACCCACAGCCTGACGCCGAGCCGCTGATCCTGGACAACCTGCTGACCGACATCCGGCCTGCGTCTCGCCGCCCGGACTTGCTGCCTGTTTTCAGCTTCAACGCCGAAGGACTGTGGCAGGGTGTGAGTGGCTCCAGCGCGGGCGACCCGTCTGCCCGCCTGTCACGCTGGCGAGACGTGCTGTCCAAGGCGAAGGCCGAGGGGTGGTGGTGAGGGTGAATCAAAAGTGAAAACCGTATGTCTTTGATCCGACAGATTTGGCTGCTGCTGCTGACGACGCTCTTGATGGCGTTTCTGGGCAGCTTCGTGGTCTGGATGATGTCCTCCCGGGGCTACCTGGAGACGCAGCTGCGCCTGAAGAACGCCGACAACGCCCAGTCCCTGGCCTTGAACCTGTCGCAGCAGCGCGGGGACATGACCGGCATGGAGCTGATGCTGTCGGCGATGTTCGACACGGGTTTCTATCAGCGCATCACTTTGCGCGATGCGGCGGGTCGCACCTTGTTCAACCACGAGGCTGACCCCAAGGTCGTGCGGGAGCAGGCACCGCGCTGGTTCGTGGAGATGGTCCCGGTGGAGTCGGCTGCGGGCGTGGCGCAGGTTTCCGATGGCTGGCGCGCGGTCGGCTCGGTGGAGGTGGTCAGCCACTCGGCGTTCGCACACGCACAGCTGTGGCAAGGCTCGCTCAAGACGGCGGGCTGGTTGGCGGTGCTGGGCGGCTTGTCCTGCCTGGTGGCCACGTTCGGCGTCAACGGCATTCGCCGACCTCTGGACGCGACGGTCAACCAGGCGCAGGCTTTGATGGAGCGGCGCTTCATCACGGTCGAGGAGCCTCGGGTGCCGGAGCTGGCTCGGCTGAGTCAGGCCATGAACGCGGTGGTGATGCGGCTCAAGTCGGTGTTCGAGGAGCAGTCGGGGCAGGTGGAGTTGTTGCGTCAGCAGGCGCATTGCGACCCGTTGACGGGCCTGTCTCAGCGCCGCCATTTCATGGCTCAGCTGGGGGCGGTGCTCAGCAGCGACGAGGGGTCGGGCTCCGGTGTGGTCTACCTGGTTCGCGTGGCCGACCTGGCGGGTGTGAATCGCCTGCTGGGCCATCGCCAGACGGACGTGCTGCTGCAGCGCCTGGGGCGCGTGCTGACCGAGGTGTCGCTGGGGGTGCCTGGGGCGGCCATCGGGCGACTCAACGGAGGGGATTTCGCGGTTTGCCTGGTGAGCGGCGACGTGCCCGTGCCGGAGGCGCAGTACTACGCCGATGCCTTGCGTCGAGCCTTCGCCGAGCAGGCGCTTTCGGCCACGGTGGTGGTCGGCGGGGTGTGCTGGCAGCGTGGTGATGCCATGCAGTCGGTGCTGGCCCTGGCTGACTCGGCCCTGGCGCTGGCCGAGAGCCGCGGGGCGTTCTCCGTGGAGATGGCCCAAGCCTTCGATGCCCAGTCCACGGTGATGGGTGAAGACGAGTGGCGTCGCCGCATGGACGCGGCGCTCAATGAGGGACGCGTGCAGCTCGTGCGCTACCCGGTGGTGGATCGCCAGCTCAAGCTGGTGCACCACGAGTGCCCGATGCGCTTGCAGCTGGAGCCGGGTGGCCCGCATGAGTCGGCGGCCCACTGGTTGCCCATGGCTTTGCGCACGGGCTTGATCTCGCGCATCGACGAGGTGGCGGTGCAGTTGGCGCTGGATCAGATCGGCGATGACCAGCAGCCGCGCGGCGTGAACCTGTCGCCCGCTTCGCTGACGGACAGCGGCTTCGTGCCGCGCTTGCGTGCGGCGATCGCGGCCCGCCCGCAAGCGGCGCGTTTCCTGTGGCTGGAGGTGGCCGAGGTGGCCGCCGTCGACCGATTCGAGCTGGTTCGCGAGCTGTGCAAGCAGCTGCGCCCACTCGGGGTGCGCATCGGACTGGAGCACGCCGGCGAGCGCCTGACGCGCATCGATTCGCTGTTCGAGGCCGGGCTGGACTACGTCAAACTTGACGCCTCGGTGGTGCAGGGTGTGGCCAGCGACGCCGCGCGTGCGGCCTTCGTGTCGGGCACGGTCAACATGCTGCATGGCCTGGGCCTGCAGGTGTATGGCGAGGGGGTCAACGATTCGGCCGACATCCTGGCGCTGCGCCAGTGCGGGCTCGATGGCGTGACGGGGCCGGCGGTGCGCCTGGCCTGAGCAGACGGCCTGAGCGGACGGGCCGATATGAAAAACACCGCCCTCGGGCGGTGTTTTCGTTGGGGCCGTGTGGCTCAGCTGTGGTCCACCAGCAGTTTGCCGCGCTGCATGAGCTCGGCGATGATCTGGTGGTCGCTGGCCTGGGCGTCGAGGCCCAGCGAGGCGCGGATGTCGACGTTGGCCAGCACGATTTGCTGCTGGTCGTCGCAGCCGGTGCTCTGGCTGTTGCCGCTGGCGTCGGCCTTGAACTCGCCGCTGGCGCTGACGTGGATCACGGTGCTGCCGGGTTGCGACTGGGTGTCGAAGTCCAGGTGGCTGAGCAGCTTGCTGAGGTCGACTTGCCCGCCGGTGGCGCCGGCTTCGCCGGACAACAGGTCGCGCAGGTCGAGCACGTCGCCGCCGGCCGTGCGGGCTGCGCCGTCGAAGCCGTGGATGGTGTCGACGCAGTGCTCGCCGCTGGTGGCGCGGTCACCCAGGGTCCACTGGAAGACCTCGGTGCCCAGTTGCGCGACGTGTTCGCCCGCGCCGGTCACGATGGCCTCGGCGGTGCTGATCACCGGCTGCACGTCCACCCCGACGGCGATGATGCTGCTGGAGACGCAAGCGGTGTCGCTGGCGCCAGCGGCGTCGGTGGCCGTGATGTTGAGGTTGGGGAAGAGGTCGACGCTCAGGCCCAGCACGTCGGCGGGGTCGTAGTGCAGCGTGGCCAGCAGCTTGTTGACCTGGGTGATGTCGAGGGTGCCGCCCGGGTGGATGGACTGGATCACGAGGTGGCGGCTGTCGCTGCCAGTGATCACCAGGCCCTGGGTGAGGGCGGGGTCGAGCGAGACGGTCAGGCTGCTGCGATCGCCCAGCAGGCTGCCCAGCGAGAGCAGGGCGTCGACGCGCACGTCGATGCGCACCAGGTTGTTGTCGACGTCGTTGACCGCGACTTGCTGGGTCTTGCTGAGGTTGAGCAGCGGGTTGACGCTGAGGTCGACCAGGCCGAGCAGGTTGTGGCCGCTGTTGGCTGCGAAGGCCTCGGGCGCATCGTTGACCGGCGTGACGCTGAGCTTGAGCGTGTTGGGGCTCGCGTCGAAGGTGCCGCGGCTGTCCTGCACGGTGAACGTGAACTGCGCGTACTGGCTGCCCGAGGCGTTCGGCGCCGGTGTGAACACGAGCTGGTTCAAAGCGCTGGCGCTGATCAGTTGCCCCGGGGTGACGGCCACGCCATTGAGGCTGAGGTGGCCGTTGGCGGGCAGGCTGTCGATGCGCACGCCCTGCAGGCTGTCGCCTGCGTCGGCGTCGCGGAAGCCGAAGTCTGCGGTGGAGAACGTGTGTCGGCCGTCTTCAAGCAGGGTCACCGTGTTGTCGGTGCCTTCTGGCGTGCTGTTGCGCGTGCTCAAGCTGAGCGTGCCCGTGCCGCGGTCGCCATCCTTGTCGATGACGCTGTAGTTGAAGGTCTCGGCGGCGGCGTTTTTCGGCTGGCTGAGCGTGAAGTCGCCGGTCTGCAGGTTGACCTGCATGGTGCCGCCGGACTTCAGCTGGAGGGTGAGCACCTTGCCGCTTGAGTCCAGGCTGGAGCCGGTCTGGCCCACGGCGCTGAAGGCGTCGATGCGTTGCATGCCGTCTGCACCGGCCAGCAAGGCCAGGTTGCCCTTCTGGATGACGGGCACGGTGTCGAGCAAGTAGGTGCTGAGCTCGGCGTTGGTGGCCAGGGTCACCGCGGCTTTTTCCTGCCCGGTGATGCCGTTGAAGGCGACGGGCTCGATGTTGGCCACGCGGTCGGCGGTCAGGGTGCCGGTGCCGATGGCGTAGGAGTCGACCTTGTTCTGAACGAGGAAGCCTTCCCAGGCGACTTCGTCGTAGGTGGTGTCGAGGGCCTTGCCGCTGCTGGGCTCGCCGTCGGTGATGAAGTAGGAGACGTTGACCCCGCCGCTGATTTTGCCGGGCGTGCCGAAGGCCGTGCGGGCCGCGGCCAGGGCGGCGTCGTAGTTGGTGCCGCCGTTGGATGTGAGGGCGCCGATGAGGTTCTTGGCGTCTTGCACGCTCAGCCACATCGACTGGCCCTTGCCGCCGTCGGCGAAGGTGACGAGCTGGACCTTGACGTCGCCGAGGTTGTCGTAGCGGTCGATGAGCGTCTTGATGGCGGCCTTCAGGCCGTTGACGGTCTGGTCGGCCAGGCGAGACTCCATGCTGCCTGATGTGTCGATGATCAGCATCAGGTTGGTGTTCTGCGTGGCGGCCTGGGACTGCGTGACGATCTGCTGAGCGCCGCTGAGCGGGCCGTCGTCCTCGACCTGGACGGTCAGGGTCGAGGTGCTGCGGTTCGCGCCATCGGTGGCGGTGACGGTCAGCTCGATGGCGCGGGTGTCTTCGCGGGTGGTGTCTGCGTGGTCGATCGGCGCGAGCAGCGTGACCTTGTACTGGCCGCTGCCGTCGACGGTGGCGCTCAACACGGTCTTGCCGTTGGCGCTGCCGACCAGCGGGCTGCTGGCGGTGCCTTGTCCGGACCAGGTGACGGCCACGCCGCCCGAGGTGAGGCCTGCGGGGCCGGAGAGCGTGAAGCTGACGGACTGGCCTTCGGTGTCGGAGAAGCTCAACTTGCCGGTGGATTCCCGTGCGTTGGTGTTGTCGCTGCTGCCCTGGTTGTCAGCGTGGCCGCCGAGCAGGCCTTCTTCCGACAGGGTGGTGGTTTGGTTCAGCACCACGGGCGCGTCGTTGACCGGCGTGACGCCGATGTTGATCGTCGACGTGACGGTGCCGCCCTTGCCGTCGGAGACGGTGACGGTGAACTTGTCGGAGCCGTTGAAGTCCTTGTTCGGGGTGTAGGTCCAAGTGCCGTCGGC